>Ga0310123_10000076_pt1 | contig 79646 bp, 79 predicted proteins | sample CB6_AW_1057_MG_FD_203505 | JGI IMG/M metagenome (GOLD analysis project Ga0310123, IMG submission 203505) | Marine microbial communities from Western Arctic Ocean, Canada - CB6_AW_1057 | ecosystem: Environmental > Aquatic > Marine > Oceanic | place: Canada: Western Arctic Ocean | collected...
TTGACGACGTGACCGTGGTGGTGTGGGGTGAATTTGGCCGAACCCCGAAGATCAACGAGAGGGCCGGACGGGACCACTGGCCCCGCGTCAGCTGTGCTCTTTTGGCTGGTGGCGGTATGCGAACCGGACAGGTGATCGGTGCGACAAACCGGCTGGGAGAATATGCAACGCAACGACCGGTCCACTTTCAGGATGTCTTTGCCACGATGTATCACAACATGGGTATCGACGTCCGGCATTTGAAACTCAATGACCTTCAGGGCCGGCCGCAGTATCTCGTCGACAACGACCGTTACGGCGTGATGCAGGAACTCGTCTGAGTCCGCTGGTAATCAATCAATTGAGGACGGGATGCGTAACGGGAAGGGGCTGTTTTTTCTTTGCAGTCATCCGTCTGTATATCTGCCTGCCGTGAATTGAAGTGACTCACCGATACTCATCCCACTCGTCCTTATTCATCTTCCGCCAGTCCCGCCGGTGGGATGATTTTATGGCTTGCCCGACCATAGTCCCGTCTTCAGCTCACGCGCCTGTGTCTCAGCTTCCGCCAGTGTGATGTCATCCTCCGCGTACCTCACATAATGCCAGGCCAGACCTGCAGCCACAGGTGAACCGTTAATCTGAGTGCCGTGTATGCGCTGCAATGCAGATCAGCAGTGCTGCACTGCAGTGTTTGCACGGCACCTGTAACACCGGCGGTCCGTTGGGCAGGATCACAGAGTCTGTAGTGGCCCCACTTTACATCGCATGGCAGGGTGATTCCCGTTGCTGGGAGGACTGCGGACCGCAGTTTGATTGATGTTTGATCCGGGGGGGGGGCAATACTGGGCCCGCAGGAAGCCGACTGCGCGCCAGTCAAAAGGTAGTCAGAAGATTCGTGGCCGCAGTTCGTGGGAGCCGGAAAAACTTCAGTGGCCGACCTAGAGACTGGGCGAGCATCGCCTGGGACAAAGCCCCGCCCCGTCCATACCTCCCGGCCTGCCGCGGCCCTCGACGCGATTTGATCATGACTTTCTACGACATTCTGGAAGTCTCTCCAGATGCCTCTCCTGAAGTGCTCAGGGCTGCGTACCGCAGCCTGAGCAGGAAATATCATCCCGACAGTAACCCGGATTCCGACGAGGCCAAACACTTCCAACAGGTCCAGGAAGCATGGGAAGTCCTTCGGGACCCGCAGAAACGCCGTCATTACGATGAGCATCTGAGAAAGAGCGCTCGATCGGCTGCGGAGAGCACAGGCACCCGTCGGGACTCCGCGAATGGCGGCACAGAGCAGCCGCCGTCAGATCCGACGGTGATGAAGGTCGATGGCACCAGTACGTTTCTGACCGTCGCGGAGCACTTCAAACGAAAGTGGAAAGAAGCGGCGGGTTGCGATCTTAGTGGCATGACTTTTGATGGTGTGTCGTTTCGTGGTGCGATCCTGACAGGCGCAAAACTGGACGGTTCATCCTTCGTTGGCTGCGATTTCCGCGATGCGGATCTTTGCCGTATCTCAGCTCAGAATTGTGATTTCCGGTCCGCTCAGTTCGATAGTTCCGACATCCGGAACGTGGACCTGTCAACCAGCAACCTGGTCAATGCCGACCTTCACAAGGTAAAGTACGACAGCCGCACCATTTTCCCGGATGGCTATCCGATCCCTTCCGATGCTGTGGACATGGGTGCAGAACTCCGCGCGAAGCAATTTACTGAGGTTAAGCGGAAGATTAAGCAGGCCGGTTTCTTTGCGGTTTCATCTTTCCGGGCCATCTCCTTTGGTCTGCCCCTGGCCGTCATTGGGTTTCTTATTTGGTCTGAACAGCAGCCAGACAACAACGGAATCACGCTGCCTGAAAACCCCAAAGTAACTCTCACGATGAAGGCACAGTTGGAGAAACTGAGAGCTGGCCTCGAGGTCAATGAACAGGGCGAAATTGTTGAGGTCGACCTCAACTACACCCAAATCACCGACGCGGGTCTGGTGCATCTTGCAGGACTGACCAGTCTGCAGACGCTCGCCCTCTTTAACACCCAAGTCACGGATGCTGGACTGAGACACCTCAAAGGACTGACCAGTCTGCAGACGCTCGGCCTCAGTAACACGCAGATCACCGACGCGGGACTGGTGCATCTTGCAGGACTGACCAGTCTGCAGGGGCTCAACCTCTCCGGCACCAAAATCACCGACGCGGGACTGGTGCATCTAAAGGGACTGACCAGTCTGCAGAAGCTCGGCCTCAGCAACACCCAGATCACCAACAGGGGACTGGTGCATCTTGCGGGGCTGACCAGTCTGCAGGAGCTCTACCTCAACAGCACCCAAATCACCGACGCGGGGCTGGTGCAGCTTGCGGGACTGACCAGTCTGCAGACGCTCAGACTCAGCAACACCGAAATCACCGACGCGGGACTGGTACATCTGTCGGGACTGACCAGTCTGCAGAGGCTCGCCCTCAGCGAGACCCAGGTCACCGACGCAGGCGTGGCCAAACTGAAGGAGGCATTGCCGAATTGGGAGATCAGTCGGTAACCACTACCACAAATTGCCGACTCATCGCCTGTCGAATAACGAGTAGCCGTGCAAACTGAGATCAACGCGTACCTAAAGCCACACGGCATTGAACGTTTTAGTAAGGGATTCCTTATTATATCGGAGGAGTTATGGGACTCCACCATTGCCAAGTGGTAGTGAAATGGTAGTAGGTCAAGACCTCCGCCAGCCCATCCCTGGACCCCCGTAAGTCGCCCGTAAGCTCCGCCGAACAGCGAAATTCGGGGCGATTCAAGTCGGACGGAACCCCGTCGGAATCTGGTTGTAAGACCCCGACGGGATTGCAAATCCGTCATGCGCGGGTTCGAATCCCGCCCGCGCCTTTTCAAACCCCGGGAAATCCCGGGGTTTTTCATTCACGCCGACGAGCTCTCGACTGTTTCGACCGCGGTGTCACCTAATATGTCACCTCGCCGCACACGGTTCGCAAACATTGCAGCCGTGCTGTCGGCATCGATACCGAGGCAGAACGTCTCTGTCGTGGACACGTTTTCGTGTCGCACGAGTTCCTTTAGAACCATCGCAGGCACGCACCGAGACCATCGCTACCCAAAATTGCCCGTCGGCGGTCATGAGCGGACGCATAAAACGCCTGCGACTCCCGCTCACCCGTCTCCGGATTCTGGACGTTTTTTACTCCTGCCGACTCACCGATCCGGGAAATGCCCTTTGAGACCGTTCGCACGTTTCGGGACATGCCACGACCGGCGACCGGGTTGAACACGAAGCCGGACCGGTGTTCTCCCGGCACATTTGGCAGCAACTCGGCAAAGTCGGGAGTGACGGGATACACGAGATCCTTGCGGCCTTTTTCTGACTCGCCCGGGACCAGGAGCTTCACGTGCTCGCTCGACATGTTGACAAGGATGCCGACCGCCAAGTGACGATGGGTGACCTTTTCGTAACCATTTACGAGGCTTTGGGGATCGACTAGACCAGGGAGTACATGACTCCCGCAGGTCGACCCGGTCAAGATTGCCAACTCGCTTGGACGAACTTTTCTAGTTTCGCTCAGTGGATTCGGTGAGCAACACCACCGACTTCGTCCAAGCAGGTCACAATGGATCAGATTCCCTGTTCCGGAAAAAAAACTTCACAGACCCTGTCTAACTGCAATATAACGGTTGGTGGGGCGAGCCCAGTGTGGTGCACGGTTTCTGGTTTTCCCATCCTGCTCACAAGTGCGGAAACATGCGCAGCGCCAAATACTACGATATCCTCGAGATTTCACCGCATGCGTCCGACGCTGCGATTCGCGCAGCCTACCGAAGCTTAAGCAGAAAATATCATCCCGACACAAATCCCGATGCAGAAGGAATCCAACACTTTAAATTAATTCAGGAAGCAAGGGAAATCCTCACCGACCCCGTGAAGCGAGCTAAGTACGACCAACAGCTTGCAAACGCCGGCCGGTGCGTCAGCAGTCTGGTCAATGTCGATCTTGACAGGGTGAAATACGACAGCGGCAGTCAGTTTCCCGGAGGTAGATCAGTTTCGGAAGCGGCGGTGCCCGCGGAAATGAATTCCACGAAGCACTCAGCGTGGAAAAACAAATTGAGAGCCGGGAAGCTCTGGAAGACCGGAGCATCAACTGCCGTAATAATCGGAACTGGCCTGTTGTGCAGTCTGTTTATTGTCGTCGTTTGGGTGGTTCGAACACTGAACATACCTGAACGTATCTCAGGAGTCGCTCCTTCCGACTCTCATGGGCTGGTGATGGCCCTGCCAGTCAGGGCCTAGCGGCGTGGACTGAACCAGCACAGCCGCGGTTCGATGAGGGTAACCGAGTGATGCTGGCAGTACAGTTGCCGGACGCACGCAATTTATTCCGTGTGAATGATCTGGTTATCGGACATATCACCGGTGAAGACGGATTTCAGCAGCAGATCCCCTATGACGCTGCGGCACCGAACGCCTCCTGGATCAGGACCGGGAGAGAATCACTTCGCCCATCCAGACAGTGACTGTGCCGGCAGAAACCGTTCAGTTTACATTTGAAGTTCCAGCCACAGGTCGACGAACAATTGAAACTATTCAAGTCCGGTCGAACGCCCTGGGGTCAATAGAGTACTGGGAGCTCGTCGTGAATCGGTCCCGATGACGAACCGCTTCCTGGTGACTACTTTATGCCATCCGCAGTTCAACAAGCTGACTCGATCGTGAAGCTCATTCAGCTGCCGATTGTTCGTGTGATGCAGGGATGATCACCGGGTTTTCCCGTTCCGCCTTTGCAGCTTTAGCGGCCCGTTGCTCCAGTTGTTGCTCCAGATTTCTTGGAACAACAAACTGGTGAGAATTACCGACTTTGAGTCCTACTGTTTCAGTCTTGTTCCGGGACTTCCAGGGGAACTGCAGCCGAGTGCCCGCAAACCGAGTTTGCCCGTAAATTGAACCCCGTTGGATTGGTCCGGCACCAAACAGCCACAAATCTCTGGCATCACTCTGCGCTACGGCCACACCCGACTGCCAGACAGGCCGCCCGGTCCCCCGATGGTATGCAAACATGATCACCTTGGAGGTCGCCATTGAGGAATTGCGTTTACCAACTGAAATCTCAGGAATGGTCGGGCCCAACGGAACTGCAGTCAGCAATGTTGCTGCCGCCGTCAACGTATTGCTCGCCGGGATTCCGTAAGTGACTTCCAAAATATCTGTTCCCAATGCTCCCACTCGAGCTTCAATCACATAATCAGCTTCCTTCACAGCAGTTTTCAGCAGGCATCCGGATGTGATGAGCTTTTGACGCAATGCGCTGATGATGTAGCTGGAGTTCACATATTTGTCTGCGCCGCTCGAATTTTCCGACTTGTCCGGACTGATGAATCTCGAATCCAGAAAGACAGATTCTCCGTCAAAGACGGAAAGGTCTATCTCATCAATCGAGCGGTCGACGGCGTCGGACAGGAGGAGCTGCTCCGTCCCAGAGCGCATCTGGGTTGTTCCACACCCAGCGGCGCTGAGAAGAAATACAGGGATCAGAACAAATCGTAAGCTGAACACAGATGGTGCCGCAAAAGGAAACGAGGCAAGGTTCACGCTGCATAGTCTATTCCGTTGTTGATCACCAACTGTAGGCGCATCCACGGAATCATCGGTAGCAGGCGGGCGAAAACTGGTTGTCGTACTGCAGACCAGCAGAATGTACCGGTTCGTCTGTCCAGACATGATGTGAACGGTCTGCCGAACGCCTTTCTCAGTGCCGCTCAACGGCTGGCAGCCGGAGTCAATGGTGTTTGCTGTACAGGAAATCGTCACTGGCCAGGGAGCGAGGTCAGCCGACCTGCACCCCCTATGATCGTCGTCCAGCAGGTGAAAGCTGCATCAGGGTGACAGCCCTCGCAGCGTCACTGGCAGCGGTGCGATGATCGATAGCCGTATTCAGGAGCGAATCAGTCGGCATTGCGTTCATGGCCTGCGAATCGGGTATTTCGCTGGTCATTGATGTGGCCGATTTCGTGAATCAGCACATTGTTCAGGTAATAGTCGTGAATGGTGCGCTCAGTCCCGGTCAGCCACCACTCGGAACCGTCCTGGATCCAGCACCCACCAAACATCTCTGTCTCGATCTTTTGATGTGGAGAAGTTGCGCAGCAATATAATTCTTCCAAATTACTTTCGAAGGGGTACAGATAGACAGCCGTTCCCCACTGCAGTCCCTAGCAGAGAAACAGACGGCGTTTAACAAGTCATGCGGCTGAACTGTACATATTCGACTCCTTCGCGGAATTGGGACGGAGGCTGGACAATTCGGTCTCGCGCCCCGGATTCCGTGGTTGGACGCAGATAGCCGGCGCGAAGCTCCTGAACGATCATTTGCAGTTCACCATCGCCACGCGGTTCATGCCATGTTTCCGGGGCATCGAACCGTGGTGCTTGCGTGCGGACGGTGGTCGCGCCAACAGGTGGCGGCGATGTATATGGGTTGGCGAGAAAGATGAATGGTCCTTGCGGACCTGTTTGAACGGTGACGAACTTCACGAGGGGTTACGTCAGCTCGCAGATCGTCTTCTCCTCTTCCGTTCGATCACAATGGCGAGACCACAACAACAAAATCGGACCGCATCGTGACGTCCGGGGATAGCGATGCGGCAAACAGTGCTTCTCCATGTTGTGCTGCCCAGCTATGCTAACGTGATCTGACACAGGAACAGACGAACACTGTAAGTCATTTAAAGGCCCGATTTTGTGGACGGATTTCATGCAGAACATTCGAATTGACTCTGTCGCGAGCTCAGTTGCTCGTTCACAAATATTGGAGGCTCAACATGTTTACACCGACTCGCAACAGGTGATCCGACTATGACGGAATGTTCACTTGTGGCGCTAAGCAATTGTGCAAGTCTTGAGTTGCGGCGGACAAGTCTTCGGAAGTCTGCTGGCAATGCGTTCATCAGCTTGCAAACGCGACTTTGATCAGCCAGGCTCACCGTCGTTCCCAAGGGGGGGACAAATCAGGTCACAAAACACAGGAGAGAGTGAAATGGTGTTTGTTTCTAGGTTGATGGCGGCACCCGGCACACTTGTGCTGGCCCTTGCATTCCTCAGCAGTGTTAGTGTGGTTGGCTGCGGTGAACCCGAAACTGGTGGCACATCCACCGAATCCTCAGCACCGGCGGACAGTTCTAACGAATCTGCCAGCTCAACTGATGGAGAAGAGTCCCCGGCAGACAGTTCTAACGAATCTGCCAGCTCAACTGATGGAGAAGAGTCCTCGGCAGACAGCTCTAACGAATCTGCCAGCTCAACTGATGGAGAAGAGCCCCCGGCAGACAGTGAATCGGAAACAGAAGAGTAGTCCAAAACACGTGGCACCACCGAAGCCAGCCAAAGTATTTCACGGTCCGAATGGTTTTATTCTGCACCGATACTGGTTCCATTCTGCCGCCAAGGCACAGCACCATGGGAGATACTCCACCCACACACGACATACTGAAAGAACTGCCGCCCGGAGTACATCGTGCCAAGCACGCACGACATTCCCAGCGAATTCGAAAACCAGAATCGCAGGTAATAGATGCAAACACAACCGGACAACAACAACCAGGTGCGTTGGCGCGCAAATGGTATCAGAGGCATTGCCCAAATCCAGTACCAGGGATTCATGGTCGGTAGTAACAGCCAAAACCAAGCAAGGCTCAGAAAGGAGGCCTGCAGCAATTCCGTGTCACCGGCCGACCATGTTTGTCGACACAGTCGCATAATAATGGCCAGAAAAAACGCGGTGGTGATGGCACGCGCAAGAAAAAATGCGGCTTGTCTGGAACTCACCTGCCATCGGTCCGAGATGATGCTGGTAAGGTTTTGGCGCATGGATTTCGGCGCCACTGCAAACCATGCATTGGATGTTGGTGCCATATTTCCCTCAATCAGCAGGAAAAAGAAGTGATTCATTTTCCAGGACTGCAGGAATTCGTTGATGTCTTCCCCCGTTTGCAGGCTGGACCCAATAGGATCCTGAGAATCACAGAAAACAGCCGGTGATGCCCTTGTGCCGTACTCCGGGAATCGATGAGCAAACATAGGCCACAACGATACCACTGTAACTGTTGTCAGAATCAGGCCTGTAGAAACGAAGCAACGGATTCCCATTCGTCGCCAGACACTGAATGAGATCACCGGAATCAGCACCAGCGGAAACAGTTTGGCTCCAATTGCCAGCCCGAGCAGTGCGGCACCTGCTGCCAGTTGCATAAAGGAGCAACGATGTAAGGCATCGATCCAGCAGACGACCGCCCACGTGCAGAAACAGATAGCAATAGCGTCCAGATGGCCGCTGTTGGCAAACTCTTTGAGTACCAGAGGTGACCACGCGTAGCAGACGCTCCAGCCGCGGGTTTGCCAGCCAGACGAAGCAATCGCAGAATGGCCAGTATGGTGAGTAGGTCAAACACGGTGATCACGGTCCGAATGACAATCAGCCGTGTTCGTGCTGTGGCCTGTATGGGTGTCACAAAAGCGGCCGCTGCAAAAACACCCTGGCTGACCGGTGGATAAATGGTGGTTAGTCTGGCGTAGTGAATGCGATCGAGCGTGGTACGAATACCATGTGACGTATCGCGCAGTGCTGTCAGCTGTCGCAGTTCTTCCGGACCTGTATCGCGAGCCGCTGTTCGGACCAGCGCCGGACTGAATTGCCACGGATTGCCGGTTTCCGTTACCACCAGTCCATCCCATATATAGCGATAGGTGTCGAGTTCCTGAATCGGATGAGATGGCACCATGATCAAACGCATCATGATGGCCAGACCGAGAATGATGCCGCCGACATTTGCAGCGTGTCGACAGCGAACAGCTTCACGCAGAGCCAGTAGACTGATGCCGGTCGCGAACAACAGCCCGGTGGTAAACGTGAGTACAGGTCGGTGTGCCAGTGGGCGACCCCACGAGAAACTGTAAGATTGCACAGACAGGGCAATACACCATGTGCAAAGAACGGCGCCGCAAACGATTAGTCGAGACCGAGGTTTCATCGAACCCTTTGGCGTCGCAATCGATCAGGTGCTTGACTGTGCTCGCGTGGGAGTCTGCGGGGTTTGCTGCGGCGATCGTGACAACCCGTGTCTGGCGATCAGATACAGAATTTTCCAGCCGGCTTTGATTGTCCCCGAAACCGTACCGCTGATCTTGCTGGCACCGATTCTGCGACGATACGAAACCGGAACTTCGGTGATCTTCAGACCTCGTCGTGCGGCCTTGATCTGCATTTCCACGGTCCAGCCAAATTTTCTGTCGGACATTTCCAGACTTTCCAGGGCATGTTTTCTGATCGCACGAAACGGGCCCAGGTCTGTATAACGCACTCGAAACAGGACTTTCATCAGGAAACACGCCAGTTGGTTACCGTAGATACTCTGGGGTGGCATAGCTCTTGGCTCGACCTTGCCGCTGAGTCGGGAGCCAATCACGATGTCGGCTTCTCCACGATAAATTGGCGCCACAAGATCGGAAAGTTCATTCGGGTGATCGCTGTAGTCGGCATCAACGAAGACAACGATGGTCGGATTCAGATTCTCTGTTTCCTGCAGCACACCGAGCTCGGCAAGACCCCTGAGGCACGCCGATCCGTAACCTCGCTGCGGCTCTCCGCGACGACGTGAGCACCTGCATCGGTTGCCACAGCCGACGTGTGGTCAGTGCATCCATTGTCGACGACGATGACACGGCAAACATCGGGCAGATCATTCAATACAAGTGGCAGCGACTCCTGTTCATTGAGCGCTGGAATGATGACAACCACGTCGGCAAACGCGGTTGACGGCGACGCAGCAGGAAGTCGAAGACTGAGATCGGGCATAGCCGTGGACCTGATTGTGACCGTAAAGACGTGATTTGATAACGAGACTGTGGAACAGATAACCCTGAAAGTCAGCAAACAGCGTTCTTATTCTCTGGGCAATTCTGATGCCAGTGTGTCCGGATGTGTTGAATCCAGAATCTCACAAAGCGCTACGAACTCGGTTGCAGGTCTTTGTAGATCGCTCCATTGAGGTTGTGATTGCGTCGCCGTAATGGAGGTTCAGTGCACAGTCCATTAACCGCCCAGACGGCCACCTGTCGGTGTTGTGGATAACAAAGTGCCATCGCACGTTCAGATCCCGAATGGCCGGATGTGGCTGCCGGAATGAAATCACCGAAACCGTACAAAACCTTCGGTCAGTGGTGCCGGAAATTCGTCATGCATTCGAGTCCCATCTCGATCTGATACTGCAGGGTCTCGTCGAACAGGTTGATGGGGTGAGGGCGCGTCATCAGTTCCACCGGTGACTCGTCAGGGCAAGTTACGCAAATGAACAGTCTGCCCCCCCCACACCCATATTTCGTGCAACAACGCTAGGTCAGGGACCGCGCTCCGTAGATCGCCACCGGGCGACGGGCTGTACAACGCCCGATTGTTGGAAAGCGACGATCTGTGCAGACTAACTCTCTGGCTGGTCAGCAAAACTGAAAATTGTATAGAGTGAGATGTGCAAACGGTGTTCTATGTGTCGATGAGAGATGACGATTGAGTACGTCACTGACTGACAGCTCGCTCTGCTCCACCAGCCGCGATATACCTGCTGTGGTCGGAGGCTTGCCGGCGGAGTGGGTCTGCATGATCATTTCGGCGGTCGCGGACACGCCAGTGGCGGATTCCCCGAAGCAGTCATTCAGCAGAGCGTTGCCCTCCACGGACACGAAAAGCTGCACACATGTCTATTGTTTGCGAATGATCATGTCCTGAATCACGGACTGCAGGTGTTCGACGGCCAGGAAGTGGTTGACGGCGGTTCCGAAATTTCATTCCACCATCAATCCCCGTTCACAACGAATTCTTCGAACTTCGGCCAGAACTTGATCAATTACCAGTGAATTCCCGGCGACAGCTCGATATTCCAGCAGGGTCACTACGAGGTTGAAGGCGAGCATCACGACAACGCCGCCGAAATGGATACGTGCATCGGCCATGCCAAAGGTTTCAGTCAGTGACGCGGGCGTTGCTTGGTCTGCCACAGCTCCCAGAGCCCCGGTCGCGATCAGCAACAACAGACAGAGCGTCATGCCGGGCAGCATTCGGTATTTGAGGCGTTGGCTGCGGTCGTGGAATTCACTAGACAGCGAGTAGGCTTTGCTGGTTTCTTCCAGAAAACGTCCGGTACCCATGAAATATGTCAGGGCGATGACATGAACGAACGCTGCAAATATCAGGGCGCCCAGTCCAATGAACATGTGAGTTCCAACCAGCCGCTGAACTTCCGGAGAATTTGTACTCGTGTCTCCGATGTTCATCCCACGCCAAACGGCATACAGCAGAATAACATTAGCAACCAATGCCAGTGTGATAAAAATACGTTTCACATGTATCACCGGGAGGACTGCGACCTCAGAACGGCCGATGGAATTGTCAGCCTATTTTTGCAGAACCATGACTGTCTGCTGCGCGATTGTTTGGAGGACTTGTTGCCCCCGGACAGTCGTCTGCATCTTCATATTCAGTTTAAGCTGCATTCGTACAACGCGGCCCAGATGTTTGTCGAAAAGCACCTTTCCGGACCCGTGTGACTCTCGAAGTTCGAGCTGAACCGGCGCATCCTCTTTGGGTTCCAGTGTCACGGCAGGCGAATAGTCGATGACAGCCAGTCCGTCAGTGTTGACACCCTTGTATGTCATAGTTGCGTCCATACGAAGTGTGGCGAACGGCAATTCGACAGCCTGTTGACTCTGCCACTGGTCGCCAGTCTCCACCGGATTCGCTGGCAGGATGACTGAAGTCTGACTGAGCATCTGCTCAAGCGCTTTCTCGTCCAGTCCGTTAGGAGTTCCAGCAGCGGCTGTCTTCAGTGTCTTTAGCAGGCCGTCCGGAATCACGACATCTTCAATGGCACCGGTCGGCGCCATTGTGATCGTGAATTCCCTGTTGACGATTTTGCGGAACACGTTACCAAGCGACCGGGCAATAGGATCAGCCAAAGCTTCCCCTGACCCGGAGTCAAAGACAATTGACTCTTCTTCGTTGGGGGACATTTCCACACGGATATGCTGAATGATCTGAGAGACGACGTAGTTACGACTGGCCGTCAGAGTCTTGACCTCCCAACCCATCTGCATCGTCTGAATCAGTCGAGATTTATTCTCGAAGCCGCCAACATTGGCTGTGGTCACCATTTCATTCTGGACCGCGTACTTCAGCGAATCACCGGTGGACAGTTTCCATTGCAGCAAATCAGCGGAGTGAACTGTCGAAGTGACACTCGTCACCATCAACAGCCGCAGGCAGATTCGATAAATCATCAGTCAGGCTCCAGGCAGGAGGTGACGTGGAAGAGGAACCGGCGATCGAAAATTGCGGCAATAAGGTTAGCCGGTTCTTAATCAATGGCTGGTGCTGAATCTCTGGCAGTTCCTGGTGCCACAATCAATTCTCAATCGTCTCAAAGCTCGCCAATTGTAGTCAGAGTTCCGCAAATGACTCAAAGCCAATCTCTGCGATTCCTGATCGTTATTCGTCGGCCGTGCGAACACCGATTGTCAGCAGCAGATTCGCCCATAGAGCCCGGTCGCCAGTTTGAATGGTCAACACGTGGTCACGAGAGGCAACTGCTTCATAGAAATCCCACCGCTGGATGGGATCCAGTTCGACACTCAAACCAGCATCCAAGAGCATTCCGCGATAGTCGCTCCAGACCGGTGGCTCTTCATCCAGTCGATGCGGGTCGTCATCCGGCATGCCCATTGTGTTGACAGCTTCAATCGGGATGGCTGTCAGCAGAACTCGTAAAGCCTGACACACCGTGATGAGACCCGGAGCCAGGTTCAAGCTTACGAGTCGAGCTCCAGGACCCATTGCGGACGAAACTGGATAGTTACCATCCGCGATCAGGATTTTGGAACTGTGCCCGGCCCGGGCGATAATTTGACTGATTTCAGGATGAATCAGTTCTGATTTGAGCATGACATCAGCCTCCTTCGCGTCGCTCCTGTCGATCGAATTCGAGCAAACCGTCGATCAACTGGGTCATTTCGCCGACCATGATGCGGTCCAGTTTGTGAATCGTCAGGCCGCAGCGATGATCGGTCACTCGGTTCTGAGGATAGTTGTAAGTTCGGATTCGCTGGCTGCGGTCACCGGAGCCGACTAGTGTTCGCCGGGTCTCGGCTCGTTTTTTGGCAGCTTCCTGCTGCTGCATTTCGAAAATGCGACTCTTGAGTACCTTAAGCGCCTTGGAGCGATTTTTGTGTTGACTTTTTTCGTCCTGTATTTTTACAGAAATCCCGGTTGGCAGGTGCGTCATCCTCACGGCACTCTCTGTCTTGTTCACTTTCTGTCCTCCCGGACCACCTGCACGCATGGTCTCGACCTGTAAGTCTTCCGGTTTAATAACAACTTCCACATCGGTGGCTTCGGGAAGCACAGCAACAGTTGCCGCGCTGGTGTGGATGCGGCCCTGCGTCTCGGTTTCCGGCACGCGCTGCACACGATGTCCTCCGCTCTCAAACTGCAATTCATAAAACGCGCCGTCACCAGAGATGGACATGACGACCTCTTTGATGCCGCCCAACTCCGTGGGGCTAAGTTCGATCAGCTCTACCTTCCACGATTTGGTTTCGCAATAGCGGATATACATGTCGTACAAATCTCTGACGAAGAGTGCGGCTTCGTCGCCGCCGGTACCGGCTCGAATCTCCATGATCAGGGAGCCGCGCGTGATGGAATCGCCAGCTGTTGCCAAATCGTCGAGTTCAGTTTTCAATGTCTCGTTGTGAGCTAATAGTTCGTTAAGTTCTTCCTGAGCATAATCTTTGGACTCAGGGTCCATTGCTTCGTCAACCATCATTTGGGCGGCTTCGATGTCGCCCTGCAGCTCACGAAAATTGCCCACAGCCGTGGCGATTTTCGCGAGGCCCCCGATCTCCTTCTGGATCTCCAGCATTCGGTCGATGTCGGAAGTTACCTCAGGATCCATCAACTGCTGCTGAAGATTTTGATGACGATCGAATTTTTGCTCCAGACTGGGAAACATGAGTGACGTTCCTTGATCAGCGAGACAAAAAAATACGACTGTCTCCGGTTTTCAGCAACGCCGCCCAAATACATCAGCTCTATCACGGCGCTAACAAAAACAACGGACGCACGCAGTTGTCTGCGTGCGTCCGTCTTGAAACGTCAGGCTGAGGGTCACTATTGAGCAGCGTCTTTGGCTTTGCCCCACTTTTTCTGGAACTTTTCGACCCGCCCCGCAGAGTCGACGAATTTCATTTTTCCCGTATAAAAAGGATGCGACGCCGAACTAATTTCGACCTTCACCAACGGATACTCGTTTCCATCTTCCCACTTGTCTTTCTCTTTCGAGGCAATCGTGGAGCTGATGAGGAAACGTGTACCGGTGGACGTGTCCATAAAAATCACATCACGATAATTGGGATGGATACCCTTTTTCATTATTCCAGTGCTTTCTTCGAGTCCGGAGACAGACTCGACCACCAAAAACGACCGTTCCGAACAGAAGACGTTCCCCTCCGCGGCCGGCAAACAAGCTCGGTCGACGTTCAAAAATCAGGTCGGGAAGTCTAAACGCAGAATTCCGGGCATACAAGGCAGAACCCGGTCCACTCTGGAATCGGGACCAGCGTGCATTCCGAACACGGGCCATTTCAAACACGTTCTGCCCTAATTTCCAATCAGGCTCAGGCTGGCGTGGCTTCGCAGCAGGATTCGTCCATCGAAGAATACCGGCGTTGCCACCGTAAACCTGTCTGTCAGTGTGTTCTCAGCCAGAACCCGAAATTCATCCGCGGTCGCGTCCACGACGAAAACAGTTCCATCTTCCCGAGTGAGATATAACCTGCCGTCGGCAACAATCGGTGATGAGCTGAACGACTGCCGGCTTTTGGCAAGGTGACCGCTCCAGATCAACTCACCGGAGGCCAGATCTAGGCAGTGCACCTTTCCTCTATTGCGTCCGTTGTCACCACAAATGAAGACACGTTCACCAAAAATGGCAGGAGTTGGGACATCCGCTGACGTACCTTCATTGGTGTAGAGCACGTGGCTGTCAGTGACGTCCCCGGAGCCACCCATCCGGATGGCGGTCAGCATGTTTCCGCGGGCATACGGAGCCAGAACGATGCCGTTGCTCACGACAGGCGAAGAAATCGAACGACAGTATTCGTCTCCCTCGGGGTTTAAACCGCCCACACGCCACAATTCGAAGCCGTCCCTGGCGGAATGAGCCGTGACATGATCGGCGCCCAGAACAACGATGGTCTGGCTGCCGTCGTCGTTTCGAACAACGGTTGGTGTTGAGTAACTTTGATTAGCTTCACGGGGAGCCTCCAGATCACGGTCAATCTTCCAAAGTACCTTGCCATCGGCAGCACGAAGTGCTGCCACCCACGACGGTCCGGACTGGACGCAGGAAACCACAATCGCACCATCGATCAGCACCGGTGAATTGCCAAGATCCCACCAAAGAGTCTCCACGGTGACATCACCAAATTTTTTATGGACATTGACCGCCCAGACCAATTCACCATCCAGACTGAAACAACCCAGATCACCACTCTTGAAATAAACGAACACGTGTTCGCCATCGGTCAGCGGTGATGGGTTCGAGCCGGTCGCTTTCTTGTGTTTTGCCGGAATTTCAGCACCCAGAGCTTTCGACCACACCTGTACGCCACCCAAGCCAAGACACAGCAGCCGGTTCTCTCCCTCGGCGTTCAACGTCACGAAGATGCGACCACCGGTGACAACTGGAGTCGACCCGCCCGGTCCCGGCAATTCAATTGTCCACAGCAGATTGCTGTCGGCCGACCATTCAACCGGATAACCTTTCCCCTGAGCCACGCCGGTGCCTTGAGGACCCCGCCAACCGGGCCAGCCAGCCGCATGGCTGCCGGCAGAGAAAGATACGACAAACAGCAGAAGTAACATGATCCGAGGCATACTGATATTCCAATTCGGATACAGAATCTACCGGCCTGCGCTTCGGCGAGCCTTCTGCTGAGTTCATCACCTCTGACCTCACGCATGAGATTGAAAGAGTTCGTGCGGCAAAACTCGGCAGAAGGATCCAGTCCGGCTAGCACGTGTGACTTTCTCGTGCAGCGTGGCAAGAGAATTTAACGGCCAGCCCATTTCCCATTTTTAGCCAGGGCTCGCGGAGGAAACAACCGAATTAGTTTCCAGCCGAGTGTTGTTGCACCGGCCCCATCGACAGAGCGGTACCGATATCACAAGAAACAGGCGATGATTTGGCCAGCAATTCGACGAATTCCCCAAATCAGGCTATCCTTCAGTAGATCTTCCTGCCATTTCCATCTGTGCGATCGTTGACGCCATGAACGATTTTCAAGCAACTGAATCTTCCGCTGAGGCTGATGCTGAACCATTATTCACCGTAGCCGAAGTTGAGGAACTGACAAACGAAGATGTGATCGCTGGTCGTGCGATTGGAAAGATGTTGTCGGTATTGTTCCTCTACACCGTCGTAGCCATGATCGTCGTAACGTCGTGGACCTTTTGGAGTCTCTTCACGAACCATGGTGTTAATACCGGAACGGAAGCGTCCTCAACAACTCATCAATAATCGCGCAAACGATCAGTTGTTCCCGCATAACTCGATTCCCTCAACAACTCTGCCAGTAGATTATCGGTCGGATGAGGGTGTCCTTTGTATTGGCGGAAGCCTTCTCCGTATTCAGCGTTGATCTCACTGCCGCGCTCCGCGGCCCAGCGACGCGCCGCTATGATGTACTCATCAATGCCGTGCTGACGACGCAGCCAGTCGCGTTGGCTGGCATGACAGGCCAGCAATTCCAGTCGCTTCTCGATCACGTCGCTGATATCAATGGTTAAGTCGACTGGATGACGGTCTCCAAAGTGATCCGTCCCTTCAACAGCATCGACGTAATACAGATGGGGAATCTTCCTGCAGCAAGGTGCCGGGTCCCACTGCTGAGTGCGATAGTTCGGGACTGCTGCGTTAAAGCACGCATCACGGACCAGGTGGCTGGTGATTTCGTGGTCGTGCATATAATCCACCGGAGGCGGGGCAAGTATAATGTCGGGTCGCTGTCGCCGAAGAAACTCGGCCATCCGACGTCGACTGTCGTTGTCGAACACAATCGATAGGTCCCGGAATTCCAGGCATGTGTAGTCGGCTTCCATTATTGCCGCAGAGGCGACGGCTTCCGCCCGGCGCACTTGGGAGATTTCTTCTGACGACACCTCATCACTGCCCTTATCACCTGGTGTCATCGTGGCGACAGACACAGAACAGCCAAGCTGCTTCAGCTTAAGCAGCGTTCCGGCACACTGAATCTCAACGTCATCCGGGTGAGCATGAATCGCAAGAATTCTCAGGCAGGTCGGGTTGGCAACCATAGCTGTCTTCTGTGAACCGGGGGGAGTTAAGTAGAAGGTATTCAGGTTCCGACAGAGTCTCCGGTAACCAGTTCCCGGCCCGCAACTCTTGGATGTATCGAGATCGGCGGATTTAGCCGATCCACGAATCAGATCCCACTGGACTCCTGTTTTCCGAAAGACGGATTCTCACTAGACTTTGAGGACGTCATACATGCCACTGAAGATGCAACAGCACTGACCATTTCATGAAATCCCGTTGCACAGGTCCGAAGGATCGAACACGTGTGCATTTGGCTGATTATTCCTCTGCTGACCGTTGAGAATTGTAACGTGTCCTGCTTTCGTCAGGCAATTTTGGTTCTCTGGCGGTTCGCCGGGGTTATTCAGCACGGATCGACCTCGGTTACGTACCTATTCAGACAAATCGACCCGCAGTAATTGGCACGATTATCAGAGTGCTGAATTATTCAATGTCATACCTGAATTAACCAGATGCCTGTAGCGGAATTTAAATGACATCCTCTCCCAAGCGGCGGGAGCCAACGAAACGTCAGCGAGAGATATACGAATTTGTTCGCGACAGGATCGTCAATCGTGGCTACGGGCCGACGATTCGGGAAATCGGTGCCCAATTTGGGATTCGTTCACCTAATGGAGTGATGTGCCATCTGAAGGCACTCGAAAAAAAGGGATTGATCATTCGCGAATCCAATATGTCGCGGGCGATCAGGCTGAGAAATCATTCACATTCGCGGCAGAGCATGGCGTTGCTGGGGACAGCAATGTCCGGCAGCCCAATTCGAACGGCCGACTCTCCAGATGAACGCGTTGAGTTTAGTGACTTGTTCAACGGGCCGGACCAGTCAACATTAAAAGTGGAGGGTACAGCCTTCTTACCTCTTGGCATTGCCGACGGTGATTTTCTGATCATCAGCCTGAACAATCAGGGAAACCCCGACAGTCTGGTCGTTGTGCTCGATGACCGCCTTCACGTGACGATCTGCCGCGTCCCGGCAGACGGCGGGGCTCCGATCCCGGCTATCCCCGGTGCTTTCGCAGCGCCAATAGCAAAGATCCTTGGAGTGCTATCAGGCGTGATCCGTAAGCTGTAAATCCTGTCATTTGTCGATCTTGGACCAAACGACACCGTACTCGGCAGCAACCGAGGTCACCGCTCTGCACGCATGTCCGAACCACAGAAGCTGAATTGGGGCAGGCTTCTCTGTCCGGCACAAAACTCTGGCAACATCATCGGAAGCCGTCCAAGCGGTGTCACGCACCCAAGTCCGAACCGTCAGGCAGATTTGAATGGTCAGGGACCGTGCCGACGGCACACGTTTTGAACGCAGACAAAACTTTAGCGTGGTGGCATCAAATGGCGCGAACAGCGTCGTCAGCTCAGTTTGCCGAACATTGATCTGGCCGACACCAGCCATTCCGATTCTGAAAGTTGGCTGGGAGTCAATGTGATCAGCCAGCGAATCACGTATGCTCATCCTCGACCGGCACATTCATTCCCCACATCCGCCAGCTGAGCATCTGTAATGACTAATTCGACTCCACATTCAAACTGTGAATCAGGTTTTTCCCGTCGCGACTTTGTACGTACAGTTGGCAATGCGGCTGTGGCTGCTGGCAGCATTTCGCTGCTGGGCAACTCTGTCGCCGCATCTCCATCGCCGGAGAGCATCGCCGAAACAGCAGTCAGGCAGCTGTACGAGTCGCTCGGGGACGAGCAAATACGAACCATTTGTTTTCCGTTTGACCATGACCTGCGCAGGAAAGTGAGCGCCAACTGGGGGATTACTGACCAGGAAATCGGCAGCGACTTCTATACCGACGAGCAGCGCGAACTGATCAGCCGGATTGTCAAAGGTGTGACCAGCGAAGATGGTTACATGCGACTCCTCAAACAAATGGATGACGACAACGGCGGTATCGAACAGTACCACTGCGCCATTTTTGGGGAACCGGAAACGGGCAGGTTCCAGTGGGAATTAACGGGCCGACACCTTATGCTGCGAGCCGACGGTGACAGCGTGAAAAACGCTGCGTTTGGCGGGCCAATCGTCTATGGACACGGCGAGGAAGACGTGAAGCAAAACCTCTTTCACTACCAAACGAAGATGACGAATGAAGTCTTCAATGCTTTGGACGGGAAACAACGTGCAAAGGCGCTGCTGCCGAAGGCTCCACAGGAAAATCGCGTGCAGATTCAGGGCCGCCATGGGGACTTCCCGGGCCTTCGCGTTGGCGATCTGTCTGCCGATCAGCAGGATCTCGTGGAATCCGTGATAAAGACGATCCTTGCCCCGTATCGCAGAGAGGACGTCGATGAGTCGATGTCAATTCTGAAGCAGAACGGCGGGCAGGATGAGCTCCGCATGGCGTTTTACCGTCAGGACGACATCGGGAACGACAAGGTCTGGGATATTTGGCGCATAGAAGGTCCGTCATTCGTTGTGCATTTCCGCGGAGCACCGCACGTGCACGCTTACATCAACATCGGTGTTAACGCGTAGTCGAATTTCACTATGGCACTTAGCAACAATCGCGTGCAACGAACGAGCATGCTGTGCGCGATGTACGTTGCTCAGGGATTACCGTGGGGCTTCATGCTCAACACGGTCGTGAGTTACATCACAGACACTGACGAAACTATCACGGATACTCAAACCGGTCGCCTCACGGCAATGATTTTGTACCCGTGGACCTTCAAGCTGGTGTGGGCTCCGCTGATTGACAGCGCAACGATCCGTGCCATGGGTCGTCGTCGGCCGTGGATCATCGGTGCACAACTTATGATGGCGGTCTCGCTGCTGACGCTGATCACGATGGGCGACATCACAAAGAATATTGTACTGCTGGGATGGATGTTCTTCCTGCACAACTGTTTTGCTTCACTGCAGGATGTTGCCACAGACGCGCTGGCGGTGGATATTCTTTCGCCGCATGAGCAAGGGCGAGTCAACGGGTTGATGTGGGCTTCAAAACTGTTAGGAAAGGGACTGGGTACGGCCGGAGGCGCATGGATCATCTCCAACTATGGATTTTCTTCGGCCGTACTGGCTCAGTTTGTCTCGCTGCTCGTCATCATGTTCTTCCCTTTATGGCTGATCGAACGACCCGGTGAACGAAGGCTTCCGTGGAGTTCTGGAGAAGCTTCAACCATTGGCGGAGCCAGCAGCCTCCGCAGCCCGCTCGCAGTCGTGCAGGACCTTGCCAGGGGCTTCTCGCTACGTGCCACATCGTCGTTTCTGCTTTTCGGACTGTGTGCGGTGATCGGCTGGGGCGTGATTGAAGTTCTGACCAAACCACTGTACACACGTGATCTGAAATGGACCGCTGAAGAGTACTCGTATTGGGTCGGAGCTGCTGTTTTCGTTGAGTTGACTGGCGCGTTACTCGGTGGGTTCCTCGCAGATATCTTTGGCCGTCGCATCGTCATGACTATTGGTTTCGGCGGCTACGGACTGCTGGCCATTCTTTACGCGTTGCCTAGCCTGCGGCTGCAAGACTTGTTTTCAGCCGGTGGATCCGGATGGGTCGTGCCCGACCTGTGGCTGCAAGACTGGTTTTCAGCCGGGTATCTGTTTCTCAACCCGGGTTTTGTTGCCATGGGTGCAGTCGGTTACAACTCAATGGGGATGAAACTCTCGTGGACTCGTGCATCGGCAACCATGTTTACGATCTACATGACACTGTCCAACGTGGGTCATGTGCTGGGCAACGAACTCATTGGCTCGCTTCGTGATCAGTGGGGGCTGTCGTATCAGCAGATTTTATTGGTAGGCGGTGTGTGCATGCTTTTGCCGCTTGCACTCCTGCTGCTGATTGCGCCAAGGCAGGTGGACCGAGCACGAGAAAACGACGAAGCCAGTGAACACTAAAACTTTTTAGAGCGTACGGACGTCGTGTTCGACTGAGTCAGGCAATGATGCCGTGAGCGACAGTTCCTTCGACGTCGGTCAGACGAAAGTCGCGACCGGAGTGCCGGAAGGTGAGACGTTCGTGGTCAAGGCCCATCAGGTGCAGAATCGTGGCGTGCAGGTCGTGGACATGCATACGATTTTCGACTGCACGCATGCCAAATTCGTCCGTAGCACCGTAGGCCACACCGCCCTTGACTCCGCCACCGGCCATCCAAACGGTGAACCCGTAATGGTTGTGGTCGCGCCCGGGCTTCTTCGCAGTAACGTCGGTGGTTGGTGTACGTCCGAATTCTCCTCCCCAGAGTACGAGAGTCTCGTCCAGCAGACCTCGCATCTTCAGGTCCGTCAACAATGCAGCGATCGCCCGGTCGCACTCGAAGGCTTTCGGCCGATGATCATGAATATCGGTGTGATCGTCCCAAGGAACATCCGGTGCCATCGCGAGTTGCACGACCCGCACGCCTCGCTCGGATAGACGTCGCGCGATCAGGGCTCCTTCGGCAAATCCACCGCACTTGCGCCCACCCGCTTCAAAGAAGGTCGGCTCGGGACCGATCCCGTACAGATCGAGCGTGGACTTCGATTCACGCGAAATGTCAAACGCTTCCGGTGCGGTAAACTGCATGCGAAACGCCAGTTCAAGTGATTCAATCCGGGCTTCAAGGGCCTGGTTGCGTTCGGTCCGCTCCAGGTGGAGCCGGTTCATCCGCTGCAAAAGTTGGAGTTGTTGCCGCTGCTGGCGTGGTGAAAGATACGGATTACGAAGGTTGTGCAGGACCTTGTCCGGCTTCATCTGATAAGTGTCAACGTACGTGCCCGCACAGGGGCCCGGCAGAAAGCTGTTGCTCCAGCCCGCCGGACCGGGGCGAGGATGACCGCGATGGCACAATACTACGAAGCCAGGCAGGTCCGCATTCTCGGTGCCCAGTCCGTACGTGATCCAAGACCCCATGCTGGGACGATTCGGCTGGTTGGCCCCGATGTCCATCATCATCAGTCCTGAGACATGCTCGGGGATGTCCGTGTGCATGGAGCGGATAATACACAAATCATCGATGTGCTGTGCGACATGCGGGAACAGCTCACTAACCCACAAACCAGACTCACCGTGCCGGGCAAAGTTGAAGGGCGACCTCAGTATTCCGGTGGTCTTGCGCTGCGTTCGCAGATTAACGGCAGCTGGTCGCTGGCCCTCATATTTCGCAAGCAGCGGCTTATAGTCGAACGTATCCAGTTGTGATGGACCGCCATTCATCAGCAGATGGATCAGCCGCTTTGCACCAGGCACAATGTGTCCCGGCTTTGATTTCGAATTTATACTCCTGTGCGTCAAACTCGCCTGGACCGATGATGACTCACAAGCCATTACAGCGTTCAATCCGAGCAGGCCTGTACCACCTCCGTAACGGGTCAGGAAATCGCGACGGGACGTAATCGAGTTGATAGCGGGCATTGACGTGTACCAGACAGGACAATTTCAGACTGAAAACATTGAAATTTTCAGTGGCGTCTACACGTTTTGTACCATGGACACCGCTGACTTGCCCAGCAAAAATCCAAAATGCGATACGGTCTTCACGGTCGCCGCTGAAAACACTGTTCTGCCGCGACAACGGTTCACGGCCGGTACGCAGCTTCGTTTGAGATCATGATGACCTGACAGTATTGCTCCCAGCGGGACAGCTTATCCGATTCTTCCCGCGGGTTGTCGTTGATAAACTCCTCGACCAGCATGAATTCCTCACGTGTTGGTTCGCGGCCGAGTACCAGCAAAAACACCTGACGTACGGCGCTCGGAAAGTCCGGCCTGTCCGTTGAATTCCGGCTTCCTTTGGATACCCGTACAGCGAGAGCCCGCGCACGCTGAATGACAAAACTGCTGTTGAGCGAAAAGAGCTGTTGTTGGGCGGTAATCGTGGATGTCCGACCGCTGCTGCTGATGCGTGGATTTGGGAAATCGAACATCCGCAGCAGTTCGTCAGAATCACTCTGGTTGTCTCGCCTGACCGCTCCGTAAATTGTACGACGACAACTCGCCAACAAATTTGATTCCGCAGGACCACCGATTCGCGTATCGAGCTCACCGGATACGCTCAGAAGACAGTCGCGCTGCGTCTCTATGTCGAGTCGGCGGCGGTCCATCCGCCACAGCCACTGGTTGCCGCTGTCGATATCTTCATTGTGCTGGTTGTGTTCCGTGCCCAGTTGATAGACCGACGACAGCAGAATCTCACGATGCACGGTTTTGAGCGACCAGTCAGCAGCAACCAGTCGCGAAGCAAGCCAGTCGAGGAGTCGTGGATGCGTAGGCGGTTCTCCCATCGCTCCAAAGTTACTGGCGGAAGCGACAATTCCGCGTCCGAAGTACTGCTGCCAGATTCGATTCACAATTACTCGCGCCGTCAGCGGGTTGTCGGGACTCACAATGGCCTGCGCTAGTTCCAGCCGCCCACTGCCCTGTGAGAATCGTGGTGGATCGTCTCCGGCAATGACTGTCAAAAAGTGCCGCGGTGCAATTTCCCCGGGCTTCAGCAGATTGCCTCGCAGAGCAACGCGCAAATCGCTGTCTCCGTCTTCAACCACCGCATGCGCACGAGGATATATCGCCGGTGCAGTTTGTTCTGTCTTTTCAGATTCCCGCTGCAAATCAGTAACTTTATCCCCATCACCTGTTTTCCCGACTGCAGAGAGCGATTTTTTTATCCGGTCGAATTTGTTCCGAGCCATCCGGTATTGCTCAACAATCTCTGCTCCAACAAGTGGTGCATCTTCGACATACTTCGCATTATGAAATACTCCGGCCAGCGAGTAATAATCTTCGGTCGGAATCGGATCGAACTTGTGATCGTGACAGCGGGCACAGGAAACGGTGAGTCCAAGTAACCCACGGGTTACAGTGTCGACCCGGTCGTCGAGTGTCTCGGCTTTCGCAATTGCAATGCCTTCGGGTGTAGCTCCGTCGTCCTGATAGATCATTCCCAGTGCCAGAAATCCGGTCGCGACTGTTGCCTGAGGTCCGAACGTGTCAACCAGGATGTCTCCGGCCAACTGCTGCAGCACAAACTGGTCGAACGGCATATCCTCATTGAGAGCCCAAACCACCCAGTCACGATAACGCCATGCATGCGGCAGCTCACGATAAAAAAATTCGTCGCGCAACTGATCATCTGCATATCGAGCGACATCCAGCCAGTGTCTTCCCCAGCGTTCACCGTAATGCCTGGAGGCCAGCAGCCGATCGACCAGGCGCGGCCAGGCGCTCGAACTCTTGTCATTGACGAATGATTCGATTTCTTCCGGGGCCGGAGGCAGACCCAGAACATCCAGAGTCGCTCTCCGAATCAATGTTCGGCGCGAGACACGGCTCACCGGCAGCAGCCCCTGTTCTTCGAGCCGCGCAAGAACAAACCTGTCAACCGGCGTCTTTAACCATGCATTGTCCTTCACTACTGAAGGTTGCGGTTCACGTATCGGCTGAAACGACCAGAACTTTCGCCCGGCTTCCATGTTGATTTCCCGCACACCTGAATCAATTTCCTTGGTTCGGCTATCCGGCGCACCCATCCGGATCCACTTTTGCAAAACCTCGATCTCGCGTTTTGGAAGTGCGTTATCCGGCGGCATGGCCAGAGTCGGATCCTGATACAGCACCGCTTTAAGCAGTCGACTTTCGTCGGGTTTGCCCGGCACGATGACCTTTCCCGAGTCACCGCCATGCTGCCATGCGGCACGTGAATCCAGACGCAATCCACCTTCGACCGGCTCTGATTTGGCGGAGTGGCATTCGTAGCACCGCTCGACAAGCAACGGACGAACCTGCGATTCAAAGAACTTGATACCGGTGACTTCAACCCTCGTCGTCTGCCCGGCATTCGTCAGCGGCACGCATCCCAACAATGCAAATGCAACAACTGTACTTTGCGAGATAGTCTTCATGGCTGCCGATCGGATCTCATACGGACATCACATGAGCGGGAGGCCTGAACGATACTTAGAACTTTTTCAGGCGCCAGTCAAAAATCACCGGCTAGCACACCTTCACATACCACTCCCAGACGGTTTCGTTCTCAGCGTTCTGTAACCGAGGCTGCACGCTGAAAGAAGTGCAATCCCTGGAGCTTGTGTTACTCGTTATTCGTAGTCCATCGTAATATGGTCCGGCGCGATCTGCCAATCAAAGATTCAGATGCCCGCCGAGACAATACTGTCGCAATGGTCACATAAGTGGCGGTGGCGACCGATATCCCAGGCAATCGGGTATACATCCTTCGAGAGGGCATCGGTCACCAGTAGCTCATTTTGTCCCGTCAGATGTTGCCAGCGAAGGCCAAAGCGGGTGCGTTTGTCGCGACTGATGGCAGGTGCGTGGGCCGTGCAGGGTCTTACCGTCAATGGCAACTGGCTGACCTGCGAGCTGAAACTGCAATTGCTCGCCTCGTTTCCTCAGGCAGCCTTGAAACCCGGTGGCATCCAGAGAGCGAAACACACCTCCAAATATGTCACGAAATCCAAAAAATGTCCGGGAAATTCAAAGGATCCATTTTGCATGAGAGTCAGCGGTCCGTTCCGGCCTGAAAAACAGGGCGGATCCACGTTTCGCCCCTTGACCGAAACAAAGCTCATGCAAAACTCACACCGAAATCACCGTCGCGACATGCGATTGCCCTGACTTGAACGTTGCCATTCTTGAATTACAGCAGGGGGCGCCCGTCCATCACTCCGAACAGCGGTCACAGCAGTTACGACACGATTGTCGGATGGACCTGAACGACCGCTTTCTCCACCGTAACTCAGTTAAGTAGTGGTTTTGCTGTCCGGTTCGAGTTTTTGTGGAAGGACCGTTCGAAACCGCGAGGCAATAACCAACGTCTTAACGCAAGGGACTTTCAGTCCAGCCTGATATTGCCGTGTTCGATGTTCCGTCAGACCAGAATCCGAATTCTCACCACTGGCCCGCTGACGTCACTCACCTTCACCACCCTTCGCAATCAGGCGTTTGACAGGAGCTGTGTCCTCGTCTTCAGTGAAATAGGCCTCGCTTCCATACGTATACTTATAGGCGTACTTGTAAGCGTACGGATTGGCATAAGATCGATAGTCCGAGTAATTGTAAGCGCCATACCCATACGCATCCGACTGTTCTACACCATTGATCACCATCCCGACAACATTCGCACCAATGTCACGCATCTGCTCAAAGGTGCGGCGCCCCATGTCCCGTGTGTGGCGACTTAACCGAATACACATGATCACAGCGTCGACCCTCGGCGCGACACTGCTTGCATCGGACACCACGAGAACCGGCGGACTATCGATCACCACGTAGTCAAATCTCTCACGCAGCACGTCCAGCAGTGCCTCGTATTCGGGCCGTGTCAGAAGTTCCGATGGATTGCCGGGGCGTTTCCCGCAGGGCAAGACACTCAATTCATCGACGTCTACGGTCTGAATCGCGTCAACCAGTTCTACCTGCTGCCGCAGCACGTCCACAATTCCAATGGTATTGGAAACGCCTGTCAGCTTGTGTACATTCGGCCTGCGGAAGTCACTCTCAACAAGAATCGTTTTCTTCCCCGACTGAGCCAAAGAAACCGCCAGGTTAGCGGCCAGTGTTGACTTCCCGTCGCCAGCTGCCGGACTTGTGATCTGCAGCACGCGGTGAGTATCACCCGACGCCGTGAAGCAGATTGTTGTACGAACAGATCGAAATGCTTCTGCAGGCCGTGACCGGGGCAAATTCGCGCAAACAAGTATGGGATCTAGCCCACCAACTTCCCGTTCCTGTCTGCCTCGCGTCTGTTGGGCTTTCATATAAGGAATGTGCCCAAGAATAGGCACACCAAATTCACGAGCAACTTCGTCGGGCTTTCGGAAGCTTCGGTCGGCCAACTCGACCAGATACCCGAGGGCCAGTCCAGTCATCGCTCCCAGGAGTCCGCCAAATCCAAAAAACCGATAGACAATTGGATAAACGAGAAAGCCGGCGGTAGCCGGCTTAATCACCGTGGCCCGCACCTGGCTTACTTCGGCGCTGAGTTCTGTTTGCTCGATCTTGTTCGCAATACTGCTGTATTGCTCTTCGAGCCGATTGATCTTCCGCAGCAGACGTAATTCAGCCTGTTCGTCTTTGTTAACCAGGAAAGCTTCCTGCTCGGCAGTTGCCGCCAGCTTCTTCAAATCCAAACGCTGAGCGCGCAGTTTCTCCAGCTCATGGCTTAGCGACTGATGGTAGACCACCAGATAGTCTGGTCTGACTTCGGTCTGATCATCGAGTGGTGCAGGCACCGGTGCAGGCACCGGTTCAGGCTCAGGATCCAGGTCCGAGATCAGCCGTTCCAGCTTCGTATATTCCTGGCGTACCAATTCGATTCTCTGTCGCACTTCCCGCAGGCGCGGATGGCCTGCCCCTACCTTTTGTTCCAAGATTGCCGATTCCACGACCAATGGAAGCAGCACTTCGGACATACGACGGTTATTCTCCATTCGCGCAATTTTCCGACGCCGCTGGTGATCCATAGCCAGGTCGGTTGGGTTATTAGCGTCCTCTTCGATTTCAAACTCTTTGCCGATCATCACCAGCAAAGCCTCGCGCTGTCCACCTTTCCCTAGTTTTTCATTGAACAAACTGAGCCGCGACATCAACTCCGCTTCCTCAATGTCGAGCTGCGAAATCTCCGCGCTGAGCGTGGACAAGCGTCCCCGCGCCTGACTACTGTCTCCAGTGGCAGCCAGCAATCTGGCTCGCTGGTTAAATTCTTCGTAATCTTCTTCGGCGATCTGGAGTTGCTTGTCGATTTTCTCTCGATCGATTTCCAGTAACCGCTTCAGTTTCTCTGTCTCTGTCTCAAATGAGGAGGTCTGTCGCTTAATATACTCTTCTGCGACCGCGTTTGTGATTCGCGTGGAATCCTGAGGATGTGTCCCGGTGTACTGGAGCTCAATGACCCCCTGTGAGAGCTGCGAAATCGTTAGTCCACGAGAAATCAGCGCCACCGCTTCATTTTTAGTCAAACTCCGCAGGGTCTCCAGGCGCGCCAATGCGTGGCTTTCATACGCCGGTTCCAGAACATTCGGACTGGGGATGACATACGTTGCATCTTCCAGCATGTCTTTACCCAGTAAACCCTGCAAGATATTTTCAGTAACCCGATGAATGACCTCGACCTGGGCGATCGATCGGAACTGCGGAGTTTTCTGGTTATAGAGCAAGTACCCCAAACCTGCACCGACCACAGCAAACACAATCACAAATGACTTGCGACGTTTAAAGAAACCCCAGATGTCAAGAGTCGACCCTTGGGCGGCAGCTCCTTCCAGCGCCGCCCACTGAGTATCAGGATTCTGGTGCACAGAATTCACGATCCCGTTTGTGCTCATTCATTCAGTCCGCAGACAACGAAAAACAGGCCAATCACACCGTTCTAAGCTTACCCTCACGCGGCAACAAATCCACGACCAGTCCGGCATTTCACGAATTCACAATGCAATTGTGGACTCTTGGAAACTCTAACTCATATCTCAGAGGCGAGCGGTCATTTTCTTCGTGAATTCCGTTCCCTGCGAATAGCCACGATTCCCCGTGCAGCTGTACGATTGTCGGGGTCGAGGCGCAAAACCTCATACCACTCGTCCTCACTTTCGCCCCAGCGTTTAACCGCGGCATAAAGTGTCGCCAGATCCTGATGGAACTGCAGATTATCCGGCTGCCAGCTGACACACTGTTCAAGCCACTTGATTCGTGCCTTGAGATCACCCAAGTGTCGAAGATGGTCATCGCGGAGTCGTTGGTGTTCCTTTGTGGGGAGTGACTCTGATTCCGTCCAAAGGGTTTCTGCAGACTCACGCAGCCGAACGGTCAAATCGGGCCGCCGTGACTGCATGAGAGCCCCGACGGCCTGGGAGTATGTTGAGGGTCCAAAAATATCCAGTCCAGCATCCAGACGATCCATCATTGAATAGACAGCAAGGATGTGATATCGCAGCGAATCATCCGCCATCAGTGCCTGCTTCCATATCGCGACAGCCCTTGATGACTGGCCACTCAACAACGCCAATTCGCCTAATTCCAGACCGAGTTGACCATTCGAGGGTTCAATGAACCGGGCCCGTGAGTGAAGCACATCTGCCTGATCATCGGTTCCCGCTGATGCGGACCATCTGGCAGCTCGTTTAACGACTGGTGCGGCCAGAGGATTTTGATCGACGATCCGATTCGCGTGGTCAGCAATACCTGAGCTGTTGAGATAAGCTGAGAAAACTCTCCTGAGCTGTTCCTGTTTTGTCGGATTGCCACTAAGTGATCCAATCCGTCTGGCAATCGAAAGACAAGCGGTATGTGCCCACGCGGACTGAAATCGATCCTGCGTCTCAAGTCCCGGCAAACCCTCTAGGAACCATGACCGAGCAATGTCACCGTGGAGCTGCGAAAGCAGCTCATGCGTCCGAGCATCATCGGAACGTGCCTCAAGGGCCACTGTTGTCCGGTCGAGCAATATTTCTCGTTCGCACATTGCCTCCCAGGATATCGGTTGTTCCTGCAGTTTTCGTCCTGCAATCACGGCAACATAACATTCATGGGCCGCCAGCAGATCGCCCACAAACACAACAGACGCAGGTATCAATACGAAACGCATGCAACGGGCCGTGATCCGACTGGATGACCGATATCCTTCTGTCCGCCATGGAGCCTGAACGGCACTAAACATCGAGATCAGCACAACGCACAACGACGACGCAGCCGGTAGACCTGCTCCAAAATCCGACAAAGCAGATACTCCCTGAGCCACGATGGCAAACACCAGGACCAGCGCCAGGACCAGCGCTGAGCGGCCCGCCGCTCCTGCAATCGACTGGCGAACGGTGTAAATAGCGCGAATGAGAATGGGCAGCCCAAGCATGACAAAGGCAACACACCCAACAATCCCGGCCTCAACAACCACCTCGACGTAATGGTTGTCTGCGTTTTGAAACCAAACACCTGCATCCCGCGTCTGGTAAGGTAGTGTCACATAGCGGTAGGCCCCCAAGCCTCCCCCGAGGACTGGAAAATCCAGTACGGCCTGGAGCGAATCGCGCCAGTGGTAAAAGCGGCCGGCCAGTTCGGACACCGGATCTCTCAGAGTCTGCAGCTCCAGAGATGCGTGGTGATGCAGATTCAGGAACACCATGAGGCTGGAGGCTGCAGCCCCGCCAGCCAGCAGTACCACCACAATTCCGGCCAGCCTCTGCGACTGCAGACGAGCCAGAGTCATCCCGACCAGTGCGACAGCAGCGGCAATCATCCCTCCACGAGAACCCGTCGCAGCAATCCCGCAGGCAATCACCGCTACCGAGAACCAGACAAGAACCTTCCGCGAAGTTAAGGCCGCCGTATAGCGACCAATACCGGACATTAAACTGATCAGACGCTGATCGCGTGGCGAGTGACCACGACTGGCATACGACGTCTCAACATTCAGGACCAATAGACCAATTGCCGATGCGAGCCCCAGCGTCAGCCAGCCGGCGGCATTGTTGGGATTGACAAATGGTCCGAATGGTAATCCCAATCCGGTCCACCATTCATGGCGAATCAAAAATAGATCTGTTCGGAACAACTGAACAATTGCGAGTAAAGACAGCGCTGATGCGTTGGCAGTGAAAACGGTCAGGCTCGCAATGACTGCTCGCTGAGTTCGAACCTGGTCAAATGCCGTCATTGCCAGCAGCATCAGGGCAACCAGTTGAGCTACCATCATGCGCGTGTCACCGGGTGACGGGGTTCCAACTGTCACTTCACTTTTGGTGAAATCGATGAATTCAGTACGCAGCTCGGCGAGGACCGCATGATTCATCTGCCGAATCATGGGAGCATGAACAGGACTCAACTGCATAACACCGACGGCAGCGAGCACACCCAGCGGGACAATAATCCTGGGAAACTCCGTGCGGTCGCCGCTAAGAATGCAGGACACGAGTGAAAGTAATGCCGCACCTGCTGATCCCACCTGCAGAATCAGCCTAGCTAATGGTATGTTTCCGCCATGAATCCATGGTAGCAGACACACCGTCGTCAGCAGAATGACGACCGACGCTGCCCCGAGCCGGACCGACAATCGAGACTCCGACTGCACCTTTATCCCTTCCGGAAATCGAAGGCTGCTGTTCCGGGAAACAATACACAGCACCCAATGGCATACCACTACTTTGGCACACTCACCATCAGTTACAAGCACCAAGCACGAACCAGTGTGCTTGGCCCAACCCATTCACTCTGGAGTGCTTCGAGGTCGTATTCTTAAGCAAGTGGCGCTGTCCAGCTAGCTTGCAACCCAGAATTTCCATTCCTCTGCCGGAGTCGCGGCAGTTTCTGTTGCAACACCGGACTGCTCGCGTAATTCACGAATCAGCATTACCAGCTCCTCTTCGAAAGCCTTCAGACCACCAATGAGGTCGCTCATCCATTCACAAATTGATCCGTCACCGACTGCCCCTTCGACCCGGATATGTCCGACCCGCATCCGTTCCACTATCAGTGGAATCTCCGACTTCCATGCTTCATGATATGCCACACTGGAATCTCGTCGCCAGCTGGCATGATACTCTTCGCCAACGACCGGCAGACTGACCATCAACTCGACCTTGTCCATTTCAAACCGTTCGGCGAATTCGGTCAGCTTAGCCCACAATCGTTCCCAGTCGTGATTTCCATTCAGATGAGCCTGCTCATCATTCATTGCAGGATGACCAGAGGCAGGGCGGTGTATTATTGATCCCGCAAGCCGCATGAGGCGATTCCGAACCAGGCCCATCTCTGTGTGGCCGAATGACCGCGTCAAAACCAGCAAGGAAATGGCAGTCAACACGACGACCAGCGTGAGAATCTCATTGTCCATGGCGGAACCCGCAATTGCACCAATTCCCGTCATTGCACACAGAGAACCAACAACCAGCAGGAGCTGCGACCCGCGGTGGCCTTTGCGTTCCAAGCAGTGGTGCAGGTGTCCCCGGTCTGTTGCGTAAATGCTGCGGCCCGTCAGCTTTCGACGAATGATAGCCATGGACACATCGAAGATCGGAATCGCCCAGATCGCCGTGGGCATAATCAATGCCGTTGCTGCAACACCCTTGATTGATGTCTTCAGCGCGACAGCCCCGAGGACTAGCCCAATCAACATGCTTCCGGAATCACCCAAAAACATCCGAGCCGGCGGAAAGTTGTGGATTAAAAATCCGGACAAACTCCCTGCGAGAATCAACGCTATCAACACTCCGTCGGGACGGCCGCCAAGAATGAACGTCACTGCTGCAATGGACAAACTCAGCACAATACCGGTTGTACTCGCTAAACCATCAACGCCATCAATCAAGTTCAGAGCATTGACCGCACCGAGTATCCAGACAACCGTAATCAGAGAATCGAAATGACCGAACTCAATCTCCCAACCAAACAGACTGACTTTGCTGATGGTAATATCTGCCATCAGCATGATGACTGCCGCAACCAGCTGACCGATCAGCTTTTGTCTCCCCCGGATCCCGAATCGGTCGTCAAGCAGGCCGAGGCCAACAATGACCAGACTGGCGAAAAACAGCGCCGACAGAAAAGCCGTGTCACCGGTACTCTCCCGCAGCACATCTGGAAAAATGGACCAAGTCACCCCAACCGCAACCACACCGGATACCAAGAGCGTAGGCCCTCCGGTCAGCGGCATGCTTTGCCCGTGGAGCTTGCGGTACCGATCCGGCGAGTCAATGATTGCTAACCGATGTGCCAATCTAGCCACTAAAGGCGCAGAAAGAGCACAGACGGCAAATGCAGTCAGCGACGCCAGAAGACACGGGACCATGGGGTCGGCACACTCAAAAGGACAAGGCATCCGCTTGTGGGCGAACTGGAGAACGGGTCAGAGTCAGTGACTCTGCCGCAAACAGTGCCTCGTTAAACGAGGGTGATGCAAGAAGTTGCTCTGTAGAATCCCACAAATCGGATGCAAAGCTCGCAGTTTCTGTAATATTCCAATCTATCACTATATGACAAAATACCGGCAATTACCGCATCTTTCCACCCTTAATGGTGAAGCTCAGATCATGTAATCGGTACTTCTGCCAAGAATGCGGTCTACCAGATCATGGGATAGTTCGATCGCTGGTGGCCGCTCCGGGTCCAGATCGGTGGGATTGAGACCGCAATAGACGGACCAAGGTCCCAAATGTCGCCAGCGCCCAGCCCGTCGCGGTTCCCCAGGCATGACAGGAGTTGTGCAACGATTGCAACCAATCGTTGCATATCCTTGATCATGCAGAGGATTCGTAATGACGCCTTCCCGGCTGACATAGTCGTCCATTTGCTGGTCTGTGAAATTTACCAGAGGATTGATTCTCAACACGTTGAACCGCGAGTCCACGGCCAGAATCGGACAGTTTCCCCGCTGTCCGCCGTCCGCCCGCCTCAAACTTCCGATCAAACCGTCAAACCGATCCTTGACCCGGTCCAGGGGCGCCGTCTTCCGCAGCTCACAACATTGCTTCTGACCCTCCGGTGACAGATAAAGTACGCCCAACTCGTTCGTCTGCTGTTCCATGGACTTTTCCGGTGTCAGCGTCTTAATCTCCAGGCCGTACTCAGCGATCATGCGATCACGAGTTGCCAGCGACTCTTCGAAGAGCACTCCCGTGTCCACGAACAAGACCGGAATCCGGACCGGAATGGACTGAAGCATGTGACAAATCACACTTCCAGCACGTTGCATCGAAGACAACGCTGCCAGGCGATCGCCAAAAATCTCGTGAGCCCACTGCAGAAGCTCCTGAGGCGTTCGCTCCTCGAACGTACGATTGAGATCAGTCAGATCTGCCTGTGACAGCCTCGGCATTTTAAATGACCTGATTGCAGCTACCGTTTTCCAAGGATATACCGGCTCCTACAAACCATACGACGTGATGATAGCGGGTCAAAAGCCGGCTTGCGAGTCGGACGATGGACTGTACCGGGCCGGCCCGTGGAGCATCGCCGGACAAGAAACAAAAAAGGACGATGGTGCGAAACCATCGTCCTTTTTTGATTTAGTCAGCACACTCTACCTTATGATATCTACTGAAATCAGCGAGCTGCATCCCACCACCAGGCCTTTGAACCGTGGCCGATTCGTGACGCGTCCGTGGCGGTCTTGGACAACCGGGCTGACTCCTGAAATCTATCGGTGTCACAAACGACTGACGTCGCGTCCACACGCACACCACCAGCCACCTGCACGACCACGTGGCGGCCCGAAAAGATCCTATGAGCGGCTGATGTCATCAATTGGGTGGGGACATCAACGGGCTCGGCGACCACAGCACTGAAGGCCTCGGAATCCAAGTGAGCTGCCTGAGCCATTCCCTGTGAATTCAATAATGCCGACACCATCGCTAGACCGAACACATTCTGCAAATCGGCGAAGATCGAGTCCGCCTCAGCCAGCTCTGAGAAGTGCTGCGTGAACAACTGAGCAAATCTGGCGTTGGCGCCATGAGCCTTCCCGGTCGCATCCCGCGACCCGTCGGCATTGACAATCTGGTCTTCCGCGAGACAACGCACAGCATCACCCGAAAATTCAAATGCGTTGCCGGACGCCGACATCCGAATCGCTTCATAGCCCACAGCCAGCCACCATCGCAGTGCATCCATACTTCCACTGCCACGTTGCTCTGACCGCGTCAACAGTTCAAAGTAACTTTTCATTCCGGAAACGCCCTGTACTTCTCCGATGCCAATTTGTTTCATGCGGTAATCTGCTTCGACAATTACTTTTGCAACTCGTGAATCCGCGGGCACACCGTCCACGATGACTTTTTGCAGACCAAGGATCTGTTCCAGCTCCTGTGTGAATCTCGCAGCGGTCCTCTTATTCAGGAAACGGCGATTATCACGAACAAAATCATTGACCGCCCTTACCTGCTCCTGTTCTGGATCGATGCTGCACATGAAGAAAGATCGACCATCATTCGAAAAGGTACGTGCCAGAACGATCAGGTCGTCCAGCTGCAACACGGGTCGACCATCTGCGGTACTGATCGATCGGCCAGTTTCATCTTCCGCCCAGTCAGCGGCAGGCCCCCCAATCACCACGTCACCTGTCTCCGGAAATGTCATGAGGTACTGAACCCGGGACACTCCTGCCAAGTTCCGAACGTCGTCCGGAATGGCCTGACCACTGGCTAACAGATCTGTAACCCGCTGTTCAAGTTTCGGCAACGAAATCAAACGGAGAACAGAGTTAGTGCGGACATCAGTATTGGTGTTCGACCGTGATGCCTCCATGGCAACGACATCCAACCGACTTTCGTCAGATCGAAGGACTACCGAAGCGATCACTGCCGGTCCGCCAAGGAAAATTCCCTGAGCGAACGTGGAAAGCGTACCGCCTTCCCCGTCTTCCTCATCCCAAAGTGCGGGCGGCGATGTTTGCTCCCGAATCAGGTCAATCAACTCACTGAAATCGGCCTGAGACCCACCGCCTTCTAGCGATTCCGCGATTCGCCCGGCGCGCTCCGCAGCCTCATGATTACCCGACAGTCTGGCTGCTTTTCGGAGGCTCGACGCTGCATTGAAGAAATCGCCCGACTCGACAGCTGCACGAGCGGTCCGGCGCAGCTTTGCGGACGACGCGAAATCATTTGGTCGGTCCGCTGCACTGGCTTCCATCGCCGGCAGCCAAAATATCAGTGAAAAGACCGATACAAACCGCACAAGGGAGGACAAACAAGCTGAAGCACTGACCATGGGGTAGACCTTCCTTACTGGCGAGAACAGATCTCTTACAGGAGCCGGGATGCACGAGCAGCGCAGGCACCCGCTGGATACACCTGGACCTGTCGATTAGCATCGTCCAGCTGCTATGCAGCGTCAAGCAGTTTCCCCGGATTCCGTAACCTGCCGATCACTCCGTTTCAATCAGGCGCAGCGGTTTTCCGGACTGGGCAGTCCATGACGGCCCAACCGGGATGCGTTGCTAGACAAAACACCTGTATCAACGTTGCTGGTCTCATTGAAGCCGTCCACACCGCCAAAGTAAACACCATGCCCGAACTGCCTGAAGTCGAAACAATGGTTCGTGGTATCCGCGATCACCTAGTTGGTCGGCAGATTCAGTCCACCCGATTCTGCCGCTGCTACTGCAAGCCAATCCAGATATCCCCTTCGAAACAAAAACTTAGACAAGCGCTGAGAAACAGCCGGATTCATGCCGTTCAGCGTCTAGCAAAACGCATCGTCATCACGCTGGATCATTCTCGATCGATGGTAATCGAACCGAGAATGACCGGTCTGCTGCTGCTTACCGCACCTCCAACGCCAGCTCATCGCCGCATTCGATGGAACCTTGATCCCCAGCCCGGGCTCGCGGATTCATTCGAGTTCTGGGACCGAAGAGGCCTGGGAACAGTGCGACTGTTCAATCAGACAGAATTGGCCGAACTGCGCGACCAACTGGGACCGGACCCACTTGAGATGACACCTGATCAGTGGGCTCACCAGCTTGCAAGGACCCGCCGCGCCATCAAAAGCGCACTGCTGGATCAACACCTCGTTGTGGGAATCGGCAATATATACGCCAGTGAAATCCTGCACCGTGCAGGAATCTCACCAGAATCACCGGCCAGTTCATTGTCTGCGGAGCAGATCGCTCAATTGGCCCAGACCAGTTCGCAAATCCTCAAAGACGCCATCCGTTATGAGGGGTCAACCCTCGGCGATGGAACGTACCGGAACGCGTTGAACCGTCAGGGTGGTTACCAGAACAAGCACTGCGTGTATCAGAAGGAAGGCGAGTTGTGCCCAACGTGCCGTCGTGGCCAAATCCGTCGAATCATCCAAGCGCAACGGTCGACCTTCTTCTGCCCAAGATGCCAACGGACCTGATGGGGACAAAAAAGAATTGTGTTCCGGAGAACGAACGTGACAAGCGGCGGGTTTGGAGATGTCCCGGTTGTGCAACGAAAGTCAGCATAACATCAAATTCAATATGCCTGTCGATTACCAGAGATCTTCCAACTCGCCTGTCGACGCGTGCAGGAGTCGCCCTGGGCCGGCCTGTCTGGGAGCCTGAGCCAGAATCCTCAGCCACACATAATGGCCCCGGACGCTGCCTTCAAACGACATGTGCTGAACCAGATCCTCGTCTTCCCGAATCGCTCCCGTCTCCCAGTGAATCTTTGGTATCTCATCAAACAACTCTATCGCCTGAGACACATCCAGCTGAATGGGGTAGGGAACGAGCGTCCCGTCGCGTGCGCCCCCCACCACTTCGGTATCGGAGATGAACACCGTCACTTCCCATTCGTCGCGTTCGTGAGCGCAATGATAATGACAGCCTATCGGCGCGTGCTCAGACGTATCAAGTATGGCTCGCGCAGCATCATTCGCGAACGACCGCAGCCATGCGGGTGGGGAAGCCATCGAATTGAAACGTGTACTCATGAAAACAGCCTTGATTGTACCTGATCTTCCATGGCAGCTCCTAATCCCAAAATAATAGGCAAGTAACCGGAATCGGTTCAAATGCGGCGTCTGCGCTATGGTCTGGAACTATTGCTCAGCAACTTTCGAACCGAAAGCGCCACCCGCCGTCAATATCATCACAACCTCTGCTAACGACAACGGAAAAATGTATTTTTCTGATTACAACTGATGCCACTGGATGTTGCCTGTCAAGAAAACTGAACAGTCTTTCAACGAATTGTCCAGCGATCAAATCCGGTTCAGTACCCCAGAGCAGCCACGAGAACACCGTCGAGCAGTTCCGTCACGTCTTCTTGGCGGACAGGAATTTCGAAATCTGCGGGTTCAAATTCTACAGTTGTCTGTGGTGATAGATGATCGCGAGTCACTCGCAAACAACAAAACCGTTCCTGAACGGGCGGTGTGTCCGTCATTCGGCCTGAACCACGCCGGACGTCCACGACACCGTCCTGGTAACGTTCCGGAAAAGGCGGCAAGTTTCGAAGACCCTCCACCTCGATGATTAATGGCCGCTGATCCATCCGTGCACGTAACTGTTCGACCGTCAGTTCATTTCCCGGGTGTTCCCATTCCGGCGAAATCTCAACAAGAGGATCCAGCACGAAGCGGCGATACCACAATCCTGGGTGAGGCACTGTCAGACGCTGGGAATCAATCACCTGTTGCCCGTAGAACAACAGGTCCAGATCCAGTGTCCGAGGTCCCCAATGGATCGTCCGTTCACGACCGCAGTCGCATTCAACCTGCTGCATGAGATCCAGAAGATGCAGCGGACCATGATCTGTGATCACGCACGCCGCGGCGTTGGTGTAGGTCCCACCGGCCGCTGATCCCATCGGTGCGGACTGATAACACTGACTGCGTGATACGACACGACACCCTGTGGCTTCGAGCATTGCCAGAGCGGAGCCAAATGTGTACTCAACCGGTCCAGTGTTGCCGCCCAATCCGATCAGGCATCTTGTTGCACCATCCTGCACGATTCCATCCCCGATCAACGATCCAGCTGGCAAATCTGCCTGCCGTAACGCTCAGTCACCGTCTTGAATTAATGTCCGTAAATGTCGATATCGCGATGGCCACCATTCGCACGGCCTCCGGCCGCTGTCGTGCTCTTGATTAGCAGCCAGGTAAAAAAAAGCGAACGTCACGCCAGATCCGACTGATGTCATGATTATTTTTGCGATGGCAGAATCGGCTGACAGTGTTCGTACTCTCAAAGGAATCACAGTCTGAATCATCGCAGCGAGTTGAAACCTCCGGTAATACTGCACCTCCGTTGCACACCGGTCAACACACATCACTCTCCGGAGATTCAGCAGCGTTTCGAACAGATCGATCGCATGAGTTAACGAACATCCAGACTTAGACGACACCTTCCTTAATGATCGATAGGATTCGGATCTTTGAACAATCGCATCTACGTGTAACACGACACAAGGAACACCAGCTCGATGTCCACATATATGACACGTCTGGAAGACCGTATTCGTTTGCGGGGCACATCGGCGCTTGTCGGCCTTGACCCTCGCTGGGACCAGTTACCTTCTGAAATCAGAAACGGAAACGAGGCGCCCGAGCCAGGTCAGATCGCAAAAGCGTTTTGTCGTTTCTGCTGCGAGATCGTCGATATTGTCAGTCCGCTTGTACCCGCCGTTAAACCTCAGGTAGCGTTTTTTGAACAACTGGGACCAACTGGCATCGCGGCGTTGCATCAGATCATGGAGTACGCTCGACAGCAACAACTCATCGTGATCGCCGATGCCAAGCGAGGTGATATTGGATCAACCGCCGCTGGCTACGCAGATGCATGGCTGGACGGCACTAGCAGCAAAGCCGCCTTCCCGTCAGATGCGCTGACAGTCAATCCGTATCTGGGCGACGACACCCTACAGCCATTTGTCGAAACAGCTGTACGACGAAATGCAGGGATCTACGTTCTGGTTCGTACCAGCAACCCCGGCGCTGGTGCCTTCCAGAATCGCAGGACGGGCAACACCACCGTATTCGAAGCCGTAGCCGATACCGTGCAGGAGTTGAATGTCATTCACCGCGGAGACTCACAGTGGGGTCCAGTGGGAGCAGTCGTGGGAGCGACCTGGCCACAGGAAATGGCTGCTCTGCGGGCTCGGATGCCGAATACACCCTTCCTGGTTCCCGGTTACGGCAGCCAGGGCGGTACGGCCGCTGATGTTGCCGCTGCGTTTGGTCCGTGTCATGGAGGAGCACTCATCAACAGCTCTCGAGCAATCAACTTTGCATGGCGGCGTCCAAAGTGGAAAGATCAGTTCGGTGAAGAAAACTGGCGCGACGCCGTTCGTGCGTCCACTCAGGAGATGATCGCAGATCTCGACAGCATTTAGCGGAGAGTGGTCCTGCAAGCGAACAATGAATCTGATAATACCGGCCATCGAACCAAGAGTGACACTCAGGACTTCACCGGTTCTTCCGTCTCGACCACTGCACCTTTCACCGTGGCACTGTGATCTCCATCAAAATTCAATGACAACCGCACGCCATCAACTTCAATGACATCAACTTTCAGCGCAATCCGCGTCCGAGACCCAATTCGCAGCCCGGGCAGAAGCCCTGAATTTCCATACGAAACATTGGCATCTGCCGACAGACTCACACGAATTGGTGGCACACCTGGGTATTCCAGCATCAGATCCACCTGGCAATCCAGTTGATTCAGATCGGCAGCATCCACACGAAACTCAGCAATCACATCAGCGGCCGCCCGTCGGAAACTCGACGCCTTCGATTCTGATCCCGCCAGAACGATTCTGGGTCGAGCATCCGGCAACTTCCAGCTGGCATCGGCACGCAGCACGACCACATCGGAACGCAACCCTGGTCGATATTCCGCCTTCAAGCTCGACACCAGTCGATTCGAAGCCACCTGCGGCAGTTCCTCGCTGCCCAGCATTCGTGCACACAACAACAACCCTGGAATGGGCACTGCCTGAGCCACCCGATCGTCCTCTAGCAAATTCAACAGACGAGTACGGTCGTCGGCGTGGTAGTATAATGAAACCAGAGCGATTGTACTCTGCGACGTTTCCAACCGGTCGTCCAGATTACAGAGAATCAGTTCTTCTGCGTCACGATGCTGTCCATGCCGACCCAGGACCCAAGCAGACGCCAGATTGGCTTCCCAATTGCGATTGGAATGATCCGACGTCTTCAGTGCCAGCTGAATCGCCTCTGGATTGTCCCGGATCTCCTGAATCAGTGCCATATTCGCCAGACTTCCGGCGAGCATGTCGTCCTGTCGAAAATGGCCACTGCCGATCTCAGTCAGTCGACGGTAAGTCTCCATGGCCTCATCCAGCTGGCCCAAAGATTGTTGAGTCCTCGCCAGGTAATACCAGTACGGTGCGTAACAGGTCATGAAGCGTTCCAAACGCCGCAGCATTCGCAGGCGCCGTTCTCCGTCAGCCTCTTGAAGTACGACCGCAAGCTGATCCAAGTCATGGTCGCGTACCAGCCAGTTGTCCGGAATATTGTTCCTGCGAGTCAGCTTCCAGAAACTGTCCAGGAACGTGGATGAACGTGACATCAGTGCATTGAGTTCACGACGGTCAATGTTCCAGACATCGGTATCGCGGCGCATTTCCTGATTTCGATAGTCCCACCAGCTATTCGCACCCGCCTGAATTACATTACCGACCTGCCCCGTGGCAACTTGTGCACCAATAACAAATAAGCTGGTGCTCAGCTGACGACGTGTCATCCGTTTGAACTGGTCGCCAATGACCATGCGTTCGCGTTTACTCACCTCGACCTGATTGATTTCGTCCAGCACTGCACGATACAGGGAGATGACTTCGGGATCGGCAATTTTGCTGAGGTTGAGGTTATTCAGAATCCGTTGCTGTTCTTCCAAGAACACACACTTGTCAGGTTTCCGCCGAATCCGGTGGAGCGCCGCGCGGCAGTAATTCAGAGCGACGGCAGTCTGGCGTCGAGCGATTTCTTCATCGACCAATACTTCTATAGAAAAAACTGAGGCACAGAAGCTACAAACCAGAAGAATTGAAGTGATGCGAATGACTATGATCATTGAATATCAGACTGAATCAAAGACTCAGGCTGGGTCAGCAAAACACCTCGTGTGGCTGACGAAACTGCTGCGAACCGCAGGAACTGGCCTGGAACATGACACAGTCGTCGATGAGCCTTCTTCCTGAATCCATTCGACGACAGACGCTCCATCTTTCCGTCTCCGGCCCGGGAAACAAGGGGTAGAATCAAACTCAGCAGAAATCAACATGGATGTCTCGCCGGCGGGTGGCGTACACATCTTCGGCAATCGGTAACGATTGCCGAAGCCCTGATGATCCGGCACCCTCTGCCGATAGGGCAGATCATCTGAGGCATTCGAATTCCTGAAAACGCACGGATTTCGGGCGATTGGCAGAAGGACTCCTAAGCGTTGGAACGTCACGGAAATAGCAGGACTTGCATTAGGTAGCGAAGCAGGACAGGATCGCCACACAGAGCAATCCGTTCACTCTTACCATTTCCAGTCCGCCATGCCCGCGCGGTCCCTGATCCGTTCTCCAGGCCACCCGCCAGTACGGAGCTGCACCGAGGTATCAACTGTCATTACGTATGTGTCTTGGTGAGACTCGTCATTCAGCCCTCCGATGTAGCCGCTCAGAATCACACTGTCCAGCTGTCCCCAAATTTGCGGACTCGACAATGGCTCCCAAACTCCTGCTCGAACCTGCCAATCCGGATGCACAACGTTCCGGGCAAGGGACACAAGAAGTGCAATCGTCTGCTCCGCCACGGCAGGATGGTTCACACCCGGGATTATTGTTACGACGACTCCTTCGCCGGTCACAGGCCGCCAAATCAACCGCATCAAATCCTAAACCGGCTCTCGCAATCACCTGAAGCTCAGGGCATCTTCCTATTACCTCTGTCGAATATGGCTCTAATCCGGCAATCGCTGCCGCATAGCCCTGCAGACATGCCCGGAGGTTTTCGGAATCTTAAAGGTCAATCATCCGCTCCACGATATCTCATTTGAAACGTTCCACGGCAGCAAATCAACATGTGGCCTCTTTCCAGAACTCAAAGCACAACACAGAACTCAACGTTTCATTTGCCTTCACCGGTTTCCAGAACACCACTCATCAAAATGACAGCGTGAGACACAGGCAAGGCAATCTGCCGGACGATAGAACAGACCTCGACGAGATTCTGATTTCTGTGGTATGTGCAAAGACAACCATCTTTGTCAAACTCGCACCAGCACGAAAGGTGCACGTCGGCTGGAGTTCACACGCTCGGTCTCACTTATGCGGCATCATCCTCAGCACCATCAAGAGCAATTAACCGAGGGACTGCCAGTCGCAGCCCGATGACTGCACCGTACCGACGCTTGAGTTCCGCAAAGTCGTACAGCAGAAACTCCGGAAACTGTTCTTTCGGAAGCTGAGCTAGATGTTCTGCCACGAAACCTACCATCCGGCGGTCATATTCCGCCTGACTTCCTGAATGTATGTAGCACGAACCGGCAAACCGGCGAATGTCCCCGTCGAACGCCGGACTGATGTGATACAGCTCATGAAACACGGTCACCAGCTTCTCATGAAAGGACAGGTTCAAAAAACGGGGCAGGTAAAATGTGAGAATGTACAGCATTTCCTCACCGTCCTGATACAACTGCTGAGCGCCCCAGCGGCGGCCATCACGCATGCATGTCGACGCGCCGCGTTCAAATCGCATCGGGGTTAACTTGGCCTGCATTCCCCAGTCGACCGCGGATCTCGTTTGAGCGTAAGTGACCGCAACCCGACTCATGTCCACGTGTCGGAATTCGGGGTGATACCGGCTAACGTCTTCACACACCCGACGCAGCGCAGTGCAGATGTCAAAACTCCGTCGACTCACTGTGTGGCAACTCCGTAGTGTGACAAAGTTCACACACTAGGCCGCCAGCAGAGAACAGACAAGAGGAATTACCCCGGGACTGTAGCGCCGGAGATATCACGACCGGCACTCAATGCTAAGGGGGAAATCGGCCAGTTATCAAAGACTGGCAACGTCGGGACACTCGCTTTGAACTCGGTTTCGGAACTAACATGATTCACGGCGCCCAGCACTCCGGACGTCCAATCGGCGGAACGTCACCGAGAAAACAACGAGCACAACCAGACCGCATGAATTTGTGCAGCGTCCCTGTTTGCGTCACCTTATCGAAGCAGTCATGTGGCTTGTCAGTGGCCCGATGATGAAAAGGGGGAGCCATCAAGTGGGCCAAGCTCAAGCGGAGCACGAACCCCGGGTTCGTCAGCTGGAGGCCCCTGTCAACGCCTGCGTCACGAAGCATTGATCAAAATCTTCTATTCTGCTGCCGATGCTGCTGCGGTGGAATCTTCTGTTGACTCTTCACGCGGGGTCATGTCATCGTCCTGAGAAGCTTCATCTGTAACAACAGGAGCGGCGCGGCGACGCGATCGAACACGATCTCGTTCTCCAACGAATTCGACCAAAGCCCGCTGACCGGCGTCACCCAGCCGAACCTTTGCCAAGCGAACGATTCGTGTATAACCACCAGGTCGATCTTCAAACCGCTCCGCCAGCTCCTCAAACAGAATGTCCACCGCTCCCGTGTCCCGCAGCATTGAGAATGCTCGACGACGAAGAGCCACGGCAGGAGCAATCGTATTCGCCCACTGCTGCCATTGTTCGGACTGCCGCCAGTTGCGCCACTCATCGGTGTCACGTTCCGCGTCTGTTTCATATTCAGCCGCTGCTGATTCATGAACGACCGCCTTGCGGGCCATCGTCACCAGCTTCTCAACGAATGGCCGCAGTTCTTTGGCCTTAGCAACCGTGGTCACAATGCGACTTGGCACGCGAGGCCGATTCGGATCATCATCATCGACGCGAACTGACTGAATCAGACTCGTTGCCATATTACGAAACATCGCCTTCCGGTGAGATGCATTTCGCCCCAGCTTTCTGCCGCGCATTCGGTGCCGCATGGCACTACTCTCCTGAACAGACCGGCCAGATGCCGGAGTAATGACGATCCAATGAATCAGAAAAATTATTCAGTGGCTGCTGTCCTGATCTTTGACAGACTGGAGGCCTTCCAAGTCGGCTAAACCGCAGGCTGCTGATTAGGCAAACGCATGCCCAGTCGCAGGTCGATTTCTTCAAGCCGTTCGCACACCTCGTCCAGTGTTGTCTCACCGAAATTGCGAACCTGCAAGAGTTCATCTTCGGGTCGCTGAACCAAATCGCGAACGGTATTGATGCCAACAGATTCCAGACAGTTCGTTGCGCGAACCGACAGGTTGAGTTCCGCCAGACTCTTATTCAGCTTCTCTTCGAGTTCCATGTCCACCGGTGAATAACCGGTCGCTTCCATCATTCCCCGCAGGCCGCCTTCCGGTACCGTCTCCGGGCCAGGCTCACGATAGGTAATGAAGCAGTTCAGATGTTTCCGAAGAATTTTTGCGGCTTCCACGAGCGCCATCGACGGTGACACAGTACCACTTGTCCAGATCTCCAGACTTAGCTTGTCATAATTGGTACGCTGGCCAACGCGCGTATCTTCGATATGGTGGCGTACTCGCGTAATTGGAGAGAACGACGCGTCCAGCGGAATCACACCGATTTCGGGATCATTCAGGTAGTGTTCCGCAGCCGGTACAAACCCGCGACCGTTCTCCACGGTCATTTCCAGATTCAGCGGAACATCGTCCGTCATTGTGGCAATCACCAGCTCTCTGTTCACGACTTCGATCTGATCGCCACAAATTACATCGGCACCAGTGACGACTCCCCGAGTATTTTTTTCAATTCGCAATGTCTTGACGGACGCACTAAAGTTCCTGACGACCAGCGACTTCAGATTCAGACAAATATCCGTAACATCTTCGACCACACCGGGAATGGTGGTAAATTCGTGCTGCACCCCCTGCAGCCGCACTTTAGTAACCGCCGCCCCCTCCAGGCTGGACAGAAGAATCCGTCGCAGACTATTGCCAACGGTTGCTCCGAAACCACGTTCAAATGGTTCTGCACTGAACTGGCCGTAGGACGACGTCAGAGTGTCCGTATCTGGTACCACGCGACTCGGCAGTTCCAGACCACGCCATCGAATTCGCATTTCTACTCTCCTTTGTAAACCTCATCGCACACGAATGAAAACAACCGCCAGACCGTCCTGTCAGACCCGGCGTTTCTTCGGCGGACGACAGCCATTGTGCGGCAGGGGCGTTATGTCTTCGATCGATCGAATCGAAATCCCGGACGACTGGAGACCTGTGATTGCACTTTCGCGTCCCGATCCTGGACCCTTGACGCGGACTTCAATCTCCCGCATTCCCATCTTGGCGGCACGTTCGGCAACCGTCTCCGCAGCACGCTGAGCTGCAAACGGTGTGCTTTTGCGACTGCCTTTGAAGCCAACCGTACCGGCGGTTGCCCAGCAGACAACATCGCCGTTTGAGTCAGTCATTGTGACGATCGTATTGTTGAAGGTTGCCTTGATGTAGGCAATCCCGCGCGTCACATTACGACGCGTCTTCTTCCTGGTTTTGACTTTTGCCACGATGCATTCTCAATCTCGTGATGCGATGGGAAATCCGTCAACTGAAAGGATCAATGTTTCATGTCCTTGACTCCCTTTTTACCTGCAACAGTTTTCTTCCGCCCTTTGCGGGTTCGGGCGTTCGTCTTGGTTCGCTGACCACGTACCGGCAGACCGCGGCGGTGTCGAAGACCGCGATAGCACTGAATCTCACGCAGACGACCAATATCCTGCTGGACCTTGCGGCGTAACGGGCCTTCCACGGTGTAATTCTTGTCAAGGTGATTAGTAATTCGGCTGACTTCATCTTCTGACAACTCGCCGGCGCGGGTCTGAGGATCCACTCCCAGCTCATAACAGATCTTAACTGCCAGCACGCGTCCCACACCGTACAGGTAGGTCAACGCAACCCAGGTTGGCTTATTGTTTGGAACATCAACCCCCAGCAAACGAGGCATATTACCGCTCCGAAGATTCTGATTTCAGGACTGTACAGCACTGTTAATTTGGTAATCCACAATAGCCACCAACACGTGTTCTGCTGCACCAACACATTTCGGTACGGGACCAGGAGATCGACATTCGCTCAAGTACGTTCTCAATCTCCGACTGACGGTCTCCCGACTGCGGCCGGTCTCTGTGAGTACGGAACTATCCGTTACAATCCGTCATTCAATGATTGAGGCCGGGGCTAGCCCTGCCGCTGTTTATGTCGAGGATTGGCAGCACAAACCACGTACGTTCTTCCACGTCGTCGTATTGTTTTGCAGTGCTCACAAATACGTTTAACACTTGATCTTACCTTCATTGACTGACTCCTTGTATGCAACCTGAACGCCAGGACTGCCACCTGACAGCCTTGGCATATGAGTTTCAGTATTGCCGGACTAATCAATTCACCGTCAGTTAGCCATCCCAGGCACCTTCACTCCGTCGGTTGTGTCCACCAACCGACACAATCGGCTGATGGTGATCTCGGCTGCTACTGGTCTGTATCCAGCAGTCCTGGATAGTTCCGCATGATCAGATGGGAGTCAATTTTCTGGACAAGGTCCAGTGCCACGGAAACGATAATCAACAGCCCCGTGCCACCAAAGAACTGAGCCGCCCGGAAATCGCCGTTCGTTAATGTCGTGGATATGATCGTTGGAATCACAGCGATGATCGCCAGAAATGCCGCCCCGGCATATGTCACCCGAGTCATCACCTGTTCCAGATGAGCCGCCGTTCTCGCACCAGGCCGATAGCCGGGAATAAAGCTGCCCATATCTTTCAGATTATCTGACATATCCGATGGATTGAAAGTAATCGCGGTCCAGAAGTAACAGAAGAAGTAGATCATCATGATGTAACTCATGTTGTAGACAAACCCCTGTCCGGGCTGGAACGCATTAGAAATCATTTGCAATGCCTGACTATCCGGCCAAATCTGAGCCACCTGTCCCAACACGAAGAATGGCAGCAGCAACAGACTCGATGCAAATATGATGGGCATCACGCCGGCCTGGTTGACACGCAGGGGCAACCACTGACGCTGTCCGCCCATCACTTTCCGACCCCGAACGTGCCGAGCACTCTGAATTGGAATCTTGCGCTGGCCCTGCGTGATGCAGACCACACATACGATCACTCCCACAAAGACCAAACCCATCACAAGAAGCTTCTCAATTCCCTGATCAGTTCCGATCTGAACACCATTAAGGCGAATTTTTTCAATCCATTCTCCGGCAACCGTCGGCATCTGAGCCAGAATGCCGGACATGATGAGCAGACTAATTCCATTTCCAATGCCATACGTGTCAATTTGCTCACCGATCCACATGAGAAACACAGTCCCACATGTCATCACGATGGATCCAATCAGGAACCATCCAGTACTGTTGTATTCCTGCAGTACCATGGGCTCACCATCCGTCAGAGACCCTCCGGCGAGCGCTCGAATTATGAAGAAGCTTTGCAACAGACAGATCACGACAGTTGCATAACGCGTGTACTCATTGATTCGACGCCGTCCCGACTCGCCTTCCTTCTGCAGCTGTTCCAGAGGCGGATAACACGTGCCTAACAACTGAAAAACGATAGATGCCGTGATGTACGGCATGATGCCCAGCCCAAACAGCGAGCCATTCGTCAGACTGGAGGCAGAAAACAAAGACATCATCTGCAAAACACCGCCGAGACCACCCTGACCGGCATTCTCCAGTGTCTTGCGAATGCCTTCATGATTGATAAATGGCAGCGTGATATGGAACCCCAGACGATAGATCCCCAGCAAACCTATGGTCAGCAGGATCTTTTGCCAAAGTTCCGGCACTCGCCAGACTGCTGCAAGTCGTGACAGCATAATGGGGTGTCTCCGAAATCTCGGTCCGTCAGTTTTCCGAACTCGAAAGTTCCGTTGCGGAAACCCGTTCGAACCTACCTCCGGCATCAACAATCAAAGCCTCGGCACTCTGCGAAAACCGGTGAGCTTTTACAGTCAGTTTTTTGGTCAGCTCACCTTCACCCAGTACTTTCAGCACATCAAATCGGCTCGGAATGATTCCACGAGCAACAAGTTTTTCAACAGTGACTTCCGCACCCGCCTCAAATGCTCTGTCGAGCTGGCCTACATTGACAATGACGACTGTATCAGCAAACGCCCGGTTGTTGAAACCACGTTTGGCCACGCGCCGAAACAGTGGCATCTGGCCGCCTTCAAAGCCACGACGACGCTTGGATCCTGAGCGGCTGAAGTAACCCTTGTGACCTCGACCCGACGTTTTACCATGTCCGGACCCTGTTCCTCGACCGATTCGTTTTCGCCTGCGGTATTTTTGAATTCCGGCATGTACATCATTCAGAATCATTAGAGCGATACCCCGCGCAATCGAGAAATCTCTTCCTTCGTCCGCAGCTGACCCAGTGCGTCAAACGTTGCCTTCACCAAATTCAGGGGGTTCGTTGAGCTGAAGCTCTTCGTCAGAATGTCGGTGACACCAGCGGCTTCGAGGACGGCCCTTACGCAGGCACAGGCAATGACACCCGTACCTGGTCGAGCTGGCAGCAACAGGAGCCGTGAAGCACGAAAACGGCCTATGACCTGATGAGGAATCGTCCTTTGCACGAGCGGCACTTTCTTTTGTGCTCGGTTCGCAGCCTTGGTTGCTTTTTCCACCGCCAATGGCACCTCAATCGCTTTGCCGTAACCATAGCCCACACGACCATTCCGATCGCCCGTGACAACCAGAGCCGCAAAGCTAAATCGACGACCACCCTTGACGACACAGGCACATCGTCGGATCTGCACTACTGTTTCCGCGGCATCATTTCGTGTTTCGACTACCGACACTATTCACCTCTGTTTTTTGTCTCGTTTCCGGCATCTTCATTGCCAGGCACCGTGTGTTGTCAGAATTTGAGTCCGGCTTCGCGTGCTGCTTCCGCCAGCGCCGCCACCCGACCGTGATACTTGAATGTACCTCGATCCAGCACCACTTCAGATATCCCCTTTTCCTGAGCTCGCTCGGCAATCAGCTGGCCAACCTTCGAGGCAAAGTCCCGACCGGCCGCCACTTTCCCAGGCCCCGCCAGACCACTTTCCATCGTACTGGCCGCAACCAAAGTATGACCCGCTGCGTCATCGATTACCTGAGCGTAAATATGCCGCTTGCTGCGAAACACTGATAGACGCGGTCGACCGTGCGCACCACGTCGAACGCGATTTCGCACGCGAAAACCGCGTCGCACCCTGCGTTTCCTTAATCGTTTTTCCGACTTCATTTCTCCGCAACCCGATCAGATGTTCAGTAGGAAAACACCGAGATAGCGAGTTTCGCTTCGGTGTTGTTCGAAGCAGGTGTCATGACCGATGACCTCTTAACCCAACACGCGAATTCCAATCACATGACAACACTCGACCAATCCCATCATTTGGAGCCGAAAGCCTTGCCAGCCTTTCGACGCACCTGCTCGTTTTCGTAACGAATTCCCTTGCCTTTATACGGTTCCGGAGGACGCACCGAACGAACTTCCGCCGCAAACTGACCTACCGCCTGCTTATCACAACTTCGGACAATCACCGATGTCTGACTCGGTACATCCACCATCACCAGCGGCGGGATCTCCAACACGACTGTATTGGCAAAACCAACCTGCAGAGATAATCTGTTACCGTCAAGGCTGGCGTTGTAGCCGACACCGACCACTGTAAGCCGCCGCTCGAACAGTTGGACAACGCCGTCAACCATATTCTGGATCAGACTGCGCGTCAGCCCATGCAGGGCACGGTTCTCCCGTGAATCATTCGGCCTTACCACGCGGACAACTTTGTCGCCGTCCTCCAGTTCGACGCACATGTTTGTGTGGACCGTCAGTTTCAACTCCCCCTTCGGGCCTTTCACACCGACGTTCGATCCAGACACCGTAACATGTACGTCTTCCGGAACACTGATTGGTTTCTTACCGATACGTGACATTTGACCATCATCAATCGTTGAAGCAGAACGAAGTCTCTACCAAAGCTGACAGAGCAGTTCCCCACCAACACCTTGCTGACGAGCTTCTCGATTACTCAGCACCCCCCTTGGAGTGGAGAGCACGGAGATTCCTGTTCCCTGTCGCACTTCCTTTAACTCGCTCACCCCCACATAAATCCGTCGACCCGGCTTACTTAATCGCTCAATATGTTCAATCAGATGTTCGCCGTTCGGACCATATTTCAGATTGATCCGCAGTGTCGAAACAGGGGTGCCTTCCATCACTTCCGATTCCCACACGAAACCCTCACGATGCAATGCTTCTGCCAGGCGCAGTTTCATCTTTGACAATGGCATCTCAACATAAGGGTGGTCGACACTTACTGCGTTGCGGATCCTGGTGAGCAGGTCTGCGACGGGATCAGTCATCATTGTTAATTCACCAATTCATCAACCAGCGTCGTCACCGACAACTACCAGCTGGCCTTTTTTGCTCCGGGGACCAAGCCATCAAGGCACAGGTTGCGAAAACAGATCCGGCAGACTTTAAACTTCCGGTAGACGGCTCGCGGCCTTCCGCACATACCACATCGGCGCTCAATCCGTGATCCATACTTCGGGACACGTTTCGCCTTTTCGATCTTCGCCTTGCTGGCCATAACTTATTTTTCTGTTGAACGATCCAGACTCTTGAACGGCATGCCAAACGCTTTCAAAAGGCACAACCCTTCGTCATCGCTGTTCGCCGTCGTAACCATCGTGATATTCATCCCCTGCGGCTGCCCCACAGTTTCCGGGTCAATCTCAAGAAAAACCAGCTGCTCTGATAGCCCGCAACTGTAATTCCCACGTCCATCAAATGAACGTGGATCCAGTCCACGAAAGTCGCGGACGCGGGGCAGTGCCAGTGTGATCAGGCGATCAAGAAACTCAAACATTCGCTTACCCCGAAGCGTGACACGGCAGCCAATCGGCATTCCCTGGCGCAGCCGAAATGCGGAAACTGACTTTCGAGCGCGACACAACTGAGCTTTTTGACCGGCTAACTGAGTCAGATGCCCGACGGCGGCATCCAGTCGTTTTCGATCCTGGGTTGCCTCACCAACCCCCATACTGACCACAATCTTTTCCAGACGTGGAACCGCAAGACGATTCTTGCGCCCGAGCTCTGTCTGGAGCTCACCGACGATTCGCGTTTGGTATTCTTCAAGCAGACGAGCCATCGATCACTAATCCACTACCTGGGGTTGACACCCCATGGAACCTCGGTCAGACCACTTCGCTGGCCAGACTAATGATTTTCATGTAATTACGGTCCCGCAACTCTCGGGCAACCGCGCCGAAGATACGGGTCCCGCGGGGGTTCCCGTCCTGTTCCAACAACACCACTGCATTGCGATCAAATCGCACGTAGCTCCCGTCGGCGCGACGCGTCGCCTTCCGACATCGCACCACAACTCCCCGGACCACAGATCCCGATTTGATAGCACTTCCGGGCAGGCTCTTCTGGACACTTAACACCACGACATCACCCAATCCAGCATAACGCCGACGTGTTCCACCCAGCACCTTAATGCAGCGTACAACTTTCGCGCCCGAGTTGTCTGCCACATCCAATACTGTCTGCATTTGAATCATTGAATCACCTCGCCCTAATCCGGCATGCTCGGGCGTCAATACTACACATTTTGCTCAACCAACCCATCGAACGACGTTCCCGGGTTGCAACTCCATTTGTACCAAACCAGTGCCATTTTCTGTACAGAACGGGCAAAACTGCCCCAGCCCTGAACCCACTTCCTGTTGCACTTCTAAGACACAGCAGCCGCATCCACTTCCCCGGCAGCGACAGACGCGTCACTGGCGGCCTGAACCACTCGCACCAATAACCACCGCTTCGTTTTAGAAATCGGTTGCGACTCTATAATTTCCACTACATCTCCCATTCGACCTGTGTTATCAGGATCGTGAACCTGGCAACCCATACGAGATCGCACAATTTTACCGTATTTGCGGTGACGAAATCGACGCTCGATATCGACCCGCAGTGTCTTGTCACGTTTATCACTCGTCACCGTGCCACGGAGGACTCTTTTCATCGCCAATAACTACTTTATTAATTTTTTAAACAGAACCCAGTAAACCTAATCCTTAGCGGCGCCATTCACCAGTTCGCGTTCCCGCTGAATCGTCTTAATCCGAGCGATCGTCTGCCGAAGCTTCCGAATATTGCTCGGCGTATCGTTCCGTTCAGTTGCCGACTGAAACCGGATGCGAAACAACGACTGCTGAGCTTCACGCAACTCATGCCTCAATTGTTCATCAGCCATTTCTCGCAAAAAACTTGCCGTCGCCATGATTACTTATCCTGCAGTCACCTGACAGCCTACTGTAGTTTCGGCCGACGACCGAGCATTCTAACTTTCACCGGCAACTTATGTGCAACCCGATTGAAACACGCCCGTGCCTCCTCACGCGAAACACCCTTCAACTCAAACATCACCGTTCCCGGCTTTACTACAGCGACCCAGCGATCCGGCTCACCCTTCCCCTTGCCCATGCGGGTTTCAAGTGGTCGAGAGGTCACTGATTTTTGTGGAAAAATGCGGATATAGACTTTACCACCTTCTCGAACGTATTGAGTTGCCGCAATTCGACAGGCTTCGATTGTCTGAGCTGTAACATGGCCTGGATCCATCGACTGGAGACCATAGTCACCAAAGACCACCGTGTTCCCGCGTGTTGCGTTACCTCTTATACGTCCTCTTTGGGCCTTTCGGTGCTTGACCCGTTTTGGCATTAGCGCCATCAGCAGACTCCTCGTCCGAATAGTCACCGAGGTCAATCCAGACCTTAACACCGATCACACCCTGCGATGTTTTTGACGCTGCAAATCCATAGTCGATATGCCGTCGCAATGTTGACAGCGGAATTGAACCACGGCTTGCTTTTTCCTTACGGGACATCTCAGCACCGCCCAGACGCCCAGACATTTCAATTTTCACGCCATGGACGCCGGAACTCATCACTTCGTCCAGCGTCTTCTTGATCGCACGTCGAAAACTGCCACGCTTGGACAATTGCTGGGCAACTTTGTCAGCAACCAGTCTGGCATTGCTATTAGGATTTGTGATCTCCACAATTTTCAGATCCATCCGACGGCCAGTCAAGTCTTCCAGCTCACCCTTGAGCCGATCGATTTCCTGACCCTTGCGACCGATTATGACGCCGGCTCGAGCCGTGAAAAGATGAACCACGACCTGATCACGCGTCCGGTCGATCTCGACTCGTCCGATCTCCGCAAACTGGTATTTTGTATTGACGAATTGACGGATCTTGAAGTCTTCCGCCAAAAGATCGCCGAACTCCTTCTTCGGTGCGTACCAGCGACTTCGCCAGTTTTCCATGACACCGACACGAAATCCGGTAGGTCTGACCTTTTGTCCCATTACTTAACCTTCATCATGTCAGTATCGAACCGCTACTGTTATCAGAGTTCGGGCGCATCCACACCCACATGAATATGCGCTGTCCGACGCCGAATCGTAAACGCCATACCGCGTGCACGTGGCCGAATACGACGCGTCATGGGCCCGCCATCGACTCGACACTCCGACACCTTCAGTCGATCCGGACTACGAACTCCACGGTCTTCGGCGTTAGCCACGGCACTCTTCAGTACCTGTTCCAAAAAACGGGCACCGCGATTTGGCACATACGCCAACGACTGCAGCGCCTGTTCCGCAGTCATTCCCCGAACCATATCAGCAAAAGGCCGAACCTTGCTCGCCGAAATTCGGGCATGTCGATGGATCGCTTTAACCAGAGCCATGTCTATTTGCTACCCTTGGCACCATGACCGCGAAACGTTCGAGTCGCCGCAAACTCGCCTAGCTTATGCCCGACCATATCTTCGGTGACGTACACATTCAGGTGAGCACGGCCGTTATGAACCAGAAACGTATGACCAACGAAATCGGGCGAAATCGTGCAACTGCGTGCCCAGGTTTTCAATGGTTCTTTTCGACCATCCGCGTTCAGCCTTTCAACTTTACGCAGAAGTTTCTCATCGATGTATGGTCCCTTTTTAAGTGAACGTCCCATTGTCAACTGCCTTGTGAGCCGAATACTGCACGGTCGCCCTTCAGCAACCAAAAGACACACCCATTAAGTTCAAACCTTCACTTCACCGTAACGCCGTGACCGGCGACGACGAACAATCGCTCCCGATGAAGTCTTCCTCTTCTTACGTGTTCGGCCACCTTTTGCTGGCTTTCCAGTTGGACTACACGGATGTCGACCACCAGAATTACGACCTTCACCACCACCCATCGGATGAGCCACCGGATTCATGGCTGTTCCCCGAACGTGTGGCCGACGACCCAGCCACCGCTTCCGACCGGCTTTACCAAGTACAATACTACTGTGCTCTGAATTGCCGATCTCGCCAATTGTCGCCCGACACCCACTTGGCACTCGCCGAACTTCACCGCTCGGAAGTGTCACCTGCGCCCAACGCCCTTCACGAGCATTCAACACAGCAGACGTCCCAGCACTTCGGCACAATTGACCACCTCGACCGGGCTGCATTTCGACGTTATGCACCACGGTGCCCAGCGGAATTGTCGCCAGCGGCGCACAGTTTCCGACATTCGGCTCCACCTTCTCCCCGCTTTCGATCACTGCACCGGCAGCCAGACCGTCCGGCGCCAGAATATATCGCTTTTCACCGTCATCGTACAGAACTAACGCGACCCTGCAGGTGCGGTTCGGGTCGTACTCAATATGAGTCACCGTCCCTTTAACCCCGTCCTTCGTTCGTTTGAAATCGATGACGCGGTACAAACGCTTGTGACCACCTCCACGATGGCGAGAGGTGATCTTGCCCTGATTGTTGCGGCCGCCCACTTTCCTAGCGCGCTTTGTAAGTGACTTTTCCGGACGCTTCTTGCGATCTGTCAGTTCCGAAAAGTCACTCACCGACGCCCCACGACGTCCCGGAGTAACCGGTTTGTATTGCCGAATTCCCATCGTAACTACCCTAGGATATCCCGGTCAGACGACAAAGACGCCCACTAAACGAACCTAACGCATGTAAACCACGGCCTGATCAGAAGAATGCAATCCGGTCCTCATCATGCAGTTTCACTACTGCCTTTTTCCAACTTCGAGTTCGCCCAATCCGGTTTTTTTGACGACGTGGTTTCCCTTTACGATTCTGTGTTCTTACCTCATCAACACGAACTTCCCACAGCTCCTCGACGGCACGCCTGATATCGTACTTGGTCGCCTGTAAATGCACCTCGAAGCTGTATGCGTTCAAACGCTCTGATGAGTACATCCCCTTTTCTGTTACCAACGGCCGCTTGATCACCTGATGTGCTTCAAGCGAAACTCCCGATGTTGTTCTCCGTGCCATGATTCACCTGACCCTGTCAAGCCGTTGCAGCGGAAGAACGACCGAGCAACTGATCCATCGCTGCCACCGTCACAACGAGACGGCGATGCCGCAACAAGTTCCAAGCATTCAGGTCACCCGCCGGCAACACTCGCACACCCTTGATGTTGCGGGCCGAACGCCACAGATTCATATCCACTCCATCCGTCGCCAGCAATACGGAACCATCCGCCACACCCAGCGACTTCAGCGACTGAGCCACTATCTTTGTCTTTGGCTCGCTGCAATCCCACCTCGACAGCAAAATCGCCTGATTATCCTGAAACTTACTTAACAAAGCCATTTTCATCGCCAGTCGCAGTGACTTGCGAGGTAACCGATAACTGTAATCTCGCAGTTTCTTCCCAAAGGTATGGCCACCACCACGACGAACCGGTGTCCGGGCATTTCCAGCCCGTGCACGCCCGGTCCCCTTCTGACGATAGAGCTTTCTTGTACTCCCCTGAACCATGCCACGTGACTTCGTGCAGACCGTACCCACACGACGATTGGCCTCATACATCACAGCAGCGTCGTGCAGCAACTGGCGATTAATCCGGACCGCCAAATCCTCAGGATCAAACTGGTACGTGCCCGACTCATTTCCGGACATGTCTCGAATTGAAACTGAAATCATTTCAGTACCCACAACTACCTGCGGTTTTTCCCGGAATAACGCAATATAACAAAACCACCCGGAGGGCCTGGCACAGCACCGCGAACTAGAACCACGTTGTTTTCACCATCAACCCGAACGATACGCAGATTGCGTGTTGTAACCCGAGCACCACCGTAACGACCCGGCATACGAGTCCCTTTCAGAACTCGACTCGGATCCGCACTCTGACCAATTGAGCCCCCATGACGATGCACGCGTTTTACCCCGTGAGACGCACGCTGGCCGGAAAAATTATGTCGCTTCATCACTCCGGCATGACCGCGACCCCGAGAATCCGCGATCACGTCCAGCCACTGCCATTCCGCCAACTCTGCGACCGTCACTACCTGTCCCACCTTGAGGTCGTGCTCAGCATCATCACAACGAAACTCTCGCGAAAACCGATGAGGCTCACATCCCGCCTTAACCAGAGTCTCTTGGCCAGCCTCCTGACGAATCTGCCGACGTCGACCACCAATGTCAGCTACCTGACCACGCTCCGCACGGCTGGCAAGCCGGCGAGGCTTCTCACTAAATCCCATCTGAACCGCAGAATAACCATGACGCTCAAGAGTACGAATCTGAGTGACAACGCACGGGCCGGCTTCAATGACCGTAACCGGGACCATGGCCCCACCTTCGGCGTAAACCTGCGTCATTCCAATTTTTCGACCAAGTAAACCGACTGGCATGGCATGCACCAGCATGACAAAAAAAAAGTATCACACCGCCTTCAGACTGCACACTTAGCGCACTCAACCGTAACAAGAATGACCTAATCGCAAACCGGAAACGGAAATCAAGCTCCGGCTGTCGCCTTGATCTTAATGTCAACCCCGGCAGGAAGAGACAGCTTGTTCAAAGCATCAATCGTCTTCCCAGTTGGCTGACAAATATCAATGAGCCGCTTGTGCGTCCTGATCTCAAACTGCTCACGCGACTTCTTGTCAATGTGCGGGCTCCGCAGTACCGTGTACCGCTCAATACGAGTAGGCAACGGAATCGGACCATGCACAACAGCTCCGGTACGCTTCGCTGTATCTACAATGTCTGCTGCAGACTGATCCAAGACCGAATGGTCGTAAGCTTCCATACGAATCCGGATACTTTCTCCGCCAGACCGACTCACCGCAAAGCACCTTGAGCAATGAAGTTACGTAAAATTATGCACCCCTCAAAACGTGGGGAATCGCACAGTCTAGGAACGTCTTCGAATTCTGTCAACGATTCACATCCCAGAATCAATGGGAATCAGGGATTCCCATCCACAGGATGTCAACCCATGGCACCCGCAGGAGCTTCGGCATAACGACAAGGCTCCATCGAGTATGAAGCACGCCCCTGAGAAAGGCTGCGAACCTGAGTGGAATAACCAAACATCCTGATCAACGGCGCCTCAGCCTTTAACACACATAAGTCACCGCGTCTGTCTGAATTCACAATCAATGCACGTCGTGCATTCAGATCGGACTGGATATTCCCTAGAAACTCTTCGGGTGTAATGACTTCCACCTGCATGATCGGTTCCAGCAGCATCAACTCCCCGTCCTGCAACAGACGATTAAAAGCCTGAGCAGCTGCAGACCGAATAGCCGGCTCCGGAGATTCCTCTTGGCGGTAGTCGACACTGGTGACTGTCATTCGCAGTCCCAAGAGAGGATTTCCGTAAACTCCACCCCCGTGGGCCTCTTCTTTAAGTGCCTCCAGTAAAACCTGCAGCAACGCCGGTGGCATCGCATCTGGTTTAAGCCGGTGTGTCACAGATACGGACTCCTCCTGACCCGTCACGTCCTCCGCCATCAGCGAGAGTCCGAAAAAAAGCGACGATGCGGGGGTCGCAGCGCTGAATTCCGTTGACAATTCGAGCGCGGTCCGCAACCTTTCCCGATAACTCACACGCGGCTTATGCACTCGCACTTTAAGGTTAAAGTCCCGCTCCATTCGATGCCGGACAACTTCTAGGTGCAGCTCGCCCATCCCACTAATGATCGTTTGACCTGTCTCCCGGTCCACCGTTGCCTGAAATGTGGGATCCTGACGCTGCAGCCGCTCCAGCGTTTCGGTCAGCTTCTTGCGATCGGCGCTCGATTCCGGCTCCACGGCCATGGAGATTACTGTTTCCGGAAACCGTATCTGCTCCAGGATTACCGGATTCTGGGGATCAACGAGAGTATCCCCCGTTGCAGTATCCCTAGGCCCGATGATGCCGCAAATGTCTCCGGCGGAAACCTGTTCAACCTTTTCACGTGAATCCGACTGGATGTGCCACAGCTGTGTTATCAACTCTTTTTTCTTTGTGCGTGGATTCAGCAAACGGGAATTTCCCTTCAGCACACCGGAATACACGCGAGCAAAATATAAATCGCCGTGGACATCGGATTGAATCTTAAACACCAGCACGCAAGTCGGCTCCTCCGGATCCGACTTGCGTGCCACCAGGCGGCCTCCCGATTTTGCACTGGCATCCACACCCTGGACGGGGGGACGATCCAGCGGGCTGGGTAATAGATCGACGATGGCATCAAGCAGTGGCTGAACACCAATGTAATCCAGCGATGACCCACAAAATACGGGATAGAATCGACCTTCAATCATGCCCCTGCGAAGCGCCCGCACTACCAGATCTTGAGCCGCATCCTCGGTCTCCATCCACGATTCCAGCAGCTCATCATCGACGTCTGACAAGGTGTCAAACAGTTCGGACCGTCGAATCTGAGCCTCATCCTGTAAATCGAGTGGGATAGCCTCCTCGTGGAATTCAGCACCACGAGAATCCGAATCCCAGTACAGTGCCTTCATCGACACCAGATCTATCACGCCGCGAAACCCCCCCGGACTGTTCACTGGACCCTGGCCCACCGGCATCTGAATCGGTAAGGGATTCGCTGCCAGACGCAACTTAATGGCACTCAGGACCGATGCGAAGTTCGCTCCAATGCGATCCATTTTGTTGATGTAACACAGGCGTGGAACCTCGTAACGATCCGCCTGTCGCCAAACCGTTTCGCTTTGAGCTTCCACTCCTTCCACTGCACTGAATATCACCACTGCCCCATCCAGGACTCTCAGGCTGCGTTCGACTTCAGCTGTAAAGTCAACGTGCCCGGGTGTATCGATGATATTGATGATCCGATCATTCCACTCACACGTTACCGCCGCCGAATAAATCGTGATACCACGCTGAGCTTCCTCTGGATCGAAATCTGTCTGAGTCGTTCCGTCATCGACATTGCCCATCCGGTGAGACGCACCTGTATAATACAGGATGCGTTCGGTGGTCGTTGTCTTGCCAGCATCAATGTGAGCGATGATGCCGATATTTCGCAGCGACTCGATCAACCGGGACATGTTCGTCACACCTTCAGTTTCAGATTGCAGTTTTCAATTCACAGATAACAGACAAACACGATACACAGAAACGCAAGTTGAGGCCTGAGATCGCCAGACAGCAGTCTCGCAGTGCTGGCTGGAACACACACCCCAGATCTCACATCCCCGCGACTCAGCCGCGCGGCCTCATGCGTGATATGAATTCCTTCATCAGAATCCGGAGTGCTGTCGCATATTCAAGCAGCCCGCAACCATGAGCACGATCATTTCTGGCCGCGGCCGCCCTTCGAGCCAGCTGCGTCAGTTCGGCCGTATCCAGTTCCCACCCGTTGTCGGCTGCCGCCGTCGTCAGCTCTCCCTGAGCCTGTGCCAGTGAATCGAGGAATTCTGCCCGTAATTCAGCTGAATCCCGACGATATGGTGAACACTGAGCAGGCTCGCGAACCCCCAGGGCTGCCGCTGCCGGTCGGTTCCCGTGACTCCCGTCCCACACTGTTGATCTCTTTGTGGACATGATCAGTTGAACAAACCCGAGTGTTAAGGCCCCGCAAACCAAGATCAAACCGAGGCTTTGTTGTTCAGTCATCAGTAGAATCAGTCCGGCGACGGCTAATAAACCAAACAACACCATCGAAAGTCGACGCCACGCCGAACGACGTTTCCGCTGTATGCCAGCGCTGGCCTCTGCGTCCAGCCAGCGCATTGGCCATTCCGGAGCAGTTTGAACAGTTCGTGATTCCACGGTGGGTGTGGTGATCTCCGGATATTCATCGACCACAGCGATGACCACTGTTATGTTGTCAGAACCACCCCGGCAGTTTGCCAGATCAATCAGCAGTCGCGACGCCTCTGCTGCGGGCAACAGGTTCACAATCGCACCCAACTCCGAGTCCGTCACATGCCCGGTCAGGCCGTCCGAACACAACAAGAATCGATCCCCGGCACGAACATCAAAGGGACCTTCAACGTCGATTTCCACACTCTTGTCGGGACCAAGGCAGCGAGTGATTACATTGCGCGGGTGCAATAATTCAGAATGCTCTGCACTGGCTCGCCCCTGACGAATCATTTCCCACTGCAAACTATGGTCAAACGTCAGCTGTTCGATCACTTCGTCCCGAACGCGGTAAACACGACTATCACCCACGTGACCCACCCAAGCGCCATTCGCTGACAGCGACAGGGAACTGCAGGTGGTCCCCATATCCGAAAACTCGGGATTCTCACGAGCTTTGTCACCGATTGCCCGATTGGCTGCTGCGATAGCATCGCAAAGACGTCCCGAAGATGTCTCCGCATCCGACTTCATGAATGCCAGTGGCAGAGTCGAAACCGTAATACGACTGGCCAGATCACCCACAGAATGCCCCCCCATCCCGTCTGCAACAAGGAACAGGTGACCGATCTCGGCCCATTCAGCGTACTCGGTGCAGAGACGCACGGCGAGTGAGTCCTGATTGGCGGACCGCCGCATTCCCACATCTGTGAACGATGCGTACTGCACCACTGGCTGGGCACTCATGTTGTCGCATCCCGACGTCGTGCCGGTCACCAACAAAGCACCGGTACGCAAGCGGACAGAATGCTACCAAAGCACTCTGTCCTTCCCCAAAAGAGCCAAGGCCCCGCGAGACCTGGACATGGTCTCAAATCCACACCAATGGATCAGCAGTCAGTGTAATCCCCGACCTTGACAACGCAACCCGCCAATTCGTGTCAACCTACCCAGAGCCAGGCAGGAGTATCGACTCCAGAAACGAGACAACCCGGACGAATCCTGCCAATCAACGATGGTCACAACCCATGATTGGCTTCACTCCGTAACGAACGGGCGCGCTGTAAAACGTCAGCGGAGGAATCACGGCGTCGACGCTGCATCCCGATGCGCACCTGGCGACGATCCTGAAGACGCCCGCCGGCAAAATTATCACTCAGGAACTCGAACGGAAATCGCTGATACCACGGAGCACTAAACTTAATCAACTGCCGCTGAGTCTCATAACCGTCTTTGAGTAACTCGATCTCGCGTTCACCATACCAAGTGTAGTCAAATGACGCAGGTGTATACCCGATCACTTTGCCGTCGACTTTGGCGAGTGCGCCGGGAGGATCCGAAAGGATCGTCACTCGCCGATGGACGCACCCCGGCAGCAACAACATCGGGATAACTGGCAGCAAACGAAACAACATCGTGGCACCCGTGCCGACGGACGGAACAGCGCGCAATGAACTTCCGGAGAAACTCAGGACCGAATCGTACTCGGGATCCGTGAAACTAGCCAAGAGCAGTTTGAGTACGTCAGGTTCGACTTTGATCCTGACTGCTCTGACTCTCCTGATACGGTTTTCAGCGCCGCTGCGCAATTTCGAAGTGCAGACCTTGGCATCAACCTCTGTGAGAACAAGTCCGCTAGGCTCTCATCACCGGAAAAGAAAAATAAAAACCAACGCAGCGTTCCATATTCCCTCCTCATTGATCCTCACAAATCAAATCTCTCGACGTCCAGCTTAATCTGCCGGGGGAGCGCTCGTCGCTGAGTTCAGACGAGATTCTGTTACTGAAGATTGAGACGGGCCTGAAATCGCGTTCAAAACCCCGCCACCGTCTCACCAACGGGCTCCTGCGTCTACCGTCATTGATTCACGGGGAGCACGAGAATTTTCACGTCATTTCACCGTTCTGATAACTCTGCCGACTGTGTTCGAAGTTCCAGCCTGTGCCGCCCGCGTTTGAGCCCGGTGCAAACATCACTGTGCGGGGATAACGCAGGCTCTTGCGATAGTGATGGAAGAAACTCATCGTCTGCCAGTTACATTCATCAATCCCGTACTGAACCACGCCGACATCGGGTCCGGCCAGGAAATATACACCTATCGCCGTGCCCTCAAAGTCATAGCTGAGTGAGGCATCCACACTCTCAGTATGTAACATCACTTCTTTCCAAAAACGAGGGCGTTTCCTGCCTGGCAGGCGCTCCCAAGCCGGGATGCTGCACTGCCATTCCTGGGACAACACCACATCAGCATCGGCGCTCGACACAAGTCGTCCGCGCGTAAAGGAAGAGTCCTCCAGTTTTAGGGGAAGCAAATATTCCCGCGGTTCGTGCACTGGACAACCGGAGCACCATTCCTGATGCAGTAACCGACAAACAAGATTTGCGGCAAGCGTATTTCCAGTCAACCACGGATGAGTCCCACCATATTCCGTCCATGTGAGTTCACCATCCTCAATCACCGCCGCCACAAAAAGGCTGAGACAAACAGAAGATATACCGTAATGTCGAGCGACGCTCTCGTGCGGATGACTGCTGCGCGGTTCGTGACCCTCCTGAATCGTCTTCAACATCGACTCATTCACAGAATGAATCGTCACGATATCCATATTGGGATTGCTCGCAAGTACCCGCCGGACAACTCCCGCCATGCCCCGAATGCAGTTCTCACTGGAATGGCCTGCGTCCTGATCGTTATTCACCGCCAACTCAACAAATAACAGATCGACCTGCCCACAACTTTACACGTCCCGCTCCAGTCGGAAGGCACCGGTGTGAGAACACGTCGATGAGATCTCTCCGTTGACGAAGTCGAAGTCCGTGTGAGGAAACTCAGGCTGCAGCCACGATCCCACACGAGGGCGATAGCCGCTCGTTGCCGTGATCCACCCACCCAGAAATGCAACACGACCGCATTTGTCAACATTGAACTGATACCTTGAATTGTCAAGATAGCGGCGAATCCGAACGTGGTTGCTTACGGCTCGCTCGGCTGGTTCCTCATCGATCCAGCCGAGCCATTCCCAGAACCGATCCGGTTTTTCCACTGTGCCGCGATATCACTGCATCGAATCATCGCTGCACTTGTCAGTTCCGCCACGTTTGTTGAAGAAACCGTGAGGTGCGCCTTGATACCACACCAGCGTGACGTCGTTGCCAGCAGCCGTGCTACAACGCGTGAATTCTTCCAACACGACATATGGCATGATCGTGTCAGCCGCGCCGTGGGAAATGACCGTCGTCGGCTGACCTTTACCGATGTGATGAATGGGCGAAATTCGTACTGGATCAACACCCATTCGCTGCGACAGGCCAGCCACCGCTTTCATCACCCGTTCCTGAATGTTAACACCATCCAGAGGTGTCACCATCGCCAGCGGATTGAACAACACCATGGCATTCGGAACTGAGCTGACCAAGTTACTTTCGTCAGCGGCGTCCAGTCCAGGAACGACTCCCGTACAGTAAGCGATATGCCCGCTCGCAGATCCACCTGTTGCACAAATCCGGTCCGGATTCATGCCAGGCAGTGCAGCATTCGTTCGTACCCACCGAATGGCGGACTTCGCATCTTCGACACAGGACACGACCTTTGCCTGCTGCCGACTGGCAACACGATAGTCACAGGTGATTGCCGCTACACCACGAGTGCACAGATAGTGACACTGATCAGCGAACTAAGCTGGAGTTCCCACTCTCCAGTCACCACCAAAAAAGAACACTACAGCCGGCCGACCGGACCGGGTAGCAGGCACTACAGGCTCAAATGCCCAAGCCCTCTGAGAGATCCGTCACCGATCCTCTTGTAGACATCCTCCTATGCGTCGTCGACCGACGGTGAATAGAGTCCCGCTCGATAAGCAACCGCGGGATAAGCAACCGCGGGATCCACCATCAAACCTAAAAGCAATCCCATGAGGAACAGACGAAGAGTATGTCAGCCTGCCTCATAACCTACCAGGCAAAGTGGGCAAACGCCTTGTTCGCGTCCGCCATGCGGTGGACGTTTTCTCGCTTGGTCATGGCCACACCTTCGCGTCGGTACGCCGCCAAAAGTTCGTCGGCCAGAGATCGATGGACCGGACGCCCTTTCTTGCTACGGACTGCTTCCAGCAGCCAGCGAATAGCCAACGTCTGCTGTCGACGAGGACTCACCGGTGTCGGGACCTGATAGGTCGCTCCACCAACGCGTTTGGACCGTACTTCAATGGCCGGCTTGACGTTGTCAATAGCCGCCAGGAAAACATCCAGAGGCTCTTCCTCCGGCATCTGTTTCCTGATCAGATCCAGCGCATCGTAAACTACATTGGTGACGATGCTTTTCTTGCCATCGTGCATCAGGCAATTGACAAACTTGGACAACAGCAGAGAGTTGTAACGAGTGTCGGGCTTCAGCTGTTCGGCACTCGCCGTGAATTTACGAACCATGACCTGACCATTGCATTCAGAGAACAAATCGCGGCGACCGGACCGCAACGGAATTAAACTCACCTACGGAAACACATTCGTCGATACGTCAGACCGCAACACCGATCAATTTCAACCGGTCACTATTTAGGCCGCTTGTTTCCGTAGCGGCTGCGCGCCTGACGACGGTCTGTCACTCCAAGTGTATCCAGCACACCACGCACAACTTTGTATCTCACACCGGGAAGATCGCGGACACGACCACCACGTATCAGAACAATGGAGTGCTCCTGCAGGTTATGACCTTCACCGGGAATGTATGCCGTGAGTTCCTTTCCATTTGAAAGCCTCACACGAGCTACCTTCCGCAGCGCAGAATTCGGCTTCTTCGGAGTGACTGTCTTCACCTGAAGACAGACACCGCGCTTCTGCGGACAACATTCCAGAAGTGGCGTTTTGCTGCGAGCCCGCTGCTGTTTTCGCGGTTTTCGGACCAGTTGATTAATCGTCGGCATGAGACACAGTTTGTGTGTGTGTGTTCGAGTAAAAAAAACTATCGATTGACCACAAACGAACCGAGCAATCTATCGGTGGTTCTGTGAGCCGTCAACTGAGTATCATAAATCCGGCGACGATTTAAGCAAGCAGTCCGCCGGTCCTGCCCGCGTTCTATAAGTCGTCCGGTGTCAAATCCGCCAATGACGGAGCTCGCAGCCTTTCATCGTCTTCCGGAACTCTGCGGGCCGCTAATTCGGTGTCTGTGAGCATATTCTGCCGCGCTGCGAGCATCCGCGCCTTGGCTTTCTGCTGCTCCTGAATTGCCTGATCGTGAATTCGAACGTGGGCATCCTGATGCAGGTGGAAACCGGTTCCGGCAGGAATTAAATGACCCAGAATCACGTTCTCTTTCAGTCCTACCAGCTGGTCAACCCGACCAGCCAAAGCCGCTTCCGTCAACACTTTCGTGGTTTCCTGGAAACTGGCGGCTGAGATAAAGCTTTCGCTCTGTACAGACGCCTTGGTGATACCCAAAAGTTGAGGACTTGCCTTGGCAGGTCGTAATTTGGTGAATTTCGCCGGCTTGCTGACTTCGGCGTTGACCTCTTCAATCTCACTCAACAGTACTTTGTCCTCGATCTCGTATTCTGTATTGCCGGGATCGGTGATCCGTCCCTTCAATTCAAGTGAATTATTGACTCGCCTTAACTCAAACTTGTCGATCAGAATTGCCGGCAACAGATCCGTATCACCAACCTCATCAATCTTCACCTTCCGAAGCATCTGGGCGACCACGATTTCAATGTGCTTATCATCAATTTCAACTCGCTGCGCCCGGTAAACGTTCTGGATCTCGTGCAGTAAATACTGCTGAACTTCTTCCGGACCACTCACCCGCAGAATGTCGTGCGGCACCAGCGGACCGCGAACCAAGGCATCGCCTGCTGTCACCAGATCTCCCTGATGCACCAACAACTGCTTGCCGTGCGGAATCGAATGTTCGACCTCGGTTCCATCCTGCCCACGGATACGGACTACTCTTTTGCCACGTTTCTTTTCTGCCAGAAGCTCGACCTCACCGTCGATTTCAGCCACGACCGCCGGATCCTTCGGACTTCGTGCCTCAAATAACTCAGTCACTCTTGGCAGACCCCCAGTGATGTCCTGCGTACCTGCCGATTCCCGAGGTGTACGAGCAACAGCAGCTCCCGCCGTTACCTGGTGACCATCGACCACTTCAATCGCCGCACCTTCAGGAAGGTAATAGAAGTCCAGAATCTTTCCGGTACCGTCTTCCAGAATGACCTGCGGGTGCAGACCACCACGATGTTCAGTAATGGTCCGTCGCAGGTTACCGGATGTATCTTTCTCTGAACGAACTGTCTGGCCCTCGACACAGTCATCCAGCCGCACTTTGCCGCCAACCTGAGCGATGATCGGAATTGAGTGTGGATCCCAGTTACACAGAACCTGACCCTTCTTCACTTCCTGTTTTTCGACGACCTGCAGTACTGCTCCGTTCGGTACTGTCTGTTTCTCAACTTCACGGCCCTTGCTGTCGACGATGCTGATTTCACCATTGCGACCCAGCACCACCTGCTTTCCATCAACATTCGTCACACAGCGAATCCGAGCAAATCGAATTTGCCCGCCTCGTTTAGCCAGCAGTTCGTTTTGCTCCATGTCCGTCTGAGCAACACCACCAATATGGAACGTCCGCATGGTCAGCTGTGTCCCCGGTTCCCCGATGCTCTGAGCTGCAATAATCCCAACAGCCAAACCACACTCGACAAGGTCACCTGTCGACAGGTCCATGCCATAGCACAGCTGACACATACCCAGTGGAGAATCGCAGGTCATCGGGCTGCGAACCTGAATCCGCTCCAGGCCCATCGCTTCAATCTTACGTGCTTTCTCAACGGTAATCAGTTCGTCTTCTTGAACGATTATTTCGTCAGTAATTGCGTTCACGATGTTGGTCCGGCTGACACGACCCCGAATTGAATCCGCCAAGCCGACTTCCACTTTCTCGCCCCGAAACACAACGCCTCGGGTGAGTCCTTTCGTCGTGCCGCAATCTCGCCTCGTGACCACCATATTCTGACAGATGTCTGCCAGCTTACGGGTCAGATAACCACTGTCTGCAGTTTTCAAGGCGGTATCAGCCAGCCCCTTCCGAGCCCCGTGAGTCGAACTGAAATATTCGATAACAGTCAGCCCTTCACGGAAATTCGATTTAATGGGCGTCTCAATGATCTCACCGCTCGGCTTCGCCATCAGACCACGCATGCCGGCGAGCTGCTGGATCTGACCGACGCCACCTCGAGCACCGGAATGCGCCATCAGATAGATTGGATTCACGTAACGTCCATCGTCACGCACGTCGTGTTTCAGCTGTTCCATCATCCCGCTGGTGATCTCTTCTCGCGCGTGCGTCCAGATGTCAAGGACTTTGTTGTAGCGTTCCTGATCTGTGATGCGTCCGCGCTGGAAGTTCTTCATCAGGCTCAGAACTCCCTTTTCCGAGTCTTTGATCACCTTCTCTTTGTTCGGAGCTGTCTTGAGGTCGCTGGCTCCAAACGACAGACCACTCGTCGTTGATGCCTGAAAGCCACAGTCTTTCATCCGGTCCAGTAGCTCAATCGTTTCTGATCGCCCGAGTTCGAGATAACAGTCAGAAATAACCGTGGCAAGATCCTTACTTCGCATGGTTACGTTGTAATACGACATCCGTTCGGGCAGGATGTCATTCATCATCACGCGACCCGGTGAGGTCTCAACGAGACCACCGGACCGATGTCCCTTCTCACCATCGCCTTTCAGACGTTTGTCACGCGGCAGTCTCAGTTTGACAGTCGCATGCCGCGATACTTTCCCCAGCTCGAACGCCATAAAGACTTCATCCGCTGACGCAAAGATCATCCCTTCCCCTCGCTGCCCTAGTCGCATCAGTGTCAGGTAGTAGCAGCCCATCACAATATCCTGGGATGCACTGATAATCGGAGCCCCGTTTGCCGGACTGAAGATGTTGTGGGTCGACATCATCAGTGATGTGGCTTCGACCTGAGCTTCAATAGACAGTGGCAGGTGCACGGCCATCTGGTCACCGTCAAAGTCAGCGTTGAACCCCTTGCAAACCAATGGATGCAGCTTGATCGCGTTCCCTTCCACCAGAATCGGCTCAAATGCCTGAATTCCAATGCGGTGCAGCGTCGGGGCACGATTGAGCATCACCGGATGGTTGCGAATGACATCGTCCAGAATGTCCCAGACGTCCTCGTCGCGACGCTCCAGCATTCGCTTGGCGCTTTTGATGGTGTCGGCGTGTCCCAGTTCCTTCAGCCGGCGGATCACGAAGGGCTGAAACAGTTCCAGTGCGATTTTTTTTGGCAAACCACACTGATGCAGCTTCAGCTCCGGACCGACCACAATCACACTTCGTGCAGAATAATCGACTCGTTTTCCCAAAAGATTTTCACGAAAACGCCCCTGCTTCCCTTTGATCATCTCCGTCAACGATTTCAGCGGCCGATTGGAGGATCCAAGGACCGGTCGCTTGCAGCGATTATTATCAAACAGCGCATCAACTGACTGCTGCAGCATTCGCTTTTCGTTGCGAACAATGACATCAGGAGCGTTCAGATCCACCAATTTCTTCAGGCGGTTGTTGCGGTTGATGATTCGACGATAGAGATCATTCAGGTCACTGGTCGCGAAATTACCGGAATCCAGCAACACCAGTGGACGCAGATCCGGAGGAATCACTGGGATCACGTCCAGCACCATCCATTCCGCACGATTGTCGCTGTCACGGAGCGCTTCGATCACCTTGAGTCGCTTAATCAGATCTTTGGTGGTTGACTGACTTTTGGTTTTTTCCAGGTCACCACGCAATTCTTCGGACAATTCGACCAGCCGCATCTGCACGAGCAGCTTTTTGATCGCCTCGGCTCCCATGCCGACCTCAAAAGCATCATCGCCGTAATCCCGACGAGCAGCAGAAGCTTCATCCTCCGTCAACATCTGACAAACTTCCAGTGGCGTGTCACCTGGATCAACGACGACAAAGTCCTGGAAGTAGATCACTTTCTCGAGCGACGTTGTCTTCATATTGAGCAGAGCGCCCAGTCGACTCGGCATCGACTTGAAGAACCAAATATGCACGACCGGAGCGGCGAGCTCTATATGCCCCATTCTCTTTCGACGCACACGGCTGTGGGTCACCTTCACACCGCACCGATCGCAGATCATCCCTTTGTATTTCATGCCGCGATATTTACCGCAGGCGCATTCCCAGTCTTTCTCCGGTCCAAATATTCGTTCGCAGAACAGCCCATCTCGTTCCGGACGATAGGTGCGATAGTTAATCGTCTCCGGCTTCTTCACTTCGCCAAAAGACCAGCTACGAATATCGTGTGGACTGGCTAGGCCAATTTTCACAGATGCAAAATCGTTCACCCGATCAAACGCAGACTCAGTGACACTCACGTTAAGAACTCCTTAACAACTCGAAAATAGGTCAGGAAGTTTTCTTCGTTGGCCGTCATCCTACAATTTGGTAATCACGATATGACTTGGTGAATTCTGCCGGAGACGGAAAGGACGAACTGCTCTATTGACGAACCTTCTCAAGCTGCATGTTCAGACACAGGCCGCGAATTTCATTGTTGAGCACGTCGAAACTCGCCGGAGTCCCTGCTTCCAGCGTGTTCTCACCCTTGACCATCGATTCATAGATCTTTGTACGACCCTCGACGTCGTCGCTCTTCACAGTCAACAGCTCCTGAAGAATGTAGGCTGCTCCGTAGGCTTCCAGAGCCCACACTTCCATTTCGCCAAACCGCTGACCACCAAACCGCGCTTTTCCGCCGAGTGGCTGCTGCGTAATCAGTGAATAAGGCCCTGTCGCACGAGCATGGACTTTGTCATCCACCAGATGGTGCAGCTTGAGCATGTAGATCTGACCAACTGTCGTTTTTTGTTCCATCGGCAGCCCGGTGCGACCATCATGCAACCGCACCTTTCCGTCCTCTGGCAACCCGGCCTCAGCCAGTGCCTCCCGCACTTCTAATTCCGTCGCTCCGTCAAACACAGGACACACGGCGCGGTAGCCAACTTTGGCAGCTGCCCAACCCAGATGTGTCTCCAGAATCTGACCAACATTCATTCGACTCGGAACACCGAGGGGATTAAGAATGATGTCGACGGGAGTACCGTCCTCCAGGAACGGCATGTCCTCCATCGGCAGAATCTTCGAGATCACTCCCTTGTTCCCGTGTCGTCCAGCCATCTTGTCACCGACAGAAATCTGTCGACGAGACGCCACGTACACTTTCACCATTTGCAGTACACCGCTCGGAAGGTCATCTCCGCGTTTCATGCTGTTGACGCGATGGTCTTCGACATCAATAACACCTTCCACAGCCGGCCAGCTTGTTTTGACCAGGTTACGAGCCGCCGTCTTTCGGTCAGCACTGCGAATATCCAGCTCGTCGAAATAACTCTGAAAGCCCCGTGCAAACTGAGCCACCGCCCCGGCTTCCTCCAGTGTGCCCATGTCTCGCCCGTCCGCATCGACCAAAGCCTTACCCAGCACAGATTTCATTTCTTTGGCGAACTCCCGCCACTTACTGGCGATTCGAGTGGCCGCATCTCTTTCGACGCGCTTCAGCTCTTCCTCAAACCTCTTTCGCTCGATATCAGACAAACTCATTCGGCGAGAGAACCGCTCGGTATGAATCACAATGCCGCCGACACCACTGGGAATTTCCAGAGATTCGTTCTTCACGTCCTCCCCGGCGCGGCCGAAAATAGCATGCAGCAGTTTTTCTTCCGGAGTCAGCTCCGATTTGGCTTTCGGCGAAACTTTGCCAACCAGAATGTCACCCGGAAGAACCCGAGTGCCAGTATGAACGATTCCATCGTCGTCCAAATGACTCAGCGCCCTCTCGCTTACGTTGGGAATATCACGAGTGAATTCTTCGCGCCCGAGTTTCGTCTCGCGAATTTCCACGTCGAATTCATCAACATGAATCGACGTGTAGACGTCTTCCTTCACCAGACGCTCAGACAGAATGATTGCGTCTTCAAAATTGAAACCTTCCCACGACATGAACGCAACGAGCACGTTGCGCCCCAATGCCAGTGAACCGTTTTTGGTGGCCGCACTATCGCATAACAACTGCCCGGTTTTGACCCTTTCGCCCATTTCGACAATCGGCTTCTGGTTCAGACAGGTTCGCTCATTCAGTCGAGTGAATTTCCGCAGCGGATAATTGTGCCCGTCCACTTCGATCCTGTCGGCGTCGACGTAACTGACCTTTCCACCCTTCTTAGCACGCACCAGCATTCCTGAATGCTGAGCGACATGATCTTCCATCCCGGTTCCGACAACCGGCCGTTCCGTGATCAGCAGAGGCACCGCCTGCCTCTGCATGTTCGAACCCATCAGGGCACGATTGGCATCGTCGTGTTCGAGAAAGGGGATCAATCCTGCAGAAACACCGACCATCTGACAGGGAGCCACATCAATGTACTGCACGGATTCCTTAGAGACCCAAACCACGTCACTGTGGTAACGAGCCAGTACCAAGTCATCAACGAGCCGGCCGTTCTCAACCGCAGTATCCGCGGGAGCAACATGCACAGCTGCCTCTTCGTCCGCTCGCAGCCAGACGACTTCATCGGTGATTTTGCTCTTCTTCACCACACGATAAGGTGAAATCAGAAAGCCGTAAGCGTCAACCTTTGAAAAGATCCCCAGGCTGGAAATCAAACCAATGTTCGTGCCTTCCGGCGTTTCGACTGGGCAGATACGACCGTAATGAGAAATATGAACGTCGCGAACTTCAAAGCCCGCTCGTTTCCGATTCAAACCACCTGGCCCCAGCGCACTCAAACGACGTTCATGAGTCAGCATTGACAGCGGATTCGTCTGATCCACGACCTGGGAGAGTTCACTACGACCGTAGAAAAAATCGATGGCCGCCGAAACGCTCTTTGGATTGATCAGCGTACGGGGTGTCATGCCTTCGACTTCTTTCATGCTCATCCGTTCCTGCACAGTACGCCGCAGCTTCAGAAATCCCTTCCGAATTTCATCCGTCGCCAGCTCGTCAATCGTTCTCAATCGGCGATTACCAAGGTTGTCAATGTCATCGATCGCAGCAGAATCGTCCTTCCTGCGCAGACGGGTGATATAGCGGATGGCATTGATAAAGTCGTCGGGACGCAAGGTCATTTCATCGTCCGACACCTCTTGGCAGAACTTCCGATTGATACGGAAACGCCCTACACGGCCGAGGCGGTATCGATTGACATCGAAGAATTTCTCGCGGAACAGATCGGATGCCTTGTCCAGATTTGGAGGATTCCCAGGTCGCAGACGCTGGTAGATTCGCAGCAGTGCTTCTTCATGCGAAGCCACAGTGTCCTCATTGAGCGTATTGATGATCAGCAGATCCGTCACATCCTTCAGCAACTCAATCGACTTCAACCCGGATCCCAGCAGTTCATCCACCATCGCTTCTGTGATCTGTCCGCCTGCATCACAAAAGATCTCGCCGGCCCGCTCGTGTTCCTCCGGAAACACAATGTCATCTGCACAGTACCGCCCCTGGACTTTCTCGGGAGTCAGTCGGGATGAAACCTTCTGCACCTCCGTTTTGTAGAACAACTTCAGCAGCGCGGAATCCGTTGAATACTCCGCATCCATTGCCCGCAGAAGTGACAGTGCAGAAAATTTACCACTCTGGTCAATCCGAACAACGACAGCCTCTTTCTTTGTGACGATCAGCTCGATCCAGCTTCCACGCTCGGGAATGATCCGGCATTGCTGTGTCTTTCGGTCGCTGCTGGCGGTTTCTTCCGCCATCACAAAATCAACCCCTGGCGAACGGTGCAACTGACTGACGACCACACGTTCGGCACCATTTATGATGAACTCCCCACCGCCGATCATAATGGGAATGTCGCCCAGGTAAACTTCTTCTTCGACCGGCTGTTCTTTGACCAGACGCAGCCAGACGCGAAATGGCCGGCCGTAAGTCAGCCGCAACTGACGACACTCTGCCGGCGTGTAACGGGGCTTACCGAGTTCGTAACGAACATATTCCAGTCGGAACTGACTGTCATAGCTTTCGATTGGAAATACTTCCCGCAGTATTCCCTCCAGGCCCTGATCGCGACGATCACGGGCCGTCCGGCCCACCTGCAGAAACCGACTGTAGGATTCCGTCTGAATACGAGTCAAATCAGTGATCTCGTAATCTGCTTGAATCTTCCCGAAATTCCGAATCGGATCTGGGTCGATCGTACGAACTACAGGAACGGGCATGTTCTCGATTCCCTTGCATATTCACGTAGCCACTGGTCCCAATGACCAGCGGTATTTCCCCCCGGGGCAGCAAACTGCTGATCACCCCGGGGCACTTTGTGTTCTATCCAGACGTCCGCAACGTCCTCCGAAGGTTCAGACCCATTTCCTCCCGCGGCTAATCGGCGCACGACAAAAGACACCTGCTCAATGCAGAGCAGCTGCCTCCTCGATACGCAGTTTTACCAATTTTGAATCTCAGCAAGCTAACCGTCGACCACTTCAGTCGTGAGATCTAAACCTGAACCCGCAGTACACTGCGTAAGTGCCGTGGTTGTGTAGACTCTGCCGAAGCCGGACCCACAGAATTCCGGCCGGATCAGTCTCACTTTATGCCACCAAAAACAATCGCCGACCACGCCGCTTTGGGCGGGCCACACCTGCTGTCCGACCCGCCTTGATCCGGACTCAACCAACTAGCTTAGCAGGCTGACGTTGACTCCGCCACTAACTCCGGCCACCAAGGACGACCTTTTGATCCATCCCGGCATCCTGGACACAGCTTCACAGCCAGACAGACAGCGAATTACTTAATCTCGCACGTACCACCGGCGCCTTCGATTTCCTCCTTAAGCTTGTCCGCATCTTCCCTGGAAACGCCCTCTTTTACTGCCTTTGGAGCACTCTCGACCAAATCTTTGGCTTCTTTAAGGCCGAGGGTGGTGGCCGCGCGAACAACTTTGATCACCGGGATTTTGTTACCGCCGTCGCCGGTCAGGATGACGTCGAATTCAGTTTGTTCAGCGACTTCATCTCCGCTCCCGTCTCCGTCCCCGCCTCCAGGGGCGACCATCATGACACCGCCGGCAGCCGGCTCAATGCCGTGTACTTCTTTCAGATAGTCGGCGACCTGCTTTGCTTCCAGCAAAGTCAACCTGACAATTCTGTCTCCCAGCTCCTTAGTTGCTGCATCAAATTCTGTTATTGCTTCTGCCGTGGACATCAGCGTTTACCTTTCTTTCTCTGCGAGTGAAGCTGTTTGGCACTACGGTTGTCGGAACCACAGCGCGGCCCGGTGCCTGTTTGCTATTTCTTCTCTATTCCTCGTCATCGACGATTGACTTCAACACACCTGCTAACCTGCCGCCGGCGCCTGTGAGTGCGCCTGTCAGCTGCCCTGCCGGAGACAACATCAGACCGACAATCTGAGCGACCAGCCCCAGACGTCCCGGACTCTTGCTCAGTGCATCCACGCCCGCAGCATCGAGTGTCCGACCTTCAACGGTCGCTCCCTTAATGCGCAAACCCTTAACTTGCTTTGACCACTTCGAAATCTCTTTCGAAACGCTGACAACGTCTTCGCCACCCCAGAGCAGCGTCGATGGTCCCGTAAGCATCTCTTCCAGACCGTCAACTCCGATCCGAGCCAGTGCATTGCGAGCCATGGAATTCTTGACGGTCAGTGCAGAGATGTTGGCTTCTGCGATCCCGATTCGCCATCGATTGGCCGTGACAGCGTCCATTGCAGAGCAATCCACGACGAGCATGTCGCGGGCCTCACCGATACGACCCGTGATATCCGCAATCAGCATGTCTTTAATTCGCCGGCTCATCGCACACTCACCCTGCGCCAAATTTGAACTCATTCTCTTGCCATGAACAACTCTTACTTCGATCAGCAATAAGAAGTTCGACAACACAAACCTGATGCCCCTTCTGCGGGACACCACAGCTGGCAACCAGGCCCGCAACTACACGGCCACCGCAATCCCTGGCGACATTGTCGCTGACAGATATACATTTCGAAGGTAGACACCCTTTGACGTGGCTGGTTTCAGACTTTTGATGTATTGCAGCAGCGACTCAATATTTTCCTGCAACTGACGTGCTTCGAACGACATGCGGCCGACCACACAATGCACATTGGCCCCGGAGTCAACCCGAAACTCAACTTTCCCCGCCTTATACTCTTTCACAGTTGTCGTCACGTCCTGCGTCACCGTGCCCGCTCGTGGCGACGGCATCAAGCCACGTGGACCGAGGACTCGGCCGAGTGGCCCGACGGTTCTCATCATGTCCGGCATGGCAATCACAACATCAAAGTCGAGCCAGCCATCTTTGATCCTGTCCGCCAGCTCTTTTCCGCCCACGTAATCTGCGCCCGCCGCTTCTGCGGTAGCCACGTTATCGCCCTGAGCGAAGACAAGCACACGCTGTGACTTACCTATCCCATGTGGCAATACGATGGAACCTCGTACGATCTGATCAGCCTGTTTTGGCTCAACTCCCAAACGCACTGCCACCTCGACCACCTGATCAAAACTGCACGGTTTTACGCCCTTAGGTAAAGCGCTTTCCAGCGACTTCAAAGAATCTACAGCCTGCGACAGGCTCAACGTGCCTAAGTCAGTCGCCTTTTTCGCTAAAAACCTAACCCGTTTGGACTTGCCAGCCATATCTCCACCTGAATTCCGTCACTGCAATTTCAAACCGCCAAATCAACCCGGTCAACCTGCAAACATCACAGCAGACACTTAATCAATCACCTCAAGGCCCATACTCCTGGCTGTCCCCGCAATCACGTGTACAGCCTGATCCATGCTATTAGTGTTGAGGTCATTGAATTTTGTCTTCGCAATGTCCTCCAGTTGAGCCCGAGTCACCGAGCCGACTTTAGTGGCCAATGGATTTCCGGAACCTTTGGCAATACCAGCTGCCTTTTTCAGCAACACAGCCGCCGGAGGACTCTTGAGAATGAACTCAAACGAGCGGTCATTGAAGACAGAAATCACGACGGGAATCGTGATCCCGGCCTTGTCGCGCGTTCGATCGTTGAACTGCTGAACAAACTGGCCAATATTGACCCCGTGAGGACCAAGTGCAGTACCAACCGGGGGTGCCGGCGTTGCCTGGCCTCCTGGCACCTGGACCTTGATTTGAACAACCAGCTGCTTACCCATTGAAAATCCCGTCTCACACCAAGTGTTCAACCAAAACCAGCCATATGATGCCTTCACGAAGGCCGATTAGAACTGCCTTCTGACCATCTTCCGTAAAGTGCTGCTCCGGCGTCAGGCGGACTCAACCTGCCAGTGATCCAGTTCCACGGGAGTCGACCGACCAAATACCTCAATCAGCACCGAAATTTTACCACTGTGATCGTCTATCTCTTCGATCGTCCCTTCGAAACTTTCAAATGCCCCTTCTATAATCTTGACCAATTCACCGGGAGAAAACGCAATCTTGACCTTAGGCGCTGAAACCGCTTCCTCTTCAACCTTACCCAGCATCCGATCGACTTCATGCTGCTGCATCGGAATCGGCTTGCCAGCTGAGCCGGCAAAATCACCGACACCACTGGTGTCACGAACTAAATACCATGTGTCATCATTCAGAACCATCTGAATCATGATGTAGCCTGGGAACAGCTTTCGTTCACTTTCCCGAGCCTTGCCACTTCGAGTTTCCACCACCTTCTCGGAAGGAATGACAATCTCTCCGAATCTGTCCTCCAATTCCTCCAACCGGATATTCTTCAGCAACGCATCACGAATCGTTCGCTCCCGGTTCGTCTGAACCTTGAGCACGTACCAGCACATTTCATTCGAAAATTCTGACACATCCACCATCAACTACGGTCCCAACTCCAAAAACGGAAGCGAGGTATCCTGATGACGCAATATTGACATTGCAACTGCCCGGCCGCGACAATCGACAGTTTGACAAATTCCCGGACCTCCTACCGAATATAAACTGCCCCTCAGCCTGAACCGGCAGAGTCATCTTGTGGCTGTCGGCCGGGGAGGGAGAGTTACTTCGGTCGGCCGAAGGGAGATCCAAGTCCACGAAGCCGGTGGTTCACTGCGCTCGACCCCAGCCACACAAAGACCAACCTTTCCATAGAGTATGCCACCAACAGAACCTTAATATTCAATGAAACCAATCAGCTTGAAAAGCCACTTCCAGACGAAGTCGGCCACAGTGAGGAAGATTCCCAGCGAAAACATAACGACCAAAACCACGACCGTTGCCTGAACAACCTGCTGCATTCCTGGCCAAACCACGCGTTCCAGCTCGGCTTCCACCGAAATCAGGAAATCCGCAAACTTCGGTAAGTTGACCGCTCGAAAAGAGATCCAGCAAAATACAGCCCAGACAGTCAATGGCACACCAACCCGAACATATCGAGCGTACTGTGGATTATCCGCCATAACACCCTGCAGCTGGCCGGCCAGTGCAAACGAACCAAACCCGCACAGCACCGCCAGACAAACAAACGTTGCCCGACGGACCAAGCGACCCTGCCTCGACTTGTATAATGCGGCACGAAACAGCTCCGGCAGCATCTCGGCTCGCACACCCTTGGTAGACATCAGCTCCAGCCTCTCAGGCTAACCCGCGCGGCACCCGAAAACACGGGCGGAGGGACTTGAACCCCCAACCTGCGGATTTGGAATCCGCTGCTCTGCCAATTGAGCTACGCCCGTAAACACGAACGGCTCGTTACTTCTTGCGTGACTCTTTATGAAGTGTGTGCCGACGAAGTTTCGGACAGTACTTCATCAGCTCCAAGCGCTCAGACCCTCGAGTTTCCTTAATGACACGATAATTTCGCATCTTGGTCTCGGTACATTCCAGCCAGACATACTCACGCACAATACGTCTCCAGAAAGAAAACTACCTGCCGCCATCGTGAACAGACAGTTTTCTGTTCACGCGACACTACTCGAGAATCTTCGTCACCACGCCGGAGCCAACAGTACGGCCACCTTCACGAATCGCAAAACGACTTCCTTCATCCATCGCGATTTGTTTACCCATCTCCACCTCCAGCTTCACGTTATCACCTGGCATGCACATCTCTGCGCCGCCGAGCAGGGCTGTCGTGCCGGTCACATCGGTAGTACGGAAGTAGAACTGCGGCCGATAGCCGCTAAAGAACGGCGTATGACGACCACCCTCCTCCTTACTCAGCACGTAAACCTCACACTCGAATTTTGTGTGAGGATTAATCGATCCCTTTTTTGCCAAAACCTGTCCGCGCTCAACGTCTTCCTTCTTGACACCACGCAGCAGCAGACCAACGTTGTCCCCACAAATTCCTTCGTCCAGCGTCTTCTGGAACATTTCAACACCGGTACAGGTGGTTTCCGCGGTCTCTTTCAGACCGATAATCTCCACCTTGTCCCCAACATTAATCTTGCCCTGCTCGATTCGCCCGGTCGCAACAGTTCCACGACCGTCAATCGAGAACACATCTTCTACAGCCATCAGAAATGGTTTGTCTGCTTCCCGAGCCGGTTCAGGTATACTGGCATCCAGAGCTTCCATCAGTTCGGTAATACAGACGCTGTAAGTTTCATCCGACGGATTGTCCAGTGCACCCTTTGAATTCCCGCGAATCAGGGGAATGTCATCGCCC
>Ga0310123_10000077_pt1 | contig 79214 bp, 57 predicted proteins | sample CB6_AW_1057_MG_FD_203505 | JGI IMG/M metagenome (GOLD analysis project Ga0310123, IMG submission 203505) | Marine microbial communities from Western Arctic Ocean, Canada - CB6_AW_1057 | ecosystem: Environmental > Aquatic > Marine > Oceanic | place: Canada: Western Arctic Ocean | collected...
CGAAGAGGCTGCTGAGGAAGAGGCTGGCGAAGAGGCTGGCGAAGAGGCTGGCGAAGAGGCTGCTGAGGAAGAGGCTGCTGAGGAAGAGGCCGGCGAAGAGGCTGCTAAGGAAGAGGCCGGCGAAGAGGCTTCCGAGGATGATTCCGCAGAGGCGGCGGACGGAGAAGAGGAGCAGTCCGGCGAGGCGACTGATGAGGCAGGCGAATTGACACTGGGCGAGGGTTCAGAGGAAGAAGAGGAGCCTCGTCCCCCGAGACAACCGACTCTGATCCGCGGCAAGATCGATCGGCACGGTGTGGCGATTGGGACTGGTCGGAGAAAGACCGCCGTGGCACGTGTCCGGATCACGGATGGTGACGGAGCGATGACGATCAACGGGCGGGAACTGGACCGCTATTTCCAGATCGAACGAGATCGATTGTTGATCGAGGCACCATTGAAGGCGACCGAGACCCTGGGTTCGGTCGATATCTGGGTGCGGGTCAACGGTGGCGGTCTGACCGGCCAGGCCGGTGCGATCGTGCTGGGGATTGCACGTGCCCTGCAAGCCAAGAATCCCGATCTGCACGAGGCTCTGAGTGGCGGTGGCTACTTGACCCGTGACAGCCGGATGGTCGAGCGGAAGAAGTACGGGTACAAGAAGGCGCGGAAGAGCTTCCAGTTCTCGAAGCGGTAGGCTTCGCCGACACCACTGCGAATCCGGAATCCACCTGTCCGGACTCGCCCCGTAGTTGCCGCGAGCCGACGGGGGGTCGACGATGTACAACCGCCTGCTGCTGTTGCCCGATCTTCGGGAACTGCTCGCCGCCGGGGACACTGCGGGCGTTGTCGGGTTCTGCGAGGCGTTGCACCCGGCGGCTGTCGCCGAAGTGCTCGAGGGGCTCGCGGCCGACGAGAACTGGCGAGTGCTTTCGTGCTGTTCTGCGGAACGGCAGGCCGAGATTTTCAGTTTTTTCGACCTGCCCGATCAACTCGAACTTGTCGAAACCGTCCCCCGCGAATCGTTCTCGCGGCTGATCGAGGAGATGGCGCCCGACGACCGGGTTGACCTGCTCGAACGGCTCGATCCGGAGCGCGTCGAGAACCTGCTGCCGATGGTCGCGCAGGCCGAGCGACGGGACATCCAGCGGTTGCTCTCGTTCCCCGACGACAGTGCCGGGTCGATCATGACGACCGAGTACGCGTCGTTGCCGGTCGAAGCCAGCGTCGCCGAGGCCCTCGAACAACTCAGGCAACAGGCGCCCGATCGGGAGACCATCTACTACGTCTACGTGATTGATGACGGGCGCCGGCTGAGGGGGTTCATTTCGCTTCGCGACCTGATCCTGGCACGGCCCGAGACGCGGATCGATGAGATCATGGAGCGGGACGTGATCTCGGTGCGGGTTGACGACGACCAGGAGGAAGTGGTCCAGAGGCTGGCTCGCTACGACTTCATCGCGATCCCGGTGGTCGACACTCAGAACCAGCTGGTCGGCATCGTGACTCACGACGACGCGATGGACGTGGCCCAGGAGGAGGCCGACGAGGACGCCTACCGCTCGGGAGCCGTCGTGCCGCTCCAGGACGACTATCTCTCGACTTCACTGGGAATCCTGGCCTGGAAACGAGGTGGTTGGCTGGTGGTTCTGCTGTTTGCTGCCGTGCTGACCGCCCTGGCGCTGCAGTCGCTGAGGCAGGGTCCCCAGGCGGACGACCTGAAATGGATGGTGCTGTTCATCCCGCTGGTGCTCGCCAGCGGCGGCAATGCCGGGTCGCAATCGGCCACGCTGATCATCCGCGCCCTGGCCATCAGCCAGCTTGAACGCGGCGAGAGCGTCAAGGTGCTTGCCCGGGAGCTCGTACTGGCCGCGCTGCTCGGCGGTGGACTGGCGGTGCTGAGCTTCCTGGCAGCGTTGTGGTTCGTCGAGATCCCCCAGTCGGCCGTGGTCGGCATCACCGTGTTCCTGGTCGTCGCCATGGGGACGGTCACCGGGGCCATGCTCCCGCTGGGATTCCAGAAAATGGGACTCGATCCCGCGTTGATGTCCAACCCGCTGATCGCTGCAGTTGTCGACGTGGTCGGCGTGATCATCTATTACAACGTCGCCCGGATCGTGATTGTCGACGGATAGATTCAGGACCGGCATCTCCCCCGGCGATTCGTGTCGGTTCCTCCAGCGCAATGACGCCATGAAGTGGCTGTTCCGGAAACCCTCGAATAACCGTGACTGGTCACCCGACCAGGTGGTGTTGCCCGAAGCGCGATTCGACGGAGACCTGGTCGAGATCACCGGAATCCGTGACTGCAGCTACCGCTCGACCACCGATTTCACCGTCGCCCATCACGATCGGGCCTTCGATCTCACCCGGTTGGAACGGCTCGACTTCTTCGTCGAGCCTTTTGCCGGATGGCGTGGGCCGGCCCACACGTTTCTTTCCTTCGGTTTTGACGATGGAGAGCAGTTGGCGATCTCGATCGAGGTCCGGCGTGAGCAGGGCGAGGAATTCAGCGTGCTGGGCGGGTTGATCCGGCAGTTCGAGCTGATGTACGTGGTGGCCACCGAACGGGACCTGGTGGGACTCAGATCCGTGCACCGTGGCAACCGGGTCTACCGATACCCGATCCGTGCTGACGCCGAACGGATCCGGACGATGATGGTTGCGATGCTCCGCCGGGCCAACCGGTTGGGAGAGCGGCCCGAGTTCTACAACACGCTGTGCAACACCTGCACCACAAACATCGTGAGGCATCTCAACGAGGTGTCCGACCGTCGCGTGCCCTGGTGGAATCCCCGCGTGTTGTTCCCCGGATACTCGGATCGCCTGGCCCATGCCCTGGGCCTGATCGAAAGTCAACTCTCGATCGAGGTCGATCGCGAGTCGTTCGAGATCGGCGGACCGGTCCGCGCGGCGATCGACGATCCCGAGTTCTCTCGACGGATCCGCGAGGGATAAACCGCCGCGGTCGGCCGGCTAGTACCGATAGTACTCGGGCTTGTACGGCCCCTCGGCGGGAATGCCCAGGTACTCGGCCTGGTCTCCCGAGAGCGTTTCGAGACGGACGCCGAGTTTTCCGAGGTGCAGCCGAGCCACTTCCTCGTCCAGCTTCTTGGGCAGCATGTGGACGCCCAGCGGGAAATCATCATCGCCGAATCCGAGTTCGGACGGTTTCCAGAGGGCGATCTGGCCAAGCACCTGGTTGGTGAAGCTGTTGGACATCACGAAACTGGGGTGGCCTGTCGCGCAGCCCAGGTTGACCAGTCGGCCCTCGGCCAGCACGATCACGGCCCGTCCATCGGAAAAGACGAACTTGTCGACCTGCGGCTTGACGGTGACGCGGTGGATCTCGTCGTGGTCGACCAGGTAGGCGATGTCGATTTCGGAGTCGAAGTGCCCGATGTTGCAGACGATCGCCTCGTTCTTCATCTGTTCGAGGTGTGCTCCGGTGATGACGCCGCAGCAGCCGGTGGCGGTGACGAAGATGTCACCTCGCGAGACGACGTCGTCCATCGTCGTCACCTCGTATCCCTCCATCGCCGCCTGCAGTGCACAGATCGGGTCGATTTCGGTGACCACCACACGAGCCCCGAGGCTCTTCATGGCGTGAGCACATCCCTTGCCGACATCGCCGTAGCCACAGACGACCACGACCTTGCCGGCGATCATGATGTCGGTGGCCCGCTTGATGCCGTCAGCCAGCGATTCGCGGCAGCCGTAGAGGTTGTCGAACTTGCTCTTGGTGACCGAGTCGTTGACGTTGATCGCCGGGACACCCAGCCGACCCTTCTCGTGCATCTGGTGTAAACGGTGAACCCCCGTGGTGGTCTCCTCGGTCAGGCCCTTGATCTCCTTGAGGAACTCGGGGGTCTTGTCGTGGACCATTGCGGTCAGGTCGCCGCCGTCATCGAGAATCATGTTCAGCGGGCTGCCGTCGGACCACCTCAGCGTCTGTTCGATGCACCAGTCGAACTCCTCTTCGTTCATACCCTTCCACGCGAAGACCGGCACGTCGGTGGTAGCAATCGCGGCGGCGGCGTGGTCCTGGGTTGAAAAGATATTGCAGCTGGACCACTGCACCTGGGCTCCCAGCGCCGTCAGAGTTTCGATCAGGACGGCCGTCTGGATCGTCATGTGCAGGCAACCGGCGATCCGGGCTCCGGACAACGGTTGCGACGGACCGTATTTCTCGCGCAGAGCCATCAGCCCCGGCATCTCGTTTTCGGCCAGTTCGATCTCGAGTCGACCCCATTCGGCCAGCGACATGTCGGCGACCTTGTGGGAAACCGAGGAGGCCTGGGGCGAGGTGGTGGACATGCGTGAATCTCCTTCTCTGAAGTCCAGCTCTCAAGTTAGGCGATCACCTCGATCCCGGCAAGCACCGCTGCCGGACGGTGAGATTGGTGCCCGGCTCGCCGGCATTGACGCCGATCGCCGAAACGCCTAATTGGAAGGATTCGGGACACGATCGCCGGTTGGCCGGGCGGATGCTGGTCCCGGCCGATTGTGTCCTGGAAAACCGACTGCACGATGTTGACCCTGGGCGAAATCTACGCCGGACAGTCCACGGCGGTGTCGGTCGAGATCTTTCCGCCGAAGACTCCCGATGGCGACCAGGCCCTGTTCGACACGCTCGACTGCCTGGCTGCCTTTCGACCCGCCTTCGTCTCTTGCACCTACGGCGCCGGCGGCTCGACCCGCGATCGCACGATTGAACTGTGCCGGCAAATCCAGTCGCGGTACCAAGTGGCCGCCACCGCTCACCTGACCTGTGTCGGGTCGACACGTGAGGAGCTGGTTGAATGGATCACCCGGGCCCGGGCGGTGAAGATCGGCAACATCATGGCACTGCGCGGTGACCCGCCCGAGGGAGCTGAGACGTTTTCCGCGGTTGCCGGCGGCCTGGATCATGCCAATCAGCTGGTCGAGCTGATCCGTGGGGTCAGCAGTGAGCTGGGGGTGGGGGTGGCGGCCTACCCCGAGGTGCATCCCGAGGCCACTGATGCGAGCAGCGACCTCGAAAACCTCAAGCGGAAGATCGATGCCGGGGCCGACGCCGCCTTCACCCAGTTGTTCTACATCAACGACAGCTTCCTGCAGTTCCGCGACCGTTGCCAGGCGGCCGGAATTTCGGTACCGGTGATTCCGGGGATCATGCCGATCACCGAGTTTTCGCGGATCCAGCGGATCGCATCGCTGTGTGGGGCGAAGATCCCGTTCGAGTTGGCCGATCGGCTCGAGTTGGTCCGGGATGACCGCGAAGCCCAGTTGGCCGTCGGCGTCGAGTATGCTGTCAAACAGTGTCGGAAGTTGATCGACGAGGGCGTGCCGGGAATCCACTTCTACGCGCTCAATCGATCCCAGGCGTGTGCCCGCATTCTTGAGGCCCTGGGTTGGAACACGTCGTCGGAGTCGTCCAGTGAGTGGTGAGCGGACACGGCTGGATCTTGAACAGGCTCTCTCGGAGCGGATCCTCGTACTCGACGGCGCGATGGGCACGATGATCCAGTCCCTGTCGCTGGACGAGACGGCGTTTCGTGGCGAGGAATTCTCCGGCCACGCTGCTCCGCTGCACGGATGCAACGACCTGTTGTGCCTGACGTGCCCGGAGGCGATCGAGCGGATTCACGACGAGTTTCTCGAGGCGGGGGCCGACATTCTCGAGACCAACACCTTCAACTCGACGTCGGTCTCGCTGGCCGACTACCAGCTCCAGGACCGGGCCTTCGACATCAATTTCGCCGCGGCCCGCCTGGCCCGTCGAGCTGCCGACCGGGCCAGCGATCGCACTCCCGACCGCCGTCGCTTCGTCGCCGGCAGTCTCGGACCGACCAATCGCACCGCGTCGATGTCGCCGGATGTCAACAACCCGGGCTTTCGGGCTGTCAGCTTCGATCAGCTGGTCGAGGCCTACCGGGAACAGATAGCCGGTCTGGTCGAGGGCGGTGTCGACCTGCTGTTGCCCGAGACGACCTTCGACACGTTGAACCTGAAGGCCTGCCTGTTCGCGATCGAGGATCACTTTGCACGTCATGATGTCCGGTTGCCGGTGGCCGTCTCGGTCACCATTACCGACAACTCGGGCCGCACGCTCTCGGGCCAGACGCTCGAGGCCTTCTGGCACTCGATCGCTCACGTCGACCTGGTCTCGGTCGGTATCAACTGCGCGCTGGGTCCGACCCAGATGAAGCCGTACGTCGAGGAGCTGTCCCGGATCGCCCCGGTTCCGACCAGTTGTCACCCCAACGCGGGGTTGCCCAACGAGTTCGGGGGCTACGACGAGACCCCCGAGGACCTTTCGAAGGCCCTGGCGGAATTCGCTTCCGCGGGGTGGTTGAACATCGTCGGGGGCTGTTGCGGGACGATTCCCGAGCACATCCGCCAGGTCGCAGCGGCCGTGGCCGAACTGCCGCCACGCATCCCGCCGGCCGAATCGACCCAGGCCAGCTACAGCGGTCTCGAGCCGCTGACGGTTCGCGACGACAGCAACCTGATCATGATCGGCGAACGGACCAACGTCTCCGGCAGCCGGCGATTCGCCCGGCTGGTCCGCGAGGGGGAGTACGACCAGGCGGTGGCGGTGGCCCGGCAGCAGGTCGACGGTGGAGCCAACATCATCGACGTGAACATGGACGAGGCGCTGCTGGATGGGCCGCTGGCGATGACCACGTTCCTGAACCTGATCGCCTCCGAACCCGACGTCGCCCGGGTGCCGATCATGATCGACAGTTCGGACTGGAACGTGATCGAGGCAGGTCTGAAATGCGTGCAGGGCAAGGCCATCGTCAACTCGATCAGCCTCAAGGAGGGCGAGAAGTCGTTCCTGGAACAGGCTCAGCTGGTCCATCGCTACGGTGCGGCGGTGGTCGTGATGGGTTTCGACGAGACCGGCCAGGCGACGATCGCGGACCGGAAGCTCGAGATCGCCCGCCGCTCGTTCCGGTTGTTGACTGAGGAGGTCGGGTTCGCGGCACGTGACATCATCTTCGATCCCAATATCCTGACGGTGGGAACGGGGATGAACGAACACAACGACTACGCCGTTGCCTTCTTCGAGGCCACACGGCGGATCCGCGAGGCCTGTCCCGGCTCACTGGTCTCCGGCGGGGTCAGCAACGTCTCGTTCGCCTTCCGCGGCAACGAGCAGGTTCGCCGCGCCATGAACTCGGCGTTCCTCTACCACGCCGTCGATGCCGGCATGCAGCTGGGGATCGTCAACCCGACCCAGCTGACCGTCTACGACGACATTCCCGCCGAGTTGCTCGAGCACGTCGAAGACGTCGTGTTGAACCGTCGCGAGGACGCGACCGACCGGCTGTTGGCGCTGGCAGAGACGATCCGGTCTGACGTCGACAGCGGAGAACCGGAGATTGCCGAGTGGCGGGACGGATCGGTCGAAGAACGACTGGCTCATGCCCTGGTCAAGGGCATCAACGATCACATCGTCGACGATGCCGAGGAGGCCCGGCAGAAGTACGACCGGCCGCTGGAGGTGATCCAGGGGCCGTTGATGTCCGGGATGAACACCGTCGGCGAACTGTTCGGATCGGGGCGGATGTTCCTGCCGCAGGTCGTCAAGAGCGCGAGAGTGATGAAGCAGGCGGTCGCTTACCTGACCCCGTTCATGGAGGAGGAACAACAGGCTGAGGGGGTGGCTGGCGCACCCCGGGGGCGGATTGTCACGGCCACCGTCAAGGGTGATGTCCACGACATCGGCAAGAACATCGTCGGGGTCGTGTTGCGGTGCAACAACTTCGAGGTGATCGACCTGGGCGTGATGGTGTCGGCCGAGGAGATTCTCGAAACGGCGATCCGCGAGGGTGTCGACATGGTCGGGCTTTCGGGACTGATCACCCCCTCGCTGGACCAGATGGTCCAGGTCGCCCGTGCCATGCAACGACAGGGACCGGCCGTGCCGTTGTTGATCGGGGGGGCCACCACCAGCCGGCGGCATACCGCGGTGAAGATCGCCCCCGAGTTCGATCACCCGGTGATCCACGTGCTCGATGCCTCGCGGGCGGTCGGCGTGGTCGAATCGCTGATAAGCGACGAGAACCGCGGGACGTTCGTCGAGTCGAACCGGGTCGAGCAGGTCCGGGACCGGGAAGCGTTTGCCGAGCGGCAGCAGAAGGCCCTGACGAGGTTCGACGAGGCCTGCGCCCATCCGCCGGCGACCGACTGGGACACGATCGAGATCGGGGAGCCCGAGTTCATCGGGCTGAGGACCATCGACGAGCAGCCGTTGGAGGAACTGGTCGAGTTCATCGACTGGTCACCGTTCTTCCAGACCTGGGAACTGCGGGGCAAGTACCCGCGGATCCTCGATGACCCCGTGGTGGGTGCCCAGGCCCGCGAGTTGCTGGACGACGCCAGGACGCTGCTCGAGGAGATCGTCAGTGGCGGGCTGCTGACCGCCCGAGCTGTCTACGGTTTCTGGCCTGCGGTCGCCGATGGCCAGGACATCGTGCTGTTCGGCGACGAGAGTCGCAACGACGAACGGGTCCGCTTCCCGATGCTCAGGCAACAGTGGCAAAGGCAGGGGCAGCAGGAGTACCGGTCGCTGGTCGATTACGTGGCACCTGTCGAGAGCGGCCGGCGAGATCACGTCGGCGCGTTCGCGGTCACGGCGGGAGCAGGGATCGAGGCGTTGATCGATCGGTTCGACAGAGAACACGATGACTACCGGTCGATCATGACCAGGGCGCTGGCCGATCGCCTGGCCGAAGCGTTCGCCGAGTTCCTGCATGCCCGGGTCCGCTGCGAGTGGGGCGATTTCGAGAAACTGGCTCACGAGGACCTGATCGCCGAGAAGTACCGGGGGATTCGTCCGGCGTTCGGCTACCCGTCCTGTCCCGACCACGTGCTGAAGGGGCGGTTGTTCGAGTTGATCGAGGCCGAGTCGAGGGCGGGGATCAGCCTGACGGAGAGCTACGCGATGCTGCCGGCCGCCTCGGTCAGCGGGCTCTACTTCCAGCACCCCGGAGCCCGTTACTTCTCGGTCGACCGGATCACCCGCGAGCAGGTCGAGGACTACGCCGGTCGACTGGGTATGCCGCTGTCCGAAGCCGAACGGTGGCTGGCGCCCAACCTGGGCTACGATCCCGAGTAACCACCTCTTACGCCTGCGGTTCGGTCATTCTCATCGGGTCGAGTGCTTCGGCGAGGGCCTCCTCGGGGAGGATCTCCTTTTCGAGGCACAGTTCGCGGATGGTCTTGCCGCTCTTGAAGGCCTCCTTTGCCAGCGCGGCGGCCTGCTCGTAGCCGATCAGCGGGTTGAGGCTGGTGCACATCGAGAGACTTTTTTCGACGGCCGCCTCGCACGCCTCGGTGTTGGCCTCCATGTCGTCTGAGCAGAACTCGACAAACGCGTTCGTGACGCCGGTCAACAGCGAGATGCTTTCGAGGGTCGTCTGTCCCATCACCGGCATCATGATGTTCAACTGGAACTGCCCACCGGTGGCACCGCTGAAGGCGATCACGCCGTCATTGCCCATCACGCGGGCGGCCACCTGCATCATGCTCTCGCACATCACGGGGTTGACCTTGCCCGGCATGATCGAGCTTCCCGGCTGCCGATCGGGCAGCTTGATCTCGTAGAAACCGCAGCGGGGCCCGGCGCCCAGCCAGCGGATGTTGTTCGAGACGTTGAACAGCGTGCTGGCGATCGCCCTCAGCTGCCCGTGGCATTCGACCAGTCCGTCCCGCTGGGAATTCGCCTCGAAGTGGTCGACCGCCTCGACGAAGTCGATCCCGGTCTGCGATGCGAGGTCGGCGGCGACCCGGGTACCGAATTCGGGATGCGTGTTGATGCCGCTGCCCACGGCGGTGCCCCCGGCCGGAAGTTCGAGCACCGCATCGAGTGCCCGGCCGGCCCGTTCGACCGACAGGGCCAACTGCCGGGCCAGCCCACCGATCTCCTGCCCGAGCCGCAACGGGGTGGCGTCGGCCAGGTGCGTCCGCCCGATCTTGATCACCTGGTCCCACTCGTCGGCCTTTTGCCGCAGCGAGTCACGAAACCGTTCGAGTGCCGGGACGAGACGAGCCCGGATGCCCTCGGCAACGGCGACATGGATCGCCGTGGGGAACATGTCGTTTGTGCTCTGGCCCATGTTGACGTGGTCGTTGGGGTGGATCGGTTTCTCGGCGGCGAACCGGTCGCTTCCGACAAGTTCGATCGCCCGGTTGGCAATCACCTCGTTGACGTTCATGTTGCTCGAGGTGCCCGATCCGGTCTGGAACACATCGATGGGAAACTCGTCGTCGAGTTTCCCGTCGATGACCTCCTGGCAGGCGGTCATCAGGGCGTCGACCTGGGTGTCATCGAGCGGGTTCTTGCCGCTGCCGGAGAGCTTGCCCAGGTCACGGTTGGCGACGGCGGCGGCCAGCTTGACGCGTCCCAACGCATGGATCAGGTCGGCCGGCAGGGACCAGCCACTGACCGGGAAGTTGTCGACGGCCCGTTGCGTCTGGGCACCGTAGTAGGCCTGGGCGGGGACCTGGACGTCACCCATCGAGTCGTGTTCGGTACGGAAGTCGGTCATCACGGCCAGTCCTGGTCGGTGGGTGGAGGGGGGCAGGTTTCAGGAACGCTGGCAGCACCGGCCCCGGGCGGTCGAGGATAGCGAACACGGCAGGCCGCTTGTAGCGTGGCCACCGCTGTGCGAGTCACCGCGTGCGGGTCGTCGCGCCGCCGACAGCCGACCGCTGGCACTGCTTGACCAGCCGCTGCAGTTTCTCGTCGTCGGGCTGCTGCCTGGCCGACCACACGAGGTGTTCGAGGGCTTCGGCGAAGCGGTTCTGCGAGTGAAGCCAGCGGCCGAAGGCCAGCCGCGCGGTCAACGAAACGGGGTTCTCCGCCAACGCCTTCTCGTAGCACGCCTGGGTCCGGTCCGCCTGGTCGAGTTTCTTGTAGGCTCCGGCGGCCTGCAACCAACTGGTGACCGCGTCGGTCCCGTTCTGGTTGTCGGCCCGGCCCTGGGCCGCTTCGGCATATCCCGCCAGCACGACCTGGTACTCGGCCGTCGGAAGCGCCTCTCGGTAGAGGTCCTTCATGAACACCAGCGATTCCCAATCGGGCTGGAACTCATCGATGATCACCCGAGCCGGCAAGCCGGCGGCCGCCAGTCTCCTCAGAATCCGTCGCTGGACGGATCGGTCCAGGTTGAAGGCCTGCTTCCAGTGATCCAGTCCCATTTTCTGGTCCCCCGCCAACCAGGCCTCGACCCCCGCCGCTTCGTGGACCCGTGCTTCGAAAGGCCGCACGGTGAGGGCCTGGTCGAGCAGGCGGCTGCTGGTGGCGACGGTGTCTCCATCGAGGTATCCCAGTTGAGCCAGGTAGACGTAACCCAGGCCTTGCAGGGGGCACAGCGACAACGAGTGGCGGGCGTGGGCGAGGGCCTTGTCGAGAAGGCGACGGTGGCGGCCGAGAACACCCGGGCGATCGAGCCATTCGTCACGCTCGGCAGCCGACTCAAAAGACGAGTTCACCGCGGCCTGGCGAATCTGGGCCAACGGCATGTGAGGGTTGCGGCCTGAGGTCCGCTGGTCCTCGACCCTGGCGATGTAATGAGCGGCCAGCCGGAGGTGAGCTCGCGCGTGGCCGGGGTCGGCGGTGATCGTCCGACCCAACGCCAGTATGCGTTCCAGGTGAACCTGCGACCGGTGCGACTTCTGTTCGGCCGCCGTGCGGGGATCCTCTTTTTCGACCAACGACTCCCCCTTGGGGAATCTCAGCCTCAGGTACTCGTTCCAGTGCACCTCACCGGCGATCCGCTGTTGGGTTCGTTGCAGGCCGAAGCCGGTGGCCAGAACGACCGACGCCGTGACCATCACCCAGCCGAATCGGCCAGCCCAGCCGATGTTGGAGTGAGATTGTTGGGCGGAGTCGTCGGTGGCTGCGGTGGCTGCGGTGGCTGCGGTGGCTGCGGTGGCCAGGGATCGGGCGCAGGCGGCCAGCATCACGACGACAATCATGCAGCCGGGGACATACCAGAGGAAATCGAACGCGCAGTGAACCAGGTGCGCCAACAGCGAGGCGGTGACGGCGGCTGATGCGACGGCGATGCGCGTGTCGACTCCCCGTCGCAGGCTGGCCCGACACCATGTCAGGCAGAAGGTGATGATCGCGACGCACAGCAACAGTCCGGGCAGCCCGGTTTCGGATGCGACCTGCAGGGGGCTGTTTTCGGCATGGGTGAACTCACGAAGCTGGAACGGTTCGGACAGGTAGTGCCGGTAGGCCTCGGCATGAGTCCCCAGGCCGGTTCCTGTCCAGGTGAAGTCCTCGATGATCTTCGCGTTGGCATCCCAGATCATCAGTCGGGCGCCCGGGTCCCAGTCTTCGAGTCGTTCACTGACGTTCTGGAACCCGTAAATCGCCAGGCTGCCACCGACCACGATCGCGGCGGCGGAGAGACCGGTCAGGAGTCGACCGGAGACCTGTCGAAGTCGGCAGAAGAGTCCGAGGCAGACCAGTGACGCGGTTCCCAGTGCCAGGGCGCCGCCACGAGAGAGTGACAGCAGCCCGGCGAAGATCACCAGGCCCAGGCCGACCATCAGCAGACCGGGTTTCAGGTCGCCCGCTCCGACGCGCTGCATTATCGAGACCAACCGTCGTGGCCGATCGGGGCCGGCTGCGGAATTTCTGCCACTTCCCACGGTTGTCAGGAGCCACCAGGCCAACGGCGCGGTACCCAAGGCCAGGAACTGGACGAAGTGGTTCTTGTTGGTGAAGGTCCCCTTGACCCGGTGTGCGGTTGTCGTGAAGGGGTGATCGTAGAACCAGAAGAACTTGCCGTTGCCGATGATGTACTGGACAAGTCCGAACAGGGCCATCAGTCCCGCGGCAAGCGCGACAGCCTTCAGTGTCCGCTCGACATCATCGATGGTTCGGATTCGCTGGCAGGCGACGGTGAACAGCACGGCCATCGCACCGAGGCTGATCGCCGCTGAAATCGTGGCTCCGGGTGCGAGCGTCAGAGTGGTCCATTGGCCGAGTTCGGCGTCGGTCCACAGCGGCAACCACTCGGCGATTTGAGGCGAGAGGGACTGAACCAGTTTCGGGGGAAGCGAGATGACCTGCAGGACCAGCAGCCCGACACCGGCCAGCAGGATCGGCTCGGTCCGATTCCAGCGGTACCCCGGCAGCGATCCGCGGACCCGCCCGAGCGACCAGCTGATGGCGGCTCCGGCAGCTGTCACGACCAGGGCAAGTTGTCCCCATCCGGTGCGGCCGCCCAGCAGGACGGGAATTCCGAAGAGTGCCGCGGCCAGGAAGAAGTCGACAAGCCGGATGCTGAGCGGCGATCGGGACGGTCTGGTCATCTGTCGGCATCCTTGTGGCTAGGCAGCAAGGCGATGTGGCGACTCGGCGGCTTCGTCCTCGCTGCCGTATTCGTAACCGTATCCGTGGTAATCGCTGACGGTGTCGGAATCGACGTTGTTGATGACCACGCCCACCAGATCGGCGTCGATCGCGGTGATCGACTCGGCGGCCCGGAAGACCATCCGTCGTCGGTTCGTACCCGGTCGAACGACCAGCAGCACGCCGTCGACCATGGTGCCGATGATTGCCGGATCGCTGACGGCCAGGGTCGGCGGTGCGTCGATCAGGATCTGGTCGTAGGCCGACTCGGCCCACGAGATCAGTTCGGAGAACCGTCCGCCATGAAGCAGTTCGGCCGGACTGGTGGGCCGGGGTCCGGCGGGAATCACGTCGAACGTGTTCAATTCGGTCTTGGAGAGGTTGCCTGCCGCGGCGACGGCGATCGGTTCGTCGGACTGCAGGATCGTCGAGAGCCCGCGGGGCCCCTTGAGGTTCAGTTTCCTGGTCAATCCGGGTCGACGCATGTCGGCGTCGATCACCAACGTTCTCTTGCCCGACTGGGCAAAGGCCACACCGAGATTGGCCAGGACGGTTGTCTTGCCGTCGCCGGGTTCGGTGCTGGTGACCACCAGTTGTCGGGTCGGGCGGCTGGAAAACGAGAGTGCGGTTCTCAGGGTGCGGAAGGCCTCGGTGTCGGTGCTGTTGGGCTCGGACAACATGCGGATTGACGTGAGCCCAGACTCGTCCGTGACGGGCATTTCGCCGACGAGTGCCAGGACCGGGACGTCGAGCTGGATCCGAATCTCTTCGGGCGAACGGAATCGGTCGTCGAGGACATCGAGGGTGTAGATCATGCCCAGCCCGGTACCCAGGCCGCAGGCCAGGGCACAGAGGGCGACGATCAGCAGGCGAGGCGTCACCGGCAACTTGGCGGCCTTCGGATGGCTGACGATCTTCGTCCGCAGGCCGCCGCGTTCCTTGCCCAGGTCGGTGCGGTTGATCTGATCGATCAGGGCGACGGAGAGTTCTCGCTTGCGAGCGAGATCGAAGTTCAGCAGCTTGATCCGGCTCATCTGGAACTCGTAGCTGGAGACGGTCCGGTTTTCGTGTTCGAAGTCCCGCCGCAACGCCACTTCCCGCAACTCGGCATACTGCAGCCGCTGCCTGGACATGTTGATCAGCGAGGGGGTCAGTTGTGCCTTGGAGAGTTTCTGCATCTGCTGGACGATGTCCTTGGGACGGTCGTCCAACCACTTCTTTCGATCGCGGATGCGGGCGGTGAGCTTCTGGATCGACGGGTGGTTCGGGCCGTATTCACCCGACTTGTTCTGCAACTCGACCTGGTCGTTGATCAACTGCTGGCGGACCCGCATCACCATCCAGGAGTCCTGGGAGTCCAACCCCATCCGCCTGAGCAGAAACTCCTTGCCCACGACCTCCAGGTGCTGCATCGCGAACTGCTCGATGTTCTGGCCTCGGGCCGCGGCGTCCACGATGGCCTCGAGCGTCGCGCGAGCTTCCCGGGTCCGGTTCTGGGCGATGATCAGTTCCTTGTTCAACGCCGCCACCCGTTCGGCCGCGGGGTTGATGTTCTGGTTGTCGGGTCCGGAGATGATCTGCATCTGCCGTTTCAGATCCAGCAGTTCTGTGTTGATCCGGTTGGTTTCCTCGTCGAGCTTCTTCTTCTCGGCCGTCATGAACTGGATGTCGTTTCCGGCGTTGCTCTTGTGGATTCCGCTCATCAGCGTGAGATAGCTCTCGACGATGTGGTTGACCACGGTCGCGGCCACCTGGGGGTCACGAGAACGGTACCGCACGTCGATGAGGTTGGTGCGTCGGGGTGCGGTGACGGCGAGATTGTTGCGGAGGGCCTCGGTCCACTTGCCGCGGGGGATGCCCTTCAAGTCGATGCGGTGCTTGGGGGGGAGCTTCTGCAGGGCTTCCTCAAGCACGACATCGCTGGTCAGCACTCCCTGGTTGGTGGCCATGTTCTCCTGGACACCACCCTGGTTGTCCTGGTCGGGCTGGAGCACATTCGAGCCCATCTGCAGAACGTAGAGGCGTGCCTTGGATTCGTAGAGTCGTGTGGCGGTGGCGTAGTAGAGTCCGCCGAGAACGATGCTGATGAACAGCGTGCTGAAGAGAATCCCCCGGCGGATCCGCACGACCTGCAGGAACCGCACGATGGCCGCCAACGTTGCCGTTTGAGGCTCGTTGGAGGTGGCAATCGGCCGTTCGGGGGATTGTGACATGAGTGGTCGTCGGGGGGCGTGTTAGAAGAGCGGCGTGAGACTGGCACCGAGCCCGAAGCGGATGATCTTGATCGCTTCGAGGACAATGGTCGCGGGGGTGTGTTCGACGGAGATGGTGTCTCGCGGCTGCAGTCTCAGGTTCTGACGGGCATCCGCCTTGGCGTTGCTGAGTGAGAGTTGGATGATGGCGGTCTGTCCGCCGGTCCCGGGCACGGGCCGGATCACGTAGATCTTGTCGGCGACGGCCGAGGCGACTCCGCCGGCCATGGCGATGGCATCGAGGACCCGCACATCGCGGGCGTTGGGGAAGTCGTAGCGGTTGGGCTTCTTGACCAGGCCCATGACGTGAATCGGTTCGGGATCCCGTTTCTCGATCATCACCGTCGCCCCGTCGGGCACGTAGTGCGCCGCTGATCCACCTTCGGTTGCACGCACCAGGTTGATCTTGACCGTGTGAAAGCCCTTCCCGTTGGCCTGGGGCACGCTGTAACCGGCCACCCGGACCGGGGCCGCGGTCTGACCTGCGTCGAGGCCGGAGTGCTTGATCTCGATGTTGCTGCCCGCGTCGCTGGACAGGCCCCCGGCAGCGTAGATGGCTGCCAGCAGGCTGCTGCGTTCCCGCGAGAGTTCGTAGACACCCGGCTCCTTGACTCCCCCGAGCACCATGATGCGGTTCTTGAACGGCTGTTTCATCATGACGGTGACGTTGGGATTCCAGAACAGCCCCTTGTTGACGCAGGCGGCAGTGATCGCCGCCTCGGCCCCCTCGAGTGTCAGGCCGGCCAGGGGCAACTGGCCGATGCCCGGCATGTTGGCCATGCCGGTTCCGAGGTTGACCCGGATCGGCCACGTCAACGTGTCGTTGGTGGTCAGTCCCGAGGCGATGGTGATTTCGAGCACATCTCCGGCGGCGATGGACTGGCTGCCGACGGTCTGCATGGCCAGCTTGGTCCACTGCACGGTCCGCGGGTTGTCGAGGACCGGTGCCACCAGTGAATCGGGCAGCGTGTCGGCGGTGTACCGCAGTCTCTCGGAGTTGGTCACCGCGCAACCGGTCCCGCTCAGAACGGTCGCCAGGCTGGCCAGCAGCCAGGCCGATGCGGGAAATGGGAGACGACGGGGCATGGGCAGGATTTCGACGTGGACCGCACGGACCAGCCGGGGTGCACAACGACCGCACGATCGTCGCGAGTTGGACAGGTGAAATCTGGGAGAAGCGGGAGACGGATCGAGGGCGGGACGGTAGGCCAGGGATCGACTCGAGTCAATATGGTTTTGGGGTTCGTAGGGGGGGGCGGGATTTCATCTTGCAGCCGTCTCGCCATCCGACCTACGTTCCCGCCACGTGTCTGGTTCAATAGTCCCGATCGCTGCAACGGTCGCCTGTTTGCTGCTGCTGCTGGTGTGGCAGCGGGTGCTGGTGGTGCGACTGGTTGTCGAACTGTTGCGTCGCCGCCGCGGCCGCGCGGTCTACCGACGAGGGGGCCGCAGACAGACGGTGCTGACCGCTGCGGAAGTCATCAAGCAACAGTTGCCGGCGGTGTCGGTGATCGAGGCCGAGAAGACCCGGCTGGCGGCTGCGGTCGCGAGCCGGACCGGGTTGTTCGATGTGCCCGAGATCATCGGCGGGCGACCCGAGGAGGGACGGATTGTCTTCGAACGGATCGGCGGAGTGGTGCCGCTGTGGACCTGGCTGGTCGGTCGTCGCCACGCCGATGGTTGCGAAATGGCCGCACGCGCGGGTCGGGCACTGGCGGTGATTCATGACTCGTTGAGATTTCCGGTGGACCTGGGTGAGTCGTTGGGGGCACCGTGGCGAGTGGAGAGCGGGTGCGTGGCCGGCGTGCCGATCACGCAGGATCACGAAGTCGCTCTGCACGGCGATTTCAATGCCTGGAACCTGCTGGTTGCCGACAACGGTCGCAGACTGGTGGTCACCGACTGGGCCGGCTCGGACCTCTGCAGCCCGCGGGTCGTTCGGGGACCATGGGTCTTCGATGTGGCCTGGCTGGTGATCACCCTGTTCCGCAGTCGATTGGGCTGGATCGAGCGGATCGTTGACGCCGAGTCTTTCGCGACCGCGTTTCTCGCGTCCTATGCGGAGGCTCGTCACCTGCCCGAGGCTCCAGCCGTTTGCGGAGCTTATCTCGCGAGCCGACTGGGGGTGTTGAGCCGTCCGGAGATTCGTGGACGACGGGGTCAGTGGTTGCGACCGAAGCTGGACATGGAGCGGCTGGAGCGGTTCGCGGTCGGACTGGTGAATTCCCACGGCGGTGCCAAGAGGATGACCCGCTCGAGTGCCGCGTGAACCGCCCGCGACGGACTCGTCACGTATTCCCCCTGTGCGGTGATTCTGCTATCACCCCGACCCGCCTTTGGCGGTTGGATCGACCACTCCCGTTGCGCGCCTCGTCGCATGTCGTCGGCCTCTGAAGCCCCGTCTCCCGCCACTCCGGTCACTCCGGTTGTCCGGCCGTTGTCGTTGCGCCGGAATTTCGCGTGGATACTGCCGGCCAACCTGGCCTACGCCGCCTGCCAGTGGGGCATCCTGGTTGTCCTGGCCAAGGCGGGTTCGAAGGAACTGGTCGGATTGTTCGTGTTGGCCATGGCGTTGACCGCTCCGGTTTTCGTCTGCGCGAGCCTGAAACTGCGAGAGATCCAGGCCACCGACCGGACCGGTCAGTTTCGCTTCGGCGACTATCTCGGCCTGAGACTGCTCTCGACCGTGCTGGCCCTGGGCGGCGTGGCCGTCATCGGCTGGGGCACCGGGTATCGCCAGGCAGCCCTCCTGGCAGTGTTGTTGATCGGGGTGGCCAAGGGCATCGAGTCGATTTCGGACGTGATCTACGGGTTGCTGCAGCAGCACGAGCGAATGGACCGGGTGGCCCACAGCCGGGCTGCTCACGGCCTGGCCACGTTGGCGGGTGTCGGATTCGGGGTGCAGGTGACCGGGGACGTTGTTGGTGCAACGGGGGGGCTGGTGCTGGCGCGGTTGCTGGTGCTGGTCGCCTGCGATCTGCCCCTGGCCTGCTGGATCGTCGGATCCGGCCAACTCGCTCGTCTCCGACCGAACTTCTCGTTGCAGCCGCTGCGTCGCCTGTCTCTGTTGGGACTGCCGTTGGCGGGGACAACCCTGTTGACGTCCCTGGAGATCAATATCCCGCACTACTTCGTCGCGACAAGCCTGAGTGTTGCCGATCTGGGTGTGTTTGGTGCGATCGCCGCGCTGATCACCGCCGGGGGAATCTTCACCCGGGCGACGAACCAGGTTGCCAGTCCGCGGTTGGCCGCGATGTTCCACGACGGCGATCTTGCGGGTTTCCGTCGGCTGCTGGGTCGCATGCTTGCCGCCTATCTTGTACTGGGAATCGCCGGTGTGGCGATGGTCCCATTGCTGGGGCATTGGTTGCTGACGTTCCTGTTCCGTGCCGAGTACGCCGTTCATACCGACCTGCTGCTGGTGGTGATGTGTGCCGCGGCGGTGGCTTACCAGGCCGGGGCGTTGACCACGGCGATGATTGCGATCCGGGTCATCCAGCGTCAGCTTCCCTTGCGAATGTTCACCGCAGCGACGTCATTGGTGGCCTGCGTGGTGCTGGTACCGGTCTACGGCATCCGCGGAGCGGCCCTGGCCCTGGTTGTCGCAAAGTTGCCGTTCGTGATCGCCTCGTTGGTCATCGTGTTCCGTGAAACACGTTCTCGCGTCACCGAAGCGGAGGTGGTGTGACATGTGTGGGTTCGCCGGGCTCCAACGGATCGACATCGGCCATGCCGAATTCCTCGACGGCGGCACGATGGCCGAGTCACTGGCACACCGTGGCCCTGATGCGTCCGGAACTTGGAAGTGTCCCGGCGGGAAATTTGAACTGGGGTTTCGTCGATTGGCGATCCGCGATCTCGACCCGCGGGCGAACCAGCCGATGGTCTCGGCCAGCGGCCGCACGGTGCTGGTCTTCAACGGCGAGATCTACAACACCGAAGAACTGGTCGCCCGTTTCTGTCCCGGAGTTGCCCTGAGGACGACCAGCGACAGCGAGGTGCTGCTGGAGGCCTTCGACCGGTGCGGCCCGGACGTGCTGGATGAGGTCAACGGCATGTTCGCCGTCGTGTTCTACTGCATCAAATCGGGGACCGCCTGGCTCGCACGCGACGCGGCCGGCAAGAAGCCGCTCTATCTCTACCAGGCAGCGGGGTACGTCGCGTTCGCCTCGGAACTGCGGGCTTTCACCGGCCTGCCGCTGCATCCCGATCCGAGCCGCGTGCCGTTTTTCCTGCATTTCGGGTACATCCCGGCTCCCGACACCTTCTACCGCAACGTTTCCCAGTTGCGGCCCGGCGAGAGGGTCAAACTGCGTGAGGGACGAGTCGTGGCGAGGCATCGATTCCACGATCCGCTTTCGTGGTCGTGGGGTTCGCAGCCGTCGGTCGATCTCGAGGAGATCCAGGCACTGGTCGATGATGCGGTCGTGCGGCGGACCGTCAGCGACGTTCCGGTGGGGACGTTTCTGTCGGGTGGCGTCGACTCGTCGCTGGTCGCCGCTTCGCTGGCGTCGGCGGGTCGTGATGACCTGCCGTCGTTCACGGTGTCTTTCGATGAACCTCGTTTCAACGAGGGCCCGCAGGCCGCTGCGGTAGCGGCCCAACTGGGCCTGCCTCACCGTGACATCCGCGTGCGGCTTGACCAACTGCCCGAGTTGGTCGACGACTACCTGGACTGTTACGAGCAACCCTACGCCGACACCTCGGGACTGCCGACGATGTTGCTGTGCCGCGAGGTCCGACAGCACGTGCGGGTGGCGTTGTGTGGAGACGGCGGGGACGAATGTTTCGGCGGTTACGCTCGCTACGGCTGGTTCCGTCGGGCCCTGGCTGCCGGGAGGTGGCCGGGGGTGTTCCGCGCGGTTGCGGGCTGGCTGGCCCGAGGCTGCGATCGCCGTCGGGGCAACCGGATCGCCCGTTGGCTGGAGCGGCGGGACCCGGCAGGGTTGTACGCCGAGATCCTGCGAGGCTGGCATGCCACGTCGCTGGCCCGGCTGATTCCCGATGTTGCCGGTGCCGACGAGGCCCCGGTGCAACTGGTCCGCGATGTCTTCGGACGGGTCGATGCGGATCCGCTTTCGCAGGCCGCGGCCTTCGATGTCGCCCACTACATCCCCGATGACCTGCAGGTGAAGGTCGACCGCGCCTCGATGAGATACGGGCTGGAAGTCCGCTGCCCGTTGCTGGACCGCCGGGTGATGTCCTTCGGTGCCAGGTTGTCGACATCGGTCCGGATGGGCGGCGGGCCCAAGAGTGTGCTGCGGAACGTGCTCGCACGCCGCCTGCCTCGGAAGTTGTTCGAGCGACCCAAGTCCGGATTCGACGTCCCGTTGAACGAGTGGCTGTCCGGCCCGCTGCGCGAGCGCGTGTCCGATGCGCTCCGGGCCCAGGCGTTCCGGGAATGCGGCTGGTTGGAGATGCGGACGGTGCGGGAGGTCGAGCAGGCCTTCCTCCGCGGACACGCCGAGCATGCCGGTGGGATCTGGAAACTGTTTCTGTTGTCGGAGATGCTGCAGAGGGCCTCGACGGGCTCACTGCGGCAGCCGGTGGGGAGGGCCGCGTGAATCCCTCGTCGTCGACCGGTTCGCTGCAGAGGTTCTTCGCGACAGCGGCATTGTTCCTGCTGCCGTTTCCGGCACTGAACTTCGGGGTCAGCTTCACCATCGCCGATGTCTTCCTGGTGGCGGCGGTCCTCCTGAACGCTCCCCGGCTGCTCCAGTTGCAGGGATTCCAGGTTCCCTTCCTGCTGGCACTGCCCCTGTTCGTGCTCTCCACCCTGTTCGACCCGGACGGGGGGATGGTCCAGTTGATCCAGGTGTTCTACATCTGGGGCTTCGTCCTGCCGTTCGGGTGGGTTGCCTTTGTCGGACTGCCGGTTCGCCGGATCGTTGTCGTGGTCCTGGCTGCGGCGGTGACCAACTCGTTGATCGCGGTCGGGCAGGGGGCCGGCTACCTGCCGGAACTGGGGAACCAGCGGGTCATCGTGTTCAACTCGGGGTTTTCACGGGCTGCCGGCCTGTGCCTGAAATGCAACTCCCTGGTGATGAGCCTGACGCCGTGCCTGTTGCTGATTCCCTGCCTGTGGAAGGTCGTGACCAGGATCGGCGTTCTGCTGGTGTTGATTCTCGGCCTGTTGGCGGCGGTGTCCAAGTCGATCATCTTCGCGGCGCCCGGCGTGCTCTGGTACCTCTGGCACGAACCCCGGCGTCGACAGGTCGCCGTGTGGCTGGTCGTGCTCGGCATGGGATGGACGTTGGTCAGCGAGGGGGCCGGTGGAGTGACCGATCTCTGGTATCGCTTCGGTGACCTGGTCACCAAGCGTGCCGACCGGTTGGAGGATTCGATCGACAACCGGCTCGAGCTGATAGACGTCTCGATGAACTACGCATCGGAGGTCCTGCTGCTGGGATATGGCCCCGCGGGAGCCCATGCCCATGTTTCGGAGATGACCAACAACACCGTGCACGTGTATTACCTGGGCGTGATCCTGGCCGGTGGTCTGCCGGCGGCGTTGCTGTGCTTCCTGGGAATGGGGCTGGTTGTCCGCGGCCTGTGGAAGCACCGGCAGCGGCACATGGCCGCCTACGTGCTGACCCACCTGCTGGCCCTGACGGTGATGACCGCGCTGCTGGTCAGCTTCCAGGCCCTGCCGATCCTGGTCGGCGGTGCCGTGCTGGCCCAGGTCTCCCAGGCGGTTCCCTCGGAGCTCCCTCGTCTCGCGTGGTCGTCCCACGCGTCCTCGCTGACCTGGAGCAGTCACAGATGACAGCTCGCCGCATCCTGCACGTGATCAACAACCTGAATCTCGGGGGGGCCGAGATGATGTTGGTGCGATTGCTGGACCGGCTCGATCGGGATCGCTGGTCACCGCATGTCGTTTCGTTGATTGGGGGCGGCCCGGCCTCCGAGAGCCTGGAGTCGATCGGCGTACCGGTGACGTTCATCGGCATGCGACGTGGGCTCCCCGGCCCATCGAGCCTGGTGCGGCTGCTGCGTTCGGTGCGGGCGTCAGCGCCCGACCTGGTCCAGACCTGGCTGTATCACTCGGACCTGCTCGGGGGACTGGCCACACGACTGGCCCGGCCGGGCGTGCCGTTGGTCTGGAACCTGAGGATGAACGGGCCGACGCGAGGCCGGGACAAGCTGACCACCTGCTGGACGGCCCGGGCCTGCGCGGCGCTGTCGGGGTGGATGCCCGAGAGGATCGTCGTCAACTCGTGTGCCGGACGGGATGTTCACCGGGACCTCGGCTACGACGCCGGGCGGCTGGAGGTGATTCCCAACGGGTTCGACACGGATCGATTTGGACCGTCCGAAGAGTCTCGCCGGGCGCTGCGACGGGAACTCGGTGTTCCCGCCGACACCCGGCTGATCGGCATGGCCGCGCGGTGGGATCCGCTGAAGGACTTCGAGACGGCGCTGGCGGCGGCGGCGGTGCTGATGGCCCGACACGCCGACCTGCACGTGTTGATGTGCGGGAACGGCGTCGATGGCGACAACACGGAGCTGAGGAAGCTGGCCGTGGAGTCCGGTTGTGGAGAGCGGCTGCACCTGGTGGGACGCCGGGACGACATGCCCGCCTGGCAGGCCGCACTCGACGTGGCTTTCCTGGCATCTCACACCGAGGGCCTGCCCAACACCATGGGTGAGGCGATGGCATGCGGGGTGCCCTGTGTCGTGACCGATGCGGGGGGGTCGGCCCAACTGGTGGGATCTGTCGGCCGAGTCGTCCGCGTGGGAGGTGCCGGCGAGCTGGCTGGTGGGATCGAGGAGTTTCTGCAGATGACGGCCGTTGAGCGGCAACGGATCGGAGACGCCGGCCGACGGCGGATCATCGAGGAATTCAGCCTGGAGCGGATGGTCGGACGTTTCGAGCTGTTGTGGGATGACGTGCTGGGCCTCGCGCCCCGGCAGGACCAGCAGATCACCGAGCAGGCCGCCTGATCATGTGTGGAATCCTCGGATCGTGGACTCGACTGCCGCTGGAACCCTCAGTTTTTGACGATGCCCTGGCCCGCATCGTGCATCGTGGACCCGATGACGAAGGACGGTTCAGCGAGGGTGGAGTGTTCCTGGGCATGCGGCGACTGGCCGTCGTCGACCTGGAGACCGGTCGGCAGCCGTTGTTCAACGAACAGCGGACGTGTGCGGTGGTGATGAACGGTGAGATCTACAACTACCGCGAATTGTCCGGCTTGTTGCGACAAGCCGGACACGTGCTGTCGACGGCGTCGGATACCGAGGTGGCGGTGCACCTGTACGAGGATCATGGCGAATCGTTCTGCGAGTCGCTCAACGGGATGTTTGCGCTGGCGATCTGGGATGGTGCCTCACGTCGGCTGGTCCTGGCACGGGACCGGTTCGGAAAGAAACCGCTCTACTACGCGCGGACACCCGACGGGGGACTCGTGTTTGCCTCGGAGTTGAAGGCCCTGAGGCCGTTGCTCGAGGCCGCGGGGGGAAGCTGGGAATTGCGGCCACAGGGGATCGCCGATTACCTGTCGCTGGGTTGCGTGCCCCAGCCCGAGACGGTGTTCCGGGGTGTCGAGTCATTGCCGCCGGGATGCACGCTGTCGTTTGACGGCCACGATGTCCGGGTGCGGTCCTACTGGTCGCTGCGATACACCGACAAGCTGGACATCAGCTACTCCGCTGCACTCGAGCGAACACGCGAGCTGGTGGCTGAGGCGGTTCGTACCCGTCTGCATTCCGATGTGCCCCTGGGTGTCTTCCTCTCGGGTGGTGTCGACTCGTCGATCATTGCCTGCGAGGCGGCGAAGCTGGTCGGCTCCGAACTGCAGACCTTCACCGTCGCGGTCGACGATCCCCGGTACGACGAGTCGGACGTGGCCGCTCGGACGGCACGGCAACTGGGAGTCAGGCACACGGTGTTGCCCCTGGAGGTTGCCCCGCGAGAGACGTTGCTCGACCTGGTCAGGCATTACGATCAGCCGTTCGCCGACCCCAGTGCGATTCCGAGCCTGGCGATCTCGCGGCTGGCCAGGCAGCATGTCACCGTGGTGCTCAATGGCGACGGTGGCGACGAGATTTTCGCCGGATACCGTCGGCACCTCGCGGCCCACCTGGCCGGTCACCTTGGCTGGCTGCCCGGTTGGTCGGCTCGTGCGGGGGCGGCTCTGCTGAGACGATTCTCGCCGAGCCGCCGCAGCCCGCTGGGATTCGCCGCGAGAATGTGTCGCGGATTGAGCCTGGAGCAGTCGGAGCGGTACCTGGCCTGGACGTCCGACAAGCTGCGGCAGATCGACAAGGAGCAACACTGGCGGGGGCCGGCGGTCCGGTCGACCGAGGAGTGGCTCGAGAGTGTTCAACCCCGGGGCCTTGGTGCTCTCGACACGCAGACAGCCACCGACATCCGGGTCAACCTGCTCAGCGGGCTGTTGGTGAAGATGGATATGGCCACGATGGCCCATTCGCTCGAGGGACGGTCGCCGCTGCTTGATCATCGACTGGCCGAATACGTCGCCTCGTTGCCGCCGGGTTTCCGGCTGAGGGGTGGGCGGCTGAAGAGCCTCTTGAGAGACGGCTGGAAGGACGAACTGTCGGCCGAGGTGATTGGCGGCAGGAAGCGGGGATTCGAGATTCCGCTGGATCGCTGGTTGGCCGGCGACCTTCACGAGCTGCTGATGGACACCTTGGGCAGTCCCACGGCCCGGCTTCGAGAATTTCTTGACGGGCGGTTTCTCGATCGGCTGCTCGATCAGCAGACACTGGCCGAGCGAAACTGGCCCACGCTGGTCTATTCGCTGCTGGTGCTTGAGCTGTGGTTGCAGACGACCGCGTTTTCGAAAATCCCGGCGGCCCCCGGGTCAGGATCCGCCGTCGCCGCCTGAAACCGCGGCGGGTTCAGGCGGCCTGCCGCCGGTCGACTTCGGCCGGTTTCGCCGTGCCCAGCACGCGGTGGTAAATGTCGGCGTAGGCCGCTGCGACCATCTCCAGGTGGAACCGCTCCTCGACCAGTGTTCGGCTGGCTCGTCCCATGTCCCGACAGCGGGCGGGATCGTCGAGCAGTTCCAGGATGGCCGCTCCCAGTCGTGGCCCGTTCCGGGCGGGCACCAGCAGGCCGTTGACTCCGTCGGTGACAACTTCCCGACAGCCGGGCATGTCGGTCGTGATCAGGGGCAGGCTCAGTGCCGCTCCTTCGAGCAGCACTCGAGGGATGCCCTCGCGGAAGTAGCTGGGCAGGACCAGCAGGTCGCTGATCGCCATCAGGTCGGCCACGTCGTCTCGCCAGCCCAGGTAACGCACGTCAGGGCATTGCCGGACCCGTTCGAGCGGGAAGATCGCAGGACCCTCGCGGACCTCCGGACCGACCAGCAGGAAGGTGACTTCGGGTCGGGTCCGTCGGACCACGGTCGCCGCCTCCAGGAACTCGCCGACGCCCTTGGGCCGGATCAACCGGGCGGTCATCATGATGACCGGTGCCTGCCCGTCGAGTTGAAGTTCGCGACGCAGGTCCGACTGGACGGCGGGTGAACTCCGTCGAGCCCGAACGGCCTCGACGTCGATTCCGGACCCGAGCACCACCGCGTCACGTCCGGGGTACGACAGGTGATGGCGGCGGAAGTAGTCCCGGTCGTTGGGATTCTGAAACACGGTGAAATCGCAGTCCCGTTCGGCCTTCCGCTGCAGTTGACGGTAGACGAGCCTCAAGGACAGCGCCAGCGGAGAGGCGGAGCTGAAGAGTGCCCCGAGGCCGGTGATCGTGCGGACGCAAGCGGCGACCCCGGTGCGGCGGGCTATCGGCGGCACCAGCAGTGTCGGCTTGGTGTTGACACAATGCACCAGGTCCGGACGGTGTTGAAGGAACAGCTGATGGAGGACCTTGCCGGCCCGGTAATCGGCCAGCGGGTTCAGGGCCCGTCGCAGCGGAAAGCGGTGATAGGCGAACCCGGATTCGGCAAATGCCTCGGTGAATCCGGGACCGACGGCGGACATCTCGAAGCCGTGTTCTTCGAGCAGTCTCATCAGCGGGATCCGCAGCTGCAGCCCGCCACCACCGATGATCCACGCCCGCGGCCGGTGTTCCCCAACGGAAGTCTCTTCCAGCATGGCCGCCAACTCCTGCCACGATCGACCGGCCGGATCGAATCCGGGTCGATCTGTTTGGACCGGGGCGAGGAATCCTAGTGGTGGCTGTTGGCCCGGAGCAAGGTCAAAACGTCGGACCCGCCCGGTGCACGTCGACCACGTTGATCTTGTCCCGTTTCCGAGCTGATCCGTATAATCCGCCGCCCTTGGTCCACGGTGGTTTCGGCGGGTTGTGTGGGGACGATCTTGCCGAATCGGCACGTCGGTGGCACATGCCGTCGTCTATCCCCGTGTTCCGGGCGGTTCCGACGGCAGTGGACCCGAGATTCGAACGCATGGCCGACGTGTATCAACCAGTCATCATCATCGGTGCCGCGAGATCCGGAACCAACATGTTGCGGGACGTGTTGACCAGCCTTCCCGGCGCAGGGACATGGCCGTGCGATGAAATCAACTATATCTGGCGGCACCGCAACGCCCGCAATCCGCTCGACGAGTTTCAATCTCACCAGGCCACCGGACCCGTTCGGCGGTTCATCAGGGGCGAGTTCGATCGGATCGCCGGTCGCGGGGGACTCGACGTCGTGGTCGAGAAGACCTGTGCCAATTCGCTGCGGGTGGGTTTTGTCGACCGGGTCGTCCCCGATGCCCGGTACCTGTTCCTGGGACGCGACGGGGTCGACGTGGTGGCTTCGGCAATGACGTGCTGGACCAACCCGATCGACCTGGGCTACATCTTCCGCAAGGCCCGGTTCGTTCCCTGGCGTGATGTGCCGTACTACGGGGCCCGCTACCTGGCGAATCGGCTTTACCACCTGGTCTCGGGCAAGAAACGCCTGGCCGCCTGGGGGCCGCGGTTTGAAGGTATGCAACGGGCCCTGGTCGAGCGTTCGTTGGCCGAGGTCTGTGCCCTCCAGTGGGCCCGAAGTGTCCAACTGGCCTCCGAGGCGCTGGCCGGCATCGATGCGGACCGCGTGCTCTGTCTGCAGTACGAGCAGTTCGTCGACGCGCCGCAGAAATACACCCAGCGGATCGTTGATTTTCTCGAGATCGACGTGGACCCGACGGCGATCGCGTCGTCGGTCGCCGGCGTCAGCCGGCGGAGCGTGGGGAAGGGGCGTCGCCAACTGGACGACGAAACGATCGCTTCGATCATGCCGATACTCGAGTCCGTCCCCCGGCAGCCGGAAGTTGAAGCCCCGAATCCGTCCCAGGAAGTCGCTGCCTAGAGCATTGATGGTCATGACGTTCATCCGACGATTCACCAAGACGCTGGTCGACTACTCGTTGGCACTCCTGCTGGTGATCGTGTGTTCCCCGTTGTTCCTGGCAGCGGTCCTGGTCATCAAGTCGTTTTCGAAGGGTCGGCTGCTCTACGTTCAAGAGCGAATCGGCTTCAAAGGTCGCCGGTTCCGGATCTTCAAGTTCCGCACGATGACCGTCGGCACCGATGCAACCGGCTCGGGCTCGGTCACGGTTCACAGTGATCCGAGGGTCTTTTTCGGAGCCGGGCTGCTGCGGCGGACAAAGATCGATGAACTGCCCCAGTTGTTCAACGTTCTCAACGGCACGATGTCGCTGGTCGGTCCGCGTCCGACCGTTGACGAGGACTATCAGCGGATGAGCGATGAGCAGCGGCGTCGGTTCTCGGTCAAGCCGGGACTGACCGGGTTGGCCCAGGTGCGTGGCAACACGGCGCTGTCGTGGCCCGAGCGGATTGAACACGACTGCTGGTACGTCGACCACCAGGGCACCCGGCTGGATTTCTCGATCCTGCTCAGAACCGTGCTGCTGCTGGTCACCGTCCAGGCCGATTCCCACCCGCCGACCAGTGACGAATGGGCCGGTGCCCGGGGAGATGACTCTCAGGGGAAACCGGTGCGACCGGCTGCCTGACCGATCTTGAAACGCTGTCCGACCATTCCAGAAACCCGAACCGGAATCAGACCCATCACGACATCCCGGCCGAGAATCGTATGCATCGGCTCCAATCTCGAAAGCCGCGTTGTGCTCGAAGGATTGATCGCCGGCGGTGCGCAGATCGTCGGTTTGGTGACCCTGCCGGGGTGCAGTTCTGCGGTGTCCGACCACGTTGACCTGCACCCGCTGTGTGAGGAGCACGGGATCGAGACGATCGACACGACCGACATCAACAGTTGGCCGACGATCAAGGCGATCGGACGCCTGCAGCCCGACTACCTGTACACGCTGGGCTGGAGCCAGTTGTTCGGCGACGAGTTGTTGTCGGTGCCGGCCCGGTATGTCGTCGGTAGCCACCCCTCGCCGTTGCCCGAGGGCCGGGGCCGGGCGCCGGTGCCGTGGACAATTCTGCAGGGTTGCGACCGGTCGGCCGTCACGTTGTTTCGAATGGACATCGGAGTGGATTCCGGTCCGATTCTCTGCCAGAAGTGGTTTTCGGTTCCGCCGCGAGGCTATGCGAGCGACATCTACGAACTGGTCGCAGACAACCTCCGCGATGCCTTCTGCGAACTTCACGAGGCCCAGCGGTCCGGAACGGTGGTTCCCGAACGGGTCCAGTCGACCGAGGGTTCCTCGTACCGGGCCAAGCGGACACCCGCCGACGGTCACATTGACTTTCACCAGTCGGCCGAAACGATCGAAACGCTCGTTCGCGCCGTCTCGCACCCGTACCCCGGGGCCTACAGCTACTACGAGGGGACGAAGGTGGTCTTCTGGCGAGCGAACCTGCAGGAGATTCCCAGCTGTGTCGGGACGCCGGGCCAGATCCTGCTGAAGCGAAACGGCCGGCTGCTTGTCCAGGCCGGTGACGGGCCGCTGTGGCTTTTCGATTCGACGGTCGAGGGTGGTCCGGAATGCGACACCGTGTTCCGGGTGGGCCACAAGTTCGGGTACGCCGTCGAGGACGAACTTCATCGGTTGCAGAACGAGTTGGCCCGAATGCGGATGGAGTGGGACACGTGGCGGCAGCCCGGGGAGGCCGCATGAACATGAAGAACGTACTGGTCGTGGCGGCTCATCCCGACGACGAGGTGCTCGGAGTCGGTGGGACCATTCCGCTGATCAAGGAGCAGGGGGGCAACGTGTCGGTGGTGATCGTCACCGACGGCAGCAGCACCCAGTACGCGGACGACCCGGACATCCTGGCTCGCAAGCAACAGCATGCAGAGAAAGCCAACCGGATCCTGGGGACCGATGAGCTCATCCAGTGGGACTTTCCGGACATGCGACTCGACACGGTCGAGCACTGCCAGCTCAACCAGGCCTTCGAATCGCTGATCCACCAGCAACGTTTCGACACCGTGTTCGTCCAGAACGGCGATGACATCAACATGGACCACCAGTTGATCTACAAGTCCGTCATGGTGGCCACGCGACCGCTTCCCGATCAGCCCGTCAACCAGGTCCTGAGCTACCAGGTCAACTCGTCGACCGAATGGGGTGGACGGACCCAGAACACGATCTTCTGCCCGAACTTCTTTGTCGACATCAGCCGGACGCTCGAGACGAAGCTCGCGGCGATGGAGGTTTACGAGGACGAATTGCGCGAGTATCCACATCCTCGCAGCATCCAGGCGCTGCGGCAAAGAGCGATGGTCTACGGCAACGAGGTGGGCTACGAATCGGCGGAACCATTTAAACTGTTGTTGTTTCGAGGTGCCCTGGGGCAGGGGCAGGCCGCATAAGCGGACACCACGGGACGGCCAAGTCGGAATCCAGTCATGCACGTGCTGTTTGTCCACAAGAACTTCCCTGCGCAGTTCGGCCACATTGCGCGGCACCTGATCGATCACCACGATTTCCAGTGCAGCTTTGTCTGCGAGTTGGCTCCGGGGGACTTCGAAGGGATCGAGCGAATCCAGTACAAGATCGACGGGGGAGCGACCAAGGACACGCACTACTGCAGCCGGACCTTCGAGAACGCGACGTGGCATGCTCACGCGGTCTACGAGACGATGAAGGCCCGGCCGGACATCCAGCCCGACCTGGTGGTCGGACACAGCGGGTTCGGCTCGACCCTGTTCCTGGCCGACCTCTACGACTGCCCGATCGTCAACTACTTCGAGTACTACTATCACTCGAAGGGGTCGGACCTGGATTTCCGTCCCGAGTTTCCCACCCGGGAACTCGATCAGCTCCGCTCACGCACCCGCAACGCGATGATCCACCTCGACCTGCAGACCTGCCGGGTCGCCTACGCTCCGACGAAGTGGCAGGCCGGGCTGCTGCCGGGCGAGTACGAGCACAAGATCGAGGCGATCTTCGACGGGATCGACCGCGAGGTCTGGTGCCGGCGTCCCGACGTGCCGCGGAAGATCGGTGACCGGGAGATCTCTCCGGAGACACGGATCGTGACCTACGTCTCGCGGGGATTCGAGTCGATGCGTGGTTTCGACATTTTCATGAAGGTGGCCAAGAGAATCTGCGACGTCCGGGACGACGTGCTGTTTGTCTGCGTGGGCAGTGACCGGGTCTGTTATGGCGGCGACCTGAACCGGATCAAGGAGGATTCGTACCGTGAGCACGTGCTCAAGCAGGACGATTACGATCTCTCGAGATTCCTGTTCACCGGTCGGGTCAGTCCTCTCGAACTGGTCGACATCTTCTCGCTTTCGGACCTCCACATCTACCTGACCGTTCCGTTTGTCCTCAGTTGGTCGATGATGAATTCGCTCTCGTGCGGCTGCACCGTGCTGGCCAGCGACACCGAGCCGGTGCAGGAGATGATCCGTCACGGCGAAAACGGCCTGTTGGCCGACTTTTTCGACGTCGACGGATTCACCGAGCAGGCGCTGGAGGTGCTCGAGGATCCGGAAAAATTCCGGCATCTCGGCCAGGCGGGCGAGGCGATGATCGAGCAAGACTACAGCCTCGAGGTCTGCCTGCCCCGGATGCTCGACCTGTACGAGAGAGCGGGAGCGTCGGGCTAGGCAGGAGCCGGAATCGCTTCCCCAGGTCCCAGACCGCCGGGGATTCGCGTGGAACCGGTTCGGGGGACCGCTAGATGACCGGATCGATCAGGTTGTCGCGGTCTTCGAAGTCGAACGGGTAGTCGTCGGGCAGGAAGTCGTCGTCGATCTGCCCGCCGGTCGCTTCTTCGCCGGCGTCGTAGTTGTCGTCGCCCTCGTTGCCGGCCAGCGTGTCGATGCCGCCGTTTCCGTTGAGGTAGTCGTTGCCGCCATCGCCGACGATCAGGTCGCGTCCGCCGCCACCCAGCAGCGTGTCGTTGCCGTTGCCGCCGCTGACGACGTCGGCGCCCTGCCCGGCGTTGATCTTGTCGTGGCCGTCCTCGCCGGCGATCGAATCGTCACCGAGTCCGCCGTTGATCGTGTCGTGACCGTCGTCTCCGTTGAGAACGTCGTTGCCCTCACCGCCGTCGATCGAGTCGTCGCCCTGGCCGCCGAGAATGCTGTCGGCTCCGTCAAACCCCAGCAACGTGTCGTCCTCGGCACCGCCGTCCAGCTGGTCGTCACCGGTTCCGCCGTTGAGCGAGTCGCTGCCGTTGCCGGCCTCGAGCCGGTCGTTGCCCTTCGAGCCGTTGAGCGTGTCGTTGCCGTTGGACCCCACCAGCGAGTCGTCGCCCGCGTTGCCGGTCAGTTCGTCGTTGCCGCCGTTGCCGTCGAGGCTGTCGTCGCCGAGCCCGCCTCGCATCGTGTCACTGCCGTCTCCGCCGCGAAGCGTGTCCTCGCCGGCTTCGCCCCAGAGGAAGTCTCCGCCGTCGCCTCCGTCGAGAACGTCGTCACCGGAGCCCGAGGAGATCGAGTCGTTGCCTTCGCCGCCCGAGAGCAGATCGTTGCCTGAACTTCCGACGATCGTATCGTCTCCGGTTCCGCCGTCGACGATCAACTGGACCGACCCGATGTTGACGTTGCTGGCGAGGATGGAATCCCGGCCGCTTTCGCCGTTGATGTTCAGTTCGATTCCACTGACGGAGCCCAGGCTGTTGACCACGACCCGGTCGTTGCCCGACCCGGCATTGAGCTCGACCCGTTCGACCGAGCCGCCGTTGAGATCGACGTTGTCGTTTCCGCTGGTGACCCGCATGTTCCCGCTGGCCTGGCCGACCGTGAAGACGTCCTTGTTCGCGCGGCCGATGAGCTGGACCGTGTCGTCGGCGTCGCCACCGTCCATCTGGTCGGAGCCCTCGCCCACTTTCCAGATCAGCGTGTCGTTGCCGCTGCCGCCTCTGAGCGTGTCGATGCCGCCCTGTCCTCTCAGTTCGTCGGAGTCCGCCCCACCGTCGAGCAGGTCACGGCCACCGCCACCGCGGAGCGTGTCGTTGCCGACCCCGCCGCCGACGACGTCGTTGCCGCCACCGCCGTTGAGGAGGTCATTGCCGGTTGCGATCGAAAACGGGTCGGCATCGTCACCCGAGATGGTGTCGTCGCCGGCACCGCCGTGGATCGTGTCGTCGCCGTAGGACCCCTCGATCACGTCGTCACCGTCCTGGCCCTTGAGACTGTCGTCCTGGCGACCACCCAGCAGTGTGTCGGTGCCGCTGCCGCCGAAGATCGAATCGTTGGCGTCACCACCGTCGAGCAGATCGTTGCCGGAGGATCCGGTGATCGTGTCGGGGCCGTCGTTTCCGGAAACCACGTCGTCGCCGGCGCCGCCTCTGAGGTAGTCGCCGTCGGCTCCACCGCTGAGAACGTCCTTGCCGCCGTTGCCGATCAGGATGTCGGCCGAGTTGCCGCCGTCGATCGTGTCGTGGCCGCCCCCGCCGTAGATCACGTCCGAACCGCTGTCGCCCAGCAGCACGTCATTGCCGGCTTTGCCGTTGATCGTGTCCTGGCCGGCACCACCGTAGATCGTGTCGTGGCCATGATTGCCTATGATCGAGTCGTCGCCGACGTCAGTCGTGCCGATCGCGTCGCCGTAGATCAAGTCGTTGCCGTGACCGCCGTCGATCGTGTCGTTGCCGTCACCACCCTCGATCACGTCGTTCCCGTCGCCACCGTCGATGTCGTCGGCTCCGTCGCTGTTGAGCACCACGTCGTCGCCGTGGCTGCCTGATATGGTGTCGTCGCCGTCACCGCCGTCGATCGTGTCGTGTCCGTGGTTGCCGATGACCAGGTTGGCCCCGCTGCCGGCGGTGATCACGTCGTTGCCGTGTCCGCCGTCGAGAACATCGTCGGCATCCGAACTGCCGATGATCGTGTCGTGTCCGTTGCCGCCGTCGACGTTGATCGTCAACGCGGGATTGCTGTAGACCGTTGTCGAAACGCCCGAGAGATCGATCAGGTTGCTGCCGTCACCGCCGTTGACGGCGATTCCCTCGACAGCCGAAGCCGCCAACGTTCCCAGGCTGCTCACCGGCAAACCGTTGGCTTCGACCCGGACGTTGCCGAATCCATCGGCACCGACCTCGATCGAATCCGGGCCGTTGTTATCGGTCGCACTGATCTGGAGCACGCCGTTGGAGAAGAGGGCGCTGACCGAGAGCAGTGTCCGGTCCTCCAACTTCTCGAGTCCCCCACTGGTTGACTGCCTCGACCGACGCCGGCGGCGACCAACCATGTTTCGGGAAATGCGTTGACGAAGCGAATCGAGCCACGAGTTGAAGATCATGCTTCCCATCCCTGGGCGTAATCATCTCTATAGACCGCATCACCCGGATATCCGGAGCGATCGGACTAATCTGCTTATCGACCCGATACATGCCGTTTCTCGTGGCAATTCCTATCTGCGGCAAGGAGAACCCAGATTGCCCAGTTTTCACATTGCGGCGAATGCCGCAGTGTCGGGAAATGAGCAGCTGGGAGACTGGGGAAGATGGGTGGACAGGGTCAGGCCTCGTCGATCCAGTTCTCCACCAACTGGAACTGTTCGTCGATTTCCTCTGCCGCACCGATCAGCACATCGGTTCCCTCGTTTCCGGCGATCGTGTCGCGCGATCCGCCCTGCCCATTGATGTAGTCGTCTCCGTCGCCGCCGATGGCGACATCGTTTCCGCCGCCGCCGAAGAGTGAATCGCGACCATCTCCGCCAACGATCAGGTCGTTGCCGCTGCCACCATTGGCCCGGTCGTGTCCGTCTCCGGCCGAGATGCGGTCGTGTCCGTTGTTGCCCAGGATCGTGTCGTGTCCATCGCCGCCGTAAAGCAGGTCATTGCCGTTGGCACCGCGGATCCAGTCGTGGCCGTGGCCTCCGATGATGGTGTCGTGGCCCGAGTTGCCGGTGAGCGAATCGTTGTCTGTGCCGCCATCGAGCCGGTCGTTGCCCGATCCGCCGTAGAGCCGATCCTGGCCGCTCTGTCCGTCCAACAGGTCGTCACCGCCGGCTCCATTGAGCCGATCGTCGCCGGCGCCGGCCGTCAGCGAGTCGTTTCCGGCCCCACCCAACAGCGTGTCGTTGTCTGGTCCACCAAGCAGGAGGTCGTCGCCGGCTCCACCGTTAACCAGGTCGTTGCCCTGTTGCCCGTCGAGCCGGTCGTCCCCGCCTCCTCCTTCGAGCCGATCGCTGCCGTCGCCCCCGCGGAGCACGTCGTTTCCGTTTCCGGCGGCGAGCGTGTCGTCGCCGGAACCGCCGTCCAGGGTCTCGGCTCCGTTGCTGCCGGTGATCCGATCGTTGCCGTCACCTCCGCTGAGCGACATCACCGCAGCGTGGATTCCGGCCGCCGCCGCATCGATCGTATCTCCTGCGGCCTCTCCCCTGAGGTGGATCTCGGTCACCGGTGCCCCGTCCAGCGCCACCGCTACCAGGGTATCCCGCCCGGGTCCGCCCCGGACGTCGAGCCGTTCGGTCGAGCCGGCCAAGGTGACGGCATGAGGCGACTCGAGCACCTGCAGTCGGCCATCGGCGTCGGTGGTGACGGTGAAGAGGTTGTTCTGGCTGTTCCCGTAGATCTCGGCCCGGTCGTACCCGTCCCCTCCCGCGAGCCAGTCGTTGCCTCCGCCCAGGTTCCACCACAGCCGATCCTCACCGGCGCCTCCCAGGACGGTGTCGTGGCCGCTTTGTCCCTTGAGCGTGTCGTCGCCTCCGCCACCATCGAGACGGTCGTTGCCGCCGCCGCCGTAGAGCCTGTCGTTGCCGTCTCCGGCGACGAGTTCGTCGGCCGAGCCTCCGCCGTTGAGCGTATCGCTCCCGGCCCCTCCATCGAGGGTGTCGCTACCACTTCCACCGTAGAGCCGATCGTCTCCGTCGTCGTCGACCAGGTGATCGTTGCCGGCCTGTCCGTTGAGAGTATCGTCACCGTCGTTTCCGTCGATCAGGTCGTTGCCGGCTCCACCGAGCACCCGGTCATCGTCATCGCCGCCGGCCAGGGTGTCGTCACCGGATCCCCCGCTGAGCGTATCTCGTCCGGATTGTCCGTCGACGAGGTCGTTGCCACCGCCGGCATTGAGCGAATCGTCTCCACTGTCTCCGACGAGCGTGTCGTTTCCGTTGTGGCCCTTGATCGCGTCGTTGCCGGTGTGGCCCTCGAGCCGGTCGTGGCCACCTCCACCCAGGATCACGTCGTCGCCGGACTCGCCGGCCAGGTGATCGTTGCCCGATCCCCCGTTGAGCGTGTCGTCGGCGGGTCCCCCGATCAGGGTGTCGTGTCCGTTGCCTCCGGCGAGGTCATCGGCTCCGCTGTCGGCCGTGCCGGCCGAATCACCGTAGACCAGGTCGGCCCCGTCACCGCCAAGAACGGTGTCGGCTCCGTGGCCGCCGTGGATCGTGTCGTCCCCGTCGCCCCCCTCGATCGAGTCGTCGCCCAGGTCACCGAAGATCAGGTCGTCCCCGTCATCACCGTCGATCCGGTCGCCTCCGGAGTTGCCGTCGATCGTGTCCTTGCCGTGTCCACCGACCAGCCGGTTCCGCCCGCTGCCCCCGTCGATCCGGTCGTTGCCGTTGCCTCCCTTGAGCGTGTCGTCGAGGTTGGCCGAGGCGATCAGGGTGTCGTGGCCGTCTCGGCCGTCAGCGGTGATCTCGACACCACCGCCGAAGTCGAAGACCTGGGAAGTGACGGCCGAGAGGTCGATGTGGTTGTCGCCGGGACCGCCCTGGATGATGATCCTGCGAATCGAACCGGCATCGACGGAGCCGATGCTGGTGACCGGTACCGGTGTCTGACCCGGCTCGGCAGCCAGCACCTGGACCCGGCCCGGTTGTGCAGGATTTTCGCGGACGATGATCGTGTCGTCATCGTGCGAGGTGATCGACAGGTCACCGGTGGCGTCAAGGAACAGGGCGCTGACCGACAGCAGGGTTCGGTCTTCGAGCCGCTCGCTGCCACGCCACGGCCGTGGGCGTCTGCGGTTGTTCGTCATGGTGAGTCCGATCGGGGTGGGCCCGCGGACTCCATAATGAAAACGACGGGGAAGCAAAGTCCATGGGAAAACGCCGCCGGGGACGATTCCCCTCCTCGCCGACCGCCGCGGCGGTCGACGACCCCGTTGTCCACCTTCAAACGGCCGTTCCGACAACGAGGTTGCCGGCCGGCGGCCGGGTCATCGATCGGCCGATGGCAGGCGGCCGTGGCCGGCTAGGAGAACAGCTCGAACAGGGGGTCGGCATTGTGGACCAGCTCGACAGGTCGCCCCTGGCGATCGTTGATCCGCATGTGCGGGTCGATTCCCAGTGCGTGAAAGATCGTCGAGGCCACCTGTTCGGGGCTGACCGGTTTGTCGATCGGGAAACCGGCCTGCTTGTCGGAGGTGCCGTAGGTGACACCGCCCCGGATGCCGGCTCCGGCCAACAGGGCCGGGAAGCAGTACGTCCAGTGGCTGCGTCCCCAGTCGCCGTACTTCTTGGGTGTCCGCCCCATTTCGCCGCAGACGACAACCAGTGTTTCATCGAGCAGCCCGCGGTCTTCCAGGTCGGTCAGCAGGGCGGAATAGGCCTGGTCGAAGCCGGGGATGAGGTGGTTCTTGAGGTCTCCGCTGGAACGGTGCGAATCCCAGCTGTAGCCGTCGGGAGTGTCCCATGCCACCGTTACGAACCTCGAACCGGCTTCGAGCATCCGCCGCCCCATCAACACCGACTGGCCGAAGAGATGTCGACCGTAACGGTCTCGCAGCGCGGCCGATTCGCGACGGATGTCCAGTGCGGCCTGCATCTGGGGTGAGGTGGCCAGGGCGATGGCACGTTGACGCACCTTGCCGTATTGGCCGACGACCCCCGTGTCATCCAGTGTCCGCCGTTGTGATTCGAATTGTTCGAGCAGCGATCGACGGCGATCGAGGCGATCGATCCGGACCTCGTCGTGAGAGAGGATTCCGCGGATGCGGAAGTCGAGTTCCTTGTCGTTGCAGTCGCGGAAATAGGGGTTGTCCGTCTTGTTGCGTTTGCGAATGTCGGTGGCCAGTGCGTTGTAGGCGCTGCCCAGCCAACCCCCGTATTGACCGGGGCGGTCGATGCTCTGCAGGGCTCCGAGGCGGTTGGGGAGGTAGGTGTAGTCGGGCATCGTCGTCCGGCGTTGCGGATCGTGATGCAGCGAAAGGTAATTGACGACCGAGCCGATCGAGGGCCATTCGTCCGGGCCGACGGGAGTTTCGCCTGGTCGGGGCCCGAAGCGGCTGGGATGTGGGTGGCCGGTCTGGATGTAGTGCACCGAGCCGTGGTCGTTGAACCGGTGGTTCATGGTGCGAATCACGGCAAACTTGTCGGACAACCGGGCTGTTTGCGGGAGGTGCTCGCAGATCCGCAGGCCCGGTGTCCGCGATGCGATCGGCTGGAAAGGCCCGCGGATTTCCGCAGGGGCCTCGGGCTTCATGTCGAAGGTCTCCAGTTGGCTCGGGCCACCGAAGAGCAGCAGGAAGATCACCTGCTTGGCCCGGCCGTTCTGAAACGGCGCGGCGGCCTCTTCAGCCGCCAGGACCCGTGGCAGGCTGACGCCGAAAAGTCCCAGCCCGCCGGCCTGGATCAACTCGCGGCGACCCCATCCCTGGCAGATGCGATTCTGGTGGCCCTGGATCGTCAGCATCTGGTCTCCCCCGATTCCCCGAAGACGCCTGTTCGCGAGACGATTTCCTTTCCGCGGCCCTCACATTCTATGTCGGCGTCGGCGGCACCTCAACTTCTCTTCGTCGGGTTCGCATTGCCGATCGCCAGGCAGGTCCCGTTACGCCATCCAGTCGACCCAGATCGGACTCGTCCAGGCCATTTCCTGGTCCACCTGCACCACTCGCACCCAGTACGGGTTGATCCCGGGCCGGGGATCTTCGTCGTGGAACGTGCAGTGGGCTTCGTGTTCGCCGTGCACCGGCGCCAGGCCCAGGTCCAGCTGTCGGTCTCGCACGCCCAGGTCGATCGTCCGGGTGGCCCCGGCCAGTTCACCCAGTCGTCCGACCAGCGTCGCCCGTTCGGCCGGAGCCAGGGAAATCCGGCGGGGCTGTGACGACCCGAAGCCGCCGTAGGCGGGACCGGTGATGGCCTGCGTGGACACCGAGACCTCGACCCGCGTTGACTCGTCGCCCTCGATGTCCAGTTCCACGCCCATCCGGTAACCGCATCCCCAGGCGTGGAACCGGAGCGACGATTCGGTGGTTTCGGACAGGTGAGATCGCGGGCTGTCGAATCGCAGGGTGTCGGTGGCGGTGATCCGACCACCGTGAACCGTGACCGTTCCGTCCCAGACGATCCCGCTGTAGCTGGTCTGCCGGCTGCTGCCCTGCCACAGCACGCGGATGCGGCGGGGGTCACCGGCCGGCGCGTCGGTCCATTGTCCCAGCAGTTCCTCGTTCCGGAACAACTCGACTGATTCCAACGCGGCGGTTCCGACCACGTCGACTTCGATCACCGGCTGCTGGCGGGTGCTGAACCGGGATCCGATTCCGTGTCCCTCGACATCGGCCCTGGCCACGATCCGCGCGCCGGTGGTCGCGTAGACCCGGCGGGCCCGCATGGCTTCGAAGAAACCCTCCAGCGTCACCCCGTCACAGTAGATGCCGGTCAACCCCGCCTTCGAGTATCTCCTTTGTTGGTGACCCGGCCGGTCGTCGCCGGGTCGCCCGGTGTAACTGTCGCTGCCGCCGAGAAAACCGAGTTGGTAACCGCGGGCCAGCGCGTCCCGCCTCATCCACTCGAACGCACCGTGGCTCGAGACGATTTCGACCCCGGGTTCGAGTGTCGGGTCGTGGTGTTTCAGGTCCGAGTGTTCTCCGCCGACGTGCGGCGTGATGATCGTGTCGGTGCCGCGGTAGTGGGCGTACAGGTCACGCACGTGGTGCAACTCGGTCAATTCGTCCACCGACTCGGGTGTCTCGGCCGGCGCGTTGCGGTGGATCGGCTGGTGGTGGCGACGGAAATAGACGTTGTGGTGCCCGCCGTCCCAGGTCTTGCCCGACCACTCGTATCCGGGGATGGCGATGAACCGGCCGGGTTCGTGGAACTCCAGTTCGACATCCTGCTGTACGACCAGGTCCTGTTCGTCGAGCACGTCGGCATTGCGCTGGAACCCCGCGAACTGGATCCCGGCCACATCGCGGGCGTGGGCGAAGAACCCGGCGAACTTCTCGCGGTCAACCAGTTGGCCACCGTGCGGGTCGGCCCAGTACAACCGTTGCTGGCCGACATGTTCGACCACGCACAGCGGGTTGCTGGTGCCGGCGAGCCCCGCCTGGTCGTCGGTCGCGGTCAACCTCAGCACGCCGGCCATGTCGGCCGAGGCCCCCTCGACCCAGCACGCGCCGGCATCCGATTCGGAGAAGTCGATCGTGTCGTTGTCCAAGACGATCCCGTCACCGGCGAGCGTGACGGTGCCGCGGTATCCGTTCGACGCGTTGCCCCAGGCATCCTCGGCCTTGACCAAAACCGGGAACGGTTCTCCGGGGGGCAGTTCCGAGGGCACCACCACGACCAGTCTCACCGGTTCGCCGCCGACGATTTCGAGGACCGGTGCGTCGGTGACGGTCTCGACCTGGCCGGATCCGTCCCGTTGGATGGTGACCGCAAAGCCGCGGCGTTGTTCCCGGAAGGTCTGGGCCCGTGAGCCGGGTCCTCCGCCGGAGGTGTCTCCGATCACGACAGCGATCTCACCACCGCCGGGCAAACCCGTTGATCCGATCTCGACCTGGAATCCCTTCACGCCCACCGTGCGGGCCGCCACGTCGATGCCGTCGGGGGCCGAGACCGTTGCGTACTCGGCGGCCGCCGGGTCGTCGAACTGGGGTACGCCCCAGTCGGTGTCGCTGTCGGTGCCGACACGGATCGTCGCCCCGGCCGGAAGCCCGTCGCCGACGGCCTGGAACCGCAGTGTCCAGGTGCCGAAGCTGCCGGCGATGACCGGGGAAGCCGGTTCGACGGAGGTCTCGAGAATCGTGTCGCTCATAGGGTTTCTCTGCCGGTTCGCTTGCGTCGTGTTCAGCTACTCTTCTAATGGTTCTCCCGACCACTTCGCCAGACAGAGCGGACACCGGATACGGTTCCACCGCTGCCGATATCCTCGGAAAGGACAGTCCTGATGGATGCCAGCCAACTCAAGTCCCTGCAGGCTCCGCTCAAGGAGCAGTACCGAGAAAACCCCGAGTCGGCGAGGCTGACGCTGCGGGCCAGCGGCACGCTGGGCGCGGAGGGGATCACCTGCCGCGTTGAGACCGGTCAGCAACTGGCCGAAGCGGGCCTGCACCCGGCCACCGGAGGTGATGGCACGGCGTTGTGCTCGGGCGACATGTTGCTCGAATCGCTGGTCGCCTGTGCCGGCGTGACGTTGCGGGCGGTGGCCACGGCACTGGAGATTCCCGTGCGGGGGGGCGAGGTGACGGCCGAGGGCGACCTGGATTTTCGGGGCACACTGGCCGTCGATCGAGATGCGCCGGTCGGGATGCGGTCGATCCGCGTGCGGTTTCAACTTGATACCGACGCCGATGACGAGCAACTGGCGACCCTGGTGAAGCTGTGCGAACGCTACTGCGTGGTGTTGCAGACACTGGCGCAGTCGACAGACGTGTCGGTCGACTGCGCGGCGGGTTAGGAGACAGACCCGCCAAACCGATCTTGCCCGCAGCGGCCGGGGCGAATTAAAACCCTCAGTCGCTGGCACGAGATCCTTTTTTTGTCACCGGTCCGAGATGACCACACCGACTTCTCCGCTGCGGATCATCTACATCGTCGGTGCCGGTCGCAGCGGCTCGACCGTGCTCGACACCGTGCTGGGCAACCACCCCGATGCGGTCAGTGTCGGGGAACTCTCGAACCTGCACCGCTCGGCGTGGATCAACAACGAGTTCTGTGCGTGTGGCGAGCCGGCCGACGGATGCGAGTTCTGGAACGAGGTTCGCGAGACGTGGCTGAGTGCGACGCGGGGAGCCAGCGTGGAGAACTACCTGGCGATGCAGGCCCGGTTCGAGCGGTTCCGTCCGGCGGCGATGTTACGGAGTGAGGCGGCGTCGTTGTTTTCTACGGCGGCCGCCCGACGATACCTGGAACAGACCGGGAGCCTGTACGAATCGATCGCCGCGGTCAGCCGTCGGCGGGTGATCGTCGATTCGTCCAAGACTCCGTTGCGGGCCCGTTGGCTGGCCCGTCTGCCGGGAGTCGACCTCAGGCTGGTGCACCTGGTCCGCGACAGCCGCGCGGTGGCGTGGTCCAGGAAGAAGGCACTGGCGCGTGATGTTCGGGCGGGTGTTCAGCACGACCTGGCAGCACGTCCTGCCTGGTACTCGGTTCTCTACTGGACCATCTCGAACCTGTTCGCCGCCCGGTTGCGTCGGCGGTCCGGCGACCGGGGAGTGCTGGTGCGTTACGAGGACTTCGTATCGAAACCGGCCGGCGAACTGGTCCGGATCGGCGACGCCTGCGGGCTGGACTGCGGCGGGTTGGCCCGGGCCCTGGAATCCGGCGAGTCGTTTTCGGTGGGACACACGGTGGCGGGCAACCGCCTGAGGATGGCCGGGCAGGTCAGGCTGGAGCCTGACTGGGACTGGATCGAGCGATTGTCCGAGTCGGACCGGCGGACCTGCTGGACGCTCTCGGGATGGTTGATGAAACAGTACGACTATTCGCGACAAGCGAAGGCGGCCTGAGCAATGAGCAATCCGGATCATCCGACCGCGGTTCCCATCTGGGCCCCCTGGCCGGTCTTCGGTGACGAGGAGACCAGGGCGGTCAGCGAGGTGCTGGCTTCCGGACGCGTCAACTACTGGACGGGTCCTCACGGCCGGGAGTTCGAGCGGGAGTACGCCGAAGCGGTCGGAACCCGATTCGCGGTCGCGGTGGCCAACGGCACCGTGGCCCTGGAACTGGCCCTGGAGGCGACGGGGATCTGTCGTGGTGACGAGGTGATCGTGCCCTGTCGTAGTTTCCTGGCCAGTGCCAGTGCCATTGCGGCCCGGGGTGCTGTCCCGGTGTTCGCGGATGTGGATCGCGACAGTGGGAACATCACGGCCGAGACGGTTGCCAAGGCGCTTTCCTCACGCACCCGCGGCGTGCTGGTGGTCCACCTGGCCGGCTGGCCGTGCGACATGGATCCGATCCTCGCTTTGGCCGAACAGGAGGGGATAAAGGTGATCGAGGACTGCGCCCAGGCGCACGGGGCGACGTACCAGGGGCGGCCGGTGGGCGGCCTGGGCGACGTGGCCGCCTTCAGCTTCTGCCAGGACAAGATTCTCTCGACCGGCGGTGAGGGCGGGCTGGTGGTGACCGACGACGAATCGACCTGGCGGCGGGCGTGGAGCTACAAGGACCACGGCAAGGACTACGATGCGGTGCACGCCCCGTCGAAGGGAGCGGTGTTTCGCTATGTTCACGGCGGGCTGGGCACCAACTGGCGACTGACCGAGATGCAGTCGGTGCTGGGTCGGATCGGACTGGGGAAACTCCCTGGCTGGGTGGACGAGCGGAGGGAAAATGCGGCCGTTCTGGCCGGACGGCTGGGGGTGATGGGGGCATTGCGCGTGCCGGAACCCGGAGCGGGTATCGATCACGGTTACTACAAGTTCTACGCCTACGTGCGTCCCGAGTGGCTTGTGTCCGGCTGGTCGCGGGACCGGATCGCCGCCGAGATCTCATCGCGGGGTGTTCCCTGCGGCAGCGGGGCGTGCCCGGAGATCTATCTCGAGGCGGCCTTTGACCGGACCGGTTGGCGTCCGTCGGCGCGGCTGCCGGTGGCTCGCGAACTGGGTGAGACGAGCCTGATGTTCCAGGTCCATCCGGGCCTGGGTTTGGTCCAGATGCACCATACGGCCGACGTGGTTTCCGACGTACTGGGGCAGGCGACCGGAAGGCTGGCGGCGGCGGCCTGAGGATTCGTGTCGGGCCGGGTGCCGCCGCGTCCAGCCAGGCGGTGTCTCACAGGTACTCTCGACGGACCTTGGCCGCGATACTGCCCCCGTCGTAGTAGCCGACGGAGATCTCGCCGACGTGCGTCAGCAGGTCGTAGGCCTTCCAGCGATTCCAGCCGAAGTCGGACTCCATCCACAGGATCAACTCGGCGTAGGCCCGCGCGATCGCTCGCTCGGCCGGAGCACCACTGGTGACCGTCATGATCTCGACGTCGTTCTCGATCCGGGGCCACGCCAGTGCCCGGTCCTTGACCAGGACGACGCTGATCTCGGTCACCGCCGACATCTCGAGCCCGGAGGCCGAGAGTTCTCCGTGCCCCATTGCGGCGTGGGCGTCCCCGAGGAACAGCAGGCCGCCGGAGACGAAGACCGGCAGGTGGACCGTCGCCCCGGGTGCGGTTTCACGGATGTCCATGTTTCCCCCGTGGGGTCCACCCGGCCCGGTGGTGGGCACACCCCACTCGGGCGCGGTGCCGATGCAGCCGAGCATCGGCGTGTAGGGGATCGAGATCTCCTCGCTCCACTGGATCATCCCGTCGGCGATCGGGCAGACGTGGCCGCCCGGCGGCACATCGGTGCCCAGCCACTCGCACAGCTGTTTCGGAGCACCGGTGTAGGTCGCTGCCTGGGGACGCCACGGTTGGATCGCGTGGATTTTCACGCAGAGCACGTCCCCCGGCTCGGCTCCCTCGATCTCGATTGGCCCGTTGACCGGGTTGCTCTTGGGGACTGTCGACTTGTCGCGCTGGTCGCCGGGCGAGGAGATTTGGCCCGAGAGCGCGTCTTCGGATTCGACCAGCAGGCGAACGCCGGAGGCGATCGTGGCCCGGGGCGGCAGGTGCCGGGAGAATTCGTAGATGAGCGGCTCGGCGGGGATCCGTGTGAGCGGTGTCGAATCGTTCATGGTGGGCGGATGGTTCCTAGCGTGTTGCCGAGTCGAAGGCCGTCGGCTACGGCTTCTTCTTGTCGGCGGGTGTCTTGTTGGGTGGCGGTGGGCCGGCGGGGATCACCGACAGCATCAGGGCGTCGGCGACGCGGTGGGTCGGTGCGGGACCGGGCAGGTGGATGACCGGCAGCACCGGCTGGCCGGAATTGTCGTTTCGAGCCTTGGCGACCAGGCGGATTGTCGAGAGTGTCGACCTGGCCCGGGCGGTCGCCTGCAGCGTGAGGGTGGCGACCGGCTTGTCGGCCGCCACGGTGACGCTGGCCGCGGTGACGCCCTCGGGCAGGCCCTCGGCAGTGACCTCGACCGGTGAATCTGAACCGCCCATGCGAATCACCAGGATCTGCAGGGTTGCCTTGCCGCCGGCAGCGATGCTGAGTCCCGAGTGGGTCTTGCCGTCGCCGACGACCGAGAAGGCCCGGACGCGTTTGCGGGGCGGACCGATCGCCAGCTGGTAGACCCGGTCGGGTCCGAAGAGGCTGCCGCCGAAGATGTCCCGGACGACGATCGTGAATCGTCCATCGGCGGGAGCCTTCCAGTCGGAATGTGGGTCGTAGGTGCTGAACGGGAAGTCGAAACCGATCTTTTTCGGTGCCACCGGTGGCGCGACGGTGGCCAGTGCCTTGCCCGCCTGGTCGTGGACAATCGCCTCCAGCCGCATCGATTGGCCCAGTCGTTCTCCCCAGCCGGAGATCTCGAGCGTCTCGCCCTTCTTCACCTCGACCGCGTACCAGTCGATGTCCGCCGAGCGTTCGAAGGTGCCGCAGATCCGTACGGGGGGCTCAAGCAACTGGGCGGCGGCGGCGGTGTCGTTGCGGTCGGTGGTCTCGACGATGACCGGTTCGTGAGAATGGGTGATCCAGGCCGTTCCCGAGCACTTGTTCAGTCGCATGCGGAAGCCGCCGTTGAGGACTCCGACGGGGCGACGGTCGGGCCAGGAACGGTGGGAGAGGAACTGGTCGAAGGAGACCGGCAGGGCCGAGAGGCCTGTCGGGGGGTGAGCCGTTCCGAAGGGGAGGTCGTGGCCGAGCAACAGCAGTTGACCGCCGCCGCCCGAGATTGCCGTGGGGGAGGTGGCCTGCAGCCGGGGGCCGGTTTCCAGCGTCAGCGTGTAGAGGCTGCCCGCGTCCTGTTGCAGTCCACGGTCGACGACGGAGACCAGGTACCGGCCGTCGGTGGGCAGCTTGAGGGCCAGCGTCGGTTCGACCTGGTGGGCGAAGGAATGAGCCAGCTCGCGGTCCCGGGGGCCGTATACGGTGAGGATGGGTGAGGCCGTGCCGTCGAGGCTCCTGGATCGGCACGTGAGATGGACCAGTTGGCCCGACCGACCGGTGAAGGAGAACATGTCGCGGTCGGCGACACGGTCGAGTTTTGCAGCGGCGGTCCCCGGCAGCCGGATCGGGGTCGCTTGCGGGTCGGGTGTCTCGGCGACGACCGTGACCGGGTGGGTCACCACGAGCAGTGCCCGGGGATTGGACAGGCCCGTGGAGGTCAGTGTCCAGGCATCGAGCAGTCCGGCCCGGGCGTTCCTGCTGACCTGAACGTTGACCACCGATTTTTCGACCGAGCTGGTTTCGAGTTCATTCCCGGCGCTGACCAGTTTCATGAGAGTGCCGAGGTCGCTGCCGCTGACGGTGACGCTGGTCGTGCGTCCGGCCTGTACGACCGGCGGGAAGAGAACGGTGACCGACGGCGTGGCGGCCGTCACGTCACGGGGTGCCGCAGCGATCCCGATCAGCAGGCCGATCAGCAGTCCGGCCAGGTGGTCTCCCAGGTGCGAGGACATCGGCGAGTGATTCGGCAAGAACAAGTCGTGGATCGAGAAGTCGATCGCGGAACGCTCGACACGCGCCGCGTCGGAAATCTATCATACCCGCCCCCCCCACCCGGCGGCATGCACGCGGGTGGCCCGCCGGCTGACCAGGGATGCTGATGACCGAGAACTCTCGATCCGAACAGGACGGCCGATCTTCGCCGTTCGATCTTCTCCAGGCCGCGGCCCTGCCCTACCGGATTCGAAAGGGCCAGCTGCAGTTTTGCCTGGTCTCTGTACGCCGCGGCGCAAGCTGGACGATGCCCAAGGGGAACATCGAGCAGGGTGAGTCGGGGCCGGAATGCGCCGGACGCGAGGCGTTCGAGGAGGCCGGATTGGAGGGGCGGGTGCTGGAACCGGCCCTGTGTCGCTTCGTCGCCAGCAAGGGAAAGAAGTCGGTCGAGGTGACGGTGTGGCTGCTGGAGGTCGAGAATTCCCTGAAGAAGTGGCCCGAGAAGAAATCGCGGGCTAGGCAATGGGTCTCACCACGCAAGGCGATCCGGTTGCTGGCCCGGCCCAAGCTGGTGGCCCCGGTCATCGACGCCGTCCGACGGCTCAAGTGGATCGACTGATCGAGTTCGCTTCAGGACTCGTCCCGCTGCGGGTCGGTGCTGCCGCCCTCGATCGAGTCGGCGATCGTGATCCCGGTGAGGTCCTCGGTGGTGGTCGGGTACTGCGGGTTGATTGTCTCGAGCGTCGAGATGATCGTGCGTGCGATCACCGTGTTGCGAAACCACTTGCGATCGGCCGGGATGACGTGCCACGGCGCGACCTCGGTCGTGCACTTTTCGAGCACGTCCTGGTAGGCCTGCTGGTAGTCGTACCACTGGCGTCGTTTGTCGAGGTCGCCGCGTGAGAACTTCCAGTTCTTTTCCGGCCGCTGCAGCCGATCGCGAAACCGCTCGGCCTGTTCCTCCGGCGAGATGTGCAGGAAGAACTTCAGGATGGTGGTTCCCGAGGCGGCCAGCCGCGCTTCGAAGTCGTTGATCTGGTCGAACCGTTCCCGCCAGGTCGATTCGGGAACGATCCGGTCGACGCGGACCACCAGCACGTCCTCGTAATGCGACCGGTTGAAGATGCTGATCATGCCGGCCGAGGGGATCTGCTGGTGGATCCGCCAGAGGAAGTCGTGTTCTCGTTCGAGTGCGGAGGGTTCCTTGAACGAGGCGACCCGAATGCTCTGCGGGTTGACTCCTCGAAAGACCTTCCTGATCGTGCTGTCCTTGCCCCCGGCATCCATGGCCTGGAGCACGATCAGCAGCGAGCGACGGCGTTCGGCATAGAGCGCCCGTTGCCACTCGGCCAGTTGATCCCGCAACGAATCCAGTTCCGCCTCGAATGCCTCGCGATCGCCCTCGCCGGCGGTGGGCAGGGCGTCGAGGTCGACGGGTTGGCCGGGGACCAGGCAGTGCGGGGCCGGATCGGTCATTGTGTCTTCTGCTCGAGGAGGACGAACTAGGCAAAGCCTTCGTCTTCGACGTCCCGCGGCCGCCACAGTTCGACGAGGTCGGCACGAGGGATCAGGGTGACGTCGAACCAGTTGTCGATCGGCAGTTCCAGCTGCGCCAGTGCCGCGGTCGACATGCGGTGATGTTCGCCGCCCAGCAGCAGGATCATCTCCTCGATTCCCGGGTTGTGTCCGACCAGCAACGCCCGCTCGGCCTCATCGGGCAACTCGCTGACGACGGTCAGCCATTCGGCGGCCGAGGCGTGGTAGAGGTCGCCGGTGGTGTGGATGTCGTGATCGTAGCCGCAGGCGTCGGCGACCAGGTTGGCGGTGCGGTGGGCACGTCGGGCGGTCGAGGTGACAACGATGTCGGGGACCAGTTCGTGGTGGCGAATCAGCCGACCCATCAACGGGGCCGCCTGCTCACCGCGACCGTTCAGGGGGCGGTCGTGGTCGCTGGCGACATCGTGACTCCAGCTTGACTTCGCGTGGCGCAACAGGAGCAGCGTTTTCATCACGGCTAACATCCCGGCAGAGTGTGCCGGACGATCAGGTCAGGTCTCGGTCGTTTCGTGTCCGGGAGCGCGGTGCGGCACAAAGCCGGTCCGATGAGACTCCTCGCTGAGCCGCATCACTTCACAGGCTTCATCATACAGCAGTTGCTGGCAGCGGCCACCGAGCGAATCATCCGTGGTCGCGGTGTCGCGGCCGTTGGCGAACCGTTCGCGTCCCGGCGGCGGGTCATAACCCCCGTCGTCACGCAACCGCCGGCCCTTGATCTGGTCGGCCAGGCAGCGTTCGAGCATCTCGACCAGCCGTTCGGAGGAGGCCGGATCGTCGATGGGCACCATCAACTCGACTCTTCGATCGAGGTTGCGTGGCATCCAGTCGGCGCTGGCGATGAAGGTCTGGCCGGCGCCGCCCCGGTGGAAGTGGAACACCCGGCTGTGTTCGAGGAACCGGTCGACGATGCTGGTGACGGTGATGTTCTCGGAGAGCCCTTCGACCTCGGGTCTCAGGCAACAGATGCCTCGCACGTTGAGCCGGATCTCCACGCCCTCTCCACTCGCCTCGTACAGCGCTCGGATCAGCCGCGGGTCGACCAGCGAGTTCATCTTGGCGAGGATCCGTGCCGGCTGTCCCTGCCGCTTCCGCTCGGTCTCGGCCGCGATCAACTCGAGCAGCCGGTCACGCAGCCCGATCGGAGCCGCTTCGATCAACTCGAATCGCCTCGGCTGGGTGTAGCCGGTGATGGTGTTGAAGAAGGTGGCCCCGTCGGCGCCGAGGTCGGGATCGGCGGTCAGGTAGCTGATGTCGGTGTAGAGCCGGGCGGTGTTTTCGTTGTAGTTCCCGGTGCCGAAGTGGACGTACCGCCTGATGCCACCGGGTTCGCGTCGGACGACCAGGCAGATCTTGGCGTGGGTCTTCAGGCCGCGGATGCCGTAGATCACCTGCACCCCGGCCTGTTCGAGGCTGCGGGCCCATTCGATGTTGCGGGCCTCGTCGAAGCGGGCCTTCAATTCGACGATCACAGTCACGTGCTTGCCCAGTTCGGCCGCCCGGGCCAGCGCGCGGACGATCGGGCTGTCGCGGCTGGTGCGGTAGAGCGTCTGCTTGATCGCCAGCACGTCCGGGTCGGTCGCCGCCTCCTCGACGAACCGCACCACCGGATCGAAGCTTTCGAACGGATGGCACAGCAGCACGCTGCGGTCGGCGAGCACTTCGAAGAGGTTTCGGCGGGGGTCGATCTGGGGGGACGCCACCGGTGGCCAGTGCGTGTCCTTGAGTTCATCGAAACCGGTCAGTTCGATCAACGGGAAGAAGCCGGTCAGGTCCAGGGGTCCGGGGATGCCGTGGATGTCGCGGTCGTCGATGTCGAATTGCTGTTTCAGGAAGCTCCGGGTCACATCGTCGGCCTCCTCGGCGATCTCCAGCCGCACGCAATGGCTCTGCTTCCTCGCCTCGAGAATCTCCTGCATTCCTTCCATCAGGTCCGATGCCTCGTCCTCGCGGAGGCTGAGATCGGCGTTGCGGGTGATCCGGAACGGCACACACTCGAGCACCTCCTCGCCGGGGAAGAACTTTCCGAGCGACCAGGCGAGCACGTCTTCGAGCAGTATGTAGGCGTAGCCGCCGTCGGAGGGCAGGGTGAGCATGCGTGGGCAGGTGCGACCGCAGGGAATCCAGGCGAAGCGGGGCGAACCGTCGTCGGCGTCACCGAGGCGGACCGAGAGGCACAGCGGACCACATGGCAGCAGCGGACAGTCCTGGTCGTCGTCGACCGCCATCGGGGTCAGCACCGAGTAGATCTCGCCGTCGACGATCTGTCCGAGCACGGTTTCCTGGGACGGGTCGATCGAATCGGGACGCACCCGGCGGATGCCCTCGGCGGCCAGGGCCGGCTCCAGTTCGTCACGGAATCGGGCGTACTGGTCGGCCACCATCTTCTGGATCCGCTCGTTGATCATGTCGAGCTGTTCGGCAGCGGTCAGCCCGGCAGCGTCTCGACCCACGTGTCCCTCGCGGTGAACCAGCTGCAGCCCGCCGACCCGCACCATGAAGAACTCGTCGAGGTTCGAGGCGGTGATCGCCAGGAACTTGAGCCGTTCGAGCAGCGGGTGGCCCGTGTCGCCCGACTCGTCGAGCACCCGCTGGTTGAATTCCAGCCAGCTGAGCTCGCGGTTGATGAACTGGTCGTTGTGAGCGGTCATGAGAAACGGCCGGGGGGTGCCCGATGCGGGTCAGTGGGTGGGTCCATCCTGGTCGGCCTGGCGGAGCAGGACGGACATGCCGAAGATCTGCTCGAAGAGCAGGCCGTTGCGGTTGAGTGCGAGTTGTTCGACCGAGAGGTCATCGACGCCGGGGATGGCGATCACCAGCTTGCCCTCGGTCTTGTGGCAGGCGAACTCCGAGATGTGTCCGCTTCGCGAGGAATCGAGGCCGGTGGCCACTCGCAGCAGCGCGGCCAGCTTGGTGACGGCGATCCGCTGGTCGCGATCGAGCTTGGAGTAGCCCAGGTGAGTCGGCTTGGGCGTGGCACCACGGTGGTACCGGGCGACCAGGGCCACCAGCAGCATGTCGGTGCGGGTCAGCCCGAACAGGTCGCTTTGCTGGATCAGGTACATCGAGTGCTTGTGCAGGCTGCGACTGGAGACGAACCCGCCGATTTCGTGGAGCAATGCGGCAGTGTGCAGCAGAATGCAGAAGCGTGGATCCAGCTGGTGGTCGTCGGCGAGTTGCTCGAAGAGCCGCTTGGCGAGATCGGCGACGTGCTGGGCGTGCGGTTGGTCGAACTGGTACTTGCGGCCGAGGTCGAGTGCCGAGCGGGTGATCTGCCGGGCGAAGTCGTCGCTCCATCCGTCCTCGGTCGCCATCTCGCGCAACAGTCCGTCACGCAGGTTGACGTTTCCGACGTAAAGCCGGTCGCGGTCGAAGGTCCTGGCCAGCTCGACGTAGCACAACAACGCCGGTCCCAGCACCGCGGCGTCGGGGTAGCTGACCTGAAAGCGGCGGACGATGTCGTCGACGGAGAGTTCCAGGATCTCGTCGCACAGCGCCGCGATCCCCTCGACCTCCAGGCACACCAGCTCGTCGCGACTCCAGTCGGGCAACAGCTGGTGGGCGGCGAAACGGATGTCGCCTCCCAACGCGACCACCTCCGCCGGGGCCTCCCTGGGCACGTCGGTTCGGACCCGGTCCATGCTGCGGCGGACCTCCGACCTCATCAACTCGACCAGCGAACCCCTGGGCGCTCCTTCGAGCGATTCTCGAAGTCGCTGGGAGCCGAGCTGGTAGGTGTTCGAGTAGATCACGTCACCGGACTGGACCAGCAGGATCTTGGTGCTTCCGCCACCGATCTCGGTCACGATCGACTGCGCGTCGGTCAACGCCGGGTGGTTCTCGATCATCGGCTGCACGCTGAGATAGGTGATCCGGTTCACCTCCGCCTCGTCGATCGCCTCGATCTCCATTCCCGTCGCCACGTAGACGCGGTCCAAAAACGACATCCGGTTGGTCGCCTCGCGGACCGCGCTGGTGGCCACCACGCGGACCTGTTCGGCTCGCGTGATGTCGTACTCGGCCAACAACTGCCGGTAACTCCGCAGCACCGCCACGCACCCCTCGGTCGTCCGTCGCCGGATGCGGCCGCGGGTGTAGGTGTCGTGGCCGAGGTCAACGTCCTGGGAGAGCGATTCGAGCAGGCGGATCGAGCCGTCGCTGACGATTTCGCCGATCGCCATCCGGATCGAGGACGACCCGATGTCGATCACCGCAACCGATCGAGTCAGCGGCGGGGCACCGGGATTTCGGTGCGAATTGTGGATGGTGGTCAGGCGGTCGGGCATGAAACAGAGCGGGTCGAATGTTGAGAGAAGAACGGATCGGAGAGAACCGGTGGGCCAACTGCGACTGTGGGCAAAACGGCCGAAACGGTCCAGTGCAGGGCACCAGTCTGTTTACTAGCCGGTGAGGGGGGGCCCGTGGAAGAGACAAAACCGTTCGCCGGACGCAGGCGGATCAGGCGGCCCGCGTCGTGTTGTTGACGATTTCGGTTTCGGCCCATGCGGCGGCACCCAGCACACTGGCGTTGTCGCCGAGTTCGGCAGTGACCACCTGGTAGGAGTCGCGGTACGACTCGAGCAGGTTCTTGTGGCAGCTGCCCGAGACCGCGTCGCGGAACAGGTCGGGCATCGCCTCGACCAGCCCACCGCCCAGCACGATTGTGTCGGGAGCCAGCAGGTGGACCAATCCGGCGGCTGCCACCCCGATCCACTCGGCCGATTCGCGGACGATTTCCTCGATCACCGTGTCCCCGCTGTCAATCGCGGCACTCAACGCTCCGCTGCGGATCGTCGCCACCTCGGTGCCGACGTGTTCGGCCAGGTGAGGTGCGTGACCGCGGTAGGCGGCCTGGGCGGCGGCCGCGGCGATCGCCAGGCGGCTGGAGACGTGTTCGAGGGTGTGGCAGCGGCCGTTGCCTCGGGCCGGAGCACCGGGGTTGATGGGGAAGTGTCCGATCTCCATGCAGGTGATCCCGTTGCCCCGCAGGATGCGGCCCTCGTAGACACAGCCGCCCCCGATGCCGGTGCCGGGGAAGATGCCCACCACGCAGCGACTGCCCCGCGCCGCACCGAAGCGGTACTCGCCGTAAACACCCGCGTCGACGTCGTTGACCACCAGCACCGGGCAGTCCATCTTTTCGGTCAGCCAGTCGCCGACCTGCACGTCGCGCCAACCCAGGTTGATCGCCTCGCGCACCAGCCCGGTGGTCATGTCGACTGCGCCGGGACAGCCGATGCCGATGCCGCGGATCGCCGTTCGGTCCAGGCCGGCCTCGGTCAACGCTCCGTCGATCGTCTTGACGATCCGCTTGAGGTTCTTCTTGGGCGAGACGGAGTTGAGCGTCGACTTGCGGTCACGGCCGATCACCTCGAACGACGAATCGAAGACGCTGGCCAGCATCTTTGTGCCGCCCAGGTCAAAGCCCACCCACACTCCGTCGCGTCGCTGCGTCATTCCACATCCCGGTTGACCGGTTTGGATTGCCTGCAGCCAGCATATCCGCCCCGGATCGGCGACGCGAGATCGATGTGGTGGTCGACCGGGCGGAATGCCGGCGATCGGTGAACGAAAAAAAGCGGAGAGGGCGGGATTCGAACCCGCGGTCCCGGTTTCCCGAGACACGGCATTTCCAGTGCCGCACATTCGGCCACTCTGTCACCTCTCCGAAAGTCGGCCGATTCTCGCATTCGGCTACAGGGGGTTCAATGGCAGCGGATGTGGTCGGGCCTCTGTCGTCTCGGTCGAAACTCGCTCTCCGTGGTGACCCACCCACTGGCCGATTACGATGGCCACCCCCGCAGGAGACCGACTATGAGCGATACGGGACTGGTGGCGGCGTTCACCGGAGTGCGACGGCCGTTCGCGTTGCTGGAATTTCCCGTGCCCGAGGCCGAGCCGGGGGCCGCCGTCGTGCGGATCACCATGGCCAATGTCTGCGGCAGCGACCTGCACATCTGGCGGGGCACCTACGACGTTTCCAGCGGCAACAGCGAGCCGTTCTGCCTGTCGATCGGGCACGAGATGACCGGCGTGGTGCACGAACTCGGCGATGGCTTCACCACCGACTCGGCCGGAGACCCCCTGGCCGTCGGTGACCGCGTGGTCTTCCAGTACTTCGTCGGTTGCGGCGAGTGCCGCAGTTGCCTGCGCGACACGACCCCGCGCTGTCCGGAGGGACTCAAGTACCGTTTCCCGCCCGACCAGTATCCCCACTTCACCGCCGCCTACGGCCAGTACTACTACCTGCGTCCCGGGCAGGCCGTCTTCAAGGTGCCCGACAACGTGCCCGACGCACTGGCCGGCCCGGCCAACTGCGCCCTGGCCCAGGTCATCGATGGGCTCGAACGGGGCCACGCCGGGCCGGGCGACCGCCTGGTCATCCAGGGAGCCGGCGGGCTGGGGCTCAACGCCATCGCCGTGGCCCGGGAACGCGGCGTCAGCCAGGTGATCGTCATCGACGGCATCCAGAGCCGCCTGGAGCTGGCGCTGGATTTCGGTGCCGACCAGGTGATCGACCTCGACGAGTATCCCGCGGCCGAGGACCGGGTGCGGCGGGTGTTCGAGCTGACCGAGGGCGACGGGGCCGACCTGGTGATGGAACTGGTCGGATCGGCGGAGGTCCTGCCCGAGGCGATCGGGATGCTGGCTCACGGCGGGACGTTGCTCGAGATCGGCAATATCAACCAGGGCCGGACCGTCAACATCGACCCCTCGCAACTGGTCCACGGCGGCAAGACGATCATGGGAATGATGTGGTACCGTCCCGAGAGTCTCCGGTCGGCACTGCAGCTGCTCTCCGAATCGGCCACCAAGTACCCCTTCGACCGGATCCTCTCTCACAGTTATCCGCTGACGGAGGTCGACCAGGCCTTCGCCGACCAGGACAGCGGGGCCGTCCAGCGGGCGGCGTTGTTGCCGTGGGGCGAGGACTCATGAAAGCGGTGGTGCTGGAGGAGACCGGTCCGCGGCTGGTGGCCGACTGTCCCGAGCCGACCGCCGTCGAGGGCGAGGTGGCCGTCGACGTGATCGAGGCGGGGATCTGTGAAACCGACCTGCAGCTGGTGGCCGGATACATGGGCTACCGCGGAGTGCTGGGCCACGAGTTCGTCGGGGTGGCACGGACGGGTCGGCTGGCCGGGCGGCGGGTGGTCGGGGAGATCAACTGCAGCTGCGGCACCTGCGACCTGTGCGAGAGCGGGCTGGGCAACCACTGTCCACAGCGGACCGTGCTGGGGATCCTGGGGCGTGACGGGGCATTTGCCGAAACGCTGGTGTTGCCCGAGGCGAACCTGCACCAGGTGCCCGACGCAATGGCCGACCGGGTGGCGGTGTTCGCCGAACCGGTCGCCGCCGCCCTGCAGGTGCTCGAACAGGTCGACATCACCGGAGCCGAATCGGTGACGGTGCTGGGCGACGGACGGCTCGGCAACCTCTGTGCCCAGGTCCTTGCCTCGACCGGCTGCCGGGTCCGGGTCGTCGGCAAGCACGACGCGAAGCTGGCCATTCTCGGGGAACTCGGAATCGCAACCTGTCGGCTCGAGACCGTTTCGGACGACCGGGCCGCCGACCTGGTCGTCGATGCCACCGGTTCGGCCAGCGGCCTGCCGACGGCTCTCGGGCTGGTCCGTCCCCGCGGCACCGTGGTGCTCAAGACGACCATCGCCGGACAGCAGACGCTGGAATTGGCACCGGTGGTGATCGACGAGGTGACCGTGATTGGATCGCGGTGCGGGCCGTTCGACAAGGCGCTGGTGGCGCTGGAAGCCGGCACGATCGACGTTTCCCCGCTGGTTTCGGATGTCGTCGACCTCGACGACGCCGTCGAGGCCCTGGGGCGGGTCCGGGACGAGCGGGAGCTGGTCAAGGTCGTGTTGTCGGTCGGGAGCGGATATTGAGCCGGGAGGGAAAAATTCCTCTGGACACAGTTCTCCCGGTTTTTACAATCCCCCCACTTTGCTCTCCCTCACATTCCGCCACCGGCGGATCTCCACCAACGTGCTCTCGAACACACGATCACAAGGATGTGCGTGATGTCCAATCGACCGATCTGGCTCGCCGGTCTACTGGCCCTGGTTATGCTCACCGGCTGTTACTCCTACAACCCGTACGGTTACGGAGGCTACCCCGAGGTGCTCTCGACGGTGCCGGCCCCGTCAATCGCTCCGGCCGTGACGCCGTTTCCGGGTCAGCCGATCGCTCCGGGCGTGATTCCGATTGGGCCCCAGGCCGCCACTCCGGCCGGGATCAGCCAGCCCCTGCAGATCCCGCCCACTCTTGCCACACCACCGAACGGAACGATCACGCAACCGGTCCCCCGTTACCTGGACCCGACCGATCCGGTTTCCGGGTCAACCGGCGGGGAATCGACCCGGGCGGGTGACGGCGGAACCGAGTCGTCTTCGTTCCGAGCACCCAATGACGGGACCCTGACCGGAGCATCCGGTGGAAGCTCCGCCGACGAGACGGCCGGTGCGGTGATCCAGGCCAAGGGCGAAGGCGAGCCGACGACAGCCGCTGCGATCTCGAGACCGGCCACCGCCGGCTTGACCGAACCGGCCACGGCACCGGTGATCAACGAGTCCAACTACGGCTACGACACGATCGGTTACACGTGGTTCAAGGGCAAGATCGAGTACGACAAGGCCGACAAGGCCTGGCACCTGATGTACGCTCCGACGCCCAGCCAGGACGATCGTTACGGCGGAGACATCTCGCTGGCCGACGATCCGCGGCTCGAGGCTCTGCAGGACAACGACGTGATCTACGTCACCGGGACGCTCCGGAGTGGCCTGGCCGACCGGGCCGGCAAGCCGAGACTCCGGATCGAACAGCTCTCCAACATCACCGTCGGGCCGTAGGCCCCGTCGTCGTCACTTCCGGGGATTCTCGTACCAGAACACCCCGAGGTTGGCGACCTCCTCGCAGCTGATCACGTCCAGGTCGCCGTCGCCGTCGACATCGACCAGCTGCACCAGGTCGAACTTCGATCCCGCCGCGTCGCTGATGCGGGTGGTGGTCCAGTTGCCCGAGGTGGGCGAGCCGTTGTAGCTCATCCAGCTGACGGCTCGCTTCTTCGGGTCGCCGCGGTTGGTCATCACCACGTCGGGTTGCCGGTCGCCGTTGATGTCGCCGATCGCCACACCCTTGCCGTAGCGGTACTTGTCGGGCAGTGGAATCGAGTGTTCGGACCATCCCTTGCGGGTGCGGCGGCAGTACAAGAGCCGGCCCTGGCGGGCGGCGGACAACACGTCGGACTGGCCGTCGCCGTCCAGGTCGCCGACGGCCAGGAACAGCACCTCGACGCCGGTGGCCCCGATCTCGTGCCGCGGCCAGCTGCGGCCGGATCGCGAGGAATCGGCTCCGGGGTTCTCGAGCCAGTAGACGCCCCGGTGAGGGCCCCGGCGGTCGGAGACCACGACGTCGGTGTCTCCATCACCGTCGACGTCGTGAGGTTCCAGCGACATGATCCAGCCGGCATCGACTAGCCGGTGGTATTTCCAGCCGGCCAGGTCACGGGGATCGGCGGGTGATTCGAGCCAGCCGACTCCGGCGGCTTTGCCCTTGGAGCCGACCAGCAGGTCGATGCCGTGTCGCCGGTCGATGTCCAGTGGCAGGGCGTACATCCAGGCCTGCTTGCCGGCCGCCGCGGGGATCGCCCCGGTGCTCCAGGCCCCCGGGTCCCGCAACCGGCTGCGGTCTTTCGGAGCCCAGTGGACGAAGATCGAGCGGGTCTTGCCCTCGCATGAGCTGACGACGTCGAGTCGGCCGTCCCCGTCGAGGTCGGCGAAAACGGCATCCTCGGGTGATCGGACCGTGCCGACGGTCACCGCCGGCCAGGGCTTGCGGGCGGCGGCCGGCCCGGGGTTCACGCAGACGCGGATGGCGCCACCCTGTTCCCAGCCGGTGGTCACGTCGAGTCGACCGTCGCCGTTGACGTCGGCCAGCCGGACACCATCGGCTCCCCGCTTGCCGGCGGCCCGGTCGGCGGCGTCGATCGTGTGACGGCGCCAGGGGGGATCGGCGGCAAAGGACAGGGTCGGCCAGGTCGACCACACCAGCAGCGCCAGACAACAACCCAGTCGCGTGGGCGGCGAGACGGGCATCAGATGTCGAACTTGAAGCCCTGGCGACTTCGCTTTTCGTACTCCGCGTCGTTGAAGCGGTAGAGCCGTGCGGCGCGGTGACGAACGTTCGACTCGGTTTCGCCGGTGTCCTCCAGCAGTCCCATCTCCAGCAGCTTCTTGCGGAAGTTCCGCTTGTCGACCTCCTGGCCCAGGGCGGTCTCGTAGAGATGCTGAACCTCGCGGAGACGGAATTTGCGAGGGAGCAGCTTGAAGGCGATGGGGTCGTGGCGGAGTTTTTCGAAGAGCCTGTCGATGGCGTCGGAGAGGATCTTCTCGTGGTCGAAGGCCAGCTCGAGGATCCGGGCCGTCTCGATCGGATACCAGTCTGCGGTGTCGGCGTCGGTGCCTCCGCGAGGTGCGTGGTCGATCCGGCGGACCAGGGCGAAGTAGGCGACCGAGATCACGTGGTTGCCCCGGTCGTCGCGCTCGGGATCGCCGTAAGCGTGGAATTGCTCAAGATGAGCGTTGCAGACACCGGTCTCCTCTTCGAGTTCGCGGCGGGCGGCGGTTTCGAGGCTCTCCTGCTTGGCGCGAACGAATCCGCCCGGCAGCGCGAACCCGAATGGTGGCTCGCCCCGTTCGATCAGCAGCACGTGCAGCCCGTCGTCGATGTCCCAGCCGAAAACCACACAGTCGACCGCCACCGATACCATCGGATGTTCGTAGTGGTGGGGCAGGTCCGCCCCCTTCTCAGCCCGCGCCATGATCGCTCCCGGTTGGTTGTCTCAGCCTGTTAGTGTAATTGGAACACTGCAGGTCGGGCCCGGTCAACCTCGCCCGCGTTCCACCGCCAGTCTTCCCGAAAATCATCATAGTGTTTACTTGACACTATTATAGGTGTTGTTATAACACTAAGAATCCCTGCTGCGGTAGTGGGGTGGAAATCGGGAAACCTGTCGGGATGGAGAAGGGTGACATGACGAACCAAGCAGGGCGGAAGAGGCCGAAGCGGGCTCCCAGGCTGCGGCAGGCCAACGCGTTCACGGGTCCCGCGGGCGGGGGTTGGTCGAGACAGCTGCCGGACCACCGCCCGTTGGCGACACCGGCTGTCTCCGACGGGCGGGTGTTCGTCGGCGGGGGTTTCGGCAGCTACGAGTTCTACTCGTTCGACCTGGCCGACGGTCGGCACGACTGGACCTACCGCACGGCCGACGACGGACCGACCGCGGCGGCGGTGTCCGAGGGGTTCGTGGCGTTCAACACCGAGAGCTGCGAACTGGAGGTGTTGACCGTCGAGGGCGTGCCGGCGTGGAAACGGTGGCTGGGTGACCCGTTGATGAGCATGCCGGCGATTGCCGACGGAAGCGTCTTCATGGTCTATCCCGACAGCCGGGGCAACCGGGAACACCACCTGGCGGGTTTCCGCCTGCGGGACGGGAAGCCGCTGTGGCGGGTGCAGATTTCGGGCGAGGTGATCACGGCACCGGTGGTGGACCGGGGCAAGGTCTACGCCACCACGCTCGACGGGCGAATCTGGTGCGTCGATGCCGGCAGCGGAAACCTCGACTGGCAGGCCGACCGGCAGGCGACATCGGCACCGGTGGTGCACGGTGGCGAATGTCACTTCAGCCAGAAAGACGACATCGACAAGGCGAATGCGGCCGCCCGGACTGCCCCGCCGCAACAGCAGTCCGAGGATCCGGAGGCCTGGATGGATTCGTCGGAGGTTCAGGCGTACCTGGGCACCGCGGGCCTGGATCATGGCACCCACGAGGCGACTCGGCAGAAGGCCGAGTACCTCGACATGAAGCACCGCCGCCGCCGGTCGAAACGGCACCGGACCGACAGCGAGCGGGACGCCGGGGTCGGCTTCGCCTCGTCGAAGGGTCACTCGAAGATGCACCAGGCCCAGCGGTTGCTGGGCCGGTCGACGGTCGCCGGGGTCTGGAGTTACCAGGGGTCGAAGCCCTTCATAGCAGCTGGCCGCAAGTTCTCGTCGATGGGCAGCGTGCTGAAGTGCATCGACCTGGCCACCGGCGAAACGGGATGGGAACGCCGACTGGTGTCGGATGACACGCCGGTCGACAGCCTGGTGACCCCGCCCTCGCTGGCCGGTGGCAAGGTCTTCGTCGGCACCGACACCGGTGAGGTCCACTGCCTGTCCCAGGACACCGGGGAGGAACTCTGGAAAATCCGTGTCGGCAGCGGCATCGTGTTTCCTCCGGCGATCGCCGCCGGATGGTGCATCACCGGGACCGTCAGCGGGCAACTGGTGGCCTTCGAAACCGGGGATCCAGCCGATGACGGGTGGCACATGTGGGGTGCCACGTCGGCCCACAACGGCCCGGCCGAAAATGCCGATCCGGCCCGGCAGCCGCCGCAAAAGACGGTCGGAAAACAACTCCAGGAGGCCCACTCCGTCTAGGGGTGGCCGGGTCTTCCCGAGCGTGTCTCGTCCGTCGCGGTGTCGTCCACACCGAGGCGGGCGAGGCCGTCGGGCCGGTCAGGGCACCGAGGTTTCGTCGGTGAACCATTCGGGGAACCGTCCCGAGACGGTGATCTTCTTGCCGTTGCGCAACACGGTCAGCCTGACCTTGTCCCCCGGGCGGTGCCGTCTCAGCAAGTGGCCCAGGAACGTGTCGAAGATGCGGACCCGCCCGATCGGTTCGGGAATGCCCACCACCACGTCCCGTTTCTGCAGGCCCAGGTTGCGGCCGAAGCCGTCCGAGTAGACGCTCGAGATCTTCACCCCGAGGGTCGTCTCCGAAATCCCCAGGTCCTTTCTCTGCGAGGGCGCCAGGCTGTAACCTCTCATCCCCGTCCGGAACGGGGCACTCCGCAGGGACATTTTCCAGCCGATGTCGTAGACCCACCAGCCGTTTTTCGGGGCCAGCGACAGGGTCAGGGTCCGGGGATCACCGGTCGTGACGGGTCGCTGGACCGTCCAGGTGATCGGCCGTCCGGCGCGGCTCTTTTCGGTCGTGCGGTCGAGTCCGAAACGGATGTCGTACTCGGAGTGCACCGGCACGTCCCCGACCCGGGTGATCACGTCCCCGGGCCTGATCCCGGCCGCCGCGGCCGCCGATTTCGGATCGACCGATTCGACCTGGTGCCCGTGTTTGCGTCGGATCCGTACGCCCAGTGCCTCGGGTGGCGGAAAGCGGAACAGTTCACGGCGGGTGAAGGTCTTGTCGTGGAACGACTGCAGCAACTGGTACTCGCGGGCGATGTGGCAGCGGATGCATCCGCGGTGGTTGGCTTTCAGCAGTGGGATGTCTCGAGGGACCTGGCGGCCTGCCCGGACCGGTTGAAATCGTCTGCTGGCAGTCGCCCGACCGTGCTCGGCCAGCACCTCGTCCATCGTCCTCAGCAGCGATGCGACGCTCATCCGCGCGTCGGGCTCACCCCCGTCCCGTCCCCCGTAACGGCTGTAGATGTTCAACTCGGCGTCGGTGAAGAACGCGTTCCAGGTCACGTCCATGTCGAAGGCGAACCGGTTCAGGTTGATTCCGGCGAGCCGGGTGATCCGGACACAGACGAAACGACGACGCTTCGCCGCGATGTGTTTGTCCTCATGAGCAACCTGCTCATCCCAGATCCAACATTCGGGTCAGGTTTCGCATCGGAACAGCACGAACAGCGGCCGGCCCGAGTCGCGGGACACCTTGCGGGCCTCCGCGAGGCTCCGGTACCAGCCGTCCGACGGAGCCGCCGCCAGCAGCAGGGGCGAAGACAGCAGCGTGGCGGTGAGCAGGGTCAGAACGAGGCGATGCATGAGGTGTTGCGGTGTGGCTGCGGTGTGGCTGCGGTGTGGCTGCGGTGTACGAAGGACAGAATAGCTGGATCGGTGGTGCAGTGTCATCCCGAGTCGGTTTCCACGACACCCCGTCCGATGTGCTAGACTCGCCACCAATGGCTCGTTCGACCCTCGTCTTGTTCGTGCTGCTGGCCACGTCGACATCGGCTGCGACTCCTGCTGCGCGGGTCCGTCGGCCGGTCGACATCGTTGTCTCGCCGACGGGCGGGCAGGTGCTGGTGGCCAATCGTCGCAGCGGGTCGGTGTCGGTCATCGACCGTCGCTCCCACCGGGTCCTGTCCGAGACGTCCATCGGCAAGCGACTCTCGGCGCTGTCTCGAGTGCCGGGCCGCGACTGGGTGTTGGCGACCGATGAAGCCGGGGGCGAGTTGATCGGTATCGGTTGTGGGGAGCGGCTCGAGGTGGCCTGGCGAGTTCCGGTGGCCGGGTACCCGGTCGCGGTGGCCGCGGCGGCCGATGGACGGCGGGCCGTGGTGGCGTCGCTGTGGTCGCGTCGATTGACATTGGTCGACTGGCCTGATGATGGAGTGGCCCGCCGGGTGCGAACACTCGATCTGCCGTTTGCCCCCGGCCGGTTGATCGAGCTTCCCGACGGTCGCTGGCTGGTCGCGGCCACTTTCGGCGGCCGGTTGGCCCTGTGCGATTCGCGTCTCGAGAAGCCCCCGGTTCTGAGAAACCTGTTGGGCCACAACATCGGCCGGATGACCATCACCGGCGACCGACGTCACGTGCTGATTCCTCACCAACTGCTCGATGCGAAAGCCGAGACGACCCGTGGGGGCATCCACTGGGGCGGCGTGATGCTGAACGTGATCCGCACGATCCCGATCGCCGCCATTGACACCGGTTCGGACCGGCTCGAGTCCCGGCTGGGCCTGGACTACGTGGGCATCCCCGACCGGGCCGCTGGCGATCCGGTGGCCATCACTCTGGCCGACGACAATCTCCGAGTGGTCCTGCTGGCCGGTGTTCACGAACTGGTGACCAGTACCGACGGGATCCAGTACTACGGTCGCCAGGCCGTCGGCCTGGGCCCATCGGCGATGGCGCTGGATGAGGGCCGCACCCGGGCCTGGGTCGCCGGTCGATTCTCCGACTCGGTTTCGCTGGTCCGGCTTTCGCCCCTGGAGGTCCTGGCCGAGGTGAAGCTGGGTCCGCCGGTAAAGCCGACCGCCGTCGACCGTGGCGAGCAGTTGTTCAACGACTCGCGACTCTCCAGCGACGGCTGGATCAGCTGCCGCAGTTGCCACACCAGGGGCCACACCAACGAGGGTCTCAGCGATACGTTGGGCGACGGGGGTTTTGGCGCTCCCAAGAAGGTGTTGTCGCTGTTGGGCAGTGGCCAGACCGGTCCGTGGGCATGGAACGGCCAGGTCAAGTCGCTGGCCGAGCAGGTGAGCAAGTCGGTGAAGCTGACCATGCGGGGTGCGGCGATCCAATCGCGGCAGGCCTCCGACATCGCCGCCTACCTGGTATCGCTGCCGGTGGCCCCGGCTCTGGCCCGGGCCCGCGGCGTGTCGGACAAGTCGGTGGTCAGGCGAGGCGAGGTGGTCTTTCGGCGTGCCGGCTGTGTCGAGTGCCACGCACCGCCGCTGTACACCTCGCCGCGGACGTTTGACGTTGGATTCCAGGACGAACTGGGCCGGCGACGGTTCAACCCTCCGTCGCTGCGAGGCGTCAGCCAGCGGGACCGGTTGTTTCACGACAATCGAGCGGGCAGCCTGGGCGAGGTGATCGAGCGGTTCGGCCACGGGTTGGACAAGCCGCTGGACGCCGGCGACCGGGTCGACCTGCTGCGTTTTCTCGAGAGTCTCTGACCGGTGGCCGATCGGCGAGACCTGCTGCTGCTGGATGCCGAGCTCCAGGACGCCTGGGGGATCGACCTGGGCTCGATGGAGGATCCGGGTTGGTGGGCGAGCCTGGAACGGGACTGCCCGTCCGAACTGGTCGCGCGATTCGGTGAAGTGCACGAGTCGTACGTGCGGGCCGAGGCCGATGGCGGCCCGGAGAGTGGACGTGCCGAGCGAGCGTTCTTCGACCTGGTGGCTGACGAGCGGTTGCTGGGCCGGGTTCACTCGCAGCGTCGCCCGGTGATCATCGACTGTGCCGCGCTGGTCGACGACCTGGTGGTCGGGCGGGGGATCGCCGGATCGGTCCTCGATGCCGGATGCCACGCCGGTTACCTGTCCGCGTGGTGGGCTCGTCATGAGTCGCTGGAGGTGGTCGGCTGCGATCTCAGCCGGCCGGCCCTGGACCTGGGGCGGCGTCGGTGTGAGCGGTTGGGGCGGCCGGTGGAACTGGTCGAGGCCGACCTGTTGCCCGACGGATGTGACGGGCGGTTCGAGTTGATCGTGGCGGTCGACGTGTTGCCCGAGGAGATCGGGGGTGGATTGAGGGGGCTGGAGCGACTGGTGTCGGGGCTGTCCGAGAGCGGTTGGCTCGTGCTCTCGACCGGTCACCGGCTGGACGTGGCGTGGAGTCCGCTGGAGACGGCAAGGTGGAGATTGACCGAACTGGGGCTGGGGTTCGTGGAGGCGGGGTGCCTGGGCGGAGTGGTCTCGTCCGAGCAGGAACCGCTGGGGCAGAACGTGTTCGTTTTTCGACGGGGCGAGGCTGCGGGATTGCCCGAGGACTGTGTCGAGCAGGCCCGGCACGACTGGCCGAGATTCCTCGAAGACGCCGGAAATCCGGACGTACCGGACCGTGAGAAGAGCGTGGCGTGGTTCCGGGCTCGCCGCCGCTAGAGCAGTTCGCGGATCGGTGCCGATCCGTCGGCGACCAGGTAGTGGGGCCGACCCTGGAAGTCGTCGACCGTGGCGGTCGAGACGTCGAGTCCCAGGTGGTTGTAGAGCGTGGCGAAGAGTTCCGAGAACTTCACGGGGCGGGCGACCGGTTCGCCTGCCAGGCGGTCGGTGGCTCCGATGACCTGGCCGTGGTTGCTCGAGCCGCCGCCGAGCAGGGCGAAGGAGACCCGCGGCCAGTGGTCGCGTCCGACACCCTTGTTGATCTTCGGCGTCCGACCGAATTCGCCCCAGACACCCACCAGGGTGTCTTCGAGCAGTCCGCGCTGCTCGAGGTCTTCCATCAGTGCGGACAGGGCCTTGTCGAGCACCGGGTGGTCCTCGCGCTGCCGGTTGAAGATCGTTCCGTACGAAGCGCCGTGCCAGTCCCACTTGCTGTAGTTGACCGTCACGATCCGGGCACCGGCTTCGATCAGTCTCCGTGCCGACAGGAAACTCTGGGGCACCCGCGGTGCTCCGTTTCCGTCGATCATCACCTTGGTGTTGCCCTTGCCGTAGCGGGCCCGGGTGGCGTCGCTTTCCTGCGAGATGTCCAGAGCGTTGGCCAGTCGGGAGGACGTCAGGACTCCCAGGGCCTGTCGAGTGAAGAAGTCGTGTCCGGCCATCATCCCGGTCGTGTCGGCTTCGCGGCGGAAGCGATCGAGGCTCTTGCGGAGCAGGGCCCGGTCGCCGAGCCGGTCGTGGGTGATGCCGTTGAGCACCAGGTCGGCCCGTCCGGGGCCCAGCGGGCGAAACGGCGAGTGGGGCACGCCCAGGAAACCAGGGCTCGGCTCGTTGTAGGGACCGTGTGTGCAGGTGTAGCAGAGACTGACGTAGGGCGGGACGCTGGGGTGCAGCGGACCCAGCAGCTTGCTGGCCACGGCACCGGGGGTCGGCCATCCACCCACCGGCATCGGCAGCCGCTGGTTGCGGCCGGTGTAACTCTGGAACGCGTTGTGTTCGGGTTGGGCGTCGCAGATCGAGCGAATGATGGTGAACTTGTCCATCATCTGCGCCAGCCGTGGCAGGTGCTCGCCGATCTCGATCCCCGGGACGTTGGTCGCGATCGGGTTGAACTCGCCCCGGATCCCGGCCGGAGCCTCGGGCTTGAGATCGAACATGTCCTGGTGGGGCGGGCCACCGACCAGGTAGATGAAGATCACGGACTTGGCCGAGGGCCGCTTGCGTTGGGCGGCTTCGGCGGCCATCAGACCGGCCAGGCTCAACCCGGTTCCCAGGCCACCGATCTGAAGGAAGTTGCGGCGAGACAGCCCGTCACAGAACGTGTCGGAGCCGTTGGCTGGTCCGAGGATCTTCAACATGGGAAGCTGTCCGATCGGTTTCCTTTGGAGTCCTGATTATATCCATCGGCACTTACGGGGCCAACGGGACTCGGGAATTCTGTCCAATGTATCCGCTTTTTTCCGGCCCAGCTCGTTTTCTTGCCCATGAGTGATGCCACCGTCCTTGCTGCTTCGGTTCTCGAGTCGTTCTCGCGCGATCTGCTGATCTCCGCCGGTGCGACCGATCAGGAGGCGGAGATCGTGGCCGATCACCTGGTCGAGAGCAGCCTGATGGGCCACGACTCTCACGGCATCCTGCGGCTGCCCGAGTATCTGGGTTTCGTGGCCGAGGGTTCAATCGTCGTGGGAGCCGAGATCAGCGTCGACCAGCGTTCTCCCGGTTTGGCCGTGGTCGATTGCGGCCTGGGTTTCGGGCCGGTGGGTGCGGTGCGGGCAATCGAGACGGCGATCCGAATGGCCTCCGAATCGGGCACCGGGTGCGTGGTGACCCGTCGGTGCAATCACGTGGCGAGGCTGGGGGCGTACGTGCAGTTGGCCGCTGACGGGGGGCTGGTGGCGTTGGCCACGTGCAACTCGCCGATCCACGGTCACTTCGTGCTGCCGGCCGGAGGTCGCGAGGGCCGGCTGGCGACCAACCCGATCGCTTATGCCTTTCCGACCGACGGCGATCCGATCCTGGCCGACTTTTCGACGTCGGTGACACCCGAGGGGAAGATCCGGGTCTACCGGAACCGTGGCGAGAGCCTTCCGGAGGGCTGGGTGCAGGATGCCGAGGGTCAACCGACCACCGATCCCGATCGGTTCTACGGGCCCCCACGGGGCGGCATCCTGCCGTTGGGGGGTGTGGCGTCCCACAAGGGCTACGCCTTGGGATTGCTCGTCGAGTTGCTCGGCAGCACGCTGGCCGGATTGCGGTGTGACGACCCCGAAACCGGCGGCAACGGTGTCTGCTTCCTGGTGATCGACCCGGGTCGGTTCGTCGACTCCGAGTCGTACCGGCAACTGGTTGCCGGGACGCGGGATTACATGAAGAGTGCCGCCCCGGCTGCGGGAGTGGACGAGGTGCTGGTGCCAGGCGATTTGGAGTTCCGCATCAGGCGGCAGCGGCAGGCCGAGGGTGTGCCGATCGACCCGGTGGCGTGGGAGCAGATCGTCGGGCACGCCGAGCGGCTGGGCGTGGAGTTGCCCTAGTAGAGCCTCAGGCCGAGGCTCGCCGGTCGTCCTCGCGGTGCACCACGGGTTCGAACCGCGTCAACCTCTTGACCATCACCTCGATCGCCTCGGGATTCTCGTCGACCAGCACGGCGTTGCGATCGTGTTTCAGCGCCGCTTCACCGGTCGTTCCGCTGCCGGCAAAGAAATCGAGCACGGTGTCGCCGGGATGGCTGTGGACACGGATGATCCGTTCGAGGATTCCCAGCGGCTTCTGCGTGGGGTAGCCGGTCCGTTCCTTGCCGGTGGGGCTGACGATGGTGTGCCACCAGCAGTCGGTGGGTGTCTTACCGCGGGCGGCCTTTTCGGGTCCGACCAGCCCGGGAGCCATGTAGGGGATGCGGTCGATGTCGTCGTAGCGGTACGTGTAGTCATCGGGCGTGCGGGCGTACCACAGGATGTTGTCGTGCTTGGGCGACCAGCGCTTCTTCGACCGGCCCCCGTAGTCGTAGGACCAGATGATCTCGTTGACGAACGACTCGCGGCCGAAGATCCCGTCCAGCAGCACCTTGGCGTAGTGCACCTCACGGTAGTCGAGGTGCAGCATCAGGCTGCCGGTGGGCGTCAGCAGCCGGCGGGCTTCATCGAGCCGTGGTTTGAGGAACGCGAGGTAGTCGTCGAAGGCGTCGGTGAACGCCTGTCGGCCGAGTTCCTCGGTCCGGTACCGCCGGCCTCCGAACCCGGTGCGGTCGCCGTCGTCGTCCTGGACCGTCTTCAGGCGTCTTCGGGATTGATCGCGACCGGTATTGAACGGCGGGTCGATGTAGATCAACTCGAACGACGCGTCGGGCCAGCGTTGGATCAGCGTGAGGTTGTCGGCGTGATGGATGTTGAGGGTGGGCATCGTGGACCGGTTGTCCTGGCCAAGACGTGGCGGGATTCTATCACGAGCTTATCCCGCGGCACGTCGAGAAAACCCGTGGTCGACGGGTGAATCGCATTTCTGTCCCGGCCCGGTGCGTGGGGGCAACATCGGGACACCGAGCGGGGATTGCGTTTCGGCAGGAACCGTCGTCTGAAAAGAAACACCCGCCATCGCGAAGCGATGGCGGGTTTCGAGAAGCGAGGCCGACGGGACTTGAACCCGCAACCCCCGGATCGACAGTCCGGTACTCTAACCAATTGAGCTACGGCCCCTACCAGCCGATCCGGCCGAGGCCCGATCGTCAGCCACGATTCTAGCCAGACCGGATTGGTGGTCAAGAGATGCGGCGGGCGCAATGCCGCGGGGGTCGAGTTAGACTGGCCGGCGAATTGATATCGACCGGAGGTTCCCGATGCGTCGCCCCACGATTCTCGCCATCGCCCTGCTGGGGTGGTGTGTCTCGACGGCACCGGCCGCCGAACCCATCACCCGGCCCGCCGCCCGGGTCGCCCTGCACAAGGCGGTCAATTTCTTTCGCAAGACCGTCTCGGCCGACGGCGGGTACCTGTGGCGATACAGCCACGACCTGAAGCGGCGCGAGGGCGAGGGGAAAGCCGAGCCGGGGACGTCGTGGGTGCAGCCGCCCGGAACACCGACCGTCGGTGAAGGGTTGCTGGGTGCCTGGCTGACCTGTGGTGACCCCGTGCTCCGCGACGCCGCGGTGCACGCAGGGCATCACCTGGTCCGTGGCCAACTGCGTTCGGGCGGATGGGATTACCGGATCGAGACCGAACCGGCTCGTCGCAGGAATTACGCGTACCGGATCGACGGCAATGCCGAGGGCCGGAACCGGACCACGCTGGACGACAACACCACCCAGTCGGCACTCCGGTTCCTGATGCACCTGGACCGGGCCCTCGACTACAAGGACCAGCCGGTTCACTCGGCGGTCGAGTACGCCCTGGACGCTCTGATCAAGGCGCAGTTCCCCAACGGGGCCTGGTCGCAGCGATACGATTCGTTCCCCGATCCGAAGAAGTTCCCGGTCCGCAAGGCGAGTTACCAGAAGACCTGGTCGCGGACCTTTCCCCAGAAGCGGTACTACACCTTCTACACCTTCAATGACAACTCGATTGCCGATGTGGTCCGGACGATGATCGAGGCCCGCGAGATCTACGGCCTCAAGAAGTACCAGGCGGCAGCCGAAAAGGCCGGCGACTTCATCCTGTCAGCCCAGATGCCCGATCCGCAGCCCGCCTGGGCCCAGCAGTACGATCTCGACATGCATCCGGCCTGGGCCCGCAAGTTCGAACCTCCTTCGGTCACCGGCGGGGAATCCCAGGGCGTGATGCGGACGCTGATATTCCTGTACCAGAAAACCGGCCGCGAGGATTTCCTCAATGCCGTGCCGCGGGCACTCAACTACCTGAAGAAATCGGAGATCTCCAAGGGACGGTTGGCGAGGTTTTACGAGTTGAAGACCAATCGTCCGTTGTACTTCACCAGGAAGTACCAGTTGGTCTACACCGATGATGACTTGCCGACACACTACGGCTTCCAGGTGAACTCGGGCCTGGATTCGATCGAGGCCGCCTGGCGGCGGGCCAAGCGGGACGGTCAGTTGAAGCCGGTGGATGCGAGCGTGTTGCCGCGTCGGAAACGTCCGAAGCTGACAGCCGCGGTCACCAGGCGGGCGGGGGAGGCCGTCGATTCGATGGATGCTCGCGGAGCGTGGATCGAGCAGGGCCAGTTGCGGTACCAGGGCGACGGAACCCGGGACAAGAAGGTCCCGGTGATTTCGACCCTGGTGTTTGTCCGTCACATCGGCTCGCTGGCGGCCTACATCGCGGCGAGCAGGTAGCGGGTTATCCTTCGGCGACCGCCTTCATCTTCTCGAGGCCTTCGCGGGCCACTTCCTCGGGGTCCTGTTCCCAGAGGTCCTCGCGGAACAGCTCCAGCGACAGCCACCTGTCGTATCCCACGTCCCGCAGCAGCTGGCAGTAGCGGCCGAGGTCGAAGACGCCGTCGCCGGGCATCACACGATCCGGGTCGTGCTGTTCCTCTCGGGGCTTGGTGTCGATGCAGTCGTTGAAGTGCGAGATGGCGATCTGGTCGGCGGTCAGCTTGGCGATCGACTCGACATCTCCGCCGCCGCGGTAGATGTGGAACGGATCGAGAACGGTCGTGGCGTCGGTGTCGCCGCTGCCCTCCATCACCCGCAACGCGGCTTCGATCGAGTTGACCTGCTCGCTGAATCCCAGGAACTCCATGATCGGCTTGATGCCGAATTCCCGGCCGACCTCCAGCAGCCGGGCGTACTGCCGACCGCCCAGTTCGAAATCGACCTCTCCCAGCGGTGGTCCGCCGATGGCGTAGGTTGCCCCCACCTCCACCGACTGCTCAAGCCGCCGCTTGATCTCGTCGATCTCCTGCTCGTACTCCTCGCCGGAGGTGTCCCACCACCCCTTGAGGAAAATGGTCGTGGGCACCTCCAGCCCGTTGTCGTCGACGGCCTTGCGGATATCGGCCAGGGTGCCGCCGGTCAGCAGGTAGAGGTCGATGTCGTCGTGCCACAACTCGATCGCCCCGTAACCGGTCCGGCCGGCGATCGCGATCTTTTCCAGGATCGGGGTTGGGCGGATGGTGCTCGAGTTCAGGCTGTAGACGAAGTCGGCCATGGTCGTGTTTCCGGAGTTGAGATTGCCGAAATCGCGGGACGCCGGCGTGGAGGTCGATGACAGTGGTCTTTCGTCGCCACGGGTCGAATTGTACCCTGCCGAAAGCACCGCTTCCAAACCGGCCGACCAAGATGCCTGGCCTACTGAAACTCGTCGCCTGCCTGATGCTGACCGGGCTGCTCGCCGGTCGTGCGGGCGTTGCCGGCGAGATCGTCAGGTACGAGTCGCGGCGGCTGGTCCTGCACACCGACGTGGCACCGGCGACGGCCAAGATGCTCGTCCGCGCCTTCGAGTCCGCGTGGGAGACGTGGGTGGGCGAGTTGGGCCCACCGCCGGCTGACAAGGGCGGCAAGCCGTTGCGGATCATCGGTTGCGTGATGGTTGCCCCCGGGAAGTTCTCCGATGCCGGGCTGCTGCCGAAATCGGTCGAGCGGTTCCTCGGCAGTGAGCACCCGGGTAAACACCAGCGGAACCGGTTCTGGATGAAGAACCGGGCGAGCGACTACTACCGCCGTCACCTGATGATCCACGAGGCGACTCACTGCTTCATGACGGCCCGCGGCGTGACGATGCTGCCGGTGTGGTACCTGGAGGGGACGGCCGAGCTGTTTGCGACGCATGTCACCGACCGGTCGACCGGTCGATTCCGTTTCGGAGTGATGCCGTCCGATGTCAGTCAACTGCCCGGCTGGGGTCGGCTGGGGATGTTGCGTCGAGACGTCCGCCGCGGCCGGCTGCCCCGCTTCGAGATGCTCTCGGGGCTGTGGAAAACCGAGCACGAGAAGATATCGACCTATGCCTGGTCGTGGGCCTACTGTCGTTTTCTGGCGTCGCACCCCGTCTACCGGTCCGGTTTCCGGGAACTGGGCAAGCACCTCTCCGACGGGCGGTTCGGCGCGGCGTTGGAGCGAGAGTTCGATTCGCGCTCCGATGCGCTGCAGTTCGAATGGCGACTGGCGGCCCGGGACATGGTGCCGGGGTTCGACTTCCAGCGGTCGGCGATCCGGTTCGTGAGGTCCCGGCCCCTGGCGGCCGACGGGGCCCGGACGGTTGTGGCAGCCGATCGGGGTTGGCAGTCGACCGGCGTGCGGGTCGAGAAGGGACGCGGCCTGAGAGTGGTGGCCGACGGGCGGTTCACCCTCGCGCGGAAACCCAAGCCGTGGATCAGCACCGCCGACGGGATCAGTTTCCGCTACCACGCGGGATTGCCGCTGGGTCGACTGGTCGGCGTGGTGCAGCCGGACCGCGTGACATCGGACACGCCGCCGCGGGTCGTCTCGCTGGGCACCGACGGGCGGCTGTTGCCCAAGACGTCGGGGACGCTGTTCCTGCGGCTGAATGACTTCCTGAGCGAGCTGGCCGACAACACGGGGATGGTGACCGTCGAGATCCGGAACCCGAAGCGTTGAGTCACAGGCACTTGGACAACGAGTTCACCAGGTGGTCGATGTCGGCGACGGTGTTGTAGAGATGGCACGAGATGCGGATATAGCGTTGCCCGTGCATTGTCGTCACCGGGGTCTCGATCCCGAACTCCTGTTGCAGGGTTCTCTGGAGCAGATCGACGTGCCCGTGCCCGGTTTCGGCGTCGGGTTCGCCCGGAAGCGGGACGATGGTCATCGGTCCGTACCAGCGGCGGCTCTCGGGGGTGGGAGCCTGGAGGCCTGTCAATTCGAGCACCCGTCGTCGGGCCTGGTTGACCAGTTCGTGTGACTGGTCGCGGAACCGTTGGATTCCGTAGTCCTCCAGAAACGCGATCGCCTCGGGGATGGCCAGCCAGCAGGCGGGGTCGCGGGTGCCGCCCCAGGTGAACTCGTCCTTCCACGACGGGTCGCGTCCGCTGACGCTGCCGCCCCAGCTGGTGATGGCCGGACGAATGCGGTGTTGGTGTCGGCGACGGACCCACAGGAACCCGCTGCCGAAGGGGGCCGAGAGCCACTTGTGGCAGCTGGCGGTGTAGTAATCGCAGCCGAGTTGCTCGAGATCCAGCGGCAGCGTGGCGACCGCGTGCGGTCCATCGACGCAGACGGGCACCCCGTGCCGTGAGGCCGCCTGACAGATCGACTCGATCGGCAACGTCGTCGCGGTGGCCGAGGTCACGTGGCTGGCAACCAGCAGGCGGGTGCGATCGGTGATCGAGGCCGCCAGGTGCTCGACCAGTCGCTCGGACGAGTCGTCCTCGAGCAGCGGCCAAGGCAGCCGGCGGACGACCAGTTCGGCTCCGGCCGCCTGGCAGGTCTTCTGCCACAGTCTCCGGACGGCCCCGTATTCGTGGTCGGTCACCAGCACCTGGTCGCCGGCTTCCAGTTCGACGCTGCGGGCCACGATGTTCATCCCCGTGGTCGCGTTGTCGACCAGCACCAGGTCACGGGGGTCGGCTCCGACGAATCGCCCCAGCACCGAGCAGGTCTCGTCGAGCAGTCCCTCGAGCCGTCGCACGAAGAACTCCATCGGCTGCCCCTGCAGCTCGGCCGTCCACCGCTGTTGGGATTCGCGGACCGGCCGCGGGGCGAGGCCGAACGAGCCGTGGTTCAGGTAGGTGACGCCGTCGGGAATGTCCCACGCGTCGGAGATCGGGGAGGACGGTGGGTTCATGTCATCGGCGGAGGCTTGGCAGCGGGTTTGGGCGAGAAGGATTCGGTGGCGGGCAGCAGATCGGGTTCGAGCACGGTCATCGTTTGCCACTTGCCGTCGAGGAATCTCCAGAGGAAGCCGAGGGCCAGCAGGACGATGAAGCCGGTGCAGGCGATCCAGCCGGTGTGCAGTGTCAGGAGGCCGTTGCGGATGAGGATCCACGTGGGCAGGACCATCACCAGCCATGCGGCGACCAGTGTCAACCACAGCCCGAACCGGGTGTCGCCGGCTCCGCGGATGGCCGAGCTGAAGACGATGATGATCGCGTCGAAGAAGGCGTAGACGGCGACATAACGCAGCAGGATCACCGTCAGGTCCTGCACTCGGGCGAAGTCCTCCGCGTCGGCCATCGCCGCATAGGGTAGCAGGAGGATGTCCGGCACGGTGAGGTAGAGTGCGGAGAAGGAGAGCATGTAGATGGCGGTCAGCACGAAGGCGGTCCAGGTCGTGCGGATCGCCAGCTGTGGCCGACCCTCTCCCACCCGTCGTCCCACCAGCGTCATCACGGCGGTGCCGACACCGAGCATGGGGACGAAGGCCATCGAGTTGATGTTGAACGCGAGGTTGGTGGCGGCCAGTTCGTCGGAGCCGAGTTGACCGAGCAGCAGCAGGAAGACGGTGAAACCGGCCACGTCGACCAGCGACATCACTCCGTTGGGCACGCCGTACTTGATGAAGCGTCCAAACAGCTCGCGGTCGAAACGACGGTTGGCAAGCAGCCCGAATTTTCGGACCGTTTCGGGTCTGAGCAACACGACGGCGTAGAGCCCCACGGCGGTGAACTGTGCCGAAACGGTCGCGACCGCCGCTCCGGTGATGCCCCATCCGGGAATCGGACCGGCACCGAAAATCAGCACGTAGTCCAGGCCGATGTTCAGCAGCGACGCGATGACGTTGACCCACATCACCACGGTGGTGCGGCCCCGGCCGGTGAAGAAACTCGAGAGGGCACCGCTGAGCAGGAAGGGGAGGCTGCCCAGGCAGAGGACCCTGAGGTAGCGGACCTCCAGTACCTGGACGGTGGGGTCGTGACCGCCCCAGGCGAAGATCGGGCCGGCCAGCGGGGTGAGCAGGGCCAGCAGCACGCCGGCCGCCAGCGAGAGGTAGATGGCCTGCCAGAGCGAGGCGGCGATGCGATCGGGACGTTTGGCCCCGTCGTACTGAGAGATGAAGGTGTTGGTGTACATCGCCACCCCGAAGGGGACCGAAAGCAGGGTCCAGTGCACCATCGAGGCCGGCATCGCGGCGGCCAGGGCTTCCGGGCTGTGCCAGGTCAGGAAGATCCGGTCGACGACGTACATCAGCGTGACGGATCCCGAGCTGATGACCAGCGGCAGGGCGACCTGGAGCAGTTCGCGGGTGCTGCCGGGAGCAGGTTCGGGTGGCGAACTGTTTTCGGTCGTCACGTCCGTGCACCTCCTGCTGTGCCCGACGGCAACGACTGGTTGCTAGAATCGTCGGAGAGCACTCGTGCGAAGTCGCTAGGTTAGAAGGGCAGGGCGGCCGGGTAAAGGAGATCGCCTTGGCGGCACCGGCTGCGGCTCGTTGCGAAGGCCGCAGGCAGCCGCTAGTTTGCTCTGTGCGCCGGTTCCAGAGGCCGGCCCCTTCATCCCGACGGTACACCGAGCCCCATCATGATTCCGCACCAGTCGCGTTCGTTGCGCTGCAGCCTTCTGGCCGGCGTGCTGTTTCTGTCCGCGGCGGTCGCCGTGCCCGCTGCGGCGCGGGGCGAGGCCAGGCTGGCAACCGTCTTCGCCGACCACATGGTGCTGCAAAGGGGCCGGGCCGTGCCGGTGTGGGGCACCGCAGCGGCCGGTGAGCAGATAGCCGTCTCGATCGGCAAGCGGACCCGTTCGACCAAGGCCGATGAGGCCGGGCGGTGGAAGGTGACGCTGGAGGCGATGCCGGCCGGGGGACCGCACCAGTTGGTCGTCCGGGCGACCAACACGCTGAAGGTCACCGATGTGCTGGTCGGCGAGGTCTGGCTGGCCAGCGGCCAGAGCAACATGGCGATGGCGGTCCGGCGTTGCCGTGACGTCAAGGCCGAACAGGCGGCAGCCGATTTTCCGAAGATCCGGATGTTCACCGTCAAGCGGTCGGCGAAGCTCATGCCCCAGGCCGATTGCCAGGGCCAGTGGCAGGTCTGCAGCCCGCAGACGGTCGGGGGGTTTTCGGGCACGGCCTACTTCTTCGGTCGCCGGCTGCATGCCGAGCTCGGTGTCCCCGTGGGCCTGATCAACTCGTCCTGGGGCGGTACGGCGATCGAGGCCTGGACCAGCCTCGGCGTGCAGAAACAGGACAGCCGCCTGGCACCCGTGTTCGCCCCGTGGAAGGGCAAGCCCGGAGCCAACCGCAACAAGCCGGCCAACCTCTACAACGGCATGATCGAGCCGCTGATCGGCTACGGCATCCGGGGTGCGATCTGGTACCAGGGCGAGAGGAACTCGAAGTCGGTTTCCGCGGCCCGGCTCTACCGGCACCAGTTGCCGCTGTTGATCAGCGACTGGCGGAAGCGGTGGGGGCAGGGGGGGCCTGAGAACTTCCCGTTCTTCTGGGTCCAGTTGCCCAATTTCAAGGCACGACAAGCGGATCCCAACCGGGTCACGTCGTGGGCGGTGATGCGGGAGAGCATGCAACTGGCGTTGAGGCAGCCGGCAACGGGAATGGCGGTGACGATTGACGTGGGCGAGGCTCGAAACATCCATCCGAAGAACAAGCAGGATGTCGGGCACCGGTTGGCCCAGGCGGCGCTGGCGGTGGCCTACAGGAAGGAACTGGTCCCGATGGGTCCGCTGATGAGGTCGGTGACGATCGAGGATTCTCGGGTGCGTGTGCAGTTCGACCACGTGGGCGAGAAGCTGGTGGTCCGGGGCAAGCAGCAGGTGGTCCAGGGGTTCGCCCTGGCCGGTCCCGACAAGGTGTTCCATCCGGCGGCGGCGCGGGTCGAGGGGAAAACGGTCGTGATCGAGTCGAAGGAGGTGCCCGACCCGATCGCGGTGCGGTACGCGTTTGCCGACAACCCCGAGGTCAATCTCTACAACTCGGCCAACATTCCCGCGGCTCCGTTCCGGACCGACGACTGGGACTCGGCAGCAGCACCCTGACCTGGCCACCGCGGGCCTCGGAAATAAAGACGTGACGCCCAACGAACCCTACCTGCTGCAGCTGAGCAATCGGTTGGCGACGGGCCTGTCGCCGATGGACCCCGAACGCCGGGACCGTCATCGCGGGTTCCTGTTGTCACAGCAATTGCCCGACGGGGGGTTCCGTGGCCGCGAGGGCGACTCGGACCTCTACTACACCAGCTTCGCCGTCCGCGGCCTGTCGATGCTCGGCGGGCTGGGTGAGGTCGAGTGCGAGAGCATCGGCCGTTACGTGCTGGCCTGCCGCTCGCAGGAACTCTCGGTCATCGATCTCGTCAGTTGGCTCTACAGTGGACTGGTCGTGCAGTTGGCCGGGGGGCCCGATCCGCTGTCGGGGGCTCCGGGGGAGTTTGTCGAGGCGATTGCCGAGTCGCTGGAGAGCACCCGGACTGCCGACGGTGGGTACGCGCGGACAACTGAGGGGTCGGCCGGCAGCACGTACCACTCGTTCATGGTCGCCCTGGCTTACGAGTTGCTGGGTCGGTCGGTGCCCGAGCCGAACCGGATGATCCAGTTCGTGTACGATCGCCAGCGGGACGATGGCGGCTTCGTCGAGATCTCGCCGATGAAGCGGAGCGGAACCAACCCGACGGCGGCGGCGGTGGCGCTGCTGGTGATGCTGGGTGGGATGGATGATGAGCTCCGAGACGACGTCGGCGAATTCCTGGGCATCGTCAGGGGAGACGAGGGTGGTTTCCTGGCCAACACGCGGATCCCTTTCAGTGATGGTCTCTCGACCTTCACCGGGCTGTTGACCGTGCAGGACCTGAAATTGGAGGGCGTGTTGAAGCCCGAGCGGGCCGAGGCGTTCATTTCCGGTGAGCTGGAGTTTCCGACCGGCGGGTTTCGCGGCGCGGCGTGGGACACCCAGGCCGATGTCGAGTACACCTTCTACGGCCTGGGCACTCTGGCGTTGCTGTGGCAGTGAACCTCTAGGCGAACAGCCGCAGTTGTCCGGAGCTCGGTATGGGTGGCCGGAAGTCATCGGTCGAGAGTGGTGGGAGCCCCTGGTCGAGCCCGTGGCGGGCGGCGAAGACCTCGAAGGTGGCGCGAATCTGTTCGGCCAGGGGGCCCGTACCTCGCATCCGTCGTCCGAATTGCGTATCGCTGAGCCGGCCGTCTCGCACACTGCGGATCCGTCCCAGCACCCGCTCGGCCGCATCGGGAAGGGTCCGGGAGATCCAGTCGACGAACACGGTTTCGACGGCCAGGGGCAAACGGAGCATCTGCCACGAGGCCGACCGGGCTCCGGCGTCGGCGGCGGCTTCGAGAATCGCCGGGACCTCGCTGTCGGTCAGGCCCGGGATGATCGGTGCCAGCATCACCCGGACGGGGATGCCGGCTTCGGAGAGCGTGGCGACGGTCCGCAGCCGGGCCTCGGGGGAACTGGTGCGGGGTTCGAGCTGTCGGGCGAGGGTGGCATCGAGGGTGGTGAGGCTGATCGAGACGCTGACAGCGCGGTGCCGGTTGAGTTGTTCGAGCAGGTCGAGGTCGCGGACCAGCATTGCGTTCTTGGTGATCAGTTCGATCGGTTGCCGTGCCTCGGCAGCGACCGCCAGGCAACTCCTGGTCAGTTTCAGCGTGCGTTCGACGGGCTGGTAGCAGTCGGTGACGCCCGAGAAGGCGATCGTGCACGGTTCCCATCCCGACCGGTTCAACCAGTCACGGAACAGGTCGGGAGCCTGGTGCTTGACGACGATGCGGGTCTCGAAGTCGAGGCCCGCATCGAATCCGAGAAACTCGTGGCTGGGACGGGCGTAGCAATAGGCGCAGCCGTGTTCGCAGCCCCGGTAGGGATTGAGGCTGTAGGTGAAGGGGATGTCGGGACTGTCGTTGCGGCTGACGATCGAGCGGGACGAGTCGGCGAGGAACTCGGTGCGGGGCCCTCGTCGAGAGACCGGTTCGTCCGATCCGTCACCGGCGGCGGCAGCGGCTTCGGGGTCGGGAACCACTTCGAGTGGAATGAAGCGGTTTTGCGGACGCAGATCGGTGCCGCGGCCGCGGGGTGGTCCGGGTGCCGGATGGTTCACCGTGTCGTCTGGCATGCGGACGAAGTGGTTGCTGTGGTCGGGACGCTTGGAACTGGCTGGGTTGTACCCGATGTCGGAGTGGGGTCAATGGCCTGGAGGTGGGCGGGGGGTTGACTCGGCCGGAGAGATCCGGGTAGATTTCCCGACTGAAGCGGTCCGTTGGAAGCGGGCCGGGATGTTCAGCAGATACCGGGAGAAAACGGAGTTTCCCACACCGCTATTGACGCTCACGACAACTCCGATCGATGAACCCTGATGGTCTTGCACCGCGTGGCTGGTTGATCGTTGCAGGTGAGGCGTGGCATGGGGGCATGAGGCTCGATGCTGATTCGCCGTGACGGCGCAGCGCTGAGGGTTGATGCCCCGGCCAAGCTGAACCTGTTCCTGGAAGTCCTGGGCAGGCGAGAGGATGGGTTTCATGAGTTGGAAACACTCATGGTCACTATCTCGCTGCATGACACTCTGCGTTTCACGGAGGAACCCACACCAGAGATTCGGCTGCGTTGTCATGGCCCGGGTGTCGTCGGTGGGACGGTGCCCCCGGGCGATGACAATCTCGTCGTCCGTGCGGCTCGGCTTCTGCAGGACCATTCGG
>Ga0310123_10000078_pt1 | contig 78864 bp, 61 predicted proteins | sample CB6_AW_1057_MG_FD_203505 | JGI IMG/M metagenome (GOLD analysis project Ga0310123, IMG submission 203505) | Marine microbial communities from Western Arctic Ocean, Canada - CB6_AW_1057 | ecosystem: Environmental > Aquatic > Marine > Oceanic | place: Canada: Western Arctic Ocean | collected...
CCGGGCGCTCAGGTGCCGATTCCCGGGTCTTGGCAGACATGAATTTCTTCAGGAAGTCCATCGGTCCCTGCTCCCTGGCAGGCCGAGACGACCATGGGCCGACCCGGACAAGAAAGGAACTCGTGATCGATCGCCCTGCCTGGCACCTCGATTCGCCCTGTGTGGCGGTTCATCAGAAACCTAGCACGTGAATCCGACCCAGGACCGATCCCAAACCCGTCCCACCGAAAGAAATTGACCAAACAACGGACCCTTTCTACAAATCCGGCTCAACCTGAGGTGTAAGAAATACAACGACGTGCCCCGAGGACCGACTGCTGAAAAGTCGATCGGTTCCCGGAAAAACACTGCAAGTCTGGTATTTCAAAGAGTTTAGGTGCGTTTTTCATGGATCGCGGAAACAACTCGAGGCACCAATGGCACGGGTACTGCAAGTGAGTTGAGTCGAGTGAGAGAGACGCCGGCTGTGAGAGGCCGGCTCCCACCGGCCCTTGGAGAGGGGCCACCTTCCCACCTCAATATCACATCACCACATCACACCTGGACGGGCCGAAGGGACGCGTGAGAAACGTCCTTTCGGTTTGTTCTTTTAAGCCCTGACCCCAGAACAGCTCCAGAGGTTGGCTCTACGTACGTCTCAACCGTAAACTGTCCTCGAGTGCCCCCCGCCACCCGATGGCAGATTCCAGTTGGCAGAACCGCAACGAGAAGAACTCAGCGTCAAGTCAAAGCGAGGCATCCTGGTCCGCGTGCTGGATCGGAGCCAGCGAAGCGACCGCGAGGAGGCGTTGGATGAGATCCGCGGTTTGGCGACGACCGCGGGCGTTCAGGTTGTCCACGAGGTCATCCAGGTTCGCCCGCGTCCTCATCCGGCCACCTGCCTGGGCAGCGGCAAGATCGAGGAGTTGGCCGAGTTGATCGAGGCCCACGAGGCTCAGCTGGTGGTCTTCGACAACAACCTGACACCGGCCCAGAGTCGCAACCTCGAGGAGGCGTTGCAGACGATCATCGTGGATCGCAGCGAGGTGATTCTCGACATCTTCGCCACTCGTGCCCAGACCTACGAAGCAAAGCTGCAGGTCGAGTTGGCTCAGTTGCTCTACTTCCGTCCCCGCCTGAAGCGGCTGTGGACTCACCTCGAGCGAATCGAGGGCGGCATCGGCACGGGTCGGGGCCCGGGTGAGCGTCAGATCGAAACCGACCGGCGTCTGATCGACAGGCGTGTCTCGGAGTTACGGCGTCGGTTGAAGGACGTCGAGAGTCGTCGTCGTCGGGAGGTGGCTCGTCGAGCCGACCACATGACCGTATCGCTGGTCGGCTACACCAACTCGGGCAAGAGCACGCTGATGCAGGTCCTGGCGGGAGCCGACGTGCTGGCAGCCGACAAGCTGTTTGCGACGGTGGACACTCGAACCCGCCGCTGGGAGATTCCCGGTTGGGGCGACGTGCTGCTCAGTGACACGGTCGGTTTCGTCCGCAACCTGCCCCACCACCTCGTTGCCTCTTTCCGCTCGACACTCGAAGAGACTCGCCAGGCGGACCTGTTGCTTCACGTCGCCGACGCCGGTCACCCTCACGTGGCCGACCAGATCGACATCGTCAACGAAGTACTGGCCGACCTCGGAGCCGACCAACTGCCTCAACTGCTGGTCCTCAACAAGGTCGACACGGTCGAGGACCGGACCGACATTGACATCCTGCGGGCCAAGACCGACCGCTGCGTGATGACCAGTGCGACCTCAGATGTGGGCCTGGACCGGCTGACGGCGGCGGTCTGCGAGATGCTGGGCGAGGGAGAGGTTGAGGCGGAGATCACCACCGACATCGGCAACGGTCGGCTGCTGGCGTTTCTCAATGAGCACGGCCGGATGACCGACAGCGAGTACAACGACCAGACGATGCGGTTGATCTACCGCATCCCTCGTCGGTTCGCCGAGCAGATTGGCGGCGATGGCACGACCGTGACGCTGCGGTAGTTCTTTTTCTATCATGGGCGGCATGTCCGAGCAGTGTTATCTGGGGGTGGATCTGGGAGCCGAGAGCGGCCGCGTGGTGGCGGGGCTCTTCGACGGCGAGACGGTACGGCTGGAAGAACTGCACCGCTTCTCCAACGGGCCGGTCCGGGTCGGCGGCACACTGAGATGGAACGTGCTGGGCCTGTGGCAGGGCATCCAGCAAGGACTCGCCGCAGCCGCTTCGAGGTTTGGCGACTCAATTCAGAGCATCGGGGTCGACACCTGGGGAGTCGACTACGTGCTGCTGTCGGCCCGGGACGAATTGCTGGGCCTGCCATGGCATTACCGCGACGACCGCACCACCGGCATGCTGGAGTCGGCCTGCGAGAGAGTGCCTCGGGAAGAGATCTTTGCGGCGACCGGCCTGCAGTTCATGGAACTCAACACGCTCTACCAACTGCTGGCCATGAAGCGCGACCACCCGGAATTGCTCGACCGGGCGCAGCGGCTGTTGTTGATCCCCGATTACTTTCACTGGCTGTTGTGCGGCAGCCGGGTGGTGGAATTCACCAACGCCACCACGACCCAGTGCTTCGACCCGGCCAACAACGGCTGGGCGACCGAATTGCTTGGTCGGTTCGAATTGCCCGGTGAGATCTTTCCCGAGGTGGTGCCGCCGGGGACATCTCTGGGTCGACTGCGAGACGACGTCGCCTCGGCGGCGGGACTGGGCCGGATCGACGTCATCGCGCCGGCCACTCACGACACCGGCTCGGCCGTCGCCGCGGTCCCGACCGACCGCAGCGGATCCGCCAACTGGACCTACATCAGCTCGGGCACCTGGTCGCTGATGGGTGCCGAGGTGCCCGGGGCGATGACCGGGCCCGAGACGCTGGCGGTGAATGCCACCAACGAGGGCGGCATCGATGGCACCTTCCGACTGCTCAAGAACATCATGGGACTGTGGCTGGTGCAGGAGTGCCGGCGTGCCTTTGCACACGACGGACGAGACGTCGACTACCAGACCCTGACAAGGAAGGCTGGCGAGTCGCCCGCGTTCGTTTCGCTCGTCGACCCCGACGACCCCGCGTTCCTCAAGCCCGAATGCATGCCAACCGCAATCCGCGACTTCTGCCGCCGCACAGGGCAGCCAGAACCCTCAGACGACGGAGCACTGGTCCGCTGCGCGCTCGAGAGCCTGGCGCTGAAGTACCGTGATGTGCTCGAGCAGATTGAATCGTTGACGGGTGAGACGAGCGAGGTGATCCACGTCGTTGGCGGAGGATCGCAGAACCAGCTGCTCAACCAGTTCACCGCCGACGCCTGTGGCCGCCCCGTCGTCGCCGGACCGGTCGAAGCGACCGCCCTGGGCAACGTGCTGGTCCAGGCCCGAGCGGCCGGGGCACTGGGATCGCTGGCAGACATCCGCTCGGTCGTCGCCAACTCCAGCGGCCTTACCACCGTCACTCCAGAGGGTTCATCCGGGTGGGACGACGCCCGCAGCCGATTCACCGAACTGTGCAACTGACCCGGTCGAACCTATCAACAGCAACAACCCGATCCCAACTCCAGAAAGCCACACCGCACGATGGGACTCTTCGATCGCCTCAAGCAGGGACTCCGGAAAACCAAGGACCTGCTCCGCTCAGACATCCGTGACCTCTTCCGTGACGGAGCCATTCTCGACGAGGCGCAACTTGGGGAACTCGAAGGACGGCTCCTGAAGACCGACATGGGAGTGGTCGCCTCCACAGCCGTCATCGACCAGCTTCGTGAGGAGCACGGTGGCCGGACGGTCGACGTCGACGCGATCTTCGAAACGGTCAAGGGGACGCTCAAGGAACAACTCGGCACAACCTCCGACGAACATGCCCATCTGGCCGGCTCCGACAGCGACGACCCGCTCGCTCCACTCTCGCTCGCACCCGAGGGACTCAGCGTGATCCTGGTCGCTGGAGTCAACGGCGTTGGCAAGACGACCACGATCGCCAAGCTGGCTCACCTGCTGATCTCCTCGGGTCGGAGCCTGGTGCTGGTCGCCGGAGACACCTTTCGAGCGGCGGCGGTCGAGCAGTTGACGATGTGGAGCCAGCGGCTGGGGTGCGAGATCGTGACCGGAGCCGCCGGCAGTGACCCGGCCAGCGTCGCCTATAGCGGTTGTGAACGGGCGATCGAAGCAGGAGTCGACTGCCTGATAGTCGACACCGCCGGACGACTGCAGACGGATCGGAACCTGATGAAGGAACTCGAGAAGATCCACCGCGTGATCGCCGGCAAGGTCCCCGGGGCCCCTCACGAAAGCCTGCTGGTGCTCGATGCCACGACCGGCCAGAACGGGATCAGCCAGGCCCGAAATTTTACCGAGATCGTCGATTGCACCGGGATCGTGCTGGCCAAGCTCGATGGCACAGCTCGCGGAGGCATCGTGGTGCCGATCCGACAACAGATGGACCTGCCGGTCAAGTACGTCGGAGTCGGCGAAGGTGTGGAGGACCTGGAACCATTTGACGCCGACCGGTTCGTCGAAGCCATGTTCTCGATCGACGGCTGAACCCCATGCGGCGGCGGGATCTGGACCCTTTCTCCCAGCCACCAACACTCAGCGGAAGAGGCCTGGGCGAGCCACTGCTGGGACATCCCTCACATCGGGGCAACCCGCCGGGTGCCCACGTCGACTCCGGCCTTGATCGACGCGTCGAAGCTTGCCTTGAGCAGCCCGGACTTGATGCCCGCCGAGGCCGGGTCGTCCCACAGGTTCTCGAATTCCCACGGGTCGGTCTCCAGGTCGAACAACTCGCCGATCTCGTGGCCGTGGTACACCACCAGCTTGTACCGGCGGTCGCGGTACATCGTGCCGAAGGTACCCTCCGAAGTCGTCTCGCCGGAAACATCAGCGGCGGTCGGCGTATCGGGTGACCCGGTGCCGATGAATGAGGAATCGAGCGCGTCGTAGTACTCACTGCGAACGCAGTCACGGTGGTGATCGGGCGAGACCTGCCCTTGCAGCAACGGCAACAGACTTCTGCCCTGCAGCTCCTCGAGACCCCCGGCTCCGGCGACATCGACGATGGTGGATGTCTTGTCGAGCAATTCGACCAGGGCGTCGCTCTGGACACCGGCCTGGACATGACCGGGCCAGCGGAAGATCAACGGCACCCGCACCAGGCCCTCGTAGAACCGACACCCCTTGTACAGCAAGCCGTGGTCTCCAAGTGACTCGCCGTGGTCGCTGGTGAAGATGACCAGCGTGTCGTCACGTTGGCCCGTCGCGTCCAGGCAGTCCAGCAGCCGGGCTAGCTGGTCGTCGACCTGGGCGATCATCGCGTAGTACAGCGCCTGCACCTGGCATCCGTCGAAGGTGTCCGGATGAGCCGCCAGGGTCTGGAAGTCGACCTCGGACAACGCGGCCTGGGCCGCCAGGTCGGTCTCGCGGAAATGAGGCCCCGGCATCTGGTCGCGATCGAACCGATCGGCGTAGGCCCGAGGCGGGATGAAGGGAGGATGCGGGTCGTAGACGTTGACGCTGAGCATCCAGGGTCCCGAACGATCCTGCGTGATGAACTCGATCGCACGCTCACTGGCCCACGCCGTCTGGTGCAGTTCCGGAGGCACCCGGTCAACCTGGGCACGCAACTCGTCGAGGTCCCCGCCCTGGCCACTGACCCACTCGGCATAATCGTGGCCCGCCGGCCAATCGTCCCGGGGCGCATGGCTGAACTTCCAGTAACGGTACCCGTCCTCGGCCAGGCGAGGCTCGGTCCGGTGCCCGGCACTCTGCAGGTGGAACTTTCCGATCAGCCCGCAGTCGTATCCCGCGTCGGCCAGCCGCTTCGACACCAGCGTCGGATGCCCCAGGTAGTTCTCGTTCCCGTTCCGGCAGTTGCGGGCGCGGCTGGGATACAACCCGGTCAGGAAGCTGGCCCGGCTCGGTGTGCAAATCGGACTCTGGCAGTAGCAGCAGGTCAAGGCCGTGCCGTCGGCGACCAGGGAATCGATCGCCGGAGTCTCAACGTGCGGGTTGCCCAGCGCCGCGATGGTGTCGAATCGCTGCTGGTCGGTGCAGTACCAGAGAATATTGGGGGGCAAGGTCATCGGCACCGGCGGGAATTCGCGAGTCGCTACCAGGGAGCCTCGAGCAAGTCGACGATCCGGCGGGCCATCCGGTCGATCATCACCTGCGACGCGGTCGCCATCGACTGGCCCGTCTCAGGCGAAAACCTCGTATCAGTCATCAGGGTCACCGCCGGGCTGTCGTCGGCAACCACCTGCTGAGCCAGGATCTGCTGAGTCCTGGTGTCGGTCCAAGTCACCTCGACGGCCAATTGAAGCTGCAATGTCCGAGGATCATCGTTGCGCGTCTCGCCCACCACGTCCTTGTACGCGGCCAGCACACGGCCATTGAGCCTTGAGTCGGCGGTGGGACCCGAGACAATCTTATAGGGCAACCGTCGCTGGATCTCCTTGTGTACCGCCTCGGTCAGCCTCAGACCCAACCACCGCCGATCGTCCTCACAGCTAAACACCGGCACCGCAATCGAACGGACCTGCTCGCGGTGCAACGGGCCGACCAGGTACCCGCAGCCACTGCTCAGAGCAATCACCACCGCGGCAAACACCGGCAGATGCGGACACAACAAGGCGATACCGCGAGATATCCTCGAGGGAAGACGCGACGGAAGAAGCGTGCGAGAGAACATGCGGTCGTGCTGGGCCCCGATTGCCTGAGGCGGGGAGAAACCCTGGTGGAAGAGGTCGGAGCCTAGTTCTGAGGAATCACGCGGGATGCCGGCTGCGGTGGCGGATCTGGTGTCGGCTGCAGTATCGGCTGCAGTATCGGCTGCGGTGTCGGCTGCAGTATTGGCTGCGGTGGGGGTTCGGTCGAGTTGCCTGCCGGTATGGGTGGTTCGAGCGTGGGCCTGGAGGGGAATGCTTCTGAGAGGTCGGCGGGTTGTGGGGTAGCCGGCGTGACGGCGGCGACCGGCAGTGGGTTTCCGGCCGCGCGGACTTCGCTGGCCATCCAGCCTCCGTTGGCATATTCGGGTCCGAGGTCGATCAGTTCCTGTCGAGCTCTTTGAGCGTGACTGGTGCCGGCGAACCGAGCGAGAATGCGGTTCAGGTGCACCGCCATCGCCTTGGGCAGATTCTTCTTCCTATAGAACTCGACCCGCTGCCATTCCCGTTCGGCTCGAGCCCTCTCGATATCGGCCAACTCGGCCTGCAACCGATCCTTTTCCTTGATATCGGGGAACAGTCCCAGCGTGCTGGTCTTCAGTTGGGCGGCTTCATCCAAGGGCGTCTGGTCGTAGTGCGAGCCCTGGTAGCCCATCAGCCGGACGTGGGATCCGAGCAGGAAGGCAGGTTCGAGATAGGGGCTATTGGGGTAGAGTTTGCGGAGGTTGGTCAGGATCCGATCGGCTTCGCGCGAGTCGCCTCGTTCGAGGTGCGTGGCTGCCGCGAGCATCAGCGCGTCATCGGCAAGGTGGCCGGTGGGGTCATTCAGCCAGATGGTCTTCAGTGCCTGAAGGGCCTGGCCCCGGGTGTCGAAGATCGGTCGGGTGCGGTCCGAGACGTTGGGGACCAGAGGCAACCCGGCAAACCAGCCGTACGGGGCACCTTGGGAGGTGCTCGACGCCGGAGCGGTGGCTCCGGCCGGGCGAATCTGTGCGGCCGCTTCGAAGTTCTGCGTATCGAGCCAGTAGCGACCGATTTCAAACAGCCGCTCGCTGGTACGATCGATGTGCCGGGTCGACGGGAAGTCGATCATCAGTTCGGTGTAGTTGTCCTGTGCGGCTGAATACTTCTTCTGATGGAACCGGCTCTCGGCCAACAGGAACAGCGAGTCCTCTCGGAACCCCGCTCTGGGGTCAAGGAGGTTCGGGTTGAGTTCATCTCCGAGGCGACGGTCGTCGTCGAGTTTCTTGAGGAACGTCCTGCGGGTCCGTTTCGAGAAGTCGAAGAACCGGGCGACTCCCTGGCCCTTGAGGTCGACCAGCAACGCTTCGGCCTCGGCATGCCGACCCGACTCGGCCAGCTTACTCGCCTGTTCGAACCTCAGCCGCTCACCGCTGGTCGGACCGTTGCCGGCATCGGGATGCCGATCGCCGTCGACGGCGGTGCCGCCCCTGAGTGCCGAGTAGGAACTGCGAAACGGAGACGTGATCAGGTCGAGGCCGCCGACTTCGGTCGAGCGGCAACCCGCAGAAGTGCCCAGCAGGCAGGCCGCGACCAGGGCCGCGGCGTGGCTGACATTGGATTTCATGGTCATCCCTGACGTGCTGGCAGGCCGTTGCGGGGCGGCCGAGAGAATGGAACCGAATCGGGCTCTCAGAGAGGCAGAAAGCGGAGCATCTTGGGGCGACGCTCCAGGACATGACAGATTGCCGGCGTGATCACTCGACGCAACTCCGAATACCGGTCCATCGGCAACTCGACAACCGCGTCACTGGGATCCGCCAACCGCATCAACAGAGCCGCGGTCTCGGCCGTAATCGTGGGAGAATTGAACTCTGGTCTCCGGCAGTTCGAACAGATCAGGCCTCCCGAGGAAACCCAGAATGCAAATTGCCGCTGCGATTCTGGAGGGGATTGTTGATCGAAAATCACGGGGGTGTTGCACGCCACGCAGCGATCAACAGCCGGCATCTGGCCAATTTCACGCAGCAGGACCATCTCGAACCGCAGCAACACCGGACGTACGTCGACGTCCTCGGCAAGTCGCTGCAGCGCAAGCGTGGCCTGGTCATACAGCACCGGGTGGGGGTCGTAGTCTTCGGTCAGCCCCGACAGCAATTCGGCCACGTAGTAGCCGGCATAGAGGCTGTTAATATTCCGGCCGGGGGGCCGGAATCGAGAGATCAGCTTGGCTTCGGTGAGGAGATCGAGGACGTCGGTTGATTTGCGGAGGAACACTATCTGACACGTCGTGAGCAGGTCAAGAGCAGCCTCGAACGGCCCCTTCAACCGACGACCTCCCTTCGCCATCGCAGCGATTTTTCCGAAGTCGCGGGAAAACAGCGTCACCACGCGACTGGTTTCACTGAAATCCGCAACCCGGATCACCAGCGCCTCGGTCTTTTCCATAAACGACACCCGGGACAGATCTAGCACATTCGGTCACCCGCGGGAATCCGTGCTACACTTCCTCCGATCGCGGCTCACGATGGACTTCCAGCAATGCCTCTCACCCGCACCGCTCGAGGCCCTGTGCCGGCATCGGTATCGGGCCGCGACGGCAGCCTGGCGCGAGTGGCCGGCTGGGCGGTCGAGCGGGGGGTCGCCGTCGACGAGATGGTCGAGACGATCCGGCGAGCCGTGGTGGTCGCACTTCTGGACTTTCGGTCCCCCGGTCTCCACCACCCCGAACTCGCCGACCTCACCCCTCTGCCAACCGACATCGCCGAGGATCTTTGCCGAGAATTCGACGACGTGGAGATCGGTGAGTTGGCCCAAAGGCTACTGGAATGGGAAGTCCGTGACGCATCCTCGGACATCCGCGAGATCCCCCTGGTCGAAACCGGGCTCCCCCTGGTCCTCGCTCCGGCTCAAACCGCCCGCCGCAACCGCGGTGCTTACTTCACTCCGATCCCACTGGTCGAAGTCCTGGTCCAGCGAGCCCTGTCGCCCTGGCAAGACGACCCCGCCGGGCTCTCGCAGCTCACGGTTCTCGACCCCGCCTGCGGAGACGGCCGGTTCCTGGTCGAGGTGGCTCGCCAGATCTGGCACCGACTCGAACCACCCGGGTCCCCCGACCCCACGCTCCGTCGACGGGTGATCGAGGGGTGTCTGTTCGGCGTCGACGTCGACCCGCTGTCCGTCTGCCAGGCCCGGGCCGCCCTGTGGCAGGCCGCCGGGCTCGAGGGCGATCCTCCCGAGGGGCTGCTGGCTCATCTGCTCACCGCCGACGGGCTGCTCGACGCAACCCCCGGCGATGCGAACCGGTTCGACCTGGTCATCGGCAATCCACCCTTCGGGTCGTTTTCCGGTCGCGGAGCCCTGGTGCTGGACCCACTTCTCAAGCAACGCTATCTCGAGGCATGGGGTGGCAGCGGCTGGGAGACCCTGCACGGAATGTTCCTCAAGCGAGCCCTCGAACTGACCGACCACACACTCGCACTGGTCCTCCCCACACAGGTCACTCACCTCCAAGGCTACGCCGAACTCAGGGCGACGGTCACCGACAGGATGTCGTTGCACGAGGTCGAGGATCATGGAGAGGCGGTGTTCGGTGGCGAGGCGGTCGCTCCGGTGGTGACTCTCGTCGCACGTCGGGACCGGGCCGGAAAGGCCGACTGGGTCGAAACGAAACTGCCCAACTGGGTCACGAGGGTGCGGAGTCGAGGTGAGAGCCTGGGTCGGCTGGTTGGTGATCCGGGTGTGCACACCGGGAACTGTGCACGGCGGCTGGTGGTCGAGAACGAGTTCGATGCCGGGGACTGTGTCGGAGTGCTCGAGGGGCGACAGGTGCACCGGTACAGCTGTGATCCGCCGGCCAGGAAGCTGAGGCTGGATTACGAGGCGGGCGACGGCGAGTACTTCACGATCCGGCCGGTGGAGACCTACCGGCGTGCTCGATTCGTTATCCGACAAACAGCCCGGTTTCCGATCGTTGGCCCCAAGCACACGACCGAGTACTTCCGCAACTCGCTGCTGGCTCTCTTCGAACCGGACAACGGCTACGACATCCGCTACCTGGTCGGACTGCTCAACTCGCGGCTCATACGCTACCTCTACACCACCGCGGTCCGCGAGTCGGACCAGGCGTCGTTTCCACAGGTCAAGGTCGGCTCGCTCCGAGACCTGCCGATCATCTGGCCGGATCTCGTCGACAACCAGCAGCGGCAGGCCTACGCGGAGATCGTGGCCAACGTCGGGCTGCTGCTGGAACTGCACAACGGAGACGGAGATCTGCCGAGCCGGTCTCCGAGTGTCGAAAGGCTCGAAGAGCGAATCGACCAGTGCGTGCTGGCGATCTACGACCTCGACCCGGCAGCTCGTGACGACGTATTCGCAAGCGGGTGATGGGGCGGGGACAGGCACTCCGCCTGCGGTGGACAGCCAGGCCCTGCGGGCCGTTGCCGTTAAAGCACGGAACCCGTCCGATAAATCGGACGGGTTCCGCGACGCTCCGGCTCCGAATCGACTCGATCGACAAGTCGACCCGGTTGAGTAACTTGGGTGTTGGCGACTGGGCCGAGAGGCCTAGAAGACATCCAGCTTGAAGTGGTTCCCTCGGTGATACGGCCGCTTCATCTGGTAGAAGTTGTGCCAGCCGTCCCGCATGACCGGAATCCGCCAGGTCGGTGAGTAGCGGTAGTAGAGGTGATTGAAGCTGCCCTGGGGCCGCTGGAAGTTGTGGGGGTAGTAAACATAGGGGTAGTAGTAGAACCGCATCCAGTCGGTCGGCTGTCCGCGACCGGCAGCTTCGGCTGGCGTGGAATTCAGCGACGTGGCCAGTGCCACAACGGTGGCGACCAGCAGGGCGGACAGGATCGATCCTCGACGCATTGTCTCACTCTCCAAGCGATGCAGTTCCGCACACCTCACGCGGGCGTTCCCTTGATCTATCGACAGCCAGAAGACCGATACAACAGGAAACTTCGCTACAATCGGCGAAACCGGACCTGCTGAACCCTGCTGCAGAATTGCCGCTTCGCGTGGACCGGGACCGGCTGCCGCGGTCGATTGAGAGGCATTGATGAACGAGCCCCAGTTGCGGACGCGTGAGCAGCGGGCCACATCGCGTTTTGCCAGGAATTCTCACGAATTCGGCTTCGCGGCGTTGTTGTCGCTGCTGCTGGTGACTGCAACCCTGGCAGCCGACAAGAAACCGGCACCGCCCAAGTCACCCACGCCACCGACCCCGATCTCGGTCACCGACGTGAAGCCTCATGTCCAATGGCTGGCCGATCCGGCGCGTCGCGGCCGTTCGGGAGAGTCGGCTCGCGAATCGGCCAACTACCTGCGGGATCACTTCCGTCGCCTGAAGCTGCGTCCGCTCTTCGGCGAGAGCTATTTCCAGTCTTTGCCCGGTCGCAAGGACGAGAAGAAACAGGCTCGCACGATCGGTCAGAATGTCGGAGCCGTTCTGCCGGGTCGCAAGTCCGACGAAATCGTCATTCTCAGTGCCCACTACGATCACCTGGGCGTCCGCAAGAACAGGGTGTATCCCGGGGCCGACGACAACGCGAGTGGCGTGGCGTTGATGCTCGAGATTGCTCGCCACTTGGCCAGCCGCAAGACGCCTCCGGAACGCACCATCGCATTCATCGGCTTCGATCTCGAGGAACGCTTGCTGTGGGGATCTCGCTGGTTTGCCGCTAACCCCCCCTGGCCACTCGAACAGGTCAAGCTGTTCATCACCGCCGACATGGTCAGTCGATCCCTGGGCAACCTGCCGTTGCCGACGGTCTTTTGCCTGGGCAGCGAGCACGCCCCACAGCTCCGCACGGTGCTCGACAGAGTGGGTGCACCCAAGGGCCTTGAGGTGGCTCGGATGGGAGTCGACCTGATCGGCACCCGCAGCGACTACGGCCCCTTCCGCGACCGCAAGGTGCCCTTCCTGTTCTTTTCGACCGGCGAACACCCCGACTACCACTCGACGCGGGACACTCCCGAGAGGGTCGACTATCCCAAGCTGGCCAGGGTCTCGAACCTCGTGCTCGCGGTCCTGGCCGAGGTGGCTGACGGGCGAGCCGATCCCGAGTGGACCGACACGGTCGTGCCCGGCCTCGACGAGCCCAAGGCTCTGTACCGGATCACGTCGTTGTTGATGGAGGAGGAACGGCTGAAGGGGCTGACCGACCTGCAGAAGCTGCTGGTCAGCACCACGCGCAACAAGTGCCGCCAGATCCTGGATGCCGGCAAGATCACTGCCGACGACCGCAAGTGGTTAGTTCGAGCCAGCGGATTGCTGCTGTTCTCCGTCTTCTGAGAACTCCGGCTCGCTGCGCCGGGCCCGGCGATCCAGCAGCACGACCACCACCAGGCCGGCGATCATCAGCAGCACCAGGCCTGCGGTCATGCCCAACTCATGGCTCTCGTCGCCCAGGGGCCAGAGCACGCGGAGCGAACCGCACATCGCTCCGCAGAGCATCGCCAGGGTCGCCTCGCGGACACGCGACAGCAACCACTTCAGCAGCTTGCTGAAGGCGATCAGCCCGAACAGGCAACCGCAGGAAAACACGGCCAGGGTGACCAGCGAATCGGTTGTCGCCCGGCCCTGCACCAGGTCCGACAGCAACCCGATGATGTAGTCGTAACGGCCCATCATCTTCAACAGAAACGCGCCGCTGATGCCCGGCAGGATCATGGCACAGATGGCAATCGAGCCGACGGCGAACAGCGTGAACCGGTCTCCGTGTGGTTCCACCGTCTCCGGCGGAAACCCGACCAGCACGAACGTCACCACGATGGTCACCACCATCAACGTCGCTCGAAGCTTCGTCCAACTGCCGATCCCCCGTGCGACCACGACACACGAACCGGCGACGAGTCCGAAGAACACCGCGTTGATCTGCGACGGATAATCCCTCAACAGCACCCTCATCACTGACGCCAGCACCAGGATTCCACTTCCAATCCCCAGGGCCAGCGTCAGCAGGAAGCCCAACTCGATCCGCCCGGCCGCCTCGCGCCAGCGACCTCGAACTGTCAACATCACCAGCGAGGTATCACAGCGACTGATGGCGGTAACCAGGCGGTCGTAGATCCGCAGCACCATCGCCACGGTGCCGCCGGAAACGCCGGGGATGGCGTCAGCCAGGCCCATCAGCAGACCACTGGCAAACCAACCCAGGGCGGCCCTCTGACGCTCGGAATTCTCTCGAATTCCGCTGGAGCTGGGATCAGGTTCGGGGCGACCCATCGGGTTCATCGACGGTCCCGGGACAGTCTCGACGGGCTTGCCCGACCGAGGGCGGTGCCCGAGAATAGATTGTCGGCGCACGGCCGAAGCGGGCGTGCATGGTAATGATCGCGCCGTGAGGCGCGAAGAGGAGCGCGAGGGAGGAACTGGCCATCAAGGGTCCCGGCATCAGGCTCGATCTCGACGTCAGACGCGTCTGGCGCTGTCCCAGCTGCCAACGCGTCCTCAAAACGGCCGGTCACATCACCAGCCGACGCTGCCCCATCGATGGAGCCTTCATGCAACTCGATGATAGCGCACAGCGGGCCGCCCGACGGTTCAGCTTCCCGTCGATCTCCATCGATGAAGACGAATCACCCCCCGACCAAACTCTCGCCACCGAACCGGTCAACGACGAAGACACCGATCGTCCACGCAAACAGTCTCGGAAACAAAAGCGGCGACGACGACAGAAACCCACAGGACTCGACACCGAATTCGACACCGAATTCGACACCGAATTCGACACCGACACCGACACCGACACCGACACCGACACCGACTCCGACACCGACACCGACTCCGAATTCGACTCCAGCTCACATCTCGACACGCCGGTGACCGAGACCGTCGAGACGACCGCGACTGAGAACGACACTGAGACCGGGACGGACTCCGAGGCTACGGACGACTCCAAGCCGGATGCGGAAGACGCGTCGAGAGGGTCGGCGGACCAGTGACGTGAGCCAGACGCGGGCGGGCAGGGGATTGGCAATCGAGGCGGCGGACATCGAGATCCGCGGTGCCCGCGAACACAATCTCCGTAACGTCAACCTCACGCTGCCCCGCAACCGGCTGATCGTGATGACCGGGGTCAGCGGGTCGGGCAAGAGTTCCCTGGCGTTCGACACGCTGTACGCCGAAGGCCAGAGGCGGTATGTCGAGAGCCTCTCGAGCTACGCCCGCCAGTTCCTCGGTCAACTCCCCAAGCCGGACGTCGATCGAGTCAGCGGGTTGGCCCCATCGATCTCGATCCAGCAGAAATCAGCCGGGCGGAACCCGCGGAGTACCGTGGGAACGATCACCGAGATCCAGGACTACCTCCGCGTGCTGTTTGCCCGGGTCGGTCGGCCCGGGTGTGCCAGCTGCGGCCGCGAGATCAAGGCCCAGACATCCGAACAGATCATCGAGTCAATCGGGAGGCTGCCGGCCGAGACCCGCTTCAGCGTGCTGGCCCCGCTGATTCAACAGCAAAAGGGCGAGTATCGCGACCTGTTCGTCGACCTGCTGAAGCAGGGATTCGTCCGGGCGCGAGTCGACGGCGAAACCGTCTCGTTGACCGAAAACCTCGGACTCGACCGACAGATGCGACACACGATCGAGGTCGTCGTCGATCGGCTTGCTGCCGGTCGGGGCGGGCGGGGGCGGTTGGCCGAGGCGGTCGAGTTGGCCTTGCGGCTGGGTGGAGGCACGCTGCTGGTGGCCACGGCTGATGATAACCCGGACCTCCCCGGCCAACATCCCTCCGATGCCAGCTCAACAAAGGACACGCTCTACAGTTCGCTGTACGCCTGCTCACGCTGCGAGATCAGCTACGAGCCTCCCACCCCACAGCTCTTCAGCTTCAACAGCCCACTGGGAATGTGCCTCGACTGCAACGGGCTGGGGCGGCGGCACGAGTTCCTGCCCGAGGAACTGGTGACCGAACCGAAGAAGTCACTCTGGCAGGGGGCGATCAAGTTGCTGGGAGCCGTCGGCAAGATCGGCCGCTGGAGACGTCATCTCCTCCAGGGAGCCGCCGCCGCCATCGAAACCGACCTCGGACTCGAAACCGAGTCGCTCTTGAAAACCCCCTGGAAGGACCTGTGCGAAGAGGCCCGGTCGCTGATCCTGCATGGAACCGGTGATCGACACATCACCTTCGCCTGGCGGTACCGCGGCGGAGTCTGGAAGCACGGCGGGACGTTTGCCGGAGTGATCCCCAGGCTGCTGGAGGGGTACCACAAGACGAAGAACCCGATGCTGAGACGGATGCTGGAGAAGGCAATGCGGTTCGCCGACTGCTCGGCCTGCCACGGATCGCGTCTGAATCCCCAGGCCAACGCCGTGACCGTCACCGCCGCAGACCAGCGTTTCGGCAAAAGTGCCTCGCGACGTCGACGTAGCCTGCCGGAGGTCTGCGCACTGTCGATCGGTGAAGCGGCGGCGTTCTTCGAGGAAGTCGAACTCGACGAGACCGGACAGTTGATCGCCGTGGAGGTGCTCAAGGAAATTCGCGCACGTCTCGGCTTCCTGCTCCGCTGTGGACTCGACTACCTCGCGCTCGATCGGTCTGCACCCACGCTCTCGGGCGGAGAAACCCAGCGGATCCGGCTGGCCGGCCAGATCGGCAGCGGCCTGGTCGGAGTCGTCTACGTGCTCGATGAACCCTCGATCGGACTCCACCCCCGCGACAACCACCTGCTCCTGGAAAGCCTCTGCGACCTCCGTGACCAGGGCAACACCGTGATCGTGGTCGAACACGACGAGGAGACGATGCGGGCGGCCGATCACATCGTCGACTTCGGACCCGGACCGGGAGTCCGCGGCGGACGAGTGGTGGCTGAAGGGACTCTCAAGCAGATCGAGGAGAACACGCAAAGCGTGACGGGACGGTATCTCAGTGGAGCCGACTCGATCCCGGTCCCCCACCAGCGACGCGACCTCTCGAGCAAACGCCTGACCATCCACGCCGCTCGCCACAACAACCTCCGCGGCATCACCGTCCCGATCCCGTTGGGTGCCTTCGTCTGCGTGACCGGGGTCAGTGGTTCGGGCAAGAGCTCCCTGGCCGACGACATTCTTTGGCAGGTGCTCAACCGTGAACTCAACTCCGGCAAGGGCGAGCCCGGTCAACATCGTGAAGTGACCGGCCTGGAACACCTCGACCGGGCCATCAACATCGACCAGGCCCCCATCGGCCGCACCCCCCGCTCGAACCCCGCCACCTACGTCAAGCTGCTCGACGCGGTTCGCGAACTCTACAGCAAGCTGCCCGAGGCGAGGGCTCGAGGCTACAAGCCGGGCCGATTCAGCTTCAACGTCGAGGCGGGTCGCTGTGAGGCGTGCGAGGGGTACGGGGCCAACCGGCTGGAAATGGACTTCCTGGCCGATATCTGGGTCACCTGCCCGGTCTGCGAGGGCCGGAGATTCCATCACGAGACGCTCGAGGTGAAATTCCGCAGGAAGAACATCGCCGAGGTGCTCGAGATGGACATCCAGGAGGCTCTCGGGCACTTCCGTAACCACCCGCGGATCTCACGCCTGCTCGGCACGCTCTGCGATGTCGGCCTCGAATACCTCAAGCTCGGACAACCCTCTCCAACACTCTCCGGTGGCGAAGCCCAGCGGATCAAGCTAGCTCGCGAACTGGGCAAGCGTGCAACCGGCAACACCATCTACCTGCTCGACGAGCCGACCACCGGGTTGCACTTCGCCGACATCAGCAAGCTGCTGGATGTGCTGCACGGATTCGTCGACACGGGCAACACCGTGCTGGTCGTCGAACACAACCTCGACGTCGTCAAGACGGCCGACTGGGTCATCGACCTTGGTCCCGAGGGCGGAGCCGGGGGCGGGCGGGTGGTGGTGACCGGCCCGCCCGAAACGATTGCCGCCTGCCCCGATTCTCATACCGGCAAAGCACTCGCCCCACTGCTGCGTGCCGCAGACATTCCTTCGAAGGGGAACAGGCGTCAGAAGCGGTCCAGGGCGTCGAAGGCTCTGCCGAAAGCAGCAAAGCGAAGGCGGCGAAAATCCTCGACGGAGATCGTGGTGCGGGGTGCCTCCCAGCACAACCTCAAGCACGTCAACCTCAAGCTGCCCCGCAACCAGTTCATTGTCTTCTGCGGACCCAGCGGCAGCGGCAAGTCGTCTCTCGCCATGGATACGCTCTACGCCGAAGGCCAACGCCGCTACGTCGAGAGCCTCTCGGCCTACGCCCGCCAGTTCCTCAGCCAGATGCCCAAGCCACGAGTCGAACAGATCCAGGGACTCTCGCCGGCCATCGCCATCGAACAGAAGAACACCGGGACCACGCCTCGCTCGACCGTTGGCACGGTGACCGAGATCTACGACTACCTGCGGGTGCTGTTCACCCGGCTGGGCACCCGCTTCTGTCCGGATTGCGAGATCCCTATCAGCCGGCAGACGACCGACGAGGTGATTGCCCGGGTCCGCGACCTGCCGCTCGGAGAACGCGTGCTGATCCTGGCTCCCCAGGAAGTGAAGGTCGGGCAGGACTACGAGAGCCTCTGGAGGTCGCTGCTGGAAGACGGGTTCCGCAGGGTCCGCATCAACGGGACCACCAGCCGGATTGAAGATGTGCCCGAGATCGACCGCAGGAGACGACACACCGTCGAGGTGGTCATCGACCGCATCACTCCGGGCAAGACATCTCGAACCCGGGTGGCCGACGGTGTCGAGTTGGCACTGGGGATGAGCCGGGGGGAGATGAGGATCGCGACCGAGGATTCCAGTCGAGCTGAAACCGAGTGGCTGGTCGAACCGTTCAGCCTGCACGCGGCGTGCGAGGGGTGTGGACGGAGTTTCGAAGAACTGAGCCCCAACCACTTCTCGTTCAACAGTTCACTGGGGTGGTGCACCGGGTGCGAGGGCCTGGGAACCGAGCAGGGCACCAACCTCGCGGCACTCATCGCCGACGACTCGAAGACCCTGGCCGAGGGTGCAGTATCCGCCTGGCCCGACCTGGCCTCGGTGCCACTGTTCGCAGCGGTCCTCGACGCGATGGACCGCGAGTTCGGGCTGCCTACCGACGTCCCCTTCGCACGACTGCCATCGGCCGCACGACGACTGGTGCTCTACGGCAGCGGTGACCGCCGTTTCAGTGTCAAGCTGCCCGAAGGCGGAACCGCGGCGATCACGTACAAGGGTCTGTATCCGGCAATCGAGGAGGCGTCGCGGGTCTCGCGGACCTACCGCGGAAGGCTGCTCGACCTGGTCGGTGAGGTCGACTGCTCGGCCTGTGATGGCAACCGGCTGAGACCCGACGTGGCCGCCGTCAGGCTCGGGGGCCACACCATCGGATCACTCGGTGCGTTGCCGCTCGATGAGGCACTCCGCGTGCTGCGTGGAATGAAACTCGGTCGCGACCAGAAGAAGATCGCCGGCGACCTGCTGCGCGAAGCGACCAGTCGGCTGAAGTTCCTGGTCGACCTGGGACTCGACTACCTCTCGCTGGATCGTCCCTTCCCGACGCTTTCGGGAGGCGAGAGCCAGCGGATTCGGTTGGCCGGGCAAGTGGGCCGGGCCCTGACCGGCGTGCTCTATGTTCTCGATGAACCCACCATCGGCCTACACCCCCGTGACAACGGTCGCCTGCTGGCAGCACTCGGGCGGCTCCGGGACCTCGGCAACACGCTGGTGGTGGTGGAACACGACCGCGAGGTACTGGAAACGGCTGATCGACTGGTCGATTTCGGACCGGCAGCCGGCCGAAACGGAGGCCGCGTGGTCGCGGAGGGGTCGCCCGATGAACTGGCCACCAGGACCCGGTCTCTGACCGGCAAGTTCCTTTCGAACACCCGCTCGATCGCCATCCCCTCCACCCGGCGGATAACGTCGGCCCAATCGGCCGACGGCGATCCTCCCGGAGGCGGCTGGCTGGAACTCGACGGAGCAAGACAGAACAACCTCGACAACGTGCAACTCAGGATTCCACTGGGCACGCTGACCTGCATCACCGGCGTCAGCGGATCGGGCAAGAGCTCGCTGATCGAAGACACTCTCGCACGGGCCGTCACCCGGCAGCTACACCGCACCGGTGACCCGCCCGGACCCTTCGATGCCCTGCGGGGCGTCGAACACCTCAACAAGGTGATCGTCGTCGACCAGCACCCCCTGGGCAACACGCCCAAGTCGAACCCGGGGACCTACACCGGTGTCTTCGACGAGATCCGCGAGCTGTTCACGCGGTTGCCCGAGGCCAAGGTTCGCGGTTACCGGCCAGGTCGCTTCAGCTTCAACCGAGCCGGTGGCCGGTGCGAGGCGTGCGAAGGGAACGGGCAGAAGTGCATCGAAATGCACTTCCTGCCGGATGTGTGGGTCGAGTGCGATGAGTGCCGGGGTCGGAGGTACAATACCGAGACTCTGGGAGTGACCTACCACGGACACACGATCTCGGATGTGCTCGACATGCCGATCGCCGAGGCGCACCGGCTGTTCGAGAACATCCCGCGGATCCGGGCACCGCTGGCCACCCTGTGTGCCATCGGACTCGACTACCTCACGCTCGGACAACCCGCCCCGACGCTTTCCGGTGGCGAGGCCCAACGGGTCAAGCTCGCAGCCGAGTTGGCTCGACCACAGACCGGCCGCACACTCTACCTGCTCGACGAACCGACCACCGGCCTACACTTCGACGACGTCGAAAAACTGCTGAAGGTGCTCGAGAGCCTGGTCGAGGTGGGAAACACGGTGGTCGTGATCGAGCACAACCTCGACGTGATCAAGACGGCCGACTGGATTGTGGACCTCGGGCCCGAGGCCGGAGCCGGGGGCGGACGGGTCGTGGCATCGGGAACACCCGAAGACGTGGTCGAGCAGGCCCTGGCGGCCAAGCGAAAGAAGCGGAAGGCCGCGAGGTCCTGGACCGGCGAATTGCTGGCTCCGGTGCTGAGGTCCGGAACAAGGAAAAACCGAGACGTGTTCGACGTGAAGGCTGTCGCCAAAAAACGTGACGGTGATCTCGACTTCCGGAAAATCGGCCGCGAGACACTGATGCCCTGGCAACGCGACGGACGCCAATGGCACACCAAGAACCGCATCGCACACAACGGACAACCCGGACGCTGGGACGGAGCGGTACTCGAAACCATCCTCGATCAACTCGAGAACTCCGCGGACCTGCAACCTCCCGACTTCAACCATCGCAGCGTCGTCGAGATCAACGGGCCGGTGAAGAAGGACGGGTGGTTCTTCCACGCGTTGACCGGAGACGAATGGCTGCTGACGCTGAAGTTTCGGGTCCCACGCGATACGTTTCAGCAGCACGAACTCGCACCGGCACTGGGACTTCTGCCGCTGGACGACATCGACGAGTTGCCGATCTACGGACGCGGCTCACGCGTCCGGGTCAAGAACATCAAGAAACCGTGGCAGGAGGTGACCTTGAAGGTGCACTGGCTCAGCGAGATCGACACGCCCGAGTTCGAGTCCTTCCTGGCCACCGCCACCAACTCGTTTCTCGATGAACAGCGGACTGCGTAATGATCACGGGGTCCGACCCCCGCACACCTATCCTCACGCTACGCCAACCAGCGGCAGGCGTCCTTCGCAAAGTAAGTCAGGATCATGTCGGCTCCGGCCCGCTTGATCGCCAGCAGGCTCTCCAGTGCCACGCCCTGCTCGTCGATCCAGCCGGCCTCTGCGGCCGCCTTGACCATCGCGAACTCACCGCTGACGTTGTAGGCCGCCAGGGGGACGCCCGGGTGAGCGTCCTTGACGCGGCGGATGATGTCGAGATAGGCCAGGGCCGGCTTGACCATCAGCAGGTCGGCACCCTCGGACACATCCAACGCCGCCTCACGCAACGCCTCACCCGCGTTGGCCGGATCCATCTGGTAGGTGCGGCGGTCTCCGAATTGAGGAGCACTCTCGACCGCGTCTCGAAACGGGCCGTAGAAAGCCGAGGCGTACTTCACGGCGTAGCTGAGAATCGGCAGGTTGGTGAAGCCGGCGACATCCAGCCCACCGCGAATCGCACCGACCATCCCGTCCATCATGCCCGAAGGGGCGACCATGTCAGCACCGGCGCGGGCGTGCGTGACGGCCTGGGTGGCGAGGATTTCGAGTGTCGCGTCGTTGTCGACGTCCAGGGTCCCGTGGCGGTCGTTGACGATCCCGCAGTGACCATGATCTGTGAACTCGCAGAAACAGACATCGGTGATCACCAGCAGGTCGCTGCTGCCGGCCTTGATCGCTCGAACCGCCTCGGCCACGATCCCGTTCTCGTCACACGCATCGCTGCCCACCGCGTCCTTCTCGGACGGGATCCCGAACAGGATCACCGCCGGGATGCCCAGTGAGGCAATCTCGGCGACCTCTTCTGCCAACAGGTCGACCGTCAACTGGCTGTGGCCGGGCATCGAGGGAATCGGGATCCGCTGGTTTTCACCGTGCCGGACGAACAGCGGCAGGATAAAGTCCGACGGCGACAATCGCGTCTCACGCACCAGCTCGCGCAGCCGCGGATGAGTCCGCAGACGACGCATCCGCACGTCGGGAAACGACGCGGACGCGGCCGGCGAGGCCGTGGTGTCGGTGGGATCGGGGACTGTTGAAGACATGTGTTGGATTGGGGGGGGAGGTCTAACCCCAAATGTACCCCGCCGGCTCAAGCCGTTTCAAGCACTGCTTTTTCCGGTGACCAAACGGCTGATCTGCCGGAATTCGTCCGTCCCGGCTACCTCGCACCACTCGAACAGCACGCTCTCGGTCGTCAGCACAGTGATTCCCGAATCGGCGAGTCGCCCGAGAGCGGTCTTCCAGTCAAGCTTGTGACGGCTGGCGACCGCATCGGCGGGTACAAACACGCGAAATCCTTGGGCCGCCAAGTCGAGCGCCGTCTGGATCACGCAAACATGAGTCTCGATGCCACAGACCACGACCTGGTCGCGCCCGGCGTCGCCCTCACCGGCCGGGTCCCAGTCCAACGACTCAGCGCAGCTGAATCGCAGTTTCTCGGGGATCTCTTCCAACAGATCCGCCAACACCTCCGCCGTGGGCCCTAGCCCCATGGGGTACTGTTCGGTCGCGGCGACGGGCACCTCGAGAACCTGGGCGCCGCGGATCAGCCGCCGGCAGTTCTCAACCAGAGTCTCGGCAACGGGAATGTGATCGAGCAGTTTCTGCTGCACGTCGACGACCAGCAGTCGGCTGGCGGATTTCGACAGCAGCTGGTTGCTCCGCGGCGGTCGTATCCCCGGTTCGTTCATGACGGCACACTCTGACTTCTGGGGTGTCGGAGGTCAAACTGCTGGAGGCTTTGCCGTTGGCCGGGGTCAGACGGTGGTGGTGGTGACCAGACACCGCACGTGGCCAGGCCTGCCCCCTCCCTGCAGAAATCGTGATAGGAACAAAGGGGTCAGGCCCCGCCACGGGCGGCGTCTGACCCCGTGGGACCGGGTCCAATCGTTGCGGCGTGCCGAGAACTTCGATAGTTAATAACGTGTCGCAATCCCTCTCTCTTCACGAGCCACCCGATGCAGCACGCCTCGAGGATCACCCTGGTCACCGCTCTGCTCCTCTCGGTCGCGCTCGTCGCATCGGCACAGGACAAGAAGGACGACAAAAAATCACAAATGACCGCCGCCGAACGAACCGCCCTGCTGAAGACCTTCAACGGTGAATTCGTCGAAATCACCCCCGGCACGGGGAAGTTCCCAGCCACGTTCATGATGGGCAGCAGCGACGGGGACCCCAACGAACGACCGGCCCGGACCGTCAAGCTCACCGGAACATTCTCGATCGCCAAGTACGAGGTGCCTCAGAATCTCTGGGAAGCCGTGATGGGTAGCAACCCCAGCAAGTGGACCGGACCGAGGAACTCGGTCGAGATGCTCAGTTGGCGTGAGGCGATGGCGTTTTGTCAGAAGGCGACGGCGATGATGCGGCAGGCGAAGTTGATTGAGGCCGGCGAGGAGATTCGCTTGCCGAGCGAGGCGGAGTGGGAATACTGCTGCCGCGCGGGAACAACGACCGCCTACAGCTTCGGCCCCAAGGCGCGTGCCGACGGCGACGCCGGTAACAAGGCCTCGACACTGGACCCCTACGGCTGGCACACCGGAAACGCCTCGGGCAACGATCCTCCCGTCGGAGCACTCAAGCCCAACCCCTGGGGCCTGTATGACATGCACGGCTACCTGTCGGAATTCGTTCTCGACGCCTGGCACGCCGACTACAAGGGTGCCCCCGGCGACAGCGGCGCCTGGGACTCGAAGAAAGGGCCTGTGTTGCGGATCATCCGCAGTGGATCGTGGCGCGACCGGTACCCGTCGCTGAGAAGCGCTGCTCGGGTGCCGCTTCCTGATCACGTCAAGAGTGACGCGATCGGCCTGAGGTGCGTCAAGGTCTCCACCTCCGCCAGCAAAAAAGAGAAGACGTCGAAGTAGCCCGCCCCTGCCGGGACATCGACCTCGCTCCAGGAGAGCCTGCTGCCGTGAACGACACCACGCCGAACCCACCCGAAGAGACACCCGAAGAGACACCCGTCGATGGGCCGACCGAGGTACCCGTCGAGGAGGTCTCAGAACCCAAAACCGGGGGACCGAAACTGAATCCCAGCGGCGGCGAATCGGCCAGGCCGATTCCCTCGAGAACCAAGCCGGTGACGAGCCAGGTTGAGGGAGAACCGTCGATTGAGGAGAAACTGGCGGCGATGGTGACCGGCGTGGCCGAGGCGACCGAACCGCCGCCCAAGACACAGACGGCCGCTGCGCCACCGGTCGAATTGCCACCCGACGACGATCTCGATGCCGCACTCGAAGCTGAAATCGAGGCCGCCCTGGCCAGCGACGACGCCCAGCTGCTCGACCTCGCCGCCCAAGCCAACACCGACGTCGATGCCGAGGGTAACGCAACGGTTGCTGAGCGGGTCGAGTCGGAGGAGGATCTCGAGGAGGGAGCCCGGCTGAAGGGAACCATCCAGGCCATCGACTCCGAAAACGTCTTCGTCGACATCGGCATGCGGGCCACCGGCATCGTGCCTCGGCGGCAGTGGGAAAAGAGCGAACCGGAAGTCGGGCAGGTGATCGACGTGTCGGTCGACCGCTACGAAGCCGACGAAGGCCTGATCCAGCTCAATCTACCGCGTGGTCGACGACGTGTGGGAGGTGACTGGAACGCGGTGACTATCGGCATGAAGTGCGACTGTGTTGTCACCAAGGCGAACAAGGGTGGGCTGGAGGTTTTGGTGGGATCGCTGCGAGGCTTCCTGCCGGCCGGACAGGTCGACCGGGCCTACGTCGAGGATCTCGAGCCCTTTATCGGCCAGAAACTCTCGGTGCAGGTCATGGAGGTCGACTCCAAGAAACGCAACCTGGTGGTCAGCCGCCGCGCGCTGCTCGAAGAAGAATACCAGGACGCCGCGGCCGAGTTGTGGCAACAACTCTCGGTCGGTGACATCCGCAGCGGCACCGTCAAGACGCTCAAGGACTACGGCGCTTTCGTCGATCTCGGCGGACTCGACGCGTTCCTGCACATCGGCGAGATCAGCTGGTCGCGTCTGAATCACCCCGAGCAGGTACTGACCCAGGGACAGTCGGTCGAGGTCAAGATCCTGGCGATCGATACCGAGCGGAGCCGGATCAGCCTGGGCATGAAGCAACTCAGCGGAGACCCCTGGGCCGGAGCAGTCAACTCGTTCGCCGTCGGCAAACAGGTCGACGGCACGGTCACCCGCATCATGGATTTCGGTGCCTTCGTGGAGCTGGAACCGGGAGTCGAGGGGCTGGTGCACATCAGTGAGCTGGAACACACGCGGGTCCGCCGAGTCAGCGACGTGCTCAGCGAAGGACAATCCGTCGACGTGCAGGTGCTCGAAGTTGATCCGGAACGGCAAAGAATATCGCTATCGCTGAAGGCTCTGAAGGACCGCCCGGCCGGAAACGGCGGGGGGGACGAGCCCGACGAAGACCTGACACCGGTGGAACGGGTCGAACGCTCGGAACTGAAGGGCGGCACCGGCGACGGCGGAAACCTCTTCGGAAACCCCGACGACTTCTAGCAGCCGGCTCAGAGCAACAGCGACTCGAGCAGCATCCGCATCTTCCTCAGCTCCAGCGCACGGTCGAGGTCGCCGTACTGGTCGGGGAAGAAATCGACCGAGAGCGTCCGGTCGTAGTTCTCGCGACGCAGCTGGCTGATCAACCGGCTGTAGTCGACCTCGCCCAGCCCCACCTGGACCTGGATCTCATCAGGCAACGTGTCCCGCAGGTACACGTGGTAGACGTAGGGGTAGACCTGGTCGTACGACTCGCCTTTGTGAGGTCCGCAGATGTAGTAGGAGGGGTCCAGTGAAAGTCCCACGCCGCTGACGGCCTGGCAGAGTTCCACGGCGGTATGAGCGTCCTCGGTCAGGTGACCGGTGCGGGTACGGATCGACAGCTGCACTCCGGCAGCACTGCTGATCTGCAACAGGTCCTGCAACCGCTCGATCTCGGCATTGAACGGCGTGCCCAGTGGGGTCGAGGGGACGGTGATCTGGGCGACCCGCATCAGCTTGGCCAATCGGGTGATCTCGCCGAATGTCTCGACGTCTACGGGCTGCTCGAAACAAAACGCCACCGGCGTCAGTCGCGACGCGGACCGGTAGCGAGTAACGAACCCCTCGAGGTCGGCCACCACGTCTGACGGCTTCAGATGATCGCTATTTTCATCGAGCCAGAACTCGATCCGGGTGTACCCGTAATCAGCCAGCAAGCCGCAGGCTTCCAGGAAGGGCAGATCACCCAGGCAACGGGAGGTGACGGCGACGTACACGTGAAAAACTCTCTGTCCCAGCGGTGTCAGTGTGGCAGCTGCCCAGATGGCGCGCGGTAATCTAGTTCGATCACACCGATGCTGCAAGATCGAAGGCCTGGAACATCTGTAGGGGTTCGGCCGATTTTTCGCATTCTGTGGCCTCGGGGGACTCCGGCTGCCGATAAGAACCCTACGGCGTCCGCCAAACGGATCGCACGACGCGGCACCAAACCACTCACTTCAACCGGTCTCGCGACCGGGGGGGTTACCCGAAAATGAAGACTCGAATTGCACTGGGCCTGGCCGTTTGTCTGGGTGTTTCCCTGGCCGTCGGTTGCCAGAATCCTCGTGGCATCGTGAGGGGACAGGCTCCGACCGAAGCCCGGTTCGCACCGACCAATTACGACCTGATGCACCACGGCGACCAGCAGCCCCAGGGTGCCTTCCGCGGCGGGCACTATCACACGTTCGACTACCGAGCGCCCGAGGGCATGAGTTACCCGCCGACCAACCAGCCGCCGGCGGTCGTGCAGTACCCCTACTACACCCTGCGTGGACCGACTGACTTCTTCAAAAAGTAGGGTCCGCCGGGGTCTGACCCCTCGGCTATGCGGCAAACCGAAACGGCTCCGAGGTGACTTCGTAGCCGGGGCGGATTGCCACGTTGATCAAGAGACCCAGCGCGATCGCCGTCGCCACCAAGCTCGATCCTCCATAACTGACCAGCGGCAGGGTCATCCCGGTGATCGGCATCAGCCCCACGGTCATCCCGGTGTTGATGATCGCCTGGGTCGCCAGCAGGGTGACGATGCCCGTGGCCAACAGTCGCCCAAACGGCTCACGCGTCGAGTGCGCAATCGAGAGTCCCTTGACGATCAGCACCGCGTAGATGGCCAAAGTCAGCAGGCTGCCGATCAACCCGAACCTCTCGCCGATCAGGCAGAACACGAAGTCGGTCCGTGCCGCGGGCAGGTGGTAGGCAGCCGGGTCATCTATCGGCATCCCGGCCAACTCGCTGCCCCACGTCCCACCCAACGACAGCATCCGCTTGGATTGATACAGGTGGTACCCATCGCCCCGAGGCACCGGGCCGTCCTCGACCTGGGTCAGCAACGAGACCACTCGCGACTTCTGCTCGGCGTTCATCCCCAGCCACAGCACCGGCGTCACCGCCACGCCCATCAGACCGATCAGAGCCAGGTGACGCAGACGGGCTCCGGCAGCAAGCAGCATCGCGAACAGCATCGGCAGAAACAGCAACGCGGTCCCCAGGTCCGGCTCCCTGAGCACCAGCACCAGCGGGACCAGGGTCAGCAGAAACGGAGTGAACAGGCCCAGGAAACGGCGGAAGTTGCGGCGGTACATCAGATAGTGAGACAAGGCCAGGATGAAGGTCAGCTTGGCCAGCTCCGAAGGCTGCATGTCAAAGAAACCCAGGGGAATCCAGCGACGGGCTCCGCGATGTGCCGGCATCAGAAACACCAATAGCAGCAGCACGATCGTCGCACCGAACAGCAGGTAACTGGCCGGACGTAGAGACCGGTACGGTACCCAGGCCGCGGCGATCAGCGCCGGGATCGCCAGGGCAACCCAGATCAGCTGGCGGGTGAACAAAGCACCCGAACCCGCCAACTGGTCGCCTCTCGAGATCCCCGCCAGGCCGAGAGCGACCAGGCCCGAGGCCGCGGCGATCACGCTCCAGGGCACCCGCTTCAGTCCCTCGCCCAGCTGCACCGCGATTCTCCCGTGTTTGACCGCCACTTCAGCGACCGGCTACTGTCAGGCGGCAAGGTTGTAGTCGATTCTCACGCCACAGAGGAACCGCAGGTGGACGCCCGGTTGTCCGGCCCCAGAAAGCTCGTCGCTCCCCTGCTGCTGCTGGCCGCGGTGTCCGGGCTGTGGAGCATGCTGGCCCGGCAACCACTGTGGCACACCGACCTCTGGGGGCACCTGGCCTACGGACGCTGGATGATCCAACACGGTGGCCAGATCCCCCTGGCTGAACCGTTCCTGCCCTATGCCGATGACAGATACCTGGTCGACACGGCTCACTTGAGCCAGTTGATCGGGTTCCGGGTGTTGCGAGCCGGAGGTGTTGAAGCCCTGCAACTGCTCTACGCCACGCTCGTCACCGGTTGCGCCCTGTTGACGATCACCCCGGTCCTGGCATCGAGGTGTCCGCGGCGGATCCCGGCAGGGATTGCCGGAGCCGCACTCTTTTTGGCCGTCGCCTGGCAGCAGCTGGAGATCATGCGTCCCCAGTTGGCCGGGCTGGCCTGCTTCACCGGGCTGCTGGCGCTGCTGCACGACCCCAGGCCGTCGTGGTGGCGAGTCGTCTTGGTAGGAGTCGTGATGGGAGCCTGGGCCAACCTGCATGGTTCATTCGTGATCGGATGGTTGCTGCTGGCAACACACCTGGCCGGCCGGGCGATCGATCGCATCGCCAGGACCCGCCGCTGGGACTCGTGGCGACACGACCGACAGCTCGCTCATCGACTCCGGCAAGCCACCTTCGGCCTGCTGGTCCCCCTGGTGGCAACTCCCTATGGAACCGCCCTGCCGTGGCGGGCCTGGCAGATTGGCCGGCACCCCAACCTGGCCGATATCATCGAGTGGCAACCTCTGGGATGGGATAGGCCACAGGCTCAAGCGATGCTGGCGGCCACCGTGCTGATCTGTTCCCTGGCACTCGTCGGTCGGCGTCGGGTCCGATCCTACGCCTGGTTGATGCTGATCACGACCGGTGTCGCCACGGTCGGCTGTTCCCGGATGATCAACTGGTGGGCCCCGATCGCCGGGCTGGTCGTCGCGCTGCAGGCCACCTCGCTCAGTTCCCACCCCGGTCTCCCACCAGCACCGTCCTCGGGAGATCGACGTAAGGTCCTGGTCGGCGGGCTGGTGCTGGCACTGATCGCGCTGATTGCATCTCCGGCCGCTCGCGGGTTGCTCGTCGAGCGTGACACGCTGGCTGCGCGGCGACCGATGGTCTCCTCAGCCACGCCGCTGGAGGCAACCGCCTGGCTGGTCGAGCACCCACCCAAGGGAATGGTTCTAGCCAGCTACGAGTGGGGCGACTTCCTGATCTGGCAGGGCCCGCCCCGGATCCAGCTGCTGGTCGCCTCGCACGCCCACCTGGTCCCCGAGACCGCCTGGCGTGACTACATCGAGGTGATCGGAGTCGCTCGAGACTGGCAGCAACGGCTTGCCCGGCACGACATCCGGACCCTGGTGCTCGATCGACACCGCCAGGCCGGGCTGATCGCCGCACTCAAGGACGACCCGGGCTGGCAACAGGACTACTCCGACGCACTTGCGGAAGTCTGGTCGCGGAAGCAGTAGCTGAAGGCACCCAGCAGAGTTCCGCGTGGCACCTCGTGGCACAACGAGCACTGCTTGGCGGCCCGCAGGGCACCCATCATCTTCACCCGCTCACCCTGGCTGCGGATCACCAGCGACTCGCCGTTTCGCAGTTCTCGCAACGCAATCGTCTCGAAACCATCCAGCGCCCGGCGGCCCGCATCGGCCAACTCGTCCATCCGCGGCAGGTTTTTCGACACGTAGACCCCCGGCTCGGCACTCTTCAGCAGGCTCACCAATTCGACCCGCTCCAGCTTCCATGCCGACCCACCGGGCGCCTTCTTCGCAAACTGCCGAGTGTGAGAATTAAAGTCTCCGACCGCGTGAGGCTGAAAACCGGTCACGTGCTCGAGGTCGCGGACCCACCCGTAGGTACCCGGGTCGGCGAAATCCTGGAACATGTTCTCGTGCAGGTCATACAGTGCCGGTTTCTCTGCCCGCAAATTCTGCAACGGCAGCCACAGCTCGGATCGATCACCGGTCGAATCGGGCGAACCGCTCAACAGAGCAACCGGCTGAGGAAACGTGCTCAGCTTCGCGATCCGGGTGTTGGAGATCGTTGGCCCCAGCATGCGGCCGAACCCAAACCCCTCGCTGCTGACGAACTTCAGCACCTGCGACGCGTGAACCATCTCCAGCGACGCACGGCGGCGGTGATAACCCCACGACAACCGTCTTGTGGACCGCTCGAGCCTGTCCTCGGCCCGTAACAGAGCCGTCTCGCCCGACTCGGTCAGTACGGGCGGATCCGCCGGAGTGGCTGCGGCGGGCTCGAGCCGTTCCAGCAGCGACTCGAACGGAAATTCACGCCTGGCCCGCTCTGCCTCGATCAACCCCCTAACGCCCGAAAAGCAGATCATCACCAGGGTGGCCACCAGGCCGATCGTGGAAAACCGCGTCGGCGACCAGCGTCGCTTCGAAGACACAACACTCAACAGCGACAGGAACGCGGTCTGGGCCAACAGGAACAGGCTCATCAGGATGAACGAACCGAACAGCAGCAATGTCAGGAACAGGCCGATGGCGAATCGGCCGGCAGTTGTACGCGGTTTCGTTCCGCTCTGTTCGGCCGACCGTCGGCTCCGCTGCCACCAGGTGTACAGCCCGCACACCGAGGCCAGCACGATCGCCAAGGCAACCATCAAGACGGTGAATCGAGTCGTGTACTGCTCGGCCCATCTGTCGAAGAAGTCCTTCATGCGATTCTCTACGCCCAGAGTCGACCCATCCCGTAACAATCATAACACCCGCCTTCAGCGCGGGAATCACCCAATCGCCGCAGCTATCGCCTCTCGAAAACCACCCTCGTCTCCCGCGGCAACCGCCCTCTCCGCCGCCTCAAGACACTCCACCATCCTCGAAGAAACCGGCACAGCCGTTCCCGGCTCGGGCACCTCCGGAACCAGTCGCCCCAGGATCGCGGCCGCCAGACGATCGACACCGTCTCCGGTCAGCGCCGACACCACCAGCGCCTGCTTCGGCAACGCCCCGCCGGTGGCATCCGGCAGATCGCTCTTGTTGGCCACGACCAGTCCCTCGCCCAGCTCGTCCAATAACCGCCGACCCCCTTCATCGACCGCCTGCGACCTGTCGACCACCAGCACCACAAGGTCGGCCGCATCGAGTTCCCGTCGAGCGTGCTCGATACCGACCGCCTCGATTTCGTCGTCCGTCACCCTCAACCCCGCCGTATCGACCAGCCTCAGGGGCCAGCCCTCGAATGCCGTGTGGCCCGAGATCACGTCGCGGGTCGTTCCCGGCTCCTCCCAGACGATCGCCCGACCGAACCCCAGCAGCGCATTCAGCAGGCTCGACTTGCCCACGTTGGGTGCTCCGGCCAGGACAACGGTGGGAGACTGCTCGAGTTGTCGACCCAACCCGGACCACTCGAGCAACTCGGCCAGCATCCCCGTCAGCCGTTCCCGCCGGTCCCAACCAGCGGTTTCCAGTCGCCGCAGCGCCTGCCCAAGCACTCCGGCCTGCTGATCGAGCAGAATGGCGGCGGTCCGCCAGGTCGTCGCAGCGGCCAGTGCCTGGACCACTTCGATCTCAACCTGGTTTGCCGGCTTCCCGCCCTCGCCCTCGCCCTCGATCAACTCGGTCCACTCACACCGGCTCACGCCGGCCTCGGCCAAGTCCGCCAGAATCCGGGCAACCGCAGCCGATCCGCCATGGCAATGCAGCTCGATCCGTTCCGGCCCGATCCGGCACACCACGATCTGTTCCCTCGGCAACCCGTCCCTCCCGTCGCCCCAGTGACCAAAACAGATCCGCCCGAGATCCTGTTCGGCCAGGGGTCTGCCGTTGGTGGCAGCGAACAGCCGATGCCAATCGACCCGTTCGACCGACCCGTCGACCAGCAGGCTGGCGATCGCTCCGCGGCCGGCCGGAGTCAGCACGGCGACCCGAGCGGGGCTCACGTCTTCGCCTCGTCGTCGCCGGCCCGTGCCACTTCGGCCAGGCCGCAGAGGCCCAGGTGAGGCACCAGGCGGGCTTCGGTGAGCGCCGTGGCCAGCAGCGGGCCGCCTCCACCGGTCAGAAACAGCTCGGGAGCCGCACCCTGTAGCGAGTCGGACATCGCCCCGACCAGTTCGCGGACCGCGCCCAGTTGACCAAAGAACAGGCCGCTGCGGATCGCTGCCCTCGTGTCCTCACCCACTGCCTCGGTCGGCCCCGTGCCGAGATCCTCGAGTGTCACCAGCGGGAGCAGGGCGGTGTAGCGGTGCAACGAGCGGGCCAGCAGCCCAAACCCCGGCAGGATCGCCCCTCCCAGGAAGACCCCCTCCGCATCGACCACGTCGACCGTCGTAGCAGTGCCCGAATCGATGATGATCGCCGGACGGTCCCCGGAGCGCAGCCGGTTGACCGCCAGTGCGTTAAGCAACCGGTCGATCCCGGTCTGCCTGGGCTCGGCCAGCCGGACCTGCAGACCCAGGCTACCCGCGTCGGTCAGTACCCGAGGTGCGGGCCAATCGGCGGGCCAGGCCTCGACCACCGTGTCGCGAGCCGCCGGGTTTGAGCCTGCCACTATGCCACGGGGTCCGCCAGCGGACGACTTGCCCAGCCAACCGCCGATTTCACTCCACGGCACCTCGCCATCGGGCGCCACCGCCAACGACTCCACCAACTCCGGCAAGCCCTCCGAGGCTGATACCAGGTCGAAGAGGCCGAACTTGACCCGGCTGTTGCCCACGTCGACGGCCAGCAGCAAGGTCGAGGCGGGGGGGTTCACGACGAGGATCCCTCGATGCGATCGACCACTTCGTTGACAAATCCTTCGGTATCGAGATTCCCGCCGAGGTCGCGAGTCAGGCAGCCGTCGGCCAGGGCACTGTTGTACGCAATCTTGATCCTCTCGCCCGCCTCTCGACACGTCGGGTCGTCGCGGGTTTCCGCAAGATGGTTGAGCATCATGACCGACGACATGGTCACCGCCAGGGGATTGGCCACGCCCTGGCCGGCAATGTCCGGTGCCGATCCGTGGACCGCCTCGAATACCGCCAACTCCTCGCCGATGTTCGCCCCCGGGACCACCCCCAGCCCGCCGACCAGCCCGGCGCACAAGTCGCTGACGACGTCGCCGTAGAGGTTTTCGAGCATGAGCACGTCGAATTGGGACGGGTCCTGGACCAGCTTCATGCAGCCGGCATCGATGATCACTTCCTCGTACTCGATGTTGGGGTACTCGGCCTGGTGCACCTGGCGTGCACAGCGGAGGAACAAGCCGTCGGTGAGTTTCATGATGTTCGCCTTGTGGAAGACCGTGATCTTCTTCCTGCCACGGCGGGTGGCAAAGCGAAAGCCCCAACGCGAGATCCGGTCGCAGGCCGTCTCGGTCGCCACCTTCATGCTCATGACCACGTCGGGAGTCACCTGGTTCTCGACCCCACTGTAGAGACCCTCGGTGTTCTCGCGGATGATCACCAGGTCGACGTCGTCGAAGCGAGTCGAGACGCCCGGCAGGTTGCGGACCGGTCGCACGGCGGCGAAGAGGTTGAGTTTTTGTCTGAGCTGGACGTTGATCGACGTGAAGCCCTCGCCGACAGGGGTTGTGCACGGTCCTTTCAGGGCCACGCCGTGGTGCGCGATCGCCTCGATCGTCGAAGCCGGCAGCACGTCCTGGCCCTGCTCCAACGCCGCCACTCCGGCATGATGCACATCAAACGCAAGCGGAGCTGCTGCCGCCTCGAGAATTCTGACCGCGGCGGAGGTGACTTCCGGGCCAATCCCGTCTCCGGGAATCAACACGACATCATGTGCACTCATCGGCACGATGCCTCAGCTCTCGGTCGCCCCCAGCACCTCGAGGACCCGTTCGTGGACGACTCGCCCACCGCTGGTGACCAGCGTGCCGCGGACCACCTCGTCATCGGATTCGACATCGATCCGGCCATCTCGGCACACGTGCAACAGGAAATTGGCCACGTTGTTGGCATACATCAGGCTGGCATGAGCCGGCACGCTGCAGTGGAGATCCAACGGGCCGAGGATAGTCACCCCCCCGTCGGAAGTGAAGTTGCCGCCCGGCCTGGTCAACTCGCAGTTGCCACCCCGCTCGGCCGCGAGGTCGACGATCACTGATCCCGGCTTCATCGCCTCGACCATCTCGGTGGTCAGCAGGATCGGAGCCGGTCGGCCGGGGATCAGCGCCGTGGTGATCACCGCGTCCATCTCGGCCAGGTGAGCGGTCATGGCCCGCCGTTGTTGAGCGGCCTGGTCCTCGCTCTGTTCTCGAGCGTACCCGCCGGCATCCTCGGCGGCGTCCGACGTGTCGATCAACTCCAGGAACTCCGCGCCCAGGCTCTCGACCTGCTCCTTGACCACCGGCCGGATGTCGTAGCCCCAGACCAGGGCCCCCAGCCTGCGAGCCGTGGCGATCGCCTGCAGTCCCGCCACTCCGGCACCCAGCACCAGCACCTTCGCCGGATGCAGTGTCCCGGCGGCGGTGGTCAAGTAGGGCATGATCCCGGGCAGCGCCATCGACGCCAGCAGTACCGCCTGGTACCCGGTCAGGGTGCTCATCGAGCTCAACACGTCCATCGACTGGGCCCGGGCGATGCGGGGGACCATGTCGAGCGAGAAGGCTGAAACGCCACGAGTGGCCAATTGCGAGACCACCTCGTGCTCGATCAGCGGATCGAGCACCGCGATCAGGACGGCACCGGAGGGAATTTGGGTGACTGTCTCGGGGTCGGGCGGTTTGACGCACAGGATGATCTCGGAGCCAGCAAACAGGCCGGCACGATCCCCGACGATCGTCGCACCCGCTTCGCTGAACGCCTCGTCGGTGATCCCCGAAGCCTCGCCGGCCCCCGATTCGACGTGAACCTCAAGCCCCGCGCGGTCCATCCGCTTGACCGTCCGCGGCGTCGCCGCCACCCGGGTCTCGCCCGCGGCCAGTTCCCTGGGCACCACGACCTTCATTGTTCCCTTTCGTATTCGGTGGCTACAGCGAAAGCGTCTCGATGAGTTGTTCGGCCACCTGCTTGCCGTCGCCAAACAGCATCGCGCAGTTGGGAGCCACGAACAGCTCGTTGGGAATCCCCGCAAACCCCGGACTCATACTCCGCTTGATCACGATCACCTGCGCCGCATGGTCGACATCCAGGATCGGCATCCCGTAAATCGGGCTCCCCTCGGCGGTGCGTGCCGCCGGGTTGCAGATGTCGTTGGCACCCATCACCAACGCCACGTCGGTGTCGGCAAACTCGGGGTTGATCACGTCCATCTCGACCAGGTCGTCATAGGGCACATTGGCGTCGGCCAGCAGCACGTTCATGTGGCCGGGCATCCGTCCGGCGACGGGGTGAATCGCGTACTTGACGCTGATGCCCCGTTCCTTGAGCACGTCGGCCAGTTCACGGATGGCGAAGTGGGCTCCGGCGGCGGCCATGCCGTAGCCGGGGACGATGATCACTCGGCGGGCGTCAAAGAGTCGTTCGGCGGCCTCGACGGTTGAAATCGATTGCGGATCGCCCTGTAACTCGTCACCGCCGGACACGCCACCGGTCGGCCCGCCGACGGCACCGAGCAGCACGTTGGTCAGCGAGCGGTTCATGGCACGGCACATCAGCAGCGAGAGCAGCAGGCCGGAGGATCCATCGAGGGCACCGGCGATGATCAGAACCTTGTTGCTGAGCACAAATCCGGTGGCCGCGGCGGCCAGGCCCGAGTAGGCGTTGAGCATCGCGATCACCACCGGCATGTCGGCTCCGCCGATCGGCAACACGAACATCACACCAAACAGCAACGCCATCCCGGCCAATACAAAGAAGAAGACGGGATTGAGGTCTCCGGTGACCAGGCCGATTATCAGGCACAGCATCGCCAGCAACCACAAGACGTTGACCGCGTTCTGGCCCGGGTAAGTCATCGGCTTGCTGCTGATCAGGCCCTTCAGCTTGCCGAAGGCGACCATGCTGCCGGTGAACGTCAGCGCCCCGAGCATGATCTCAAGCCCCGCCACCCCGACGTGAAACGCGCTGAATTCCGGGGCGGTTGAGCCTTCCGGACGCATGATCACGTGGCGGATCACCTCGCAGATCCCCACCAGCCCGCTGGCGGCACCGCCGAGCCCGTTGACGATCGCGATCCGTTCAGGCATCGCCGTCATCGGCATGAACACCGCCATCATCAGGCCGATCACGCCGCCGGCGACCATGCCCACAGCGATCCACTCCCACTTGACAATCAGCCCGTGCTGCAGCGTGCCCACGATTGCCAGCAGCATGCCGCAGGCCGCCAGCAGGTTGCCTCGCCGAGCCGTCTCGGCCGAACTCAGGTCGCGGATCCCCACGATGAACAGAACCGCAGCGGCCAGGTACAGCCACTCGGTCGACATCGGCACCAATTCCGCAAGTAGAGGCACGGTCTAGCGACTCCCCTTGCGGAACTTGGCCAGCATCCGGTCGGTGATCGCAAAGCCACCCACCACGTTGCACATCGCACACCCCACCGCCAGGCCACCCAGCACGTTGCAGATCAACGGCTCGGACAGGCCCGCCGCAACCAGCGAACCGACCAGCGAAATGCCCGAAATCGCGTTGGTGCCGGACATCAACGGAGTGTGCAGCAGAGGCGGGACCCGCAGGATCAACTGGTACCCGAGAAACGACGCGAGTACGAAGATGTAGAGCAGGATCAGCAGCTCCGAACCGTCGACACCGTGTTCGGGAGCCGCCGCTGGGGATGGAGTCGTCTCCTGAGCCAACAGCAACCCGGGGCTAAGAACAGCCAGAGCCAGCACGACCAGGAGCAGTCGGCCATGCGTTCGTTGCACGAAATCACTCCGTCCTTGAAATAAAACCGTCATGACAATAATGCAACACGACCTAACAGGACAAGTGTTGCGGGGAACAGGCACGCCCCAAAGTTCGCCTGAGGCAAACCCAGCAGCGTGCCAGTCGATGAACCTCAAGTTCCACAACTCCCCGTCGGCGGACTAGGATGCTCGGACACGGTCCCGCCTGGGAGCTCCACGGCATTGGAATCGACGCGCACCACAGCAACCCGACCCGCCCTGGCACTCAGGCAGGTCAGCGTGGCATTCGACCCCGATCACGGCGTGCTCGAGAGAGTCGACCTGGAAGTCGCCGACGGGGAATTCGTCACCCTGGTCGGACCCTCCGGCTGCGGCAAGTCGACGGTGCTCCGGCTGATGGCCGGACTGCTGCAACCCACCTCCGGCCAAGTCGGACTCCCCAACGAACCTCGAATCGCCCTCGTCTTTCAGGAACCCAACCTGTTGCCGTGGCGAACGGTCGAGGAGAACATCCGGCTGCCACTGGAGTTACTGGGCGTGGACTCGGACGAGTCCGACCGGAGGGTCAGCAAGAGCCTGGAGCTGATCGGGTTCGGGAGCGGCGACGTACAGAAGCGACCCCGTGAGCTTTCCGGCGGGATGCGGATGAGGGTCTCGCTGGCGCGGGCACTGGTGACCGAGCCCGACGTGTTGCTGCTCGACGAGCCCTTCGCCGCTCTCGACGACCTGCTCCGTGAACAACTCAATGAAGAACTGCTCGCGATCCACTCGGCCCGCGGCACCACCGCGCTCTTCGTCACTCACAACGTCTCCGAAGCGGTCTTCCTGTCCGATCGCGTGGTGGTGATGCCGGAGGCGGCTGGCGGCAACTTCACCGAGGTCACTGTCGATTTTCCGAGGCCGCGGACCGCGTCGTTGCGAGCCGAGGCCGCCTTTGCCGAACTGGCCGGTAAGGTGTCGGCACGACTGAGGCGAGGCGGCCAGGAGGAGTCGTCTTGAGCTCCTCGCAACGGCACATGCTGTCGAGGTGGTGGCCACCGGTGGGGCTGCTGCTGGTCGTACTCGCCGTGTGGCAGGCGTCGGTGTGGTGGTTCGAGTGGCCGCCGTTCTTGATGCCGGCCCCGAGTGACGTCGCCGGTGCTGTGGCCGACGACGGAGACCGATTGCTGGTGGCGAGCCTGAGAACCGGAATGGCAGCGTTGACCGGCTTCACCGCCAGCCTGGTCGCGGGAGTGCTGATCGCGGTCGTGTTCTCGCAGTCGCGGCTGGTCCGCCAGAGCTGCTATCCCTACGCGATCTTCCTGCAAACGGTTCCGATCATCGCCATCGCCCCGCTGATCATCACCTGGTTCGGAACCGGGTTCCCCAGCGTGGTGCTCGTGACCCTGATCATCAGCCTGTTTCCAATCATCGCCTCGACCACCTCGGGGCTGGTGAACATCGACGAGGACCTGCTCGAGCTGTTCCGGCTCTACCGCGCCGACCGTTGGCAGGTGCTGTGGAAGCTGAGACTGCCTCACGCGGTGCCGTACCTGGTCACCGGAGCCCGGACCAGCAGCGGGATGGCGGTGATCGGTGCGATCGTCGGCGAGTTCTTTGTCGGTCACACGACGACGCACTACGGGCTGGGGCACCTGGTACTGAGTACCTCGCAGCACCTCAAGACCGCAAACCTCTTCGCCGCGGTCATCGCGTCGGCCCTGCTGGGGATCGCGCTGTTCGGTGCGGTGACCTGGATCGGAACATTCCTGCTGTCCCGCTGGGGAAACGCCGGGGGTCAGACGCCTCATGTGGCGAACCCCGGGTGACAACCACGCACCAAGCAACCACAATGACCACACAGCTCCAGCACCACCCCAGGACCCCCACCGTGCCGTTCCCCTCCGCCAGGTGGCTCACCCCACTGGTCCTGATCTGCCTGGGCTGCGGCGGAAACGAACCGGCACCCGACGCCGACGGCAAGATCGTCCGCCCACCCACAGCAGTCTCGCTGCAACTGAACTGGTTTCCCGAGGCCGAACACGGAGGCTTCTTTGCTGCCGACGTCCACAAGCTCTATCACGACTCAAACCTCGACGTCGAAATCCGCCCCGGAGGACCCGGAACGCAGGTCGTCACCCAGGTCGCGACCGGTCGCGTGCTGTTCGGAGTGACCAACGCCGACCGTGTCCTGGTCGGCCAGGCAGCCGGAGCAAAAACGGTGGCGGTGATGGCGGCGATGCAGATCAGTCCCCGCTGCGTGATGGTCCACGAGAACTCGGGGATCGGTTCGCTGAAGGAACTCGGGCAGGTCGGCACCCTGGCCGTCAGCAGCACCGCCACCTGGTCCCTGTTCCTGCAGAAGACCGTCGACCTGGACGGAGTGCAACTGGTCCCCTACGCCGGAAACGTCTCACTGTTCCTGCTCAACGACGACTTCGCCCAGCAGGGCTACTCGATCAGCGAACCCTTCGTGGCTCGACTGCAAAACGCCCAGCCTCGGGTCCTGATGGTCTCGGACCTGGGATTCAACCCCTACACCAGCGTGCTGATCACGACTCCCGAGGTGATCCGCACGCGACCGAAACTGGTGGCCGCGATGGTCAAGGCCTCGGTCGCCGGATGGCGGCAATACCTCGACAACCCCAGCCTGGCCAACCAGGCGATTTCGGCCCGAAACGAGGACATGGGCCTGCCGATCCTGGCCTTCGGGGCCCGAGAGCTGAGGTCGCTGTGCTCGACCACCGAGACTCCTCGTGAAGAACTCGGACGGATGACCGAGACACGCTGGAAGGCGCTGCTGGACCAGTTGGTCGACGTGAAGGTGATCGAAGCGGGGAAGGTGGTGGCCTCGGAGGCGTTCACGAACCAGTTCCTGGATGACCGCTGATTTCCTGACCGGTCCCGATCCGTCTTGCCAACGCTGACCCTCGTCGGGAAAATGACGGGGCAGCGGGTCGGAGCGGCAGGGGATCGAGACATCATGTCAGGCACGACCACCGACGGTTCACACAACGGATCATCTCACGGCACAGCCGACGGCGGCGGTTTCTGGACCGACGAAGACCGCGCGGCGGTGGGGGGGCTGGTCGAGACGATCCGGCGGGTCGAGCAGCACGCGTTCGAGAACGGCGACCGGGTCCTGATTGCCGACGCCCACAACCTGCTGGGCGGACTGGTGCAGCTCTACGACCTGCTCACCGCGTTCCGCAACAGCCCCGACGGCCGGATCAAGGGGCCGCAGGGAGTGGCCAAGAAGCTGGGCCTGACCCGAAACGGCGTCTACTGCCGACTCGAGATGGTCGGACTCGATCCCGAGGACCTCAGGAATCCGCCCGGTGACGTGCTCGACCTGGTCCACCTCAGCCGCATCCTCGGACCACTCGCCCAGCGGCTGCAAGAGACCGCCGAATCGATCTAGGTCGTCGGTTTCGACCAGATTGTCAGGCCCTCCAGCGACGTGTCACTCTCGCGACCACCCCGCCCCAGTGCCCAGCCCAGCCCGAACAGCAACGGGTTGGCCACCACGCCGACCCAGAACGTATCCAGCACCTTTTCGTGCAGCGCGGGAAACCACTCGGCCGCCGCGGAAGTGCTCAGCCCCACCCATCCGCTAACCAGCGCAACCGAAACGGCCGTAGCGACGGCGGCCGAGCGACCGGTGGCACGTCGAGTCAGCAGCCCGAGCAAAAACAGCCCCAGCAGGCCACCTCCCAGGATACTCAGCAGCTTCGTCTGCACGTCCTCCACCCCCTCGGGGGTCCGGGTCGCGTGGATCAAGAGGCCGCTGGCGATCATCACCACTCCGGTCAACAGGCTCACTCCTCGGCCCACCCGACCGTAGTGGTGCTCATCGGACTCCCTTCGCCACAGCCGCCGGTAGAAGTCGTTGGTGATGGTGGCGGCGATGGCGTTGATGCTGCTGTCCAGTGTCGACATCGCCGCGGCGATCAGGCCGACGATCACGAACCCTGCCACACCGGCGGGGACGCGGGTGATGATGAAGTGAGAGAAGATCTGTTCGGGCTCGAGATCGGCGACGGCCGGATCGCTCTGGAACCCGTAGAAGACATACAACGCCGTTCCGACAAACAGGAAGTAGGCCCAGACGGGAAACGTCAGCAGCCCACCGATCCACAGGGCACGGTTCGCCTCGCGGTGGCTGCGGGCGGCCATGTACCGCTGCACGGTGGTCTGATCGGTGCCAAGAATCTGCAGGAAGACAATCAGCTTGGTCAGCATCGTGGCGCCCAGCGTGTGGCCGGCGACATCGCCTGCGGAGACTCCGAAACTCAACTTGTCGTGATCGACCGCCACGCTGACCAGCCCGCTGAGTCCGCCAGGGATGCCGTTCAGCAGGATCGGCAGGCAGATCAGCCCGCCGCCGATCAGAGCCACGCCCTGCAGCACATCGGTCCAGATCACCGCACGCAGCCCCCCCAGCACGGTGTAACCGGCCACGATCATGCCGAAGACGATGATCACCGCATCGAGAAACCAGTCCTCGCGGTGGCCGAGTATCAGTTGCAGCGACTCGGACGCGACGAACAGGATCAAGCCCATCCTCGCCACGTGAAACAGGATGAAGGCACCGCCGGCGTAGAGGCGGGCCCAGAGTCCGAAGCGGCGTTCGAGGTATTCGTAGGCTGACTGCAGCCCGCCGGCCCGGTAAAACGGTATGAACAGCAGCCACGCCACCGGCAGAGCCAGCACGTACATGGCATTGGCCGGCAGATGACGCCAGTTCGACTGGTACGCCGCCGCCGGCAGGGCCAGGAAGGTCATCGAGCTGACGATTGTGGCCATCAGCGAGAAGCCGACCGCCCAGCCGGGCAGCGACCGGTCGGCCAGGAAGTACCCGCCGGCCGTCTTGCTCTTGCGAGAACACATCACGCCGATCGCGGCGATCAGGGCCATTCCCAGGCCGATCACTACGACGTCAGCGGTGCGGAGTGTCGCGGGCACGTCAGCAGCGTGCCGCGGCACGCTCCCCAGTCATCGCTTGGCCTACTACTTCCTCTTCTTGACCGTCTCGATCGCCATCAGGTGCACCTCGAAGATCAGCACCGCATGAGGACCGATCTCCTGTCCGGCACCCCGGGCTCCGTAGGCCAGTTCCGAGGGAATCACCAGGCGGTAGACCGAGCCGACGTTCATCAACTGCAACGCCTCGGTCCACCCCTTGATCACCCGGTTGGCAGCGAACTTGACCGTATCGTCACCCTTGGCGGGGGCCTTTCCCTTGAACGACTCGTCGAAGACCTTCCCGTCGATCAGCGTGCCACGGTAATGCACTTCGACGTTGTCCGTCGCCTTGGCGTTGGCCCCCTTGCCGGCCTTCAACACCGTGTACTGCAGACCGCTCTTGGTCTTCTTGACACCGCGTGTCTTGCCGTTGGCCACCAGGTACACCTGCCCGGACTTCTTGTTCTTGTCGGCCAGAGCCTTGCTCTTGGCACCCTGCTGGGCCTGCATCTCCTTCTGAAAGTCCGCCAGGGCCGCCTGCAGCTTCTCGTCACTCAGGGCAGGCTTCTTGCCGGCCAGGGTATCGGCGATTCCGGTGGCGAGCAGCTTGGGGTCGATGTCGAGCCCCTGCCGCTTCAGAGCCTGGCCGATCTGCAGCCCGATCGCGTAACTCGCCTTGTCGCGATTGGTCTTTAGAGTCGGACTGCCCGTGGCCTTCTTGGCGGCAGTCTTCTTCGCGGCAGTCTTCTTCGCGGCAGTCTTCTTCGCCTTGGCGTCCTGGCCGTCGACGGAGGTGACGGTCGTGGTCAAGAGGACGGCACAACCGAGAGTCAGCAAGAGAACCAGATGTCGCATGCCTGTGTACTCCGGCCGGGTTCGGTATGCGATCCGCGACATGCCCGGCCGGCATCAGCGGTCGCTCATTACAGCGGTCAACCTCGCAGCAGCCTCACACGTGCCTACATGAACGACTAAAACACTCGTCTTCCGGTGATTCGGCGCGACTGAAACAGCGGGATCTAGCCTACCGGACCGGCTTCAGGCTGGCCAGTCCGCGCCTCGTGCCACCACAGCAGCCCGAACACCACCGCCATCACGACCGCCGCCCACTGGTATCCGGTCCAGCCGCCCCAGAGTTTCGCCTCGGGACGAATCCACTCGGTCGCGAATCGATAGACCGAATAGGTGATGAGGTAGAGTTTGAAGAGGTGCCCGACGAGCAGCCCGTCGCGACGCAGAGCAGCCAGCACGGCGGCACACCCCAGATGAAACAGCGACTCGTAGACCTGGGTCGGGTGCCGCAGGATCCCATCACCAAAATCGACACCCCAGGGCAGGCCGGTGGCCACCCCGTAGCAGCAGCCGCCGGTAAAACAGGCGAGCCGGCCGATCGCCACCGCCACGGGAATCGCCACCGCGAAACTGTCTCCGGTCCCGACCCGCACTCCGCAGTACCACTTGCCGGCCTCGACCCCGAAATAGCCTCCGGCCAACCCCAGCATGATCGTCTTGCCGTCGGCAAACAGCGCGCGGCCGCTGAGCACTGCGGGCCAGTCGCCGTCAACGACGTAGGCCAGCGCAAACGGCAACTTCGCCGCCAGGAAGGCCCCGCTGAAGCCGCCCAGTCCGATCATCACCCGCTGCCGGACCGAGAGTCCCAGCCGGACCTGGCGACCCCTGGACAACCAGACCGCGGTGACGACGGCCGCCAGCATGATCGCCGCGTAGGCGATGCGACCATCCACCGTCAGCTTTCGATCGAGTCGACGGTCAACTCGGCCAGCCGATCCAGCGTCGGCAACGGAACGTGGCCTTCACGATAGAGCACGTTGTAGGCACAGAAGGGAATCACGTGGCCGGAAGGCAACACGTGGTGGATGCAACACTTCATCACCCGCCGAACGTCAAAGTTGTAGGCGTCCAGGAACGAGGTAATCGTGATGCGAAAGACGTCCGAGGGATCCAGTTCCTCGGCAAGGCCTCGCTGGAAGAACTCCAGAGCCAACGGATCCGCGGCGATTTCGGGACCAGAAGGAACAATCGGCTGGCCGGCCAGCAGCGGAAGTTCGGGGATCACGAGTTCATCGACCGAACCCGGAACCGAACACCCCTCGGGACCGCAACAGCCCAGACGCCCGAGATATGTCTCGATAAGTTGCCGGGCCCGCGACCGGTTGAACGTGATCCCGTTGGCCAACAGGTCGCTGTGCTCCCGCGCGTCGATAATCCGCATCAACGGGATCACCCGGCCCCCGGAGCGGTAGGCGTAGGTCAGGGTGTGGCAGTTGGGATGAGCACACGGCAGTGGCATGAAGTCCTCGGCCACGAACTGCCCATCGGTCTGCTCTTCGATCAACCTGACCACCTCCGGAAACGTCACGCGTCCTTCGAGCGTCTCGGGCAACACGTGGCGTCCGCTGTAGGTGGCCGGCTGCAGGCTGACGCCGGTGATCCACCTTCGGGCCAAGCCAAACTCGATGATCGCCCCCAACTCGTCCTCGTTGACGCCACCCTGGATGGTCGTGACCAGCGTGGTCCGCAGCCCCGCCTCGCCCAGGACCTCGACCGCTGCCTGTTTCGTTTCCGCCAACGGCTCGCCCCGCAGCGACTCGTAGGTCGACTCACGGAACCCATCGAACTGCAGGTAGATCTCCAACCGATCACGATGCCGGGCGACCGCCTCGAGAAACTCACCGTCGCGGGCGAACCGGACGCCGTTGGTGTTGATCATCACGATGTCGATCGGCTGCCCGCAGGCGTAGTCGAGGATCTCGAGAAAATCGGGGTGGATCGTCGGTTCGCCGCCCGAGAGCTGCAGCACCTCGGGCCGACCTTCGACTTCGACCAACCGGTCGATCGAAGCAATGGTCTCTTCGAGCGAGAGATGTTGGCCGCCGGGACCGCTGGAGGCGTAGCACATCGGGCACGAGAGATTGCACGAGCTGGTGATTTCGACCAGACCCACGCAGGTGTGCTGTTCGTGCTCGGTGCACAAACCGCACTCGTAGGGACACCCCTTACCGGTGGCGGTGACACCGACCTGGCGAGGCACCTTGCCGGGTACGCTGAACTCGAGCTGATCGAAGCTGTTCACGTCGCTGCAGACAAAGTCTTCGCGCGAGCCGTGAGTCGGACAGTGCTTGCGGAAGTAGACCCGACCACCCCGCTCGATGATCTTCGCGGGCACCAGCACCAGGCACTCCGGACACAGGCTCTGGGTCATCCCGAGAAACGTGTGATCGCGGACGGGCATCGACATGGTGGACTCGCAACGTCCTGCTACATGAACAATATTGCACAGCCGACGAAGAAAGCGGCTCCGGCCGCGACCAGCACCAGGACCGCACAACCGATTCCTGCCAGCGCCCTGGACCAACCAGAGCCTTCCGATGCCGTTGCCTCCGCGGACCACTGCGGGTCGACTGAATCCAGCGCGTTGCCGCACGACGTGCAGGAGGTTGAATTCAAGGGAGTCTCGGCGCCGCAATGCGAGCAGACAATCGTCATCTCGCCACTGTCGCCAGTTCCTTCAACACCCGGCGTCTCAGACATCGTCAGCCTCGATCCAAACCTCCCCCCGGCCGTGATTGTGCGATCGGCCAACCGAGAAATACAAGTCCGAAACCGCTGGAAACCGATGCCCAACGCCCGGTGCCTGGCTATCAGATGGGGCTGCGGTGGGGCTGCGGGCGGCAGTTGCAAACGGCAGGGTGACCTCGTAGAACAGATGTTCGATTCCAGCGAGCGGACCTGATTGGGATCGCACGTTTCTCGAAGTTCTCCATCGGTCCCGACCGCGATGCCCACCGCTCTGATCACACCCGAAGCCCTGCTCGAACAACCCGGTCCTCACGTCGATCGGTTGCTGGAGGCCGGTTTCGAGGTCAAGTACCCTAGCGATCCCACGTTCACGCGTGGCCTGTCGCCATCGGAGACGATTGCGGGGCTGGACGGAGTCGACGCGCTGTTGGCCGGTGGCGAGAGGTTGACGTCAGAGGTACTGGAGGGGTGCCCGGGACTGCGAGTGATCGCTCGCTGTGGCGTCGGTTTTGACCGGGTCGACATCTCGGCGGCGACGCGATTGGGTCGCGTGGTCACGATCACCCCCACGGCTAATCACGCCGCGGTGGCCGAGCAGGCGTTGGCACTGCTGTTCGGAGTCTCCAAGCGGGTCGTGGCTCATGACGCGCTGGTGCGATCGGGTGGCTGGAGCACCGCGCCGATGCGACCGATCCGTGGCCAGACAATGGGCATCTTCGGTCTGGGTCGCATCGGCCGCAGCATGGCCACGCGGTGCAGTTCGCTGGGCATGACGGTGATCGCGACCGAGAAGTTCCCCGACGAATCATTCTGTACCGAGCACGGAATCGAGCTGGTCGATTTCGACTCTCTGCTCTCTCGAAGCGACGCCATCAGCATCCACTGTCCGCTCAACGACGAGACCCGAGGTCTCTTTGATGCGGGTGTGCTGTCGAGAATGAAGCCCGAGAGCGTGCTGATCAACACGGCACGTGGCGGGATCATCGTCGAGAGTGACCTGTGCGAGGCTCTGCAGAACGGGCCGTTGGCAGCCGCCGGCCTGGACGTCTTCGAGCAAGAACCGGTCTCGACCGACAACCCCCTGTTTGCACTCCAGAACATCGTCGTCAGTCCGCACCTGGCCGGTGCCGACACGACCAGCATCCAGGACATGGCCAACGAGGCGGCCGACTGCATTGCCACGTTGTACGAGGGCAACTGGCCGGGCCCGGCGGTGGTCAATTCCGACGTCCAGCCGGCATGGTCCTGGTAGCACAGTTCTTCACCCACTTTCCCGGAACACGTCGAGTTACCCGCCATGACGGACATCGTTTCGCTGGTTGCCGACCTGCACACCGTCCGCTGTGGAGGTTGCAAGGTCCTGGTTGACGATCCCCTGGCCGTGAAGTGTGCGTTCTGTGGAGCCACCTTCGACCGGGTGGTTTCGAACCACGTCGGGCTGGCCAAGCGGCTGATGAGCCAGCGGACCGGTGACAACGGGGGTGACGATGAGGAGGAGGCCGAGGCTGGCGACACGGCGGCGACCGAGGAACTGGTGACAGTCTCTCGCAGCGTGCTCACGGCACTGGCCGAGACACTCGGAGGAATCGACGAGGCGGGCGACGCGGCGGCGGTTGTCGCCGGATTGCTCGAGTCGGCACCGGCGGCCGGAGGTGGCTCGAATGGCTGATTTCATCAACCCGGTCAAACAGGCCTTCGACGACGGGCGAGTCGCCTGGGGCGTCGGATTGCCCGACTGCTCCGATATCCTCGCCAAGCTCTCTGTCGACACCGGACCCGAGTTTCTCTGGATCGACCTCGAACACCGGGCCTACGGGCCTCACGAGGTCCGCTGGGTGCCGATCATTTGCCGCCAGGCAGGCGTCTCGCCGATGATCCGTGTCCCGGGTCTCGATTCGAACTGGATCAAGAAAGCACTCGACATCGGCGCCAGCACGATCATGGTGCCCCAGGTCGACACGGCCGAGCAGGCTCGGTTGGCCGTGGAGTACTGCAAGTACCCACCCGAGGGATCTCGAGGCGTCTCGCCATTGTGGCCGATGATGATGGATGTCGACTGGGGCGACTACCTGCCGGTGGCCAATGCCGAGACGGCGGTGGTCGTGCAGATTGAATCGCCACTTGGGCTGGAAAACGTCGATGAGATCGCGGCGGTCGAGGGTGTGGACGTGGTGTTCGCCGGGCCGCAGGACATCTCCGCTTCGCTGGGTGTCATCGGGCAACCGCGGCATCCCGACGTGGTCAAGATCCTCGACGGGTTCCCCGAACGAGTGGCCCGCTTCGGCAAGCCGGCCGGCATCACCGATGTCGGCCTCGAACACGCCCTGCACTGGCAAGAGCGTGGTTATCGCTTCATCAACATCGGTACCATCGCTCACATGGGGCTCGACGGTGTCACCGAAGCTCTCGAGCGATTGCGAAACGGTGACGGCAGTTAGCGACCACGTCGCCCGCCGCTGCCCCGGCCGTCTCGACCGAGTTCCAGCCGTTCGCTAGGATGCCGCCCGACATGGACGCCAGCGGAATCCGCAACTTCTCGATCATCGCACACATCGATCACGGCAAGAGCACGCTGGCCGACCAGCTGCTGCTGCGGACCGGTGCGATCACCCAGCGCGAGTTCCGCGACCAGGTGCTCGATGATCTCGACATCGAGCGAGACCGGGGAATCACCGTCAAGGCCCGCACCGTCGCCCTGACTCACGAATTCGACGGCAAGCAGTACGAACTGAACCTGATCGACACGCCCGGCCACGTCGACTTCCACTACGAGGTCTCGAGGAGCCTGGCCGCCTGCGAAGGAGCCCTGCTGCTGATCGACGCCTTCCAGGGAGTCCAGGCCCAGACCGTCGCCAATGCCTACGCCGCACTGGGCGCCGATCTCGAGATCATCCCGGTCATCAACAAGATCGACCTGCCGGTGACGCGGGTCGATGAGGTACTTACCGAAATCGAAACCGTGCTGGGACTCGACCCCGACGAGGTCCTGCAGATCAGCGCCAAGGCCGGCATCGGGATCGACGAAGTGTTCGCGGCGGTCAGAGACCGCGTGCCGCCGCCCTCGGGACAGCCCGGCCAGCCACTCAGGGCACTGGTCTTCGACAGCAAGTACGACAGCTACCGCGGAGTCGTCATCTATCTGCGGGTGATGGACGGAACCATCAAGACCGGGGAAACGGTCCGGTTCATGCGCAACGGCGGAGAACACGAGGTGCTCGAACTGGGTCAGTTCCGGCCCGATATGACTCAGTGCCAGGAACTCGGGCCCGGTCAGGTCGGCTACCTGGTCACCCGCATCAAGGAACTGGGCGGGGTGGGGGTGGGTGAGACGATCACCGGAGCGGCCGAACCGGCCACCGAACCCCTGCCGGGCTACCAGGAACCTCAGCAGATGGTCTTCTGCGGCATGTACCCCACCCAGGCAACCGATTTCGAAACTCTGCGCGGTGAACTTCAGAAGCTGAGTCTCAACGACTCGAGCTTCACGTTTCAGCCGGAAACCAGCGACGCACTGGGATTCGGGTTCCGCTGCGGGTTCCTGGGCATGCTGCACATGGAGATCATCCAGCAACGGCTCGAGGGTGAAGCGGGGATCGAGCTGGTACAGACCGCACCCAACGTCACCTACCAGGTCCTGAGACACGACGGCGAGATCGTTCGGGTCGACAATCCCCAGGAACTGCCCGATACGGGACTGATCGACGAGTTGAGGGAACCGATCGCACGGGCGACGTTCATCCTGCCGGCCGAGAACATCGGCACGATCATGACACTGTGCGAGGACCGTCGCGGTCAGTACCGCAGCACCGAGTACCTCGGCCCGCAGCGGGCCCAGCTGGTCTACGAATTGCCCCTGGCCGAAATCGTCTACGATCTGTACGACAGATTGAAGAGTGCCACTCGCGGATACGGGACGCTCGATTACGATACAACCGGTTTCCAGTCCGCCGACCTGGTGCGACTGGATATCCTGGTCAAGGAGCGTCGCGTCGACGCACTCTCGACCATCGTCCACCGCTCGCAGGCCGAGCGTCGCGGGAGATCCCTGGTGAAGCGGCTGAAGCAGGAAATCGCCAAGCACCAGTTCGAGATCCCGCTGCAGGCAGCGATCGGCACTCGAGTGATTGCTCGCGAGACGATCCCGGCGATGAGGAAGAATGTGACGGCGAAGTGTTACGGCGGCGACATCACGCGGAAGCGGAAGCTGTGGGCCAACCAGCGAGCCGGCAAGAAGCGGATGAAGCAGTTCGGCGAGGTCGAGATCCCCCAGAAGGCGTTCCTCTCGGTCCTGGACTCCAGCGGAGACCACTAAATGTCCCGCCGCGGCAGCGCGATTCGAGGTCTGCTCGAGCTGATCGCCTGCACGGCCATCTCGGTATCGCTGCTCAAGGGGTTCCTGGTCGAGGGCTTCCTGATCTCGACCGGCTCGATGGCTCCTCACCTGCTCGGCTTTCACAAGCGGGTCACGTGTCCCGATTGCGGCTTCGAATTCGCCCGCGGCACCGATCTCGATGGGCCCCCGACCCGGCCCGGAGTGGCCACCTGCATCAACTGCGGCCGCACCGGGATCGACGTCTCGCTGGTGCCCCGTAACGAGGGCGACCAGCTGCTGGTACACAAGTTGCCCTGGCTCTTCTCGGACGTCGGCCGCTGGGAACCGATGGTCTTCCGACGCCCGGACCAGGCCACCACCGCGTTCGTCAAGCGGGTGGTCGGGCTGCCAGGAGAATCGGTCCAGATCATCGACGGGAACATCCATGCCGATGGTCAGATCTGCCGCAAGACGCTCGCCCAGCAACACGGCCTGACCGTCGCCGTCTACAACGACCGCTTTCGACCACAAGGCGGCCCGAAACGCTGGTCAACCGGACCCGGATGGTCAAAGCAATCCGCGGCATTCCGATTCGCGGCGATGGACACCTCGACCAGTTGGCTGACCTATCACCACCGCGACATCGAGCAATCCGGAGCAATCCGCGACCGCTACGCCTACAATCCACGTGAGCCTCGATCCCGGACCCGCTCGGTCGAGGAGCTGCTGGTGAGTTTCGAGGTGATCTCGGGTGACACGCCGGCTCGGTTGAGCATTGAGCTGGACACCAGGGGCCAACGCGTGGAGTGGATCCGCGATCCGGCGGCGGGCAAGCAATGGCTGACCACCGACGGGCACACGGTGCGGTCGGTCTCGCTGGATTCCCCGGACCCCGGGGTCCGCCAGGTCCTGGAGTTCTCGACGATTGACCGCACGCTGAGAGCCGCTGTCGACGGACGCCTGGTGCTGCCGCCGCTGGCACTCTCGGGTCACGACCGCGACGGCGGGTCGGGACCGGGCAAGCTGTTGAAGCTGGGCGCCGCGGCCGGGGACCTCGAAATTCACAACCTGCGGATCGATCGAGACGTCTACTACCGCGACTCGAGCGGTCAGCACGGCACCACCAGTCCCTGGCAGCTGGGTTCTGACGAGTTCTTCATGCTGGGCGACAACAGTCCCATCTCACTCGACAGTCGCTCGTGGCCTCACCCCGCCGTGCCTCGCCACCTGGTGATCGGCAGACCGCTGCTGGTCCACCTGCCCTCCAGGCAGTGGCAGGTCGAACTGGGTGGCCAGCCGCGGCACATCCGCGTTCCCGACTTCCGACGCATCCGGTATATTCGCTGATTGCGGCAACATCCCGCACACGCCTCGCCAGAACACACCCAACCTCATACCACCCGCCATGTCTCAACCCGGCAACTCTCCGAGTCCCGAGCCCAAGTCCGCCGGTAGTGCTTCGGACCTGTTGACCGGTGTCGAGCCCGAACGACGGGGTGGTTGGCGAGAGACGATCGAGTCGTTTGCGATCGCCTTCATCCTGGCCTTCATCTTCAAGACGTTTGAGGCCGAGGCGTTTGTGATCCCGACCGGGTCGATGGCCCCGACACTTTATGGCCGGCACAAGGATGTCGACTGCGAGGCCTGCGGGCACAACTACACGGTGGGGGCCAGCGAGGAACTGCAGGACGACTGGTACCAGCCACACCTCCGACTCACGTCGTCCTACTGCCCCAACTGCCGAAACGAAAACGACATCAAGGACCTGCCGGTCTTCAAGGGGGACCGGATCCTGGTCAACAAGTTCCCCTTCGAGTTCGGTCAACCGAAGCGGTGGGACGTGACGGTCTTCAAGTTCCCCGAACAACCCAACGTCAACTACATCAAGAGGCTGGTGGGCTTGCCCAACGAGACCATCGTGATCCGGCAGGGCAACCTCTACGTGGCAACCGACGACGGCGGCCGGCAGATCCTGCGGAAGGCCGATCCGAACAAGCAGGACGGGCTGCAGTTGATCGTGTTTGACAACGATCATCCCGAGACCGGTTTGCACGCACGCGGTTGGCCGAGGCGGTGGGCTGCGGTCGAGGCCGACCTCGACAACCCGCGTGCCGTGGCCGGCTGGAGCGAATCGGAGTCGGGATGGAGGGCCTCCGACGACGCACGCTCGTTCTCACTGGCCCCCTCGAAACAGCTGAAGTGGATTCGGTACCGGCACTTCGTGCCCAAGCCCGAAACGTGGAAGGAGCAGGGGGCGATCGAATCGCCGCCACGGCCGCAGCTGGTTACCGACTTCTGCGGCTACAACACCTACGAAGGTGGACACCTGTCGGGACGGGACCAGGACTGTTACTGGGTGGGCGACCTGACTCTGAAATGTGAGGTCACGATCGGGCAGGTCAACGACTCGGGACGACTGCTGCTGGAGCTGATCGAAGGACGCCGTCGATTTCGGATAGACTTCGACCTCGCCGCAGAGACGGTTCGTGTCACATCCAGAATCGACCTGAACCGGAATGAGGACGAAGAGGAGGAGCTGGGGCGGGCCGAGGGGGTCCGGCTGAGCAACGGCCAACACACGCTGAAATTCGCAAACGTCGATGATCGACTCTGCCTGTGGGTCGACGGCCAACTGGTCGACCCGGGCCCGGCAACCTCGTACCGGCAGGATGCCACCGACTTCCCCGGTCCCGGGCTCGATGACCTGACCCCGGTGGGAATCGCCGCGCAGGGAGCTGACTTGACCGTCTCGCACCTCGAGATCTTCCGCGACATCTACTACCGCAGTGAAGAGGTCCTGAACCGCGACACGCTACGGTTCAACCCGACCCCCCGAAACGAGAGCACCGAAGAGGGCAGACTGCTCGATTCACTGTCCGACCCCCGCACCTGGCACGAATGCTACAGCACATCGGCCACCGAAACCGTGTTGAGGCTCGGGCCCGACGAGTTCCTGATGCTGGGTGACAATTCGCCCAAGAGCAAGGACGGGCGGCTGTGGGGGAACAGTCGTGGAGCCGCCAGGCGACACGCGGTGCCCCGAAAGTCACTGGTCGGAAAGGCCTTCTACATCTACTGGCCGCACGGCGAGCCGTTTCTGAACAAAGGACGTGGCTACCCCGACGACGAACAGTCACTGATGCGACGACTGCCGATGCTCAACCGCTGGTTCTACCACGCCCAGATCGACAACGGCCAACCGGTACTCTCGGACTACCCCCAGTTCCGAGTGCCGTTCTATCCCCAGTTCAAACGCATGAAACGGATCCGTTAGCCGATCGACGATCGGCCTCGGGTCATGGAGGACCCAGGCGATGCCGCTGCTGGACTGTCGAGGCCTGGTCAAGGACTACCCCGGAAAACGCGCCGTCGACGGTGTCGACTTCGTCGTCGAGCAGGGGGAGATCGTCGGGCTGCTGGGGCCCAACGGCGCCGGTAAAACCACCTCTTTTCGCATCACCTGCGGACTGGTGACACCCAACAAGGGTCAGGTGCTGCTGGATGGCACCGATGTCACTAGTTGGCCGCTGTACCGGCGGGCCCGTCACGGACTGGGTTACCTGCCCCAGGATGACAGTGTCTTCGGCAAGCTGAGTGTCGCCCAGAACCTGCAGGTTGTTCTCGAATTCCTCGGAGTGAAACGGACCGAGAGAAAACGGCGGATCAGTGAACTGCTGGGCCAGTTCGGGATCGCCGACCAACACGCTCAAATTGCCTCGACGCTCTCGGGGGGAGAACGGCGGCGGCTCGAGATCGCTCGCTGCCTCGCCAGTCGACCCAAGCTGATCCTGCTCGATGAACCGTTCGCCGGGATCGATCCGGTGACGATCAACACCATCCAGGACATCATCGAACATCTGCGCGACCAGGGCATCTCGATCCTGCTGACCGACCACCGCGAAAAGGAGACCCTGGGAGTGACCGACCGGGCTTACATCGTCTACCAGGGCAAGGTGCTCGTCAGCGGAACCCCCGAAGAAGTGCTCGCCGACACGCGGGCCCAGGAAGTCTACTTCGGGCGTCAGCAGACCGGTCGCGGTGAGTCGGTCGCCGCATGAGCGGAGGGCGGGGCGGGGCGGAGAGCTCAGAGCCAGAAGGAGAGTGTGTCGAGGACGACGAAGACGATGCCCATGAAGATCATGATCGTCAGGAACATTCGTCCGGCTCGGGTGAGGATCTTGGAGGGGAGTTCGTAACGGCTGGTGCTGTAGACCAGGCTGATCACGATCGCCAGCGGCAACAGGTACCAGGTGCTGTGAGCGTCCACCGTCGTTTCTCCACTGTGGGCCAACAAAAACCCAACTTCACTCGGCCGCTTCACCCTCGGCCGCTTCTTCCTCGTCGCCGTAACCGTACGCCGGACCTTCCAGCGCGTCCCAGATCGCCAGCAGGTTCAGCAGGCCGGCGATCCAGGTAATGACTTCCGCCAGGGCATATCGGCGTCCGAGCCGTCCGTGGATTTCTTCCAACGCCTTGTCTTCCAACGGGACCTGGTACGAGTCCCAGAAACTCCGTGCCACCGTCCCTTCGATCTCACCCCTCCGCTTCCCGTCGGTGACGTCACAACGAAGGTAGCGGAGTGAATTGGAGAATTCCCGGACCGGCTTTTCGTCATCACGAAGAAGCACGGTGGGGGTGATTTCTCCGTGAGCGAACACTCGAGGCCCGATGGCGGGTTCACCGACGAGCGTCATGGAGACCGGCTTGCCGTCTGCGAAGCTGCCTTCGAAAGTCCCGGTGTACTCCCCGTCGACTCGCTGCCAGTGGATTCTCCCGGTCACGTTCACGATCGGTTCAACAGGAAACTCGCCTCCAGCCTCCGGAGCGATCGAATCGATGTCCGGCCGGTAGCGGAAGCGCCCGGTGAAACTCTCATCGAGCTCGCTATCGACATCGCTGCCCATGATCCAATCGAGTCTCAGTCGACGGTCCGGCTCGAAGTTGTCCGAGGGTGGCGGTGTGTACCTCGTCGCCTGGCACCGCGCCGACAGTGCGGGCAGTCCGACGAGGACTTGAGCGAGGTAGCCGAAGGTGCGATGCCCGCCCGGCTCCCATCTCCAGTAGACCACCTTCCATTCGCCCATCGCCATCCCGGAGATGAACAGGCCGAGTATGCAGACGGAGTAGACGGCGGCCTTGAAGTGTCGGCGTTGATAGAGATGTCCGGCACCTGGCAGCAGGAATGCCAGCACCGCGGCCAGCCAGCGATTCTTCAGGTCAACCTTCGGTGAGGTCATTAGGGTGGAGTACTACAACTTGGAAATATGAGTTCCGCGACAGGTCATTGTAGGTCGCGCCAGAAAACGCGACTAGCCTAACCCGACCCGCCAATCGAAGGGCTGGCTCCAAGGCGTCCCCCGGTGCCTGTCGCGGAGGCCGGCGAACTGGCCTCTTCCTCAATCCGGGCAATCCGCTTATACTCCGCGCGACATGGTGAATGAACTGCTCGCAGCGGAGACTGCGGTCCGCGAAGCGATGGCTCTTTGTCGGGCCGTACAGGCCGACATCGACACCGGTGTGCTGGAAAAAAACGATCGCAGCCCGGTCACGATCGCCGATTTCGGCAGCCAGGCACTGGTCTGCCGCTCGCTGGCTGCTGACTTTCCCGGTGACCCCGTGGTCGGAGAAGAAGATGCCCGAACACTGCGGCAACCCGATCAGGCCGAGTTCCTCCACCGCATCACGCGACAGCTGACCGCTCGAGGCGTCGACGCCGACCCCGAGACGATCTGTGACTGGATCGACAAGGGTGCCGCCGATCCGTGCGACCGATTCTGGACACTCGATCCGATCGACGGCACCAAGGGCTTCCTGCGAGGCGATCAGTACGCCGTCGCGCTGGCACTGGTCGTCGATGGACAGGTCGAGGTGGCCGTGCTCGGGTGTCCGGGACTGGGCTCCGTCGTAGACGGGGGCCTGGTATTCTCGGCGATTCGAGGTTCCGGTGCTCGGGTTGCACCGGCATCCGATCCCGCTGATTCGCGACCGGTGGTCGCCAGCGATTGCAGCGACGTCACCCGGGCACGCCTGTGCGAATCGGTCGAATCGGCTCACAGCTCACACGATCGCTCGAAGACGATTGCCCAGGCGTTGGGTCTCGAGGTCGATTCGCTGCGGTTGGACAGCCAGGCCAAGTACGCGACGGTGGCCGATTCCGGTGCCGAGATCTACCTGAAGCTGCCCGTCGATGCAGACTACGTGGAAAAGATCTGGGACCATGCGGCGGGGTCGCTGGTCGTGAGTGAGTCGGGTGGTACCGTCAGTGACACCCTCGGCAAACCGCTCGACTTCTCGCGCGGCCGGACCCTCTCGGAAAACACCGGCGTGGTGGTCAGCAACGGACTGCTCCACGAACAGGTGCTGGCCGCGGTGATGGCTTCCGAGCCAACTCGAGACTCAGACGATGGGCATTGACCCGTCCAGTGTGACATTGCTGGTCGTCGCCGGCGTCATCGTGGCCCTGGCGGTGCTCAAGACCGCACCCGACCTGATCCTGCTGGGTGGCCTGGTGCTGTTGATCGTACTCGGCGTCTTCCCCGAGACGTCGCTGGCCCTGGCGGGGTTCGCCAACGAGGGCCTGGTGACGGTGGCCATACTGTTCGTGGTCGCCGAGGGAATGAGACAGACGGGCGGGCTGGGGATGATCGGCCGTTCGCTGCTGGGACGGCCGGGCAATCTGCGACTGGTGCAGGCCCGTATGATGCTGCCGGTCTCACTGGCGAGCGCCTTCCTGAACAACACCCCGGTCGTGGCAATGGCGATGCCGCTGGTCGGCGACTGGGCTCGCAAGCACCAGGTGGCCGTATCGCGACTGCTGTTGCCCTTGAGCTACGCGGCGATCCTTGGAGGACTGTGCACGCTGGTCGGCACCAGCACCACGCTGATCGTCAACGGCCTGATGATCGATTCGGACCGAGCCGATCTCCGGGGCGTGGGACAGGGACTGAGGATGTTTGAGATCGCCTGGGTGGGTGTTCCGGTCGCTGTGATCGGACTGGTCTACATCGTGACGGTTTCCAAGTGGTGGTTGCCCGACCGGCGACCGGCGATCGACACCGCTTCTGACCCACGCAAGTACACCGTCGAGATGCTGGTCACCGCGGGGAGCCCGCTGGTCGGGAAGTCGATCGAGTCGGCCGGGCTGAGACACCTGCCGGGGATGTATCTGGTCGAAATCGACCGTGGAGGTCGCGTGCTGCCGGCGGTGGCATCGGGTGACGTGCTCGAGGCTGACGACCGACTGGTGTTTGTGGGAATCGTGGAATCGGTCGTCGACCTGCAGAAGATCAACGGTCTGGAACCGGCCACCGACCAGGTGTTTCAAATCGATGGACCTCGCTCGCAAAGGCGATTGGTCGAGGCCGTGGTTTCGGAGCGATGCCCGTTGGTCCATCGGACGATTCGCGGTGGGAGGTTTCGGAGCCTCTACGCAGCGGCTGTGATCGCCGTGGCACGGCACGGTGCGAGGATCGAGGGCAAGATCGGCAACATCCGACTGTTGCCCGGCGACACGCTGCTGCTGGAAGCCCACCCGAGTTTTCTCGAACGACAACGCAACAGCAGCCACTTCTACCTCGTCAGTGCCATCGACGACTTCACTCCACCTCGACATCACCTGGCCTGGGTGGCTCGATCGGTGGTGGTGGCGATGGTCGCGGTGGTGGCGCTGGAGTGGACCGGGATGCTCGAAGCGGCACTGGTCGCGTCGTTCGTGATGCTGGTCAGCGGTTGCCTGAAGGGACCAGAGGCCCGCGGGGCGATCGACTGGAGCGTGGTGCTGGGGATCGGAGCGGGGCTGGGGATCGGCGAGGCGATGCGGGTCAGCCAGGCGGCCGGGCGGGTGGCCAACGTGCTGTTCGAAACGGCCGACGCGGCGTTTGGCCTGGCCGGTGAGACCATTGTCGCTCACCCCCAGGTCATGCTGGGGTTGGTGGCCGGACTGACACTGATTCTGACCAACATCATCACCGCCAAGGCCTCCGCCGTTCTCGTGTTTCCGATCGCCACGGCCACGGCTGATGCCGTGGGAGTCAGCGCGTTGCCGTTCGTTATCGCCGTCGCCCTGGCCGCCGCCTCGGGCCTCGCCTCGCCGATCGGATACCAGACCAACCTGATGGTCTACGGGCCGGGTGGGTATCGGTTTGCTGACTACCTGAGATTCGGGGGCCTGTTGAGCGTGATCGTGTGGATGGTAATTGTGCTGCTGGTTCCCTGGGCCTGGCCGATGTGACCCCGGCGACCGGGGCTACTGCCGATCTACAATTCCCAGGCGGATCTCGTCCGAGTTGGCCTTCAGCTCCGGCGCGTACATCGCGCTGCCTCGAGTCGGCAAGGCGCTGAACGTGCCGGGGATCTCGGCGCGGACCCGGTACGACACGCTGTGATGACCGCGATTTAGTGTCCTGAAGAAAAACGTCACCCGGTCGTCCCGCAACTGGCGATACACCCTCGGATAACCACCCGTGTAACCGCTCTGCCGATCCACCGGCTCGAAACCCGCCGCCTTGGGATCCTCGAAGACCAGGTACTCGTAGTCGTTCTTGCTCTCGATCTCCAGTTCGATCTCAACCAGGTCCCCACTGGTCAATTGGCCCAGGTGATCCAGCCTCTGGCGATCATAAACCAGCTTCGACTGCTTCAACGCCTGGCCTCGGCCACCGGCCGCGTTGGTCGTGGCATTCTTCCGTTGCACCAGGCGGTAGTACTTCCGCTGCACCTTGATCTCCAACCCCGCCCCGGTGATGAAGTCCTCGGTCGTGAAGTACGACAGCCACGTATTGAAATAAACCGGCCCTCGACCGCGGCGACGAACCTCGATCGTGTGCTTTCCGCCGGTAACGTCGGCACCCTCGAGCACCAACGCGTTGTCGAAGCTGAAGAGATTCTCGGAATTGACCTTCACCGACTTGGCCAACTTGCCGTCGATCAACACATCGATCGTCACGTCCGGGGTCGACTCGCCACTGCGATCCAGGTACTCGGCCAACGACTCGATACACAACGCCGTGTCGCGGGTGCTGCTCCAGTAGGTCGCATGCCGGCGATTGTTAAGCAGGTACTTGACCAGCCGCGAGGCCCGGACACCCTTCGGATCGGTCAGGGCCAACAGCTTCAGGTAGATCGCATTCGCCTCGACCTCGTTCCCGTACCAACGCCACCAGTGAGTCGACTCGGGCAACTGCAGCCACGCGGTCTGGTTCTCGTCATCCTGCTGCAGGAACTGGTCGATGTTGCGGATGATCATCGCCAACCGCTGCTGCTGACCGCTGGCCTGGTAGGCCAATCCCACCAGCCCCTTCGAATACACGCTCAGTTGAACCCGATCCCGGTACAGGAAGTCGCTCATGGCCTCTTCGAGCACGTCGGCTTCGACCAGCACGCGGAAGACCAGTGCGTCGAGGTTGTCGGCACGGAGCTTGTATGGCTTGGTCTTTGTCGGTGCGTTCTTGAGTCTGCGAACCTGCAGGTCCTGGTACCGCTTCAGCCACGCCACGCCGTTTTCGTACACGCCGGGCACCAGGGCCACGTCGTTGGTACGAGCAACGCTGAGCCCGTGAACCACGGTGGCGGTGGTGTGAGCACTCGAGTGTTCACCGCGGCCCGAGAACCAGCCCCAGCCGCCGTCGGAGAGCTGCATTTCGCCCAGTGCCTTGACCCCCTCCTTGACCAGTCGAGTCACCTCGGAATTATCAAACACCGGGTTCCGCCTCCACCGCTTCCATCTCTTGGCCCGCTCGGCCCCCTCGCCCAACTCGCCGGCATTCAGGTTCGTCCGTTTCTTGTGGACCGCCTCGAGATCGATCTTCATGCGTCTCAGCAGGTTGTGAGTGATCACGGTGGGGAGAAAGCGGTTGAGTGTCTGTTCGGTGCATCCGTATTCGAAATCGACCAGGTAGGGCAGGGCGTCGACCATCGCCCCGGCCAGGGTGGGCGAGTAGCGGATTTCCAGCCGAGACCTCTCGGGCCGCCGAGCCATCGGCACGATCAGGTCGACACGAGTCGATTGCCGGTCCGCTCTGAGGACGCCGGTCCCGGAGACGATTTTCTGCATCCCGTGCACGTGGACCGGGAACGTCAGTTCCATCGCGTCACTCTCGACGTCGGTCAACGCCGCCATCCGGACCTTCGCCTCGCCCGGAGCCACCACCTTGACCCGCCAATCGACTCGAGCCTCGCCCCCGGCGGGCAGGTGGACCTTCTTCTCCTGAGAATCAATCGCCGCCAGGGTGCCTCCATCGAGTTCCAGGCGGACGACGGCTATTTTGTCGTCGTCGAGGTAGTTGTGGACGTTGGCCGAGATGACGACCTCGTCCTTTTCAGTGAAGAACCGTGGAGCCTGCAAGCGGACCAGCACGTTCTTTGTCGTCAGCACGCTCGAGGTGCCCTCGCCGACATTCGTCCCGTGGCCCATCGCCCAGGCCCGCACCGTCCAGGTGGTCAGGTTCTCGGGCATGTCGACCTTCAGCTGGGCGCGGCCGTCCTTGTCGGTGATCACCGATCCAACCCACAGCGCGGTATCGGCAAATTCGCTGCGAACCGTCGGCACCGCCAGCCCGTCGCCCCGTCCGGCTACCCCACCATCCGCATCGCCCAGGGCGTTCGCCATCCGCCGCCCGGCAACCGAACGATCCCTCGACACGCCCTTGGCCTCAGCATCCATGGCTGCTTCGAAGAAGACAGCGCCGCGGCCTCGTTTCTGCATGGCCACCAGGTCTCCGAAGACCCCCAGCCGTGACATCGCCGTCTCGCCCCGCTTCAGCAGGTTGCTGGTCGAGCGGACGAGGTTGGAGGTGGTTTGAGGATGATGTGAGCGGCGGAAACTCCAGAAGTACTGACGGATCCCGCCCACGTTGCTGCCACCCGAGATGTATTCGACGCTCTTGTCGTACATCGTCAGCACCAGCGATCCGGAAAACGGCTTGCCGGCCGAATCGGTCAGGGCCACGTCGAGTGTCGCGGGTGCCCCGGGACGATACTCCTTCGAGGACGGCTTGACGTCGACATGCACCACCCGCTTCTCGGGCGGCACGAACAACTCGCGGACCCGCGAGTGAACTTTCCCTCCCGAGACGGTGATCGCTTCGACAAAAATATTCGGCCGGTCTCCGGGCCCGATCGGGATCTCGATCTCGGTACTCTTCCCCTTCATCCTCACGACCCGAGGCCTTGGGTAGACACTCCCTTCGGCCCGCACGAACAGCAGCACGGTGCTGCCACGCCGGTTGGTGTTGAGCATCAGCCTGGCAACCTGGCCCGGCTTGTACTCGCGGCGGTCGGCCACCAGTTCCAGGTCGTTGAAGCGGAAGTCCTTGCCGTCGAACTCGGGACCACGAACCAGGAACACCTGGGCCCCCTCGATGCGATGCTCGTCGGCATCTTCGACCTCGCAGGCAATCCGGTACTGTCCCGCGTCGGTCGCCAGCATCTGCACCAGGGCACGTCCCTGCTCGTCGGTCCTGGCGTCCCAGCTGCGGAGCTTCTTTTCTTTCGGGTTCCCCTGCTTGTCGTAGGTGATCCGGTACAGCACGAAGCGGGCCTTGCCCGAAACCGGTCGTCCGTCGAGCGTGCGGGCCTGGGCAGTTGTGCGGATCGTCTCCCCGGTACGGTAGAAGCCCCGGTCAACCCAGGTCCTCACGCGGAACGGCTGCCGGGCGGCCATCACCGCGCCGGTACCCACGATCGTCCGACGAGACGCATCAACGACCTCGGCGGTGATCCGGTACCGATGATCGGTGTCCGGATGGAAACGCTTGGCAATCGACGTGTCGATTTTCAACTCCACCGTCCCGTCCTCACCAATCTCCACCTCGTCCTCCATCACCAGCTCCGGAGGCTGGTGTGGTCGGCCGAACCATGGAGGCAGCGGGCCGACGCAGCCCCACACCCGCCATCCCGGATACCACTTGTACTCCGAAGCAAACCACCCGTAGCCGGGTCCATACAGCCAGTCCCAGCGACCGACCGGGAACCAGTGGTCCTGGTGAGACTCACGCTCGACACGGTACTTGACCGTCGCCTTGCCGACCGGCCCGCCAAAGTAGTACTTGGCCTGGATCTTCGCCGTGATCGTCTCGCCCAACGACACCGGTCGCTTGGGCGCCTCGACCGTCACCTCGTACTCCGGCTTCTTGTACTCCTCGACCCGAAACGACCCGCCGCCTCCAGCAACCCGCTTGTTGACCCCGAATGCCAGGTCCGACTTCTTGGGGACAATCCGAATGCTGTAGTTGCCCAGGTTGGCATCATCGGCCAGGGGCAGTTCGCCATCGAAACCCCCATACGCGTCGGTGGTGAATTCTCGCTCGATCAGCTCCTGGTTCCGCGGATCGGTGACGCGGATTGTGACCTTTCGTCCGGCGAAGACGCTGCCGTCGTCCTTGTCGTAGCGGGCCTGGCGGATCCAGAACTTGAACTTCACCGGCTGGCCGGGCCGATAGACGGGCCGGTCGGTGATCACGTAGACGCGGGTCTTGTCAAATACCCTGGCCACGCGGCGACCGGTCCAGGCCGTGCGGAACCCCAGGTAGGCCCGACGGCCGCCGGCGGCACGCGCCACCACCAGCCAGCGAAATCGTCGTTTTGGATCGGTGACTGGAGGCACCACCTGGCCATCCGCGTTGCTGAACTCGGACAGCTGCCTGAAATCCACCTGGTACCGCTGCTTGGCCACCCGACGCTGCTCGTACCCGAAGAACTCGACATTCGCCCGGGCGATCGGTGATCCGCTGACCGAGTCGGCGACGTAGTACAGGTCGCCTCCATTGATCCGCTTGTGCACCAGCGCCGTGTCAGTGATCCAGATGATGATGCGACTGACGTTGCCGCCGGTCATCCGCGCCGTCAGCAGGTAGGCCCCGGCCTGTTTCAAGGGCGTCTTCAGGGTGATCAGACGGTCGCGGTGGTCGGGTCGAGGCGACAGCTTCCGCGTCCAAGCGGCGACCCGCTCGCCAACGTAGTTCTGCTGGTTCTGCTGAACCAGGCGGTAGCCGATGTTCTCGACATTGATTGCGTTGTAGTCGATCCGGGCGGGCTTGCTCTTGATGTAGTTCTTGACGTCGGCCAGCAACTGGTCCACCCGGATGCTGAACGCCTCGAGCTTCAACTCGCTGCCGTTGCGGAACCGGTAGTCGATCGTCGTGGCGGTACCGGCCGGTGCGACCACGGCGCGTTCGAATCCGCCCCAGCGCCCGATGATCTGGTCGAGTCGCTTGCGACGGGACGAGTTGTTACCCGGGCCGAATTTCTCGATCGCAGCCCGCCAGGCGATGGCGGCTCGAGGATACTGTTGGCGGTTCTCGAAAATGCTGGCCAGCAGATCAGCTGCGGAACTGGCAAAGGACCCCTGCCCCGCGCCGGCGGCCTCGATCAGCAGGGCGATATGGTTGTGCTCGGCCGGAAGCTTGAATCGCTGTACGCCACTGGCCAGCCTCGCAATCGTCTCGGTCTCGGCCAATCCCCCCACGGCCCACGGCCCCGCCGCAGGCTCGTCGTCGTCATCGACTTCGCGCGGCTGGATGCCGGCGTGCTGCATTGTCTGAACACCGAACTGGCCCCACAGGAAGCGGGCGCGGGTCACCAGCGATTCGGTCTTCAGGCCCGCGTCAACCCGGCCCGCTTCGGCCAACGCCCATCGCCAACGCTGGCCGTCTGAGACGGCCGCCTTGTAGGTCTTCGACTCGGCATGGAACACCGGCCGGCCCTCCTCGTCGACAGGAGCGCCCCTCGGCGTGCCCGAGTAGCCTCGACGGTAGAAACCAAACTGGTTCTGGTCGAAGTCCGGCGTGCTCTTGGTGTCGGTCAGAATGGCCAGCTGCCACGAACCTCCGACGTCGCGACCCTGCACGAGTATGCGGGCCAGTTCCATGGAGAAACGACCCCGCTCGGACCGACCCTGGTCCTTCCGCTGAGCGGACTCGGCCACAACCAGCGGCAGAGCCTGTTCGAGCCAACCCAGCGCGATCGAGCGGTCGCGGGAGAATGAACTGACGTAGCTCCCGCGGCCACGCGAATTGCCACGCTGGAACTCTCCAGCAACGATCCGGCCCGAATGAGTGCCGTCGGCCAGGCTTCTCGCCGCAGCCAGCAACAGCCTCCAGTTGCCCCGGTGCACCGCCACCGACTTGTCACGCAACGCGTCGACCTCAGGAGTCCGCCCCAGGCGACCCAGGCACAGGATCGCACGTGCTAGATCGCCACCGACCTCGGTCGGTGATGTGGCCTCTTGCAGGGCCAGGTGACGAGAAATCTCCAGCGACTCGCGGAAGTTCCCTGCCTTCAGCAGTTTCTTGGCACGAGCACGATCGGCCAAATCCCGGCCAGCCGGCCTCGCGTTCTGATCTTCAATTCCCAGGCCCGTCGCGATGGCAGCCAGGGAGGCCATCGCCAGCAACGGGGCCAGTCCGCCCAGGACCACCAGGGTCCGGGGACGCGTGCGTACCGGATGTGTCACGTTCGCATCTCCAGGCCCGAGTACCCCGCCCGATTCGACTCGACCCCGGACACGATCCCATCGGACCAAGCCCCGGACCAGGCCCGACCAAGCACTGGTTGGACGCAGCCGGGTGCCTTCAGGTTCCCCGCTGTCACGGAGAATCACAAGAGCAGAACCCTGAGTGCGAAGGGGGGGAGGGGAGGGGAGGGGGGGGAGCACAAAAAACCGCGAGCCGGTTTCCCATTCGGAAACCGGCTCGCGGTGGACAGGGTCGCGTCGGGAGTACGACCGATCTCACAGGGCAGGTGTTGAAGGACCCTGTTTGCCAACTGGCCGGAACCGATGAGCTTCGGCAGTAAGCCTCTCTGGTGTTAGTCCTTACAGGTTTCGCAGTCGCGTGGCTTGGAACAGCTGGACTTGATCTTCAACGGAATCGTCACTCGCACTGGCACCTTGCGGGTAACCGTCCGCGGAATGCAACGGGTCACCTGGTATTCGACCTGGCGAGGCACTTTCTTGGGGCGGGTGACGTAGCGGATGTAGCAGACCTTGCGAGGAGCACAGTAGGGGATGCAACGGGTCTTCGTCTCGGTCCGATGCCCGTGAACCGTGTACGGCACACGCCGCGTCTTCTTCTCGCGGATCACCTTGCAGACGGTGTAGGGCACGCGTTTCTCGTGAGTCTTCTCTTTCCACTCGCACACGGTGTAGGGCACCTTGCGAGTGCGACATTCGCGGACGACCTTGCAGACGGTGTAGGGCACCTTGCGGGTCTTTCGCTCGCGGACGACCTTGCAGACGGTGTAGGGCACCCGCTTCTTCACACAGTACGGCTCGCGACGACACACCGTGTAGGGCACCCGTTTGTGCTTGATCTCGGTGACGTGAGTCGTGCACGAGACCTTCTTCTTGACTCGCTTGGGGACCCAGACTCGCTTGCTGCTGAACCGGGGAGCACAGGCCACTCGGACAGGCTTCTCGCAGCCGGGTCGCGGCGGACCGCTGCACTTGGGAACGACCGGGGTCCGACAACGGACCTTCACCGTCTTCCACTCACCTCCGTCAACCTCGACCTCCTTCTCGAGCGTCACCGGCTTGCAGACCTTCCAGGTCACATCCTTGTAGTGAGTCTCGCGGATCGTCCTGTAATGAGTCTCGCTGACCTCGCGGTACTTCGTCTCACGCACGGTGCGACAGACGGTGTAGCTGACCTCGCGGATCTTCTTCACCGGCACGTGCCGACAGACGGTGTAGGACTCTTCGCGGTACTTCGTCTTGTGCACCGCGTAACGATGGACACACTTCACGGTCTTGTACTTCGTCTCACGGACATTGCGGCAGACGGTGTACTTCTCGGTCCGGTACTTCGTCTCGCACGTCGGGATCTTCACCGTGTAGTTCTGGTGACGGTACTTCGTCTCGTAGATCGTTCGAGTGCACTCAAGCGGAATCCGCTCGCGGACCGTGTCGAAGACCGTCTTGTAGACGGTGAATTCCTTCGGCTCCCAGACCGTCTCCTTCATCGTCCGGTACTCGGTCTTGCAACGGACCCTCGCCGTGCAAAACTCGTCGCTGGCCCGGCAGACCTGCGTCGGACACGCCCGGTAACTGGCCGCTCCACAATAGCCCGCTTCGGCCGAGCGTCCGGTGGCCGCACACAGCACGCAGCCGGCCAACAGCGCCACGAGGCGGGTGAGCTGCGAACGGGACCGGCGGATAGAGAGTGAACTGGTCATCGATTCGGGGAGCGCGTTGAAAGGAACAAGCCGCAAGGAACCGGGATACGAGGAGACCGGTACACCTTCACCAACCGGTGAAACCGCTTGTTCTTTACTCGGCACTATCGCCGCTAGAATCCAGAGAACCTTGAATCTCAGCCCAGACCGCCCAGCTTGACACGTCCCGCCGCGGACGGCTGTCGAGCCAGTCCCTGGGGTTCCTGCTAGGATGACTCGTCCCAAGCACGCCGCACGACGAGGACTCTGCGATGAAATTCGCGATTTGCCAGGAGATGTTTGAGGGTTGGGAGTGGGAACGTCAGTGCGATTTGATCGCCGAGATCGGATATACGGGTATCGAGGCGGCCCCCTTCGCCCTGGCCTCCTCGATCTACGAACTCGAGGCCAAACGTCGAGTGGAATTGCGTCAGCAGGCCGAGTCGCGTGGCCTGAAGATCATCGGTCTGCACTGGCTGCTGGCTCAGACCGAAGGCCTGTACCTGACCTCACCGGAGTCAACCGTCCGCGACGCGACGCGTGACTACGTGATCGCCCTGGGCGGCGCGTGTGCTGACCTGGGCGGGGACCTGATGGTCTTCGGGTCACCGGCCCAGAGAAACCTGCTCGAGGGCGTCACTCGTGACGAGGCGATGGGCTATGCGGCCGAGGTGTTTGCCGGGGCACTGCCGCGGCTGGCCGAACGAGGTGTCTCGATCTGCATGGAACCTCTGACCACCAACGAAACCGACTTCATCCTCACCTGTGCCGACGCGGTCGAGCTGATCGAGCGGGTCGAGTCGGTCTCGGGAGTCGAGAATTTCCTGCTGCACCAGGACGTCAAGGCGATGGTCGGCCAGGAAACCGACCCGGTGCCGGTGTTGGTCCATCGGCACGCCGAAAGGCTGGGCCACGTCCACGTCAACGACACCAACCTGCTGGGACCGGGCATGGGCGAAACCGACTTCGTCCCGATCCTGGCCGCACTCGAAGAGATCAAGTACGACGGCTGGGTGTCAGTCGAGGTCTTTGACTACGAGCCGGGTGCCGAGTACATCGCGCGGACCAGTTACCAGAACCTTCAGCAGGCCCTCTCAGCAGCCCGAAACCCCTGAGCGGATCTCGGCTGTTCAATCCCGTTCCGACATTTCTGCATCGCCTTCGTCGGTCTCGTCGTCATCCTCGACGGCCGTCGGCAGCAGTTCGCCGAGTGCCTGTTGAGCAGCCAGTTGCTCGGCTTCCTTCTTATTCGGCCCCCAGGCCGCCGGAAATGTCTCGCCCAGGATCCTGGCAGCGACCTGGAAGCACTTGGCGTGGTCCGGGCCCTGCTCGTCCAGCAACAGATAATCGGGAGTCTCGCCGTATCGCTTCTGAGCCAATTGCTGCAGCAGGTGCTTGTAGTTTCTCGAATCGGTTTCGGCCGCCTGGGCGATCCGGTCCACCAGGCAGTGTTCGATCAACCCGCGAGCCGCTTCGTAACCTTGATCGAGATAGACACCGGCGATGACCGCTTCGAGGGCTGCGGCGAGGATCGAGGAGGGGATGGTGCGGGTCGAGCCGGTTCCCTTAACCAGGCCCTTGCCAAGCTTGAGGAACTGGTCGAGTCCAAGTTCGAGGCTGACTTCGGCGCAGGTTGTGCGACTGACCACTGCCGACTTGATCCGGGTCATTTCTCCCTCGGATCGGTCGGGATACGTCCGGAACAGGTAGTCGCACACGACCAGCCCCAGCACCGCGTCGCCGAAGAACTCGAGACGCTCGTTACTTTCCAGGCGGGTGGGTGCGCAGGAGGAGTGAGTCAGGCATCGGCGGAGGACTTCGAGATCGTCGAAGTCGATGCCGATGGCCTGCTGGCACCCCGCCAGCCGGTCCTCCCACGTCAGACTCTCGGTCTCGTATACCACGTCCGTGATACCTCACCGGTTCTCTCGCCCAACACGGGGACTGGCTCGCCCCGCCGATGGCGGGGATGCCTGCCCCCACCCCTCACACCTCACACCTCACACCTCACCGGTCCGCAAACTAGGTCGGTCAACCACGAAAGTCAACGAGTGGCCAACACGTCTGGAGGGTCTGAGCGTAAGCACTTACACTGACAGGTACACAACACAGCGGGCCGAACCAAAACTGCATCAAGACATACTTCTGCAACAGGTCTCGGGGCCAGTGTCCCGCGGGGAGCCCTGTTTCGGTCCCAAGAGGAGCCTCACGATGAAATTGCTTCGCAGCAGCACACCCTGGTTGATCTCATTGGTCTGCGGCGTTGGCCTGGTGGCCGCGGTCGGCTTCGGCCAGCGAGTGTCACAGAACAAGCCGCCAGCCGTTCCCACCGCTGCCACGGTTGCTGAGCTCTCGAGCATCTTCCGAGACGTCTCCAAGCAGGTCCTGCCGGCGGTGGTTTCGTTGCAAGTCAAGCTGAAGAACCCGCCCGAGGGTGGTCGGGAGGACATCGAGAGGTTCTTCGAGCAGAATCCGGATCTGCCCGAGCGATTCCGCGAGTACTACCGCCGCCGCGGCGGCCCCGGAGGTCCCACGCCTCGTAGTCCCCAGGGCATGGGATCCGGATCGATCATCGATGCCAAGGGGACGATCCTGACCAATTACCACGTGATCAAGAACGCCCAGGAAGTGGTCGTGCGGCTGCACGACGGCCGCGAGTTTGTCGCCACCGAGTTCAAGGGTGACCCGCGGACCGACGTGGCGATCGTGAAGATCGAGGGAGCCGGTCCGCTACAGGCATTGAAACTGGGGGACAGCGACCCGGTGCAGGTCGGCGACTGGGTGCTTGCCTTCGGCAGCCCGTTCGGCCTGGATCTCTCGGTCACCGCTGGCATCATCAGCGCCAAGGGGCGTGGGCCGGGGATTGCCGAGCGAGAGGATTTCCTGCAAACCGATGCGGCGATCAACCCCGGCAACAGCGGAGGACCTCTGGTTGACATGAACGGTCGCATGATCGGCATGAACACCGCCATCGCCACCAGCACCCGCAGCTCCGCCGGCGTCGGCTTCGCCGTGCCGGTCAACATGGCCCGCTGGGTCAGCAATCAGCTGATCAGGGATGGACAGGTCAAGCGGGCCTGGCTCGGGGTCGCCGTGCGACCGATCGACGCACAACTGGCCCGGCAGTTCGACATCAAGATCGGCGGCGGTGCCATAATCGGTGAGGTGATGCAAGACTCGCCGGCCGCCAAGTCGGGACTCGTGCCGAAGGACATCATCCAGCACTTCGATGGCAAGGCGATCGACGGGCCACGCATGCTGCAGTCGATCGTCGAGCGACTCGAGGTGGGCAAGACCTACCCGGTGAAGATTCGACGCGGCGGCAAGAACCAGACCGTCAAGGTGACCGTCGCCGAGATGCCCACGTCGGACAACATCCGACCACGACGGGGCGGACGGCCCAGGGAATAGACCCGACGAACGGGACTGGCTCCCCCGCCCGTGGCGGGGTGCCTGTCCCCGACCGGGGAAACGGCTACCGCCGAGCCACGGGACGCGCCAGCGCCAGCGTCGGCAGACCCGCCACGTAGGCCACCAGCCGCTCGTCGGCATCCGGAATCGCCTCGAGTATTCTCGGGCCCAGCGACCCCACGAACCGACGCTTGCCCAGCTCACCGAGGTATTCCCGCAGCACCTCGGGACCTCGAGGATGCCCGTGCAGCAGGAAGTGCACCCAGGCCCAGGCCTGTTCGTAGTCCACTCGCTGCATGTCGGCGACATGTTCGAGCTGTTCCAGGCGGGCCAAATCGGGACGCCAGCCGTTGGCCACCGCGGCGGCCAGCCGATCGGCATACTCGGTGTTGATCCCACCGGGCTTCGGACCCACCACCTCGAAGTACTCGGCCAGTCCCTCATCCAGCCACAACGGCACGTACTTGAGTGATGAGTGGAGGATTCCGTGAGTGAACTCGTGACGGAGATCTTCCTGGATCCGGTCGCCCCAGAACGTGTAAACGGCCAGCCGCTTGGGGGTTCCCAGGAAATAGGCACGCCGGTTGGGCAACTGCGGATACGACGTCGCAAAGAATGACTCGTACTCGCGGCGGTTGGCGAACACGTGCACAACCACCTCCCGCGACGGCTCGGGCAACGCCAGGCCGACGACGATCTGGCGTTCGAGCCCTTCCAGATCGACGATCAGCCAGTGGTCTTTCCTCAGTGGCACGTCGCTGAGCAGGGTGAAGCGATCGGACTGGACCGAGTGTCGTACCGGCGGTTCGACTGCTGCCGGCTTCGACAGGCAGCCGGCCCCCAGCAGTGACAACGCCACTAGCCACACAGCCGCACGGGGTCCCCGTGTCTTTGTGCCGCTGGAATGACCTGTCCAGGTCGGCAACAGCAACAGCGGCCGATCGGGGTTGTCCGGGTCGACCAGCAACTGGTCACTCCCCAGGTCGTCGATCGGCACACCAGCCCGGGTGATGCGGGCCATCAGCAGGTCGATGTCACGTGCCACCGAATCTCGGTCGGACCACTCCGAGAGCGGCACCGCCTGCTCGGGCACCGGGACGGCCAGCACGCCGCAGCGGTCGGTCTCGACAAACAGCCACGGACGTGCCACCGGCAGCCCGCGTCGCCACAACGCATGGCCCAGTTCCCAGGCGTCTCGAGCCGACTCGCCCTCGGTCGCCCGGTCGAATCGCAGCACCCGGGTCATGACCGCACCGCGACCGGTTGTCAGCGGGACGCAGGTGCCCACCGGCGGAGGCACCGCTGCGAGCCGGTCCCGGAGATGTTCCAGTTGTCGGCGTCCGAGGAAAGCCAGGCCGCGGCAGGCGGCCTGGTCCGAATCCGCAATCAGCAGCCTGCGGTTGCCACGAGACCAGTGCCGGTCCAGCTTGCGCCAGGTGCTCTCGCGATGGCGAAAAAACAGCACACGCCAGGCCGCGGCCCATTCGCGACGACACGACGCATCCAGTTCGACCGACTCGGAACACTCCAGGTACCGCTCCAGGAACAGCCAACGCTCCGACGGAGTGACTTTCGACCCCAAAGACGCGGCAAGCCGAGCCAGGCCGCCCAATCGCCTGGAGGTAGTCGGTCGACGCCTGGCAACCGGGTACAGGTCGATCAGTACCAGTCGCGGCGGGCCAGCGTCGGATCGCTGGACCAGGAAGTTGCCCGCGTGCAGGTCGCGGTGCCAAAGTCCACCGTCGTGCAGCTTCGCAATGATCTGAGCCGCCTGGCCAACCAGCTCGCGGCGATCGGTTCGGCTCAGACCCGATTCGGTATCCTCCAGCAGCTCAACCAGCGGCCGTGCACCCGGCACCCCAACTGTGACCAGCCAGCTGTCCTCGTCGTGGCCGGGCCACAACGGCCCCCCCACCGCAGCCACCTCGGCCAGGGGCACCCCCAGCTTGGCCGCCTGGAGCATCGAGTTGTATTCACGACGGGATGTCGAGCCGCGTACAAGGCGACGCAACCGAGCCTTCCAATCGGCGGCGCGGTACCGCTTGATGTACAGCACGCCACAGGACTCGCCATCGGGCTCACTGCTGCCCACATCGAGACGATACACGGTGCGGTGCTGTCCCGTCTTGACCACATCCACTCGGCCCTCCGACTGCCAACGCTCCAGGGGCAACGCGTCGGGATCTGCTGACACACCCGACTCGAACAAGAGATCCTTCACCGCGGGATCCACATCCCACGCAAACGAACCGCTGCCGGTGCGGTGCAGGACGCCGTCGGGTTGCAAGTCGATGGTCGAGGACATCGCCGGGGACTGGAGATCGGGGTGGCGGGAACAGGAAACGGGGTCCGGCGGTTACTGGCGGCGTGTCGCCTTGTTGTCGGAGGCTCCGCTGCGAGGGACCAACCCGCCGGGGATCAGTCGCTCGGGAATCGGGCCCAGGTGGTCGGCCGAATCGTCTTCGTCCAACGCATCGGTTCGCTCGCTCCGCGCATCGCCGGAACGCATCTTCGGCAACAGGTCGGCGTGGCCGTGGTCCTGCATCGCCGCCAGCAACTCGGGGTGCTCTTCCCAGTCGTCGAGGTGCCAATCGCGGACATCCACGTAGGGATCAACCAGAGACACCTCGATCTTGGGAATCAGCAGGAACTGCTTGCCGGTGCGGACAAGGTGGTAATGATGAGCCGCGAAGACGAGACCGCCGCCGAGGGCCATACCGAACAGGAGCGTCGTGAGTCGCCGCATGCGGTAAGTCGAGACGTGAAGGTCGGGCGGATGGGACGGGAACTCGGCGAATCGGGCCGAGTAAAGGTCGCGGATGGTCTCAGAAAGACCCCCGCCGGGCAAGACGGGTTCAGAGGGCCGGTGGCCCGGAGATCGGCCCGACACGAGCCCCCTCGAGCCCACCCATCCCTCGCAGAAATTCGTCCGAGTCCATCGACCGCCGACCCTCCGGCTGCAGCCTCCTGACCCGCACCGTCCCGCCGCCACACCCGATGACCAGCCCCTCGATCTCCTCACCGACAACAACCTCACCCGCACCCGCACCCGCACCCGCCGGACCCGCTTCGACCGACTGGATGATCAGCCGACGAGGGGGCTGGTTGGAGAGGTGCAGGAAGGTGAACGGGTTGGGCCACGGCAGCATCGCGCGGACGTGGCGGTCGACCGTCGCCAAGTCGGCCGTCCAGTCGATCTCGGCATCCGCTTTCTTCAGTCGCGGAGCATCACTGGTGAGGGTTTCGTCCTGGACCAGTGGAGACGTGGTGCCTCGATCCAGAGCGTCAACCACATCGATGGCCAACCCGACGGCCAGTTCGGCCAGCCGGTCGTGCAATTCCCCGGTCGTCTCGCTCGGTTCGATATGGGTGTCGACCATTCCCAGCACCGGACCCGTATCGACGGCCGGCTCGATCTGGAACACGCTGACACCGGTCCGGGTGTCGCCGGCCAGGATCGCGTGGTGAATCGGAGTCGCACCGCGGTGACGAGGCAGCAGCGAGGCGTGCAGGTTGATCGCCCCCAACCGTGGTACCGCGATCAGTTCGGGTCGCAGGATCTGCCCGTAGGCGGCCACCACGGCCAGGTCCGGAGACAGGTCCGAGATCGAGGCGATCGTTTCGGAGGTGTTCACCTTCGGCGGCTGCAGCACCGGGATGCCTCGCTCGGTGCAGATCGACTTGATCGACTCGAGCGGATGACGATGGTCGTGCTGGCCTGATCCGCTGCGGTCGGGTTGAGTGACCAGGCCGACCACCGGGTGGGGACCATCGGTCAACGCCGCAAACGTGGGGCAGGCAAACTCGCCGGTACCCATCAGCAACAGCTTCAGAGTCACCTCACCTCCCAAGTCCGTCGCGGGCCAGGATCTCGAGTTGATCGGTCAGTAACACGTCGGCAGAAATCTCGCCGGTCGACTGGCCGTGCCGGAACACCGTGACGAATTCACCGATCTGGGGCTCGATCGACTGGCGGTCGAGGTCGCTCATCCGGTCGAAGAACATCACTCCGTCCAGGTGATCCGTCTCGTGCTGCACCACCCGGGCGGGCAGTTCATCGAGGTCCATGGCGAAGCCCTGCCCGTCGAGGTCGTAAGCCTCGATCGTGATCCTCTCGAATCGCTTCACCTGCCCGTACAGCTCCGGCACGCTCAGGCACCCCTCCTCACACTCGACCGTTCCGGCCTGGCCCGAGAGTTCGGGGTTGAGAAACACGTGTTCCTCGTCGGCGAGGTCGGCATCGCCACTGATGTTCATGATGAAGAACCGCAAGGGCAACGCGACCTGGTTGGCCGCCAGCCCGACACCCTTCGCCTCGTACATCAACTCGAACATCTCACGCACCGTTCGCCGCAACGTCTCGTTGATGCTCTCGATCGGACGAGACGTGAAGCCAAGCGACGGGTGAGGGTACTGCACGATTTGCATGATGGCGGTGATTATAGGTGGGCTTCCTGAGGTGAGCGAGCGCAGAGGTCCGGGGGCCTGGGACCACAAACACCTATTGACGCTCGTTCCCGCAATTCCTATCGTCCCCTCGCTCGCACGACTCTCACCCTCGCTCAAACACTCCCGTAGACTCATTCCCGCACCTCCTGTGACCGGACCGTCCTGAACGGTATCCGGCCCCGAGTGAATCGCCTTGGGTCTGCCGCTTGTTAGGACTTCCTGAACAACACCCACAACACCCACAACACCCACAACACCATCCATCGCTTCGGACTGTTCGGAAAGGATGCCTCCGATGAAACGGACTATTCGTCTCTTGCTGGGCCTGGCCCTGATGGGCACCACGACCGGCTGCTACTGCATGCCCTATTACGGTGGCGGTGGCGGTGGCGGAATGGGATTCCCGCTGGGATGCCCTCCGACCCAACCGACACCCATGATGCCCACCCCGGTACCGGGGACCGGCTTCAACACGATCGACGCCGTGCCGATTGCGATGCCGTCGGCGACACCGATCACGGTGCTTCCGGCACCGACGATGACCACTCCGGTCGTCATCGAATCACTGCCGACCTTCCGCTAGGTCGACCCGGGGACCAGCAGGCCGCAACCGCGGTACGCCCGTCCCCATCGCCGATGGCACCCAAACTCGGGGAGACCGGCAGGCCGCGACCGCGGCACGCTGGCCCCCGTCGCTTACTCGCCCGCCACGCTCGTCTTCTCGGCCGACGGGAACGACTTGGGCACCTTCAGAGTGACCTTGCCGGTGGCCGACCATTCGGCACCGCGTGAGACGATGGTCTGGAAGCCGACGCACTTCATCGAGTAGTCGGCGTGGCCCATCACCGTGGTGAAGACCTTCCCCTTGCCGTAGGGAATCCACCAAACCATCGGCTCATGAGCACCCGTACCTCGCTTGGCCTTGGCCGAAAACGCCGTGGCCAGGATGTGCATGTTCAGGGCCGGACCACGCTGACCGTGATACAACTCGTCCCGGAAATGCATCCACTCGGCCGGGATCCCCACCATCACCGGGTGACGGCGGTCCCGCACCACGACCGAGAAGGCATGCTGCGGGCCATGACCGGCTCCAGGTCCCTTCCCCTTGGCCGTCCGCACCGACTTGCCTGCGTCATCGAGGGTCAGGCGATCGCCGTAACCGGCTCCACGCCAGCCCAGGCCGATCATCTTGTTCCACTCACCCCACTGCGGAAACGCGTTGTTGGCCGCGTGCACGATCACAAGCCCGCCACCACTTCCAACGTACTTCTCCAATGACTTCTGCACCGACCCCGGCCACGGCTCACCGTTGTAGTTGGACAACACCACGTCGGCCGCAGCAAAGTCGGGACGGAATTTCGCCCAGGCGGCCTCGCCGCCATTGCGGGCCGGTGACGTCGATACCGTCACCGTAAAACGACCCGACTTCTCCAGAAACGACTTCAGCACCGGGCTGGTCGCCTTCCAGTTGTGGTTGTTCTGGCCATCGACGATCAACAACTTCAGCTTCTCGGCAGCTGAAACGCTCGTTGAAGACAACAACAGCACCGCAACAACTGCGGCCAGCGACAGAGGGAATCGGCGAATCATGGTCCGGCTCTCCTTCGGGTATAAATGTCCGTGTTTCTTGTGTTCTGGCGTCAGTGTCCCTGTCTGTCGGATCTCGTCGGCCGCTGCGTGTCATCAACGCCGCTAGTGGCCGCCGCTGACCGGGTGCATGGCGTCCAGTGGCGGGAGTGCCTCTTCGCGGAGCCCGCGGACCCTGGGCCACAACAGGATACCCTCGATCATCATCCAGACCTGCACCAGCAGCGTCGCAGCTCCGAAGCCCAGCAGCAGGTAGTCACTTTTGTCGTACCACCCCCCCTCGTGGAAGATGTTCCAGAGCATCGCCCAGGCGGGCATGATCAGCATCATGATCATCGGCACCACGACAAAGGCCACCGGCTTGTTGCGGCGCCACAAGTAAAAGGCCGTGACCATGAAGGCCAACCCGGCCAACAGCTGGTTGGTGGCTCCGAAGAGAGGCCAGAGGATGAGTCCGCCGGAGCCGGGTCCGAGATTGCCGGCGGGGATCATGGCGACCAGGCCACCCAGTCCGACGGCCACGGCGGTTGCGGCGTACTTGTTGGTCAGCGGAGTGATCCGGAATGTCCCGGCCAGTTCCTGCAGCACGTACCGCTGCAGCCGGGTGGCGGTGTCGAGCGTGGTGGCGGCAAAGCTGGCCACCAGCACCGCGATCAGACCGATTCCGAGTTTCAGCGGCAGGCCCAGAACGGCCAGAAAATTTGCACCTCCCTCTATGAAGGCTCCCACCTTGGCGCCCAGCTTGAAAGCCCCCCAACCCTTCCCGGGATCGTAGCGCGTCCGCCAGGCCGCCTGGCCGGCGAGTTGAGTTTCGGACCCGTCGACGGTGACCATCACCGGCACATAGCCGTAGGCAGCACCCTCGCCGGCTCGGTCGAACTTGCCCATGCCCACCCCGGCACAGCAGGCCAGGATCACGATCACCGCCAGGCCCCCCTCGAGCAGCATCGCTCCATAACCGACGTACTGCGCATCAGTCTCGCTCTTCAACTGCTTGCTGGTGGTACCGCTGGCAACCAGGCAGTGGAAACCGCTGACGGCACCGCAGGCAATCGTGATGAACAGGAACGGCCAGATCGGAGGTGCGTCGACGGGGATGTCGTCGGCAACCGCCGGGGCACTGGCGACCAGGTCGGCCTGCCCGGTGGCTCCGGCCACGAACACGCCCAGCAGCAGCAGGCCCAACGCCAGCACCAGTTGATGACTGTTGATGTAGTCGCGAGGCTGAAGCAGCACCCACACGGGCAGGACGCTGGCGATGAAACAGTAAATCAGCAGCACGATCGTCCAGATCATCACCGCGTTGGGAAACGGACCCAACCGAGTCACTCCGAAGATCGACTCGATGTCAATCGGCAGGTGATAGGCTCCCACCCACACCGCACCGTACATCACCAGCAATGCCAGCAGGCTGGGCACCAGCAAGCCGCCGCCGCGCCGGTAGACCCAGATGCCGATGCCGATGGCGATCGGCAGAGAAATCCAGACCGGCAAGACACTCTCGGGGTAGTCCGAAAAAATGCTCGCGATCACCAGCCCAAAGATGGCCAGCACCACGGTCAATGCCATCGCCAGGATCACCAGGAACAGCACGCGGGCCCGCGGCGAAATCAGCCGACCGGCCACCTCGCCGACGGTCTGGCCGCGGTTGCGGAGCGAGACCACCAAGGCGCCGAAGTCGTGCACCGCGCCGATGAAGATCGAACCGAGCAGCACCCACACCAACGCGGGCAACCAGCCCCAGAACACCGCGATCGCCGGACCCACGATCGGTCCGGTGCCGGCAATGCTCGTGAAATGATGCCCGAAAATCACTTCCTTCTTGGTCGGAACGTAATCGACCCCGTCCTCCAGCTCCTTGCTGGGCACCACCGCCTCGGAATCGAGGTTGAAGATCTTCTTGGACAACCAGCGCCCGTAGGTGTGATAGGCCACCAGGTAGCCAACAAACGCCCCGACGGCGATCAGCAGCGTCAGCATCGTGGTGGGTCCGGGGACTTGAGATTCGTGGTGGCCAAAGCGACGCGGACGGGCCGGCGGCGATGGCAACTCCCTCGCAATTCGCCCAAGCCGATTGCCCCGGCGCCCCATTCGGCCATTCGCATCGCTTCACCCGCGATCCACTCAAGTTAGCCAGCCCGGTTCTCTCTGGCAACAAGCCGAGCCGATCACGGTGAACAACCCTCACCGCCGTCACAGGCGGTACAGCCGGACGGCGGCTCGAACACGTCAACCAGTTTTGATCGATCGCGACTCGGCACGGGGTGGGGAATGCGACGATGAGCGTAAGCGTTACGCGGCATCGAATGCCGATGCCTGTGTTGACTATCTGAAACCCATTAAGCAAATCTCCATGTGGCGCCCCAGGACGGTCGCGAGGGAGAAGGAGTTCACCGATGCTTGTTCTGTCGAGACAGCGCGACGAGAGCATCATTATCGCGGACAATATCAAGATCACGATCGTTGATATTCGTGGCGACAAGGTGCGACTGGGAATCGACGCTCCCAAGGAGATTCCCGTGCATCGCCAGGAGGTCTTCGACGCGATCCAACGCGAGAATGCCCAGCAGAATTCGGAAGCGACCCCGGCACCACCAGAAGAGCCGGTGGCCCAGGAGTAACTGCCCGCCGAGTGAGAACTCGTGCGGGATCGGTCGCGAGGAAGCCCTTGGCAGCCTGTTGAAGAACTCACACTCGGGGACTTCACGGGGTCAGGCCCCGCCCGGCTCGACGCTCAGTCGGAGTCGCGGCGTCGTACGCAATGCGCCGTACACGGCTTCAACCACCGTGTTGCAGTCTTCGGTTACGCGCGCCGCCAACTGCCGCAGGTATTCGGCTCTGGCGATCATCTGCCGGACTGTCGGAGCATTCGGCTCTTGATCTCAACCGGTCCCACCGGCGGATCAGCGACGGTCTTCGTGGCTTGTTGAGACTCTGTGGCAGAGGATAGAATCGATGCTCGCTTATGCGTTTGCCCGGGTTCGCCAGTATCTCGGCGGTCTTGATCGGGCGGCAGCATACGAAATGCACTCTCCAAAAACCACGATTCCCATAATGCCCCGATTCTTCGTCCTGCTGGCCGTCGCGCTGCTGCTGTTCGGCGATCGGTTCGCCATCGCAGAGGATGGGCCGATTCGCGTCAGCCCGTCGCGAGTCCTGCTCGATGGGCCCAATGCCGTCCATCGTCTGCTCGTTTCGGCACAGTCCCAACTTGGCACGAAGACCGACCTCACCCGCCAGGCAACGTATCGTTCGACGACACCGAAGATCGTCGAGGTCACTCCGACCGGAGTGGTCCATGCCGTGTCAGACGGGCAGGGCTCGGTCGAGGTCAAGGTGAGAGGCCAGGTACAACGCGTCGCCGTCGAAGTCCGAGGGTCGCGGCGGCGGCGGGAGTACAACTTCGAACGCGACATCGTGCCGTTGCTGAGCCGCTTTGCCTGCAACGCGTCGGGATGCCACGGCAAGGCCGAAGGCCAGAACGGCTTCAAGCTCTCGGTCTTCGGCTTCGACCCGATGGCCGACTACGTGGCGTTGACCC
>Ga0310123_10000079_pt1 | contig 78742 bp, 48 predicted proteins | sample CB6_AW_1057_MG_FD_203505 | JGI IMG/M metagenome (GOLD analysis project Ga0310123, IMG submission 203505) | Marine microbial communities from Western Arctic Ocean, Canada - CB6_AW_1057 | ecosystem: Environmental > Aquatic > Marine > Oceanic | place: Canada: Western Arctic Ocean | collected...
AGACTCGCCCGGTTCGTTTTTGTCGCCGCCTGTGTCTGCACCCATTATCACGTCGCCCGTGAAACAGACCGTCATTGCACTCGACTTTGAGGTCGTGCTGGTGTTGAAAATTCGACTGCCGTGGCTGAGGAATCCAGTATCGATGCTCTGGACTGCACTACGGTTTCTTCATGTTCAAGCCAAACTCCAGGCTGCAGTCACTCTTCCGCTGATTTCTCGAAGTCCCCAGCAATCACAATCTGCAGGCGCTTGGGATTGATGTGTTTTCTCATGGCGGCATTCACATCATCGACAGTCAGACTACGAATTTTCTCTTCGAAGTCTGACACAAACTTCATTGTGTAATTCGCTCGTGCATATGTTGCCAGCGTCTGAGTAAGCGTTTCGTCTTTGGTACGGTTAAGCTCCCGACTTTGCAGCAGGCCACCACGCTGTTCATTCAGTTCAATCTGGGTGATGCCGTCCTCCAGTAATCTGGTGAGTTCTTCCTGAATCACTTCATGAACTAGATCTGCGTTCTGCGGATTTGAAATTGCATAGACGTAAAACACGGCTCGCGGATCCAGTGACGACGCCTGGATGGATGACTGAACGCCGTAGGACAGCCCTTCTTCCCGTCGCACACGGTTGCCGAGTCGTGATGACAAAGCCCCACCACCAAGGATGTAGTTGCCAACCGTCAGTGCCGGATAGTCCGGATGATCGCTCTGCATAGGCAACGTAAGCGCCGCAAAGTACATGGCATTGGCTTTGTCGGGTGTATTGATCTTTTCGAAGCTGCCATCGGTCAGATTGGCAGCCTTGCGAGGTATCCATTCGAAGTCTGTGTCCGACTTCCACTGGTCCGTCATTTTCCGTACGGCAGCCACTGTTGGCTCTTTATCAAAGTCACCGACAACGGTCAGTTCCCCGACGTCGCCCTGTAACAGAGATTCGTAAACCTCCCGAACATCGGCAATACTGACAGCTTTCATGCGGTCAATTGATTCCTGCAATGTGGCGTGATATCGAGGGTCATCTGCTTCATAGGGACTGATTTTTCTCTGCACTGTGTTGGACGCAATCGATGTCGGTTCGGACAGTTTCTGCTCAGCCGTAGCCACCTGTGATTCTTTGATTAACGCCAATTCGTCGGCTGGCAACGTCGAATTTCGCAGCAGATCTTCAATGAGCGCCAGCACGGCGGGAAGGTTGCCACGCGTCGTCTGCAGGCTCACAGTGACTCGGCCGGCCTCGCCCAGAATCTGCAATTGAACTCGATAACGATCGAGTTCGTCCTGAATGTGCTGGTGAGTTCTGGTGGTAGTACCGCGACTCAGCATCGCAGGCAGCAAAGTCGCAGCAGTTGCTTTGCCTTTGAGACTAGCAAGATTGCCGTAACGAAGCGTCAGTCGAAAATTGACGATTTCGCCACGTGTTTTTTTCGTCAGCAGTGTCGTTCGAACATCTGAATTAAGGTTAAGACGTTCCAATCGCTGTTCGATGGCCTGCGGTGCCGGATCAAAGGCCTCCCCCTGGGCGACCTGTTCGCGCCCCTTGTAATCTCCGATGATTTCTGCCAGATCGGATCTCTGTGGAATCTTTGTGCGATCGGCAGACTCTGTCGGTTCGAACAACCCCGCAGTACGATTGGTTCGACGCAGATAGGTCGCTGCGATGCGGTTCACGTCATCGGTGGTCACGCCTTCCAGCCGGTCCCGATGCAGTAGGAACAACCGCCAGTCACCCTGTGCCGCCCAGTCACTTAAGGAAATAGCAATTCCCTGAGAATTGGCGACGCTCAATTCACGACGTTTCAACAAGTCCTGCCGGGCCCGCTCAACTTCTTCGGCAGTGAATGGGTTCTCCACGACCGTTTCAACAGCTTCAGCCATCGCCTGCAGCAAATCTGTCCCGTCGACACCCTGGGCGGCTTCAGAAATGAACATGCACAGACCCGGGTCGTGCAGCGCGAACCGTGTGCCGTAGACACTGGCCGCCAGACCACGCTTCACGAGTCGTTCGTACAACCGACCGGAAGGTTCACTCGCCATCGCCGTCGTGAGGACATCAACCACAGCGAAGTCCGGATGGCTACCGGCTGGAATATGGTATACCAGTCCGGCCATCGGCACTTCACCAACTCGGCGCACGGTAACCAGCCGTTCACCATCCTGGGCTGGTTCTTCGGTCCATGTTTCATTTAATTTCCGTTCCGGACGCCGGATAGCTCCGAAGTATTTTGTGGTTAATGCCAGCGCCTGTTCGGCGTCAAACTGACCGGCGATCACCAGCACAGCGTTATCCGGCTGATAGAATCGGCGATAGAATTCACGCAGGTTTTCCACCGGCACGCGTTCAATGTCCGCCTTGTTGCCAATGGTGGATTTGCCGTAATTATGCCATTCAAACGCTGCTCCCATCATCCGCTGCATCAACACGCGGAATGGACTATTTTCACCTCGTTCGAACTCATTACGCACAACCGTCATTTCAGACTCGAGGTCCTCTTTCAAAACTGAACTGTTGATCATGCGATCTGCTTCAAGTTTCAGCGCAAACTCCAAGTTCTCCTCGCTGGCCGGAAGTGTTTCATAATAGTTTGTGCGGTCCAGCCAAGTGGTACCGTTGAATTCCGCTCCTCGTTCCTTCAGCAATCGCGGGATATCTGAATGAGTCGGCGTACCACGAAACAGCATGTGTTCCAGCAGATGAGCCATTCCGGCTTCGCCATATCCTTCGTGTCGGGAACCTACCAACACCGTAAGGTTCACGGTCACCGTGGGACGTGATATATCCGGAAGAAGCAGGACCTGCAGTCCGTTGTCGAGCTGGTATTCGGTGATTCCTTCAATCGAACGTACAGGTTGTGGCATATCTTCAGCATTTACAGAAGCAATGGTGTTCAAAGAACAGATGGCCATCAGACAGAACCGGAAGAACCGTTTCACGGGTCAGGACTCCGCTGGATAACTGGAAGGAAAAAGTTCACAGCAGACTATACTGTGACAAACAGGCCGGCAGGCGCGTCACGGCACTTGGACAGTTTTGCGGTTTGAGCCTCTCGCAACCTCAGCGGAAGGCAGGCATTGCCACCCGAGTGAGATCCACGCAGCATTGAAAGAGCGACACCCGTTCTACTGAAGGAGACTCTTTTCGAGTACAGCTCGTGCTTTTTCAAAATAGTCCTGCCAAATGATTTCAGGATGTCCGTCTCGCAGGCAGTCACGTACCTTTCGCAGAGTGTTGCGAGCCATATGTGGGCAACGATTGCAGGCACAGGTTTCTCCAGTGGACGCCATGATGCCAGGGATGGGAAGAAACGTATGTTGTGGGGCTGATTTCTGAAATGCATGAATCATGGTGGCTTCAGTGGCGACCAGAAATGTGGATGGCTCATCGACAGACATCACATGACGTCGCATTCTCTCTGTTCCGCCAACGAAGTCGCTCAACTCCAGGATATTCTGCGGGCATTCGGGGTGAGCAATCACCTGGCAGCCTGGGTTGTTTTTCCGCACACGAATCAGATCCTGAATACTGAAAATTTCATGGACCATGCAGGACCCTGGCCACAGAATCATTCGTCGGCCGGTGACTTCCATGAGATACCGGCCGAGATGCTGATCCGGGACGAACAGGATTTCCCGAGCTGGCGGGACGCGGTCGATGATTTCCTTAGCGTTACCGCTGGTGACGATCCAGTCACACAGGCTCTTCACTGCCGCCGAGGTATTGATATAGGCGACTGTGTCAAAGTCCCGGCCACTTTCGCGCAGCTGCTCCTGGAACGCTCTCAACTGGTCAGCCGGACAGCTTTCGGCCAGCGAACAACCGGCCTGCAGATCAGGGATCAGCACGGTCTTTTCCGGATTCATGATCTTGGCGGACTCACCCATGAAATGAACACCACAGAACACAATCGTGGATGTTTTGACCTGCGTCGCGTCACGCGCCAATTTTAGGCTGTCGCCGGTGAAATCAGCAATATCCTGGATTTCTCCGTCGACGTAATAATGAGCCAGAATGCTGGCGTCTTTTTCCTTTTTCAGCTGGTCGATCTCGTCCATCAGGTCGAGCGGATCTTCGTAATCGTCCGGGGCGTCAACGACAATCGGCAGAGACATTGCAGAGGGAGACTCACTGAAATGGGAATGAATTTTGTCGGGCTGGAATTTACGGACCTGCTGACAGCGAAAGCAATGTATCCACCTGCGCTTTCTTGCGCGGGCAGTCTCGGAAGGCAGAACAATTATTACGTTCAGCGGGCCTGTCGTCGACTGGTGAAATTAGGGATTCCTGTCGACCGTTCCCATTACTACAACGGGAAGGCATGGGAAACATCATTCGACAGGCTCCGGAATGACAGAGTCAAGTGCTGGCGACGGATGAATTCTCTCATATTCTGCGGCAACCTGTTTGCCGGGGACGAGTCCAAACTGATTCCCCATGACAGCGTACATTGCAGCAATCACGATGACGATACTCAGACTAACGGGTCTTGCCAGCTTCCACGGTGTAATGTCGACATCTCCGGAGTATTCCTGTCGAAATGGATGCTGCTGGGGTATCACCAGACGAGCAGCAAGCATAATCAACATCAGCAACGCAAAGTTGACACCTGCAAGATGAAGACCGTGCATCCTGACACCGTAGAATTTTTCACCAATTGTTAGTCCGAGATTTCCTTCGTTCATGACTCCGAAGACGAACTGAAACACCATACCAACAGCCAGAGCTACATTGACTCCAATGGCAGGTGTCCGTTTGCTGATAAGGGCGACTATCATAATCGCGATCAGTGGAATATTGGTTACCGAAACGAACTGGACCAGTAGATCGAAGAGTCCTTGATCCGCGTAGAACTTGAAAAACAGCACCAGACTGACACTCAACGGAACGGTCACCACGGCAAAAATCCGTCCGGCGCGGACGGCCTGTTGATCGGTCGAGTTCCGGTTGAACAATCCTTTGTAGATGTCGACTCCAAACAGTGTACTGCCGCTATTAAGAAAACTGTTAAAGGAACTCAGAATCGCTCCGAAGACCGTTGCTGCGAAGAAGCCCACGGCCCACCAAGGAAGCACCAGTTTGACGAGAAATCCATAGGATCCGTTGGCATCTTTCGGCAGAGGTACGTCCGGTGGAATGGCATAATCGCCGCTACTTACAATGTGCCACGCAATAACACCCGGCAATACAAGATACAACGGTCCCAGCAACTTCAGGGACGCAGCAAACAAAGTTCCCTTCTGACCTTCAGCAAGGTTCTTTGCTGCAAACGTTCGTTGCACGATTCCCTGGTTTGTACACCAGTAAAATGTGGTCAACAACGTCACACCGGTGAATAGTGCGGTCCATGGGATATTAGCATCCGAATCACCCATCGGGGCCATGCGTTCGGGGTGTTGTTCGATGATTGTTGACAGGCCTTGCATGACGTCACCACGGCCAACAAAACTTAAACCGCAAACTGGTATCAGCATGCCACCAACTGCCAGTCCGATTCCGTTGACCGTATCAGATACGGCTACAGCCTTGAGGCCTCCAATGATTGCATAACAACCACCGATGATTGCCAACAGGCTGCTCACCACTACCAAATTGAAGGCAGTGTTATTGCCGAGATACTCCTGCACGTTGAAAACAGGAATCAGGAACTCTGCTCCCGAGAACAAAATAAACGGGAGCAGAATGAATGCGATTAGGACAACCGAGACGCACGACGTAAAAATCCGCACGCCGCGATCAAACCGGATCTCCAAGAATTCTGGAATCGTTGTTATGCCACTTTTGAGATATCTCGGCAGAAAGATCAGTGCCATGGCGATGATGGACAGCGAAGACCATACTTCCCAGGTCATCAGCAACATACCATGCTGATAACCACCGCCATTGATGCCGACTAGTTGTTCCGTCGAAAGGTTAGTCAGCAGCAATGACCCGCCAATTACCGGCCAAGCCAAACTTCTGCCGGCCAGGAAATAGCCGGTAGCAGTATTCTGGGGGTCATCATGAGTCTTCCACCACGCAACAACTGCAACCAGTGTAGTAAATAAGAGAAACGAACCGATTGTAAGCATCGAGGGATCCTGTTCGGACGGCAGAACAAGACTGGGCATTCTCGTCCAGTCTGCAGCTGAGTACCATTGACCCGGATTCACCTTTCAGTTTGGTATCAATAAATGATTACATCGCGGGTCCAGTGTGCCGAATGGCCACTGATCCAGGATTGGTTTCTGACCAGGGAATTCTGCTGACTTTCCCGACAAAGGGCAACAATTACCGAGACTATGAGATTATTTCCCGGTGGTGGCTACGTTGCCTCTTATGGATTTCAAGCGCTCAGTCGCTGGTTCGAAGCCTCGTGCCAGCTGTACCAGTTCTTACAGCTGTTGACGAGATAGATCTTTATTTTGTATCTGCTGGCGGCCTGAACCGCTGGCAGCAGGATGTCCGCCAGAATCGCGACGATGCTCGTGACTACAACGAGTTCAATCAAAGTGAAATCGTGAAGGACAGGTTTCCGAAACGCCGTTTTCTTCACTGTTCTGTTCCTTCTACTTCTGTTTTGACGACATACAAGCGAAATGCAGAATGTTTTAGACTTCAAAATTGACTGGATATCCATGCGCTCGGCCTTCCAAGCCGATGACGGTATTCTGTGGCGCTGTGTGTAGATTGCGTTAAGAGATTGTTAGAATTCTGAATTATCAGCAATCGCCGATTTTCTCGGAGACAGGCGCTGCTATTAATGTCTCCCTCCACGCTGAGATGAATCCACTGAGCCTGGCCATGGCGGTTCGACAACAACCCGGAAAAAAATTCGGCAGCGATGGATGCGGGGTCGATGAGGAATCAGTGACGGGAAAAGTGTTTCTCGTGGGAGCGGGCCCCGGTGATCCTCGCTTGATTACTGTCCGGGGAGCGGAACTGCTTGCTCAGGCCGATGTGGTGTTCTATGACGGACTTGTCAATCCTCTGATACTGACGTTGACCGATGCTCGCTGTGAACGAACTGCTCGGACACGAATCGGCAGTGAAGCGATGGTTCCACAGGAAAACATCAATGAGCAGCTGATTGCAGCGGCGCGTCGTGGTCATCGTGTGGTCCGGTTGAAGGGTGGCGATCCGTACATTTTTGGACGAGGCAGCGAAGAAGCACGCGCATTGGCAAATGCCGGCATACCATTTGAGATTGTGCCTGGCATTACAGCGGCGACTGCTGCCGGCGTCTACGCCGGATTCTCATTCACCCATCGACAACATTCATCGGCGGTTGCATTTGTGACAGGGCACGAAGCACCATTGCGCAGTAAGAATCCACTCGATTATGCGGCGCTGGCCCGATTCCCGGGAACACTGGTGTTCTATATGGGTCTGGCACGTGTGCAGACGATCTGTGATCGCCTGATTGCATCCGGCATGTCACCGACAACACCATCAGCTATCGTGTCTCACGCCTCGCTTCCTGATCAGCAGGTTGTGTCGACAAACCTGAGTCAGCTGGCGCAGACGGTCGAAAAGTGTCGATTACGTGCTCCGTCGCTGATTGTGGTAGGTGAGTGTGTCAGTCAACGAGACGCCGCGTCATGGTTTGAAACTTTGCCTCTGTTTGGGCTGCGCATCGGAATCACTCGACCACAGCAACAGACTGAAGAAGTTGCCAGTGCCGTTGTCAGAGCAGGAGGCCAACCAGTGTTGTTGCCAATGGTCGAAATTCGGCCTCCAGATGAACAACAGCGACAGCTCCTGAGTTCCGCGATCGATGAGCTGGATGAGTATGACTGGTTGATTCTGACAAGTGCCAATGCTGTGCGCGGCTTCATGGAGCAACTGTGGAACCGTGGACTGGATACCAGGCAACTGCAGGGAATCCGGATTGCAGCCATAGGCTCGTCGACCGCTGCTGAACTGGAACGCTGGTCATTGAGGGCGGATGTCGTTCCGCGGCACTCACGATCAGAAGCCCTGGCAGACACACTCAAGCCATCGGTCATCGGCAAACGCTGCCTTTGGCCGGCTGCAGATCGGGCCCGAGACACTCTGTCGAAATCGCTGGCTTCAGCCGGCGCGAAACTGCAGCTGGTCGTGGCCTATCGGCACATGGATGTGAACGGATCCGACGAACTCCGCAAGCGATTCAGTGATCCACCTTTGGACTGGATCGGCGTGAGCAGTCCGGCCATTGCTCGTCAGGCCGCCAGGCTGTTTCCGGAACTGAAAGACGGCAGCTGTCCAACGCAAATCGTCTCGATCAGTCAGCTCACCACTGACGCGGCACACCACGCTGGTCTGACCATACATGCCCAGGCAGCTGACGCCAGCTGGACCGATATGCTCTGCGCAATCGCCATCGCAGAAGGTCGAGAATCACCCGATTTCTCGTAGATTGAATTCGGCGTCGGGGACGCCATCGGTTCGTGGAACGACATCGTACTTTGTGTCGGGAGGTGAAGCGTACAAGTTAGGCAACTCCAATGATCCCAAGGCAGCCATGCCCGGACCATTTTTCACCGATGGTCTGGAATTGTATGACGACAACAGGTGCAACCTGGTTTGCGTTACCGGCGCTACACCGAAGCATCGAAATGCTGACCGGTGCTTCTGGGACTGACTCCTCCAACGAGTACCGTCTGAAGTGGTATACCGCCCCGCTCATGGCTCGGTAAGCATAGTTTCTCTGAACAACTGCGGCCCTGACCTCCGTCTGTGATTTCACAGCTCAATACGATCGTCCCACTGCCGCAATCACCAGAACCTGCCAGCTGAACAATCCAGTCACACCGGAACAGCGGTCTGCAACGCCCTCTGGATCACTGGACTTAGGTCCTGGCCCCGCCTGTTCTGTAATTCACGGCCTCCTCTCGCGTCAGGTCCTGCCAAAATTCCAGCCAGATGGGATTACTGCTCCGCGACGAACAACTGCAATGCCATTTCGCATAAACACGTCACCGAAGTCACCTTCATCCGATGGCGCCTCGCTTGCTATGATTCTGGCTCCTTCACCAATGATCACATTCTTGTCGATCAGAGCACCGTCGATTTTGGCACCCGCGCCGACGCCTGGGCTCGGTGTGTCTGATTCGGGATCGGGATCGTAGTAGTCGGCCCCCATGATGACCGTGTTGCGCATCTCCACGTTTTCTTGGACCTGGCAGCGCAACCCAACGACGCTGTTGATGATTGCTGCCGCCGGCCCGATGAAACAACCGTCAGACACCAGACTGCTGCTGATGTGACAGCCATCGAATCGGGACGATGGCAGGAAACGCGGGTGAGTGAAAATTGGCCAGCGACGATGAGCCAGCGTGAAAGGAGGATGCGGCTGAGCCAGCATCAGATTGGCCTCGTAAAAGGATTTGATGGTGCCGATATCTTCCCAATATCCGTCGAACAAATGCGTTTGCACGTGATGGTTATTAATAGCCAGCGGGAAGATGTCTCTGCCGAAATCATCGTGGCTGGTTGTTTCCAGGAGATCCACCAGAACATCACGATTGAACAGGTAGATCCCCATGCTGGCCAGGTACTCCCGGCCGTGCGAGTTTATTCCATGCTGATCAATCCAGTCGCCCGGGGTCCGGACAGCAACCAGGGCATCTTCAGACTGTGGTTTTTCGACGAAACCATTCACGCGGCCGACATCATTCAGCTGCATGACACCGAGTCCTCGCGCCGCATCGGCATGCACAGGGACTGTGGAAATTGTCACGTCCGCATCAACTTTCAAATGCGTATTCAGCATCTGGTTGTAATCCATACGATACAGCTGATCGCCCGAGAGAATCAGGACATAGCGAATGCCGGGTTCTTTCAGAAAACGCAACTGCTTCCGGACGGCATCAGCGGTGCCCTGATACCACGATTCCTGATCCAGCGTCTGCTGTGCCGGAAGAACTTCCACAAAACCGCCGGAAAACACGTCGAAGCTGTAGGTCTGACGAATGTGCCGATGCAGGCTCACAGAATTGAACTGCGTCAACACATAGATGCGGTTCAGCCGACTGTGCAGGCAGTTAGAGATCGGCACATCGATCAAGCGGTACTTGCCTCCAATCGGAATGGCCGGCTTGGATCGTTTCTCTGTGAGTGGCAGTAGACGGGTCCCCTTGCCACCCCCGAGAATAATGCTGATCGTGTGCCGCATAGTGGCCGGTTGCTTCCTGAGGATTCAGTTGCATCAGGAGCCCGGCTTGTTCGTCACGAAGGGCGTCCTGCAGTTGCGTGACCGGGGGTTAGAAGTTACAGAGCTTCGTCGTTCTGCTCACCAGTGCGGATCCGAACCACCTGGTCAATGTTGTAGATGAAGATCTTTCCGTCTCCTACCTGACCAGTTCGTGCGGCTCGGACAGTCGCTTCCACCAGCTTATCCACATCGGCATCGGCGACCACGACTTCCAACTTCACCTTGGGCATGAAATCAACGATATACTCAGCGCCTCGATAGGTCTCCTTGTGGCCCTTCTGTCGACCGAAACCCCGGACCTCCGTGACCGTCATCCCATGAATACCGACTTCTGTGATGGCACTCTTGACGTCTTCCAGTTTGAAGTGCCGAACGATTGCTTCAACTTTTTTCATGACCAGATTTCCTGTGATGCTCTGATGGCTCTACCGAAGAATTCTACCGGTGAGTGTCATGCCAGACAGCCTGCCCACTTGATGTGCAATACTACTGAAAAATGTAGCCTTCTTCTCCGTGTTCGGTGATATCAAGTCCGTGAATTTCGTTGTCTTTTGAGACGCGGAGCTTCATGGCAGCATCGAGAATCTTGAGCAGCACGAACGTTACTACCACTGAAATCGCAATGGTGGCTACGACACTGACGACCTGAGTCACCATTTGTCCTGCATTACCTTCCAGCAGGCCGACGGCATCAGATCCACCAGTCACAGCGCGAGTTCCAAACACGCCCGCCAGCAATACTCCCAAGGTCCCGGCTACGCCGTGGACACCGAATACATCCAGCGAATCATCATAACCAAATGCTTTTTTCACCTTAGTGCATGCCATGTAACAACATGCACCCGCAACAAATCCCATATAGATTCCGCTGAGCGGTGTCACTGTGCCGGCAGCTGGCGTAATACAACCCAAGCCGGCGACCGCACCGGTACACGCTCCGAGAATACCGGGTTTGCCATCACGAAGCCATTCCAGCAACACCCAGCCAAGGACGCCTGCTGCGGCAGCCATGTGAGTGGCAACGAACGCGTTGACTGCTGTTGCGTTCGCTTCCAGTGCACTGCCAGCATTGAAGCCAAACCAGCCCACCCACAGTAGTCCCGTACCAATGCACGTGTAGGTAAGGTTGTGCGGCGGCATGGGCTCTGTGGGGAACCCCCGACGTTTGCCCAGAACCAGCGCACAGATCAATGCTGAAAAACCAGAACTAATATGAACCACCGTGCCACCGGCAAAATCGATTGCCCCGTCGGCCAGCAACCAGCCGGCATCAGCCCATACCCAGTGACATATTGGACAGTAGACGAAGGTGCCCCAGAGTATTGAGAACATACACATTGTGCTGAATCTCATCCGTTCAGCAAACGCTCCACAGATCAGCACAGGCGTAATGATGAAGAACATCCCCTGAAACATCATGAACAGTGCGGCGGGAATGGTTCCGTGTTGAGGATTGATAATCTCTCCATCGGCGAGATGAGGAATTATGCCGTTCAGCGCAAAGTGTTCAGTGAAGCTGCCGTAATAAGGACTGTCCCCTCCGAACGCAAAGCTGTAGCCCCACAGCGCCCAAACGACGCTCATCAGAGCCATCAGGAAGACACACTGCATGAGCACGCTGATGATATTTTTCTTGCGGACCAGCCCTCCGTAGAACAGCGCCAAGCCAGGACAGGTCATCAGCAGCACAAGCGCACTGGAAACAAGCATCCAGGCGACGTCGCCGGAATCCAGTTCTGGATCATCAGCGGGCTCTACCACCTTACAAAAAGACGTCTGCTCCACACTGTCCACTGCGTCAGTCGTTTGAGTCGACAGATTCCCCTGAGCCGATCTCGATACCAAGAAACCCATCGCTAGGATCACGATACTTCCCACAAATTCCTGCCGGCGAATCATCATACCAGTCCTGCCCGTGTCACCTGAAAACGTGAACTGAATTACTGAGGTGTGTTTGGCGAGCGGCGTGCAGGGAACCACCACTGTGACGGCACGCTCTTGGAACCATTGCGCGAACCCCATATGGATCAAACGTCATACACTCAATTAATCAATGGACAGCTATCCATCAATCTTGGACGTCGTAGTAGGTGCAGGAGTCCAGAAATCGGGGACGCCATTATGACAAATTTTCTGCCTCATCGCAGACCACCAATCCAGCTGCAAACCCCGCATCCTACTCGCTGGACACGCAGATTCACTTGGCTGCACGCTTCGTGTATTCGAAGATCGAGGCGGTCCACCAAAGGAAGCCCCCGTCAACTATCCCGGGTTGGCTGGTTTCAACCCACGCCTGCGTCCCATCATTTGACGACTGACAAACAACCACTATAGATCGCAGTCACGTTCCCGGAGAATCGCAGTTCCAAACAGTGCCCAGTCAGCGCAAGAAAAGAGCCCTTTGGGTTGAGGCCTTGGGGAATAACCGAGTTGGGTCGGATCCAAGAGCTGGGTGACTACCTGAATTCTCTTCTCGATTAAGACACTTCAACTAACAAAGGGCTCCCTGGGTAACAAATATCCTTAACAACTTCTGTGCCAATCACTAGCAAATACGAGCGCCGATCTCAGGTTATTCTCGTCACCAGTGTTTTTCCTTGTCGGTGCTCGATCATTTGTTCTGAATCCAATTTGCCACCGAGCGCCGATATTTGAAAAGTCGGCGCCGAAACGCTAGGCTCAAGCGCTGATCTGTTTCGGCGCAATTTTATGTCATCAACACCGTATACCGAAAACTACCGAGTTACACGGTTGCTGATTCCACTAACCGTAGCACTTTCGGTGATCTATGCGTTCATGGTCCTTTGGTACGTGGCCACGTTTCCTGAGTTGGGGATTCGATGTCTGTTTCCAAAGGTGCTGCCCACAGCCGGAGTCCAGCTACCGGTTAAAGTTGTCAAATTCAATGGTGACGCCATCCCGGTGGATTTGAAGCCCGGGGACGAATTGATATCGATCAATGATCATCCGGTGGGTACGTTTCTGGACTTTCTCGCGACAACCGGCAATCTTCGTTCAGCGAAACTGAAACCCGGAGCGACACAGTCCGCTGGTTCTGACCCCGCTGAGTATCGTGAAGCAGACGTTCCCCCGTTGGTGGAGATCCCTGATCCAGCCAATGATGGCACAACAGTTCGTTATGTGCGGGTGAAATTTCGACAACCGGACTCAACAGCTTCAGACACGCCACTAATGACCTATGTGGCCGTCAAGCCACCAATCACGAGCGATGTCCTGTTTACTGTGTTGTGGTTCGTCTGCCAGTCCGCAATTCTGTTGGTGGCGTTGACCGGATTTTGGCAACGTCCGGCAGATTCTGTCGCTCAGACATTTTGCATCATGTCGAGCGCGTCGATGGTCGCATTTGTCGGTGGATTTCACTGGTGGATCATTGCCGGTAACCCATTGATGAATATCCCGTTCATTGTCTGCAGCACCTGCGTACCAGCGGTCACACTTCATTTCTTTTTGAAGTTTCCGCGCGAAGCCGGGTCGTTCACTAAATATCGTCACAGCTTTCTGGCTGTTGTCTATGGCCCGATGTGTCTTGCCGGCCTGTTGATCATGTTTGTTTACTGGTCAGCTTTCTGTCTGAACGGCAGCCCTGTAACAGACAGTCTGAGCCCCATCCAGCAGCTGGCCGGTGTCATTCGTAGCCTGGTAACCGGCGAAAATTCATCCGTGCCGACCACCCTGGTGTCGTGGCAGTTACTCTATTGGTTACGCAGGTTTATCTATGGCAGCATCTTACTCGCCGGGATGTATTTTGGAGCTACGGTAGTTTCGATTGTGTTGAGCCGTCTGCGGGCTCAGACGGTGATTGAACGCCGCCAGGCATCAACAATTCTCAGGGCGACGCTGGTTGCCACATTTGCGGTTGGCTGGACGATTTACCTTGCGTTCTACAGTAAAGACGTGTTCGTACTTGGTGGCGCCCAGCTTCCCATGTTCATCGCGAGCGGTTCATTCATGGCGGCGTATGCGCATGGGATGTTGAAGCACCGTCTGATTCTGGCCGATGAAAAGCTGCATCGTGGGCGTACGTATCGCGTCACAAGTATTGTCGTTACGGCCGCATTCGCTGGACTGCTGGCGGCGGGTATCGTGACTGCCAGACAGTACTCTCTTCCGGGAAGTTCATCGCTGGCATTACGTTTTTGTTTGTATCTGATGCTGGTGGTCGCTGTCAGTCTTGCTCTGTGGATGCGCGACCGTCTGCAGGCTGCCATCGACTTACGTTTCTTCAGCGAGAAGTATCAGCTGGATCGGGCGTTGAACCAGTTGAATCAGGCCGCCGGACATCTCACGGATCCAACTGCCATGGCTAATATGACGCTGCAAACGTGTCGCGAGGTTGTGGATGCGTCATCAGCCATGATGTATGTGCGTGACGGGAGCGGTGTCTTCCGTCTTATTGGTGCCCATGCGGCGCCAGAGGCTCCTCCATCGATTTCCTCCGACCACATTGATCTGCTGGAGTCCTGTGAACCTGTCGTCCTGCGTGTGCCCGCACTCAGCCGCGAGAAGTTGTCAGGTGTCCAGCAGTTACTTGACCAAATGGGTTCTGAGCTGATTTTCACCTTGCGAGATGATCAGGGCATCGCCGGCGCGATTTATCTGGGGCGTCGCGTGTCGAATACTGCTTACTCAGCGGAAGACATCGCGTTTCTGCAGGCCATCGGCCAGATGACACTGCTGGCGCTTCACAGTTCCCGTGCGAATCAGAATCTGGCGCGGCTGACATCCGAACTCCAGGTTAAAGTCGACCACATTTCTGAGCAGCAGCGTCAACTGTCGTTCCTGCGCGCTGAGCTTACGTCAATTGAGGAAGACTCCCCCGGAACCAAAGAAACGACCACCCAACACGACTTTGATCGCTCAGAACTGCGTGGCACAAGCGCCGCAATTGTCCAGATGCTTGAAACTGCTCGCAAGGCGGCCGCCAGCAATTCAACCGTGTTAATCCGCGGAGAGAGTGGCACCGGTAAAGAATTACTTGCGCGAGTCATTCAGCGGAACAGCCAGCGAGACTCAAAGCCATTCGTCAGTATCAGTTGCGCAGCGTTGGCGCCCACGCTGCTCGAAAGCGAATTATTTGGACATGTTCGGGGGGCTTTTACTGGTGCAGAATCCAATAAACCCGGTCGTTTTCAGACAGCCGACAGCGGCACCCTGTTTCTGGACGAGATTGGTGACATTTCACTGGAAACACAGGTTAAGCTGCTTCGGGTGCTGCAGGAACGCTGCTTTGAGCCTGTGGGCAGTGACAAGTCGCTTACGGTGGACGTTCGATTGATCGCGGCCACTCACCGAAACCTCGAAGAGATGATACGCGAAGGAACGTTTCGAGAAGACCTGTACTATCGCCTGAATGTCGTGAGTATCACATTGCCCCCGCTTCGAGATCGTCGCGAAGACCTCATTGGACTCGTGTTTTGCTTTCTGAAAAATGCGGTCAGTAAGACAGGCAAACGAATTCGGCAGATCGACCCGCAGGCACTGGCGGCCCTGGAATCGCATGCCTGGCCAGGCAATATTCGAGAACTTGAAAATGCAATTGAGCGGGCCGTGGTTCTGGCCGATGGCGATACGGTTCAATTGGCTGATTTACCTGACGACATTGCCAGAGGCGGTTCAATCGTCGTTGACAATGCCGACTTCGGCGGGCGGGTGCGTTCCGGCTGGGTCGATGAACGAATTTCAGCGGCTCATGTAGTACGTAAAACGCTGGAGACGCCGGGCGGTTCGGTCCAGGAACGTTCAAAGCTGGTGGAGGCGCTGGCGGCTGCGAATGGCAACAAGGCCCGGGCAGCGCGACAGCTCAGCATGCCCAGAAGCACCTTTTACAGTAAACTGAAAAAATTGGGGATCGGCGGCTCCGGAGAATGAGAACAGCTGTTCAGTGGCACCGTTCTCGTCATATCAAAGTGATGTGCCCGTAGTATGCCTCAGGAAGCTTAGGACCCGGATATGATGGTCGCTTCTGCGAAGCTTTGTCCCATTGTCAGTCTGAGTTGCTGTTCACCGGATTCGATGATAACCCAGTCCTCCCCGATTTCCGTGATACGACCGCTGAGTGCCGCAGTATCAAAAGTGGCTCCGTTGACCAGTTTATGGACGCGATCATTAATCTGCTCAGTGATCCACACCTGAGGATCACCGTTCCGCCAAGTAACACCCGTCAGCATTGTCATTTTCATGGGGTCCCGATGGTCGACATCTATGCCAAAGATATTGTCACGGGCAATGACGTCGTAGCTGCGACGGTCAGTGGAGGCGAGTCGATTGGCCACGTCGGGACTCAGGTTTCTTCGTTTGATTCCGGGCATTATGACTGCTTCAATGCTCATTGCCAGATCGAACTGACCACTTGCACCGATCGGTGTGAGCCGAATGCTGTCAATCTTGTGCAATAAGGCAGCGTTTTCGAATGCGAACAGAGCGTCTGTGACTTCACTCAGCGTTCCCCGAGCCTGAGCATTGACCGGCAGGATCCGGAAGCCCGAGCGTGATGAAGGTGATCCTGAGTCGACGCGCGCATTTCGCAGATTTGCCTGTCGAATCGTTTCGAGCAGCCAGTTGCGATATAAAGAACGAGCAGTATCGGTACTGGCTGGCAAAGCCTGTTTCTTCCAGGCCGTGATCTGATCCGGCAAACCTTTCGTGCGCTTAAATATGCTGGTTTGTTTTTCGAGATCTTCCAGCAGCTGAACATGATCTTCGTTCAGTGCGTCGAGTGGTTTTTGAATCTTTTCCTGCCACAGGTAATCGCCGATCAGGAACAGGCCAATCAGCCCGAGGATAGCGAACAGAATCTGCTGACGTTTTTCAATCATGACTGTGGTGGCTCCAACTCGGATTTCACACCAGTCGGGTACGGTTTCTCATTGACCGCTGAGGTCTGTGTTTTGGTCGCCTGCGTAGTCATGGCGGGCGAACGGGTCGGAATCCCTTCTCGGTGCATCTCCGGTTTCCTGTGAGCCGTGTAGCTTTCCTTTGACCTTTGCCGGATCTGCAGAGTCGTTCGGAAATTCCAGACCACATCTTTACCATTACGGCTCTCACTGAATGATGGTGTGCGAGTCGTGTGGTAGCGGTCCTGTATGCCGAGCTCCATTGCACGATGAGCCTCAGGTGAGCTGGATGTTCCCTGAAAGGTCACCCTGAACCCGGATCCCACCGGTGTGGCAGCGAATTGTCGTACGGACAGTTCCGGACGTGGTGGCATACGAATTGTGATATCCCGGATCTCATCCAGCCAGTTCATGCGAGATCGTTCCCACCGAGCCAGTCCCGCTGCCTGACGCCGAATTGCTGCTGTCTTGTCGACATTCTCCTGCATCAGTTTAAGCTGAAGTTCAAGATCGCCGATCTTGTCGTCCCACTCTCCAAACATCGAACTGACGTAATACCAGCTTCCGCCTGCTGCCAGCAGCATAACAACCGCGATCGTGACCAATCGATTCCGCCGATCCGTTGATGCCGGCGGACGTTTTGGATTGAGAAAGTCGACTGCCGGTGTCGCTTCCCCGGCGGCTTCCCAAGCGGCGGCGATCAGCGGCGCATATCCACCATGACTCGCCTCACCAATCCTGCCATTAACGAGATCGGCCGCAGACGTCTGAGTTAATACGGCATCGATGCGGCCTTCGAGACTGCTGGCCAGCATATCCGTATCCCCCGACGAACCAACCAGCACTGCAGTCGTTATCTCAACTCCACGTTCGAGTCTGTCGCCGACGGTGAGAATCGTGCGGTGGATCTCCGCAGCAATAAATCGGGCTTCTGCTTCGCGAGTGGCACCGGGGTCCAGACGCAATGTTCGTGAAAGAACCGGACATTGACGCTGTACAACCAGAATATGGGCCGATTGCTGTCCTTTGCTGACCACCAGTGCAGCCGATCGATTCGCCTCGAGCTGGGGTGGAACAAAAGCACGCAGGGGGTGAGTGACAACCACAGCGCTGGCACGGGCACTTCCTGAAGCCTCCACCATTCGGTGTATCAATTGTTCCTGCGCCGGCGCCATTGCCATAGCGCTCACCTGACGCGAACCGTCATCGAGCAGTGGAAAACTGACGAAATCGATCGTCACGTCTTCACCAGGGCCCGTCAGATGTCTCTGAGCCATATTCTGCACAAGCGTCGGAAGTTCCGTTTCCGACGCCGGAGGAACAGTGAATGTCGCGGAATCCACTGATCCACGGCCCACACACAGGACCAGCTTTGCGCGGCTGGCTTTCAATTCGCTGACAACTTCACGAAGTCGCAAAACCACGTCCGCCGATGCTGCGTCGGCATCACCGTTGTCCACAGCATCGGTGCAGGATTTTTCACCAGCGTTGAGAAGTCGCACGGCGCCACGCTTCTGTGTTTCCACCAGAACGTAGCGGAGTGCCTGCGAATTCCAGCTGACAGCAAGGAGTTTGCTCATTGGAAGAACCGTTTTGAATTATGGGAATCACCGTTACCTTGAACACCGAATTCCTCCCTCAGCTTGGGGAACAGACACATATTTGTTCCTGAATGAGGGACACAGCAACTGGAAAGTAACTTTTGCTCATATGAAAAACTCAGACTGTTTTTATTGCCCTTGTTGCTCTTTGTGATCCTGAGCGAAACCACCGTATTCCAGTACTGATGTCTGCACTGACAACCCGTGCTCCGTCAGATTTACCCAGTGGATGCGATGCGCCGGACTGCTGGTTGCGTCAATTGTGAGTCTGCGACGCAGGAACGGGCCACCAGACTTTCGGTACACCACAATCTCGCCTGAATGCACAGCACCCCGTGTCGTAATGTCCGCGTAAATGTGTCGGTATGTCTGCAAATCCAGAATCCGCCGAGTCAGCAGCCAGGCAGTGCACTCCCGTTCCCATGCTTCAATCATCTGGCGCTGACGGACGATCCGCGATGCGACTTCAGGATTGCCGATAAGAGCCCGCAGCACAGGTTCCGGAGCCGTGTTGATGTTGATCCGTCCGATGATCGTCTTGTCAACGTTGACCGTCGCCTGGTCTTCCAGCTGCTTCATAGTTTCCAGGAATTCTGAACTGTCTGAACGCAAAGGACTCTGCACCAGTTGACCGCCGTCGGTTGCTGGTAACTGAACGGCAGAATCCACCAGATCGGCCAGGCTGATGATCTCTAAGAGGTCGGAAAACTCGGCGACGGGGATGTTGATCTCCGCAATGGAAACTTCGGGCTGTGAATCTTCGACCGGCGCAAAAATGCCAGAACCATCAACCAGGTCCGGCGGATACGCGATCCCATACAGCCGAGCTAACAAGATGAATTTCACCAGATTTCTGGGAAGAAACGACAGGTCGGTCCGAAACGCACTCGTTGCATCGATCTGTTCACCCGGGTCCACTTCGTTGAGATCAATGCGATCACGACCGAAGCGACTTTGATTGGGTTCTGCCGAATACAGGGTGAGTAATTCCGGCCAGGACTTCTCAGTTAGGCCTTCAAGTCCCGGCGCTGATTCATCGCCGTAGAATGCTTGCCGTGTCACTCCTTTAACGAACAGCAACTCCTCCAGTGATTCCGGCAATCCATTGCGTGGGGCATAGGGTCGGTCCAGTCCGGAATAGTATTCCTGTTCTGCGCCGAACTCGCGGGGCTCATTATCGTGATCGATCCAGTCCAGGATACTGTCGGCGGTTTCCGGTGTCATCCCGGGGAACTGCATAAGCGCACTGCGGCCAGCACCCGGATTTTCAGAATCCCACAGCATCACACGCCCCAGATGAAGTTTGCCTGACTCGTTCTTTAGACCGAAGCGCATCGGTGGCACTTGTTCGTCGTCCTGGATTTCAGTTTCCCCCTGACGGCGTTCCGAACGATCCGGCAGTTTATTGACGACGGAGAATCGCCAGCGAAGCGGCTCAGGAGTCGATATGCGTTGCACTTCGGACTGCCCATCCGATCCGGCTGTCGGCCTCAACATGCGAGATGAAAACAACTGAGGATCATGTATTAATTCATTGTAAGGTTCCGGCTGGCTGGACTGGAGTTCTGCAACATGCAGCAGAAAGGATTCGGCGCTGACCAGCGTCTGATATGCCTGCCTCATGTCGCCATGCATCAGTGTGGCTTTGTATTCCGTTGCCATGCGGTTCATGAATGCAAATCCGGTAAGTGACATCATCACCACCAGAACTAGCACCACAATCAGAATCACACCGTCACGCCGACGAGTCCACAGGGCCAAAGAATTGTTTCTCATGCGCCACCCCCCACAGCATACAAGGAAGTAGTACCAGCTGCAGTGGTCGTATCCAGCAGAATCAACGAGCTGTAGCTTCGAGGAGCAATCCGCGGTTCCCTAAGAAGTTTTTGGCTGCCTGAGCGATTTGCAGGTGTTTCGGTCCGAGCAAATGTCCAACGCAGTCGTTGTTCCAGTCGGCCTGGAGGTTCTTCTGTAATCAATATCGTCCGCAGCTCGCGCATCGAAACAATCTCCAGCGTTGTCCGAATCGCGACTGGCAGGAGGCTGTCCCGTCCTGCTGCCCAGTTTTGATGCCATGTGTGGCCGTCGAAATAGTTGAATCGACAACCGACAATATCGGGAATCAGATCACAGCTTGATTCTGTACCTAAAGAGCCAGCCTGATCCCGACGAACACCCGGTGGTGAAAACAGCAGTTCCTCGATGATATCGCGATCAACTCGCAGTTCGCTTCTTACCCGATTGTCAACCATCCCAGACCGTCGCACCGGCATCAACTGCAGTCGGGCAGCATCCGTTTGAATTCTGTACAACCCCAACGGAAGGTCACCATTATCTGTCGAGCCAGATCTCTGAAACTGATACACGATTGTCTGGAATTCACCGACCGACGGCGCCATGCCGTCCGCACCGCTGAACTGATCAGTATCGTTAAAGTGCCGGGCAGCAACCGGCGTGCAGGGAATGGTGATCCTGATGACATCAGCAGTCCCTCGAATTGAAATATTGGCCGGCCCGGCATGCTGATTTCGCTGCAGATCTTTGATATCGAATACAGACCTGACGGAGTGTTTACGCCGCCTGTGACTGTCCGGTCCCGGGACTGCTTCGACGTCGTCAAAGGCCGCAAAAGGATCCATGAACTGGGGCGAAGTTTCAGTAACCGACAAGGACACTGCTTCGAGGTCGTTTCGTATAAGCTGCATGATAGAACGCACGAGTTGTTGCTCGGCAGTTGCCTCGGTGCCTGCCGTCTGCAGCATCGCATACGTCGACATCAGCCCCCCCACGACCGTCATGAGTACAACGATCAGACCCACTGAAATAATCATCTCGATGAGAGTATATCCGGAGTGTTGTGCGATGTTGGGGTACGGGAATCCGTCATTTCTGCGACTGACCGATTGAGGGACAGCCAACCGGCATGATGCAAACCGAAAATTAACCAGCTGTTGTGAGTCAACAGGAAAATATTTCATTAGTTGACGCCCCTCAGCGATCGATCATCTGCTGCGTTGAACCTGCTCAACGGAATCTTTTGAGGATCCAAGTGAATCCAGCGCGTCAGCGAGTAACTTATTCTTTGCCCGTTCGAACGGCGGGCCTCGGATACTTGCACGGTGAGACTAACCAGTCCTCGTGTTCGTCGCTCCCGTTTGATCCGCACCGAGTGCAGCCAGTGTGCATCTCTTTCAGTGCCCGGCAATCGGCCTTGATTCAGGTCGAAACGTGAATTCTGCTTTCGGTCATCATTGCGAGGGACCGCCTGATCCACAGAGATCAATGGAGCGGATTCAACAGGAGACAGTGGGCGGATTCCGAGCACGAATTCGTTGAGCGTGTTCTCGCAGATGCGCTGGACCTCAGCCAGTTTCTTTGTGTTCTGTGCATGAGTCTTTCCCAGTCCGGCCAGACGTGACAGTAAGACAGCACTGCCCAGCAGAATGGCCGTGGCCATAATGACTTCAATCAGACTGAAGCCACTGCGAGCTGCGTCATCCTGTGAACCAGGTACAGAATGCACCGACCTCATGAGCGTCTCCCGGTATCATCCTCCGCCATTTCCTGTCTGAACGGCGCCGTAAACGTCACGCCCGACGTCAACCCGCGGATGTTCAAATGAATCACAAAGCCATTCGCTCCTGCAATACGAAGTCGAGCATCGTTGCTGCGGCCGTCCGGACGAAACTTTAGCGTCAGAGACCACTCCGGCTCCGTTGGCTTCATTCGTGGCTCGTCCTCGCCCCGTCGCTGACGTGTCAGATCATTGAGCCTGAAGTCGGAAAATTTAATACCTTCCGGTAACCAGCCTTCGCGGACAAGGTGACCTTCCTGGCGACTGCCGAATTCCTTGAGACCGGTGCCCTGATCATTTTCAGCACGAAGTCCCGACGGGATTTGTGTATCCGACGGGGAACGCCCTTCAACTCTGTCGCCGTCACGTTCAATTCTCCAGTGACGGCCGCTCAGTTTGCAGCGAAAGTTCATGGGCATGCCTTCACGAATTGCGAAAGATCTGGCCTTGCCCCAGGCACTCTGTACGTCCACGGCCGCGGACCGAAGGCGACTGCGATTGAGCGGTCCTTGTAATGCGGGAGATACAAAGGCCGTTACCATCGTCAGGATGGCCAATACAATCAGAAGCTCGATGATAGAGAACCCGCAGCTCGCGAAAAAAGACGAACCGCGGCTGGGTGTTTTGCATCGGGCCGGATTAATCATATGACCGCAATCCCGGTGACTATTTCAGCAGAGGCCGGCCGGAAACCAACTATTCGTTCAAATCAATTGGGCGCTCGCTGCCGACGTCGTTCGGGGTCGTGTCAAAGCCCTGATCCTCGCCTGCATTTCGTTGACTTCGGTCGCTTCGTCCACCACCTCGCCTTTGCTGGCCGGACCAGCTGACAATATCGTCTTCGGTATTGTCCTTGTGGTCTGGACCGAGTGACCAGATGTCCGGCTCACCAATGCTGTTGTTCTGGCCCGGGTATTCATAGCGGTAGGCAGATCCCCAGGGATCTATGGGCACCTTGTCGGATTTTATGTACGGGCCTTGCCAGTTGGAATTCGCGCCGACGTCATCTTCTTCCTCAATAGCGAAATCTGTGAGGTCTTCGGCCGGCCCAAACCCGTCATCGACACCAGAATCACCGCCTCGAGCGCCGGCGGATGGACGTTCGATCAGTGCCATCAGTCCCTGTTCTGTGGTTGGATAACCCGACAGGTGCAGGCTGTAGATTTCCAATGGTCCCTTTAACATCGCAATCTGGGCCTTTGCAGCGTCAACATTAGCCTTCTCACGACTCCCCAGCAGTCGAGGAGCAACCAGCGTTGCCAGCAGGACAAGAATCGCCAGCACAATCAAAAGTTCGATGAGAGAAAAACCGCGGTGAGCGGCGACGACATGTTGTGCGGTCTGCATTCGTTTCATGGGTTTGCTCCTTCTTGGAAAGTGTTCCAGTTCAATCCTGCAGCAAAACGACGTGAGGCAGGATGCTTTTTGTATTGCACGGCCGAATGTTCAAGAATTCGAATTCCGTGCAGTTCAATACGGGCTCGGCCCGTGCGGGTCGCTGGTTGTGTGAGTGGGGCAGGGTGCACGCCTGCCTCAGGTCAGATCTTGTTCCTCAAATACTCGAACTCATTTCAAACACCGGCAGCAGCAGCGCAACAATTACAAACAGAACCGCGCTTCCCATGATCATCAACAGTGCCGGTTCAATGAGCCGCACCATGGTGTCCAGTTGGCGGGAGATTTTCTTGTCCAGTCCATCCGCTATCTTCACGAGGACTTCTTCGAGATTATTGGCTTCTTCCGCAATGCTGATCATGGCCATTACGCTGCCCGGAATGAGTCCACAGGCAGCCAGAGGTCCGGATAACGTGGCTCCGGATGAAATGTTCTCGGCGGAATCACGGATGGCTGTGCCCAAAACCTTGTTTCCTGCTGAGTGACTGCTGATTTCCAGGGCTTTGAGCATCGGAACTCCGTTCCGGAGCAGGGTTCCCAGAATTCGGCAAAACCGTGATGTCGCTCCGTTCAGGAACAGCGGCCCAAACACGGGCAGCTTTGTTTTCGTTCCATCTACCATTTCTCGTCCGCGAGGAGTTACCATCCATTTGCGGACTCCCACAACAGCAGCGACGATTCCAGTTGCCATCAAAACTCCGTAGATGCTGCCCAGGGTGCCGCTCAGCCATAACAGAAGGATCGTGGCAGTCGGCAGCGTGCCGGTGCGTTCCAGCTCACTGAACATGTCAGCAAACTTGGGAACAAAAAATACAATCAACACGATGGTGATGCTGATTCCGGCGGTCGAAAGAAACGCCGGATAAGCCATCGCCCCGCGTACTTTGCTCGCGAGTTCTTCCTGACGCTCCAGAAACTGAGCGGTCTGCTGCAGTGATTGTTCCAGAAACGCTCCTTCGGTTCCGGCTCGGACAATACTCAGTGTCAGTTCATTAAAGACATCACGGTGAGCCGCCATGGCTTCATATACCGGCTGACCTTCTGAAACTCGTCCGCGAATATCCGTCAGGACTGTTTGCATACGCTCATTGGGCGATTGCTGGATCAGTATCTCCAGGGCCTGTAACAACGGAACTCCGTTACTGAGCAAATCCGACAGCTGTGAAAGCGTCGCACTAAGCAGCTCCGTGCTGATTCGTCCGCCAAATCGCAGTGACAGTGACGACCTTTTCTTCGCTGGTTCGACTTTAAGAGGGAACAGCGAGCGATCAGTCAGCAGCGCCATTACGTCACCGCGCGAGTCTGCGTTGATCAGACCGCTGATGTCCTGGCCTCTCAAGTCTCTGGCGGTGTAAGCGAATGCCTGCATGGTTGATTCAAGTGGAAGTTGATCTACCGGTGTTTAACGGTGAAGCCACTGGCAACTGCGTTTTTACCGTCCGTCAGCCTCTCAGTCACGAATGGAAAATTTGTGATCGTCAGTCCGCCTTGGTCACGCGCAGGACCTCATCGATGCTTGTGACTCCCCTGGCCACCTTGGTCCAGCCATCGTGCCGCAGTGTTGTCATGCCACCGGTAATGGCCGCCTTTCGAATCACATTGGTGCCGGCGCGATCGTTGGCCAGCTGGCGGATTTCGTCATTGGTTTCCAGAAGTTCATAGATTCCCAGCCGTCCGTTGTAGCCCGTTCCGCGGCAACTGCGGCAGCCCGCTGGTCGATAGAAGGGTTCACCGCTGGCGAGAGCATTTTCCGGAAAGTCTGACGGCAGTTCGTCCCTAAACGGCATGTACGGTGTGCGGCACTCGCTGCACAATGTTCGGACCAGGCGCTGAGCCACAATCCCTTCCACTGTACTGGCGACCAAAAATGGCTCGACACCCATATCCACAAGACGCATGAATGATCCTGCGGCGTCGTTTGTGTGCAGTGTACTAAATACCATGTGTCCGGTAAGAGACGCCTGCACCGCGTTTTCCGCCGTTTCAAAGTCACGTATTTCACCGACCAGCACCACATCCGGATCGTGCCGCAGGATGCTGCGAAGCGCCGCAGCGAATGTCAACCCGACCTTATGATTCACCTGGATCTGATTGATTCCTTCCAGTTGATACTCAACTGGGTCTTCGGTGGTGATGATTTTGTTACGTTCGCTCCGGATTTCTGCCAGCGAACTGTACAGCGTTGTCGTTTTTCCGGAACCGGTAGGGCCTGTCACCAGCACAATGCCGTGAGGGAGACGGATCAATTCAATAAACCGATCATAGATGCCTGGCTCCATCCCAATGCCCTCAAGTGAGAAAGACATGGCCTCCTTGTCGAGTACACGCATCACAACACCTTCGCCGTGCAACATCGGAATGATGGATAGCCGAATGTCAACTTCCCGTCCCGAAACACGGATTTTGATGCGACCATCCTGAGGAACTCGTTTTTCTGCAATATTCAGGTGAGCCATGATCTTCAGGCGACTGATAATCGCCGCCTGAAATCGGCTCATTTCTGAAGGCAGTGGCTGCGTCTGCAGGACTCCATCAATTCGATACCGCAACTTGATGCCTGACGCCTGAGCTTCCATATGAATATCGCTCGCACGAACGTTTACAGCTTCAACGAGAATGTCGTTGACCAGTCGTACGACCGAGGCCTGTTGAGCCATCTCAGCAGCTTCAGATTCGTCGAATTCGAGATCACCAAGGACCTCGATACCGTCCTGATCCTCCGTCTGAGCAATCAGGCCGTCAAGCGTCTCTGCTCCCACACCCAGATGCGTTTTGATCAACGCATTGATTTCCTGAGGCAGCGCCAGTACGGGGCTGACGAACTGGCCCGTGGCGGCAGCAACAGCGTCGCTGGCCTGGATATCGAATGGATTAGACAGTGCCAGTTTGATCGTTGCATCGATGCGGCTGACAGGAAAGACACCGTGGCGATGAACCAGCCGCAGCGGAAAATCCTGCAGAATTGATTCGTCCACATCGAAACCGGAGATGTCGATCACCGGCATGCCCAGAGAGTCACCAATCGAGTTCAGTGCGTCAAGCTCGTTGTCAAATCCATGTTCACTGGAAAAACGTTCAAGCTGATCACCGATTGAGAATAGTGCGTTGGCCGCCTTTAATTCCTGAGGAGACAATTTGCGCACTGCAGTACCGGTAGTTTTGCGAGCACTCAACATGGCACTCATTGGACACAAACCCGGCTGAGCCGAAAGGAAGGTGGGATCGGCAGATGGTGGTGTCGGAGACTGATGGACCCTGACCGAACAAAATTCTCACGAACCAGCGTTGCGCTCGTTCTTCGGGCAGCGGTCTCGTGGGGGGGGGTAAATAAGGGGGGAGGTAAAATTAGTGAATTCACAAAGGCAGGGGTGTTCCGGGTAAGCAAGGACATCGGAACATATCGACTATGCTTTTTATCCCGGAGCACCGCGCATGGCAAGACTTTCCTGCCATTGAAAGCGGCGTTCCGGATTACGGCACACGGGTGGTCCAAAGATGAAGAAAACGCAAACCGTGCACAAATTAGGGTGTGAGCCTTCTAGGCTTCATTCGGCGCATATCACTACCTCAGCAACGTGTCTTACGAACTAATTCAGCACGTTTTTGAGGATTTTCATGACTTGTTTCGAGCTTGTTTTCTTCAGGGGCAGCAGTGTGACTCCCTTAGCTCGATTTGTGAGCGCCGCTTGATCCAGTTCCATAGCCAGCTGTGTGACTTCGTCCAGCAGGTCCTTGGGGGCTTTGATGATCAATGAGTTCGATTCTCTCTGAAATTCGATTACAAGAAGTGGTGCGGATGCCGCTGCATTGATCTGTCGCAACACTATGGCAACCTCCGACGGCACACCACTGGGGATGCCAATTGACGAACGGGATCCGCCAGCCGTCATTTCGACCTTAAAAATGCCCTCCAGGATATCGACGATTCGAGAGGGTCTGGAGTAACTCAGTGGCACCAGTTTAGTCTGGTAGGCTCGAGTGTTATCGATCTTTTCAGCATCCATGATTTCCAGCAACGGTTCCAGCCTCCGCCGATCTGTGCGATTCCCATACACGATCAGTGCGTTGAGTCGTTTTTCCGGAACAACCACGACGTTACCAAAATGTGTGATCCCGTCTGTCCCATCCAGGATCTGCTGAATGGTCGCTGAAACATCTGCGGCTGCAGTGTTGCGCAACTGATGAATGGAAAAATCACGATTGCCGATTCTTCCAACAGAACCCCGAGCGTAAATCGTCCGCAGTAATGACTCCAACTGGTTGAGCGCATCGGTATCGTCGGAGGCGATGGTAACTCGACCCTCTCCCGGTACCAAAATCACAGGATCTGTTCCATCGAACTGCAACTGTGTTTCTTCAATCGACGATACAGCATTTTCATCAGGCCTGAAATCGATTGGCGTTTCCACATTGATTCTATCCGTTGAATCATCCACGCCTGGTTCATCGGTTGGTGAATCGGTTCCGACCGCGACCTCCGGCGAAGATTTCGGATTAATTTCCGCTGGTGGGTCGTCAGACTGCAAAGTATCCCCTGCGTCTTCGGGAGGAACAGAGAATTGTCCTGGCTTCGATATGCCTTCGGATTGCGGAGTATTTCGATTGTCTCTGTCCGACTGTTCACTTCGATTCAGGACCCGTAGCGGATTAGTCCGAACTCGGGGCCACAGATTTTCGATTTGACGTATAGCCCCTTCAACGTCTTCACCAACCGGAACAACTCGCAGATTTGTATCTGCCCCGCTGGCAGCGGCACCCAATCCGACTTCTCCCAGCTGGACCAGCAAATCTTCAATCTCCTTCAGCTGAGTATCGGTCGCCCGAACCCATAACTGCTGCAGATTGTCATCCGGATGAACGTCCGGCCGCAGTTGTTGATTTTGGATGTCACTCGCAATCATTCGATCAATCGCACCGTGCGCTTCCCAGGGGTCCATGTACGACAACTGGAAGATCTTCAGTTGCTTGGGCTCATTGGGTATAAAACGAGCCACGACGTCCCTGACCACCTCATGCCCGCGTTCATGCGTCGTCACCATCAGTTTCTCGCTGTTTTGATCAAGCCCGACGTGTGCGCCCGGGTCGATCTGCTGCACAGCTCCATTTACAACCTGATTGACCGCCTCCAGGTCCAGATTCGTCAGCCCGTATTCTCTCAGATGTCGGACGTGCGGACCGTCTTTCGGATCCAGCTCGCTGATGATGTCGGCAATCATTTCCTGCTGTTCCGGACGTGCCAGGGAAATGATCCGCCGATTTCTGTCATCCCATGTGATGCGAACATCGTCGGCCGTCGTGAATGTTTCATCCAGCAGTTCTTTCATCCTGCTGCCGTCGAACTCACGCATCAGATATGTCTTCACGTGGGCCGCAGCCGACCCATCCCCCCGGCCTGATATCTGCCGAACGATTTCCGCAATCATTTCATGTTGTTCCGGCAAAGCTGTCGCAATCAGCATTTCCTGGCGCCGGTCGGTGGCAAGTTTGGCATCTGGAAACATCGGACGCAGCACTGCAACGGCATCGTCTGCTTTTCCCCGGCTCACGCGATATGTCCGGATGCGCATTTGGTCGACATCTGTACGATGCGACCGGATCTGCTGCACCAGTTCCGCAATCTTTTTTTGTTCAGTCGGGGGAGCACTCACAACAATTTCGCTCCCGCTGCTTTCCGGTGTGATTGTCACATGTTTAGATACCAGTGGCTCCAGTGCATTGATCACGGTCGTCGTATCCAGCGGTGCCACGCGATAGACAGCCAGCTGCCGTGGGATTTCCTCCGGCTGGATGCCAATTTGCAGCAGCATTTCGGCGATTCTCGCATGTTCCACGGCCGTCGCACTCACGACGATTTCCCGGGCACCGGTCTCTGCTGAAATCGTTGTCTGCTTTGACACGAGCGACTTTAGTGTGGCCGCCACACTGGATGCGGTCATGGGAGCAGTTTTATAGACCCTGAGTGTTTTGGCGGTTTCGTCAGCCTCCTGATCAATCTGCTGCAGAACTTTGTGAATGGTTTCGTGTTGTTCAGGTCTGGCAATGGCCACCAGCTGACCGGTGTCTTCATTCACTGTGACGATCACATCGCTGTCCTGCGGGAACAGGTTGCGGAAAATGTCTTCGACAAATGAACCATCCAGATTCTGAATCCGGTAGGTTGTCAGCACCATGTTTTCTGCAGACGACGCAGCACTGCTGATTTGATCTGCAACGACTCTGATGCGTTCGTGCTGTGCCGCCGTGGCCGCGGCAATAATCATGCGGCTACTGCTGTCCGTGATAAACGTGACGTCCGGGTACAGTGCAGTCAGTGCTTCCCGCGCTTCATCGCCGTTGCCGCTGCCCACGAAGTACGTCACAATCTGAGTGTTCGCTCTATCTGCCACGCCGGACATGATTTCAGTGAGCAGGTCATGAATGTCCTGTTGCCGATCTTCGAATGCGTAGACGTATACTTGTTTGCTGACCGAATCAATTGAGATCTGCACACTGTTGTCAGTGGCCAGTGGCGCGAGCGCCGTACGAATCGCTGCGGGATTTGTCCCCGAAATGTCAAACACACGGGTGGTCCTGCGGGGCGTTCCCGCCGCTAATTGTTCCAGCATCGCTGCGATCTGCTGATCCTGTTCGTCGGTCACTAAGGCGATCAGTCGTGTACGGTCAGCGGTAATCCTAAGATCGACGCCAGGGACAGCGGTAACCAGAATTTCCTGGGCATCCTGCAGCTGCTCACGGCTGACATCGTAGTATCTGAGGGAACGAGCTTCATCCTGAGCGGCTTTTTTCAGTGCAGCCAGCAGTTCTGTGATTTCAATGTGGTCTGCTTCCGCTGCTTCCACCATGAGCTGATCAGGCCGTGAGCCGTCGTTGATCACCGCAGCTGGAAGCATCCGTTCCAAGACGGTAATGGCGTTGCTGCCAGCTCCGGTAACCGAATAGAACCTGAGACTGCGATCGGACCTGAAGGGCTCTTCGGCTTTCAGCTGCTCCAACACCTCTGTAATCCGGCTGTGCTGGTCCGGGCTGACATGCGCAATCAGACGTGTGCCATCAGTGCTGGTGGTCAGCACGACACCCGGTACAACGGAACTCAGTGTCGCCTGTGTGTTTTCCAGTGTCGCCGGATCCACAGTGTAGAACTGCAGCTGACGGCTGCTGTCACCCGCTGCATCTTCCAGCTGAGTCATCAACTGACCGATTCGCTGGTGGTCACTGTCCGTAGCCTCAATCATCAGCTGATCGGCTTCAGAGCCGACACTGATGACAGCAGCCGGGACCATTCGCCGCAGCACACCGGAGGTATTCGTTCCACTTTTTGCGGTGGAATAGATCTTCAAAACACGACTGGACACGAACGGTTCTTTTTCTGCGAGCTGTGCCAGCGTTCGTTCGATGATTGTATGCTGATCCCGGGTGACTCGTGCAAATAACTGTGCCCCATCGCTGCTCAGCAGCAGTGCCACTTCAGGAACGACCGCAGCCAGCACGCTTTGCACACTGGATGAAGTGGTCTTGTCGACTGGGTAAAACTTCAGAGTTCCCAACTCAAGCGTCTTCAGCGTTTCCAGCAGTTGGGCAACTTTCTGATGCTCTTCCAGTCGACCTCGAATGATGAACGTCTGCGCAGTGTCGTCATGAATAACGGAAACATTGGGGATCTCCGTGTTGATCAGCGACAGAGTTGTTTCCGGGTTGAGGCCTTTGACCGGATAAACCATCAGTTTGATTTCATGACCTTCCGGGATTTCCGTATCCAGCTGCTGAATCGCTGATTTGATGGTCATCTGCATTGACGGACGGGCCCGAATCAGCAGCCGGGAAGCTCGGGAATCCACTTTGATGGTAGCGTCCGCGAAAATCTCCCGGAGAACTTCCGCGATGCTTTCTGCATCGACCTTACTGATCGGATACACCACCAGCGACGGCTTTTGCTCCGTCGGGACTTCGACGTCCAATTGATCCAGCACGGTGTCCACGATTTCATGGTGAGAAGGTTTCGCCCAAATGATTATTTCATCCGGCTCACCGTCAGCCAGCACCTGAAGATCAGGAATCTCTTGGGACAACCCATCCAGCACGGTGTTGAATCGCGTTCGCTGAGACTTTGTTACGTTGTAAACCTTGAGTTCCCGAGCCTCCTGTTCAGGTGTTGCTGTCTCCAGATTTTTCAGCGTGGGTTTCAGGATTTCATGGTCTGACAATGAACCAACCACTGACAATCGTTGTGTTTCGTGCTCGTACCGAATAATGGCTGCCGGTACGATGGCGCTGAGAATCCCGACCGCGTATTCCCCGTCCACTCGTTCCAGCGGGTAGTAACGCAACTGCGGCGATTCCCCTCGAGCATCACGTGTGATCTGATCAATCGCTGAGTCAATCGACTCGTGGTCTTTAGCCGTGGCAGTGATCAGCAGTCGATGACCCGGTGTGTCTGCCGTGACCGCTGCGTTCGGCGTCAGGCTCTTTAGCAGCGTGGTAACGATCGCCGGATCAATATCCGCCTTCAGGGGGTACGATTTGAGCTGACGCTGGTTCATGTCCTGAGCGTCCAGCAGTTGCGTTAACATCTGATCAATTGCAGCCAGATCCTCTGCCGTTGCCGTAACAAGAATGCGTTTGCCGGCACTGTCGCCAGTGACTGTCGCCTCGGAAGCGATCTGCGTGAGCAGTGTCTTGACTGTAGCGGACGTAACATTGTCCGGCAGCGGAAACGTCTTCAGCTGCAGTCGTTTTTCCGTCAGACCGGCAGTCAGCTGTTCCAGCGTTGCTGCAACTCGTTCGTGAATTTGACCAGTGGCTGTCACCAGAACGCGTTCACTGTCAACATCCACGAACACCGTTGCATCAGCTGCGAGAGCCTGAAGCATGGATGTGACGGTGTCAGGGCTGACCTGCTTCGGGAGGAAATATGACTTAAGTTGCTCTTCAGAATCCGGTAAATCTGACGTCAATTGTTCCAGCAGCAGAGCGGCGGCTGCGTGGTCCGCCTCGGTGGCCGTGACCAGCAGTCGATTGTTCGCAGAATCATTTCGAATCGTCGCCCGTTTTGCTACCGCAGTCAGCATCGAAGTGAAGGTCTCAGCGTCAACCAGCGCAGGCAAAAGGTAGGCCTTCAGCTGCGGTTTTTCTGCTGGGGTGTCCGGGATTAACTGTTCCAGAAGTTTCGTGATTCTCTGATGGTCTTCCGCTGAGGCAGTTACCATGAGTCGACTGTTCTGACTGTCGACAGTCACCGATGCTTCGACTTCAAATGAATCCACCAGCGACGTGAACTGTTCGTGGTTGTAGTCGTCCGGAAGCGGATAGGATTTCAGCTGAAGGTGTTTGGCATCCGTATCGTCGCGTACCTGTTCCAGTACGTTGCTGATTGCAACGTGATCTCCAGCAGACGCTATGGCGAGCAGACGTTGATTCACGGACTGATCAATGAACTGCGCGTCAGGTACCAGTGTTTGCAGCAGAGGTGAGATACTGGAAAAAGTAATTCCCTGGACATCATATGTTTTTAGTGAAAGGCCATCGGCTGCGACGCCCTGCGACAGTTTTTCCAGTGTCTTGGCAATGATATCGTGATCGTCAGGTTGTGCGACAATCAACAGCCGTTCATTAGCCGGATCCGGTGTCACCGTCGCCTCCGGCGCAATGGACAGAACAATGGTACCACCCAATTCACTGAGTTCCGGTGTGATTGGATACGGCTGGAGTACGGCGTTGGCAAACTTGGCTGATTCCGGTTGTAATTGATCAATCAATGTTCTGACGGCCCGCAATTCGGACAGACGACCAACCGCAATCAGTGTCGATGTGCGTGGATCAACAGTGACTCGAACGTCGGGCAGGACGGAGTTGATCAGCTGCTGAACGGTTGCCGGGTCGATTTCGTTCAGCTGATGGACGCTGAGCTGGTCTTCGCCGACGGTGGCATGGCTGTCCAGTTCCAGCATGGCTGCGATGAACTTTTGATGATCCTGGGAGGTTGCAAATGCCACGAAACGACGGGATGTGGAGTCATAACGAACCGTGGCAGATGGGACGGTCAGCTGAAGCAACTGAAGCATCTGGTCCGGGTTATCCGTACGCACCGGATACGACTTCAGTTCAGGCCTGTTGTCCGGTCCCTGACTCTCCTCCATCCGCTTCATGATGCTGACAGCCAGCAACTGTTGACCCGGGACAGCATTAATCGTGATCTGCGAACCGGTTTCATCGAGCAGCATCGTACCCGAGACAAACTTCTCCAGCACATTGACTACGGCACCAGGGTTAGCGTGCAAAACAGGATAGGATTTCAGTACGGGCTTTGGGACCACTTTTGCTGGAGCCGACTGTTTCGGTTTCGGTGGTGGAACAGCCTGGGCGACCATCTGAATGCTGCGAACAATGTCTGCAGCGTCAGTGACAAGAAGCTGCTTCGTGGCCGTGAGCGGCGTGGCCTCACCCCAGGCGCTCACCAGAGGTTCTATTTCCTTCATGACCAGTGTTGAACTCCGTTCCTCCAGTGGAATCAGGACAGTGACGAATTCAAATCGACCTCGTTTTGGTAACTCTTCCAGTGGAATGCGAGGAATCGTTCCGGCCGGGATCCCGTTCCTGAGCGAAATGCACATCAACAGCTGATCGCGACGAATGAGGGTGAATCCCTTGACCATCAGCCAGCCATTCAACAGATCGATGGCGTCATCCGGTTCGTATTCACGACGGTCGGAATAGTTGAACGTGCCTTCCGGGGTTTCTTCCATGACGAGCGACAATCCGGCCTCACCAGCGATCCAGGACAGGACGTCTGCCCATTTCTGAAAGCGAAAATTGAACTTGATCCTTGAAGCACCAAACAACGCGGTAAACTGTGCCTGCTGTTCTTCTGTGAGAACTCCGGCCAGTTTCTCCTGACAATCCGCAGTGACACGGGCTCTGGCTTCCTCATTTTCAGCAGCGGCCAAAGCCTCGTCACGTTCGGAAAGGATCCGGGCAATGGAGACTTTTTGTTTGTCCGTCAGTGAGAGCGCGGTGGCCGTGGTCTCCTCAGCCAGGCGTTTGTAGAGACTGCCGGCCTCCGACAGCTGGGCGGAAGCTGTAGCGAACGGCATTAAAGAAACAATACTTGCACCGGCGAACGCCAGACAGCGGAGTTTGATGTTCATGATTGTTGGTTCATCAACGGGGATCGCGCGAGTCGGCTGCTGGTAACCTGCTGTGACAGTATTTGACTCCCGCTTTCCCGGTGGCAGATCTGACAGATCGTATCAGGTTGTAGATCGGAAGGATGATTGGAAGATCAGGAAAGAGGGTGGGACCGCCCGTTTCCGTCGTTGCGGTGATTCCTGAGAACAACGACCATTCCTGCGACCAACAGGACATCCGGAATGCGGGTAACGTTTGGTTCCGATTGTGGCCAATTGCGAGTCAGTGAGAGTAACAGTTGGGTCCCGATTTCTCCACCGGCTTTCTGTTTGTGACATCAATCCTGGCAGGATGCCGCCGCTACGAGCTGTCAGAGGTGGCCGGTCTGGATCTTTGTCGCTTGCAACGCCGCGATGAAACTGAATTCGATGCGAAAACGATCGCCAAATGACTATGCACTGATATGATGCTGGTTCAATCAGCTGTATTAGCACAGTGACCATGCTTTTTATCCAAGATACCGACCCGTTTTGCTGTGGTATTCAGACTGCAAATCAGCGTTGGAGACTGATTAGTGAACGAATCCAGTCGTGCGATTGCGATGACCGGGGCCTCCGGCATGCTGGGATCGAACCTGTTGTCTGCCTTGAGCAGCAAAGGACACCGCGTGATTCCCCTGCGTCGAGGCACAAGTCAACCAGAAGGCTCTGGTGTTTTCTGGGACCCGAACGGAAATGGAATCTGTAACCCGCAAGCCCTTGATGGAGTCGATACCGTTGTCCATCTGGCCGGAGAAAATATTGCCGCGGGCCGCTGGACCATCAATAAAAAACGGCGAATCCGCCGGAGTCGAGTTGATGCAACCGGACATCTGGTGCGGTCACTGGCTCAAATGCAACAACCACCGAAAACATTCGTTTGTGCATCGGCTATTGGGATCTATGGAGATCGCGGTGAGGAGGAGCTGACTGAGTCATCCGAACCTGGTACCGGATTCCTTGCAGATGTCTGTCGGGACTGGGAAGCGGCGGCTGCCGCAGGTGAAGAAGCGGGCATGCGGGTTGTTCGGCTGAGAATAGGCGTCGTGCTGAGCACTCAGGGTGGAGCCTTGGCGAAAATGCTGAAACCATTCAAGCTTGGTCTGGGTGGAATCGTCGGCAACGGCAAACAGTACTGGAGCTGGGTCGGGTTACAGGATGTGGTTGAGGTTATGCAGGAAACAGTTTCGAACGAATCCCTCCGGGGACCGATCAATGTGGTCAGTCCCAACGCGATGACCAATCACGACTTCACGAAAGTGCTCGGCAGTGTGTTGAGACGTCCGACCATTTTTCCTCTGCCTGCATTTGTGGCGAAACTGATGCTGGGAGAAATGGCGGACGAACTGTTACTCGGCAGTGCTCGAGTCGTTCCCGAAGCACTCACCACGAGCGGATTTCAGTTCCAGCATGCAGATCTGGAAACCTGTCTGCGACATGAGCTTAATTTGAGTCGGTAACGGAATGGACCTGCAGCCGCGTTTCTGCGAAACGGAGTCATCTTCTCACCGGAAATGATAAGTCCCAGACGAAAGACCGCATCAGGCATGGTCGGTTCGTTCGGCTGTCACAAAGCGTTCGGTGAGTGGCTGCTTGAAATACCTGAAGAGAGCCGGACAAAATGCCCTTCTATCACAGGACCATCGCGTTCGTAGCAGTCGCTGCAGTATTTGCCTCACAACCACGTCGGTTGATTTGATGCTCCGGACACGCCACCGTCAAATGTCTTGCGGACAGGATCGACCGAATCGTCGTCAAAAATTCTGGTGCCCTGATAGCGACAGGGCGCGATAATGAATATCAAATCCAGTTGAACTGGTGATGACCCGTTCTGGAACAGCCGCTATTCCGCGAGGCCCGGATGGCAATCACCGAGGAAATGACCATGAACATTCCGACGAGCCAAAGTCACTGACGGCAAAGTTTCTTCACCAGCCAAATGACAATCGCTGTGACATCAATTCTGTTCCAACAACCTGTGGCGCCGTTATAATACCACTGTTTGCTTCGTGTCTGTTTGTTACCTCATACATTGTTTCGCAAATCACTATGCCCAACGACCACGACATATCACTCGGGCCTGCTGCGTCCCGTCGCACGTTTCTGCATTCCGGCACAGCTGCGACGGTCGCTGCGGCGTCGGGATTAGTGACTCGGCCGCTCCGTGGCACTGAACCGGATACGGTCCGGCCAACGGTGCGAATCGGACTTGTAGGTGCCGGTGGGCGCGGTGGAGGGGCCATCGACAATTCGATGAGCGTCAATGACAATGTGAAACTCGTCGCCATCGCTGATGTGAACGAGCAGAAACCGATTTCTTTACTGAGGAGAGCGGAACCGAAGTATGGTGCCCGCGCGGCCGTGACAGCAGAAAAGATTTACTCCGGAATCGATGGATATCGGAATGTTCTCGAAGACCCGGATGTTGATCTGGTTGTTTTTGCGACCCCTCCCGGGTTTCGCCCTCGCCACATTCTGGAAGCCGTGGAAGCCGGTAAGCATGTGTTTGCCGAAAAACCCACGTGCGTTGATCCGGCCGGGTACCATATCTGCCGCAAGGCTCACGTAATTGCAGAAGCAAACGGCACGTCTATTGTCACAGGCACTCAGTATCGCCGTCAGACAAGCTACATCGAGGCAGTCAGACGATTGCACGAAGGGGCGGCGGGTGAAATCATCGGTTCGCAGATGCGCTATTGCGCCAGTGGCATCTGGTACCGACCTCGCAAAGATGGCATGAGTGACACGGAGTATCAAATCCACAACTGGATGCACTTTATCTGGCTGTCGGGTGACCAGATCGCCGAACAGGCCGTGCACAACGTCGACACCATGAACTGGATCATGGGTGGCCCGCCGGAATTGGCCTACGGCGGTGGTGGACGGTTCACTCGTCCCGACGACAGCCAGATGTGGGACAACATGGCCATCGACTACATTTATCCCGGCAACCGGATTTGCTCTTTCATGTGTCGTCAGGTTCCCAATACCGACACCGACAATTCCAATGTCCTTTACGGCAGCGATGGCATTATGACAATCTATGGTGGTGATCGAGGCTCAGTGCTCACTGATCGTGAAGGCACTGAATTGTGGTCGATGGGAGGCAACATCGGTGCCGCCTACCAGCAGGAACACAAGGACCTTGTCGACGCGATCGTTTCAGGTAATCCCATTGTGGAACTCAACGACACCAACGACAGTTCACTGACCGCCGTTATGGGTCGCATGGCCGCTTATTCGGGCAAACGCGTGACCTGGGACTTCGTCACGAAGGAATCGAAGCTGGACCTGTTCCCCCAAGACCTCAGGTTCGACGGAGAAATGACCAATCCACCGTTTGCTGTTCCAGGTAAGAAGACTCTCACGTGAACACAGGGCTGTTGGTCTTTCTGATTCCGGCCCAGGATGATCCGTCGTAACCGGAAAATGAAACAGTTTCAGCAGGGGTTGGCGTCAGAGCGTATTTACGGGAATCACAAATCGGCACAGTACAGCCGCAGGCATTGAAGTCCGGGTCCGGGAAAATCCGTAGGGACACGGACTCGCTATTTGAAGTATCGGGCCTGGGTTTTAAGAGCCGCCATCACTAAGTGACCGACAGACTAATGCTGAACAGTTGTAAACAACTCATCGCGGGATATGCAGCCGGATTCGCCATGTCGCTGATTGCGAATCACCAAGTTACAGCTGACGAATTCTCCGAAGACGATCGGACGTTCACGTCCGAAATCCAGCCGCTGTTGAAGGAGTACTGCTTCGATTGTCATTCCGGTGACACAATCGAAGCGGAAATGGATCTGAGCAAGTTCACGGACATCACGGACGTTCGTCAACAGCTGCCGGTATGGATAAAAATCCGTGAAATGCTGCACAGTAAGCAGATGCCGCCGAAGGACTCACGAAAACCGACAGATGCGGAACGGGACCGACTTCAAACCTGGGTTCGCAGGTTCCTGACTGAGGAAGCACGCACCAGCGCAGGTGATCCTGGCCCCGTTGTGCTTCGTCGACTGAACAATGAGGAATACAACTACACCATTCGCGATCTCACCGGCATTACGACACTGGACCCCACGCATGAGTTTCCCATCGATGGAGCGGCCGGTGAGGGATTCATCAACTCGGGTGTCGGTCAGGCAATGTCACCGTCACTGGTACAAAAATATTTCGATGCAGCAAAAGAAGTGGCCGACCACCTGGTGTTACTGCCTGACGGAATCACGTTCTCGCCGCATAAGACGAGACGCGACCGGACCGACGCGTACATGGCACGAATCCAGTCGTTCTATCGACAGTTCACAACCGACGGCGGCGGACAGGCAGTCAATCTGCAGGGCATTCAGTTCGATACAAATCAGGGAGGATTGCTGCCCCTCAAACGATACCTGCTCACCACACTGGAGGAGCGTGACACTCTTTCCGACGGAAAGAAATCCGTCGCCATACTCGCGCGTGAGCGAGTTCTAAGTCCCAAATACCTAGGCTCGCTCTGGACGATGCTGACGACATCGGGCGATTCACCATCGTTTCTTCTGGACGACGTCCGCCGAAGATGGAAACGATCAACCTCTGCCAACGTCGATGAATTAACGGCTCATGTCAGCGCCGTCCAGAACACACTGTGGAAATTCAATTCTGTCGGCCACGTTGGTGATGACGGTCAGCCCCGAAAGTGGCTCGAATCGGTCAACCCGGTGATCGCTGGTCGCGACTTCAGTCTACCGCTGCCGGATACGGAACAGGATGTCACCATTACTCTGGCGGTGGCAAACGCAGACGAGGAAATCGCGCACAACGATGTTGTCTGGCAAAATCCGCGACTGACCGGTGAGGGAGGTGATATCCCTTTGAGTCATCTTGCAGGACTGCCGGACCGAATCAACGAGACACAGCAACGAGAACTTGCACGAACAACCGCGTATCTGGCCGCAGCGGATGAAGCGGCTGTTGATCGAAACGATCTCGACGCGAGGTTGAACAAAATAGCTGACCGACACAACGTGGATGCCGAAGTTCTGAAATCGTGGCTTGCATTGCTTGAGATCAGTGAGTCCGGCACAGTGAATGTTACGGGACATTTCAAGGAACAATACACCTCCCCGGACTACCGATTCATCAGCGGCTGGGGAACTCCGAAAACTCCTTCGATTCTCAGCAATTCCTCTGACAACGAAGTTCGGATTCCGGGGATCGCTCGACCGCATTCGGTCATGGTTCACCCGTCTCCGACACAGTTCGCTGCTATTGGATGGCAGAGTCCTCTCACCGGACTGATTACAGTGGAAGCACGTGTGTCGGACGTCCATCCTGAGTGCGGAAACGGCCAGGAATGGATGGTCCAGCACCGAACCACTGACAGCATTGGCAATCTTGCCGCGGGAGACTTCCGTACCGGGGGTTCTGCTGAGTTTCCTGGGAAAGCCGTGTCAGTCCATCAAGGAGAATTGATATCGTTGATCATCGGTCCGAAAGATGCTTCGCATGCCTGTGACCTCACCGAAGTCAATCTGGTGATTACCGAACAGCAACGGGAAAAACGCATTTGGGACCTCGCAAGGGATGTCAGTGGCAATATTCAGACTGCGAACCCTCTTGCCGACAGACACGGGAACGAACGGACGTGGCACTTCTATCACGGTACAATGGACGAGGTCGATCGCGGCGATTCGCTGCCACACTCGATCCCACCGGGTTCGGTTCTGGCTCGCTGGAAAAATGAACAGGATTCTGATCATCGAATGGAGCTGGCTCAACAGGTCCAGGCACTTGTCACCGCAGGCGTACCAGCCGATCCGCAGTCTCCCGACGCAATTGTGATTGGCCAGATCAGGGAACTTACTTCTCCGTTCAACAGGCTTGATCAGCTGCTGGCAGATGATCGTCCGGATGAGCGGTTCGGCAGGCGACCTGATGGCAGTACAACAAAGCCCAATGATCTGACAGTACGCGCTCCCGAAGTCGTGAAGTTCACGATTTCCGCTCAGCTGGCAAAGGGGCGAACATTTGTGACCTACGGACGACTCGATTTAGCTTCCAACAGCAGCGGCAGCGTTCGGATCGAAGCAGCATTGACACCACTCGACGCCGAAACAATTCCGGTATCCGTACCAATTGTCGTCAACAACGACGGAGAAGCGAAGATCCGTGTTGAAACGGCGTTCAATGATTTTCGCGACCAGTTTGCCCCGGCCTTGTGCTATGCCCGCATTGTTCCGGTTGATGAAGTGGTAACTATGACGCTGTTCTATCGCCAGGATGACGTCCTTCAGCGGTTCATGCTGGACGATTCCCAGGCGTCAGAACTGGAACGCCTGTGGGACGAGCTGTTGTATGTGAGTCAGGAACCTCTGCAATATCAAATCGCATTTGAACAGATTCGAGCGTTCGCAACTCAGGACCGACCTGACCTCGTGGAAAAGTGGGCTCCGCTGGTCGAATCGGTAAACACTCGTGTGGAAGTATTCAAACAGCGGTTGCTGGATACCGAATCGCGGCATCTTGATTCAGTTCTGAAGTTTGCCGGTCAAGCCTGGCGACGGCCGCTGTCAAAAACTGAGCGGGCTGATGTTCATGGACTCTATTCTCAGCTGCGCGATTCCGAGCTGCCGCATGAAACAGCGATGCGACTCACGCTTGCCCGAATGCTGACGTCGCCGGTCTTTTTGTATCGACGGGAAGAGCCCGGTGATGGCGCTGATGCCGTTGCAGTCACGGCGACAGAACTGGCAAACCGGCTGAGTTATTTCCTGTGGTCATCAATGCCAGACGCAAAACTCCGTCGGTTGGCTACCGCAGATAATTTGACCAGCGATAAAGTTCTTCTGGAAGAAACGCGTCGCATGCTGGCGGACCAGCGCATTCGTCGTCTGGCCGTACAGTTTGCCTGTCAATGGCTGCATTTGCGAAACTTTGATGAGAATGACGACAAAAACGAAGCCCTGTATCCGCAGTTCGCGGACCTGCGCAGCGAAATGTATGAAGAGACTGTTTTATTTTTTGAAGATATGTTTCGGAACAACGGATCAATCCTGAGTCTGATCGACGCAAATCATACGTTCCTGAATGAATCACTGGCGAAACACTACGGGATCGATGGCATTGTCGGCGAGGAATGGCGCCGCGTGGACAACATCCGTTTACGTCATCGAGGTGGTATACTGGCAATGGCGACGCTTCTGTCCAGTCAGTCAGGAGCCTCACGAACGAGTCCGATTCTGCGGGGCAACTGGATTTCGGAGACACTGTTAGGCGAGCGGCTGCCAAAACCTCCCGCATCAGTGCCTGTGCTGCCCGAAACGATCCCCGATGGACTGACGTCTCGTGAGCTGATTGAACGTCACAGTTCAGTTCCCGAGTGTGCCAAATGTCATGCGAAGATCGATCCATACGGATTTGCGCTGGAACAGTTTGATGCTGTCGGTCGTCTGCGTCCGGAGTCAGTTGACGTGGAAACGACGCTTGTTGACGGCAGGGTCATTAACGGCATTGACGGATTGCGCACCTATTTGCTCCGCCACCGACGAAATGATGTCGTCCGGCAATTCTGCCGCAAATTGCTGGGATTCGCGCTAGGCCGGGAAATCCAGCTCTCGGATGAGCCGTTGCTTGATACAATGATGAGCCGACTGGCGGCTGATGAGTTTCGTTTTCACACGGTCGTTGAGTCAGTTGTTTTGAGTCCCCAATTTCGACAGATTCGAGGACTCGGCACAGCCAAATAGTACCCTGACCGTTTAAGTGTAAGTCGATTGACAGTATTCCCAGCAGTGTTGTTGACACCCGTGGAAGGATGAATATGCACAACGTTACCCGAAAAACATTTCTGTGCGGGCTGGGTGTTTCTATGGCTCTTCCGTGGATGGAGTCGCGCCCGGTCTGGGGCAATCAGACCGGGGCAGATGGTCCGTCCAGCCAGGCTCCGACCCGAATGGCCATTCTTTTTTCGGGCTGCGGTTATCACCGGCATGAATGGTGGGCCAAGGGCAGCGGTACCGAAATGGAACTTGGCAAGGTGCTGCACCCGCTGAATGACTTCCGCGACCGCCTGACCTTCATTCGTGGGTTGTACAATGCCGAAGCCCTCAAGGGTAACATCCACAGTTCTCAAACCGGCAATCTTCTGTCCGGAGCCCCGTTGGCGCCGGGAGGTACGATTCGCAGCGGAACCAGTGTGGACCAAATGATCGCTCAAAAAATTGGCTCCCGGACAAAACTCCCCAGCCTTGTGCTGGGCTGCGAAAAAGCCAATCCATCTGTCCATAAAAATTATTCGATGCTTTACAGTTCACATATTTCGTGGAGCAGCCCAACAACACCAACGCCCTTGGAGGTCTACCCTGCACTCGCTTTTGATCAGTTGTTCAAAGACAGCGCTCAAAAGGGTGATAGAAGTGTTCTTGATGCAGTGTTGACGGACGCGAAAGATTTTCGTCGAAACATTAGTCGACAGGATCAACAAAAACTCGATGAGTATTTGAATTCTGTACGTGAAGTTGAACAGCGAATCGATCGTGCGGGACAACGAGGCGAGTTGCAGGGCTGGCGTCCGACGCTGACCGAACCGAATATTCCGCGACCAAACGATGGTTTCCCACAGGATATTGTCGAACACATGAAACTGATGTGTGACATTCTGGTTCTGGCGTTCCAGACGGATACTACGCGCGTCTGTACGCTCAAGCTGAATAACGATCACGGTACGCTGAGATTTCCTCATCTGGGTGTCGACTACATGATTCACCATCTGCTGTCACATAATGACACTGACGACTGGCTGAAAGTGAATCAATTCTTCCTGGACCAGCTGGCTTACGTCGCCAGACGGCTGGATTCAATTCAGGAAGGCGAACGGACAGCGCTTGATAATTCGATGCTCATGCTGTGTTCCAGCATGATGAGCGGCCATCATGATGCAGATCAGCTGCCAGTCGTCCTGGTGGGCGGAGGCGGTGGCCAGCTTCAAGGTGGCCAGGTACTGAACTACCATGAGAATGAAAGTCGTCAGATGTGCCGGCTGTACCTGAGTCTCATGAACAAGATGGGACTGCAGATGAACAGCTTCGGCGACGCTTTGGAACCGCTCCATGAAGTGTAGTGCCGGTCCAGTAACGATCATCACGGCCAGAGTGGCCGGGGCTCAGTGCACCGGAATTCCGGAGTGCTCTACGGGGATTCAAATCATCGAGCACAGGCCCTTCCGGTGTGGTTCAGGTAACTCCTTACCCATCCGGCAGCCAACAAGGTTCCTGCAAAGATTCGGTGTGCTGGTAGTGATCATTCTTGTGTTGTCCGACATGGCAGTTTCAATCGCCAGTGATCTGTCCGAACTCCCCTGGTCGTTCCAGAAAGTCATCCGTCCCCAGCCCGCAGCAGTCGAATCACTGAGATTCTCGGACCGTGTCCGAAATCCAATCGACCAGTTCGTTCTCAGTCAGCTGGAGAAGGCTGGACTGGAACCCGCTCCGGTGACTGATCGACTGACGCTGATTCGTCGAGCCTGCTTTGATCTGCTCGGTCTGCCGCCCACACTCGAACAGATTCAGAAATTTCTGTCCGATGAGTCCGCTGACTCCTGGAAAACACTGGTCAACACGTTTTTGCAGTCACCACACTACGGCGAACGGTGGGGACGCCACTGGCTGGATGTGGCGCGGTATGCCGACAGCGGAGGTTACGAAACGGACATCTACTATCGCAATGCCTGGCGGTATCGCGACTACGTTGTCAAAAGTTTCAACGACGACAAGCCATACAACATTTTTGTGCAGGAACAAATCGCAGGCGATGAACTGTGGCCCGATAACCTCGATCTGGATCCTCGGCGAGTTTACGTCATCCCTGAGGAAAAGAAGCGGCATCTCGAGGCTCGCATCGGTACCGGGTTCTATTCATTGGGGCCGCGTGTTCATGAGTCCGCACTTGATGCCAACCGACTGCACTATGAAACACTCACGGATTGGGCGGATGCTACAGCATCGGCATTTATGGGGATCACACTGGCCTGTGCCCGATGTCACGAACACAAATTCGACCCCTTCACTCAGGAAGATTATTTCTCTCTGCAGGCGATTTTTGCGTCCGCGCGCGAAATGGAACTGCCATTGTGGAACGCCATGGGACAGGCTGACTGGCGGCAGAGTTACCCGCGCGTGATCGCCGTGGAAGAAGCACGCACGGCGTACCAGCTTTTCGAAGCCAAGATTCAGGGAAAGGAACTGTCGGCTGAGCAGCAGCTACACAAACAACAGCTGCTGGCGGCAATCGGTGAGGCTGTGCTGTCGCTGCCCAAGTCGACCGCTGGACAGGAAACCATTCCCTACGACGGGCTGATGCACATCCCAACAGTAAGTGTTTTGGGGCGTGAACATCCCAAACTCGTCAAACCCAGTTATTTGCTTGAACGGGGTGAATTGCAGAACCCAGGACAGCGAATGACACCGGCATTGCCAGCATCTCTGGCATTAGCAACGACCACATCCGCTGGACTGCCGGATGTGTTTGAGGCACGAAAACAATTCGCTTTGTGGCTCACGCGCGATGATCATCCGCTTACTGCACGAGTCATGGTGAATCGGGTCTGGCACTGGCATTTTGGCCAAGGACTGGTGGAAACGCCCAACGACTTTGGTTTCATGGGTGAAGAACCGTCTCATCCGAAACTACTCGACTGGCTTGCGACGGAATTCGTCTCGAGTGGCTGGAGCATCAATCACCTGCATCGACTGATCATGAATTCCGCGGTGTATCGGCAGAGCAGCCACTTCAGTTCTGAACGGCATTTGGAACACGATCCGGACAATCGTCTGCTGTGGCGTATGAATCGCCGGCGGCTGGAAGCAGAGGCTCTGTGGGATATGGTGCATTCTGCGTCGGGAACTATTAATCTGGTCATGGGCGGGCCGCCGGTGGTTCCGCCACTGGCCGAAGATGAAATTGCGTCATTGCGCGAGCGGTGGCATTGGGGCGTTTCCGCGGATCCTGCGCAGCATACACGCCGTGGGCTGTATATTCTGGTGCGACGTAATTTCAAGTTTCCGATGTTTCAGGTTTTCGACTCACCAGTGACATCCCAAAGCTGCCCAGTGAGAGATGTCACGACAGTAGCTCCTCAGGCGTTGTGGGGACTGAATAATCATTCGGTATTCCGGCAGGCAATGCAAATGGCGGGACGTGTGGTAAAAGAAGCGGGTGACAATCCACAGGACCAGGTGATTCACGCCTGGCAACTGGCACTCAGCCGACCACCTCGTGATGATGAAACCAAGTCGGCAGTGCGACTGCTGAAAGCACTGGAGGCGGAAGAGAGTCAAACGTTGACGAGTCCCCCTGAGTCATTGAAAGTGCTGGGTCCCGAACGAGCGCAGGCACTGACGAAACTTTGCCTGTCGCTGTTTAACCTGTCAGAGTTCTCATTTGTGGATTGAGACTATGAACTCACGTCGCAAGTTTCTGTTCAATGGAGGTCTGGGTTTTGGCAGCCTTGCTCTTGGCAGCATGCTGGTGGACAGAGCTCGTGCTGAGACGGATCGAGCGAGGAATCCACTGTCGATGCAGTTGCCCGACATGCCGGGGACAGCAAAGCATGTGATTTTTCTGTTTATGCAGGGTGGCCCCAGTCACCTGGAGACCTTCGATGAAAAACCGGTTCTGGAGAAGTACGACGGGAAACTGCTGCCGGAAGAACTGAGGAACTTTGATCTGGCCCAGATCAATACGGCCGACTCGCAGGTCATGGCAACTCAGTTTCCGTTTCGTCGGTATGGTGAAAGCGGGCTGCCGATGTCCAGCCTGTTTCCGTATCTCAGCCGTCACGCGGATCGTCTGGCTGTCATTCGATCAATGCACCATGAGTTGTTCATTCATGGGTCGGCAATGATCATGATGCATTCAGGCACGAGACTGCTGGCTCATCCCACGATCGGATCCTGGGTCACTTACGGGCTGGGTTGTGAGACCAATGATTTGCCTTCCTACATTGCGATGACCGACAACATGTTTCGCAATGGAGCGTCCATGTATTCGTCCGGGTTCCTGCCGGCGGTATATCAGGGAACACCGATGCGCGCTGAGGGCGTGCCGATTCAGAATCTCCGGAGAAATCCGTTCGTCAGTGGTCGGGAACAACGCCTGCTGCTGGATCAGATCAATGCGTGGAATCAGCAGCATTTGCTGGAGCGACCGGGTGACAGTCGACTGGACGCGCGCATCGCCAACTATGAACTGGCGTACCGCATGCAGTCAGCAGCTCCTGAGCTCATTGATTTGTCCGGTGAGACTCAGGTCACCCAGGATCTGTATGGAATTGGTAAAGGCTCTTCCGATCGATTCGGAAAAATGTGTCTGATGGCCCGACGTATGGTGGAACGTGGCGTGCGTTATGTGCAGTTGATCAGTGGTGGATGGGATGCCCACGGCGACTGTAAGGGAAACCACCTGGCTCAGGCTGCGAAAACAGATCAGCCGATTGCCGGACTGATTGATGATCTTGTCCAGCGTGGGTTACTGGAAAGTACGCTGTTGGTGTGGGTGGGGGAGTTCGGCCGAACTCCGATTCGTCAGGGCTCGAATGGCCGGGACCACCATCCGTATGGATTTAGCGCGTGGCTGGCTGGCGGTGGAGTACACGGGGGCACGGTGATTGGTGCGACAGACGATTTCGGTTTTCATGCGGTTGAGGACAAAGTCCATGTGAACGACCTGCATGCCACAATTCTGGGACTGCTGGGAATCGATCATGAAGAACTAACGTATCATTTCGAAGGCCGGTCGCGCCGGCTGACGGACGTAGGTGGCCAAAACAATCTTGCGTCGCGGCTGGTCCGTGGATGACGGGCGGTTCAATGGTGGATTTCAGGAACGCTTTTGCGCTCATGGCTGTCGGACTGATGATTCGACGTTACTGGCTGGTTGCCGCTGGATTGATCACGGTGACGATCATCTTCCTGAGTAAAGTCACGGCTGGACTGACATAACCAGCGGGAAAGCATACAGCACGTCCATCGGCTTACCTGTCGGCCAGTATCAACTCGATTTGTCGCACGTCCATCACCGCCCCTTTGGCTTTGCTGACAGGTACAACTTTAAGCGAATTTCGCCCCGCTGTCGTGATTTTCAGCTTTCCAACATTACGTTCTTTGAAGTTCTGAAAGTGTCCGGTGTCCTCAACCACGAATGTTAGTGCACTCTTTCCGATGCTGATCTGCACTTCGGAACCACCGTGTCCTTCGCCGCAACCCTGAAGGATGTGGACTTCGTATTCTCCTGGATCGTCCACCTCGATTTGCCACTGGCACCAATCCTTTTCATTAGCCCAGTAACCGACAGTGTTCTTGTGTGGTTGGGGCTCAAAACGCAGCAGCTTGCCGTGAATGATGGCATGATGAGCAGGCAGAATAACGACACCCTTACTGCTGACCCTGGTGACAAACGGCTGTGTCAGCAGTTGCGGAGCTCCCACGGTGTCGATGACAACAATCTCAGGCGTTGCGGCTGCTTTCGGCAGCTTTATTAGCCATTCGGTGACCTCCGGTCGAAACTCCAGCGGAGTCTTTCTCTTATCAGATTTAAGATAGATCCGCTTGTATGGATTGTTGAAGCGTGGCATCCGAATAAACCGGTCGTGGGGCATGGATGCCACGTGCAATTCCACGGCAGTCGGCGTTGTAACAATCTCTCCCCACTCAAGCTTTGTCGGAAATGCCGGTTCTTCACCGGTCACCATTCCGCAGTCTGCCAGGATGGTGAGAGCAAGTGCTGTGGCATCCAATCGACTCATCGGAAGCCTTTCTGGTTCGCTGAAGGTTGTACGGGATAATTAAAGCTCAGCCGGTGGAGGCAGAGTAGAGTGTATTATTCCGTGACAAAGCAATATCTGCAGCGGCCCTTGATCGGTGAGGAGAAAATACTCGGACGACCGGCATAGATCAGGCAGGTGATTGATCGAGGTATGCTGTGCGACACGGAACATTGCCGGGGCTGACGTGTGTCCGTCCCGCCATCCAGACCAATACGACAACGGGCAAACGAATCCTCCGCTGAAGTTGTTTGCTGCTCCACTCCGCTGAGTCATGATGAATCTTCTGCGATGGAGTCTGCCTGTGTTTCTCGCAGTCCGCAACTTCCGGAGCACTGGACCGGAAATGAAACCGCTAAACGGAAAGATTCTTTTAGACAACTCATGGCCACAATGCCAGATTGCATGGGCATTCCAACTGAAATAATAATGTCGCAGTCGTTCTCTGCAATCAATCCACTTGTCTTAGCTTCACCTAATGTCACCATCATTGTCACCAAAATGTTGTCTCCGCTGTCATGGGTTGCCAGCGTGCATACATCAATGGACGTCTGAATTGGACCTGCCACAGCTCAGACGTGACACTTGGAAGTCTTCCTTCGCACTCATCTTGCCGATCATGCTGGCATTTCAAATGCTCATGCCACTTCGGAATCCGGCCCGACAAACCTGGTCGGAAGATGTTGATTTCACGCCGTGGCGATTCGCCAATCCCGTGAGTGTCGGAATCGCCGTGATCATTGCCGCGACGTACAGTCGGTAAGTGGAATCACTTTGGATTAAGTCCTGGTAAAGGAGTCAAGTCTGAGTATCGGGGCGTCCACGCACTTGCCAAGATGTCTGTGTCGGACACCAGAGCAATGGTCGAACGGTGACGGCAACGGGCCTGCCGACGTTCTATCATCCCAGCTGGTCGGAATGAACGGCGACGATTCCTCCACCCGCAGTCGCAATGGTATCAATTCTTGGAATTTCAGCGTTTTATCATGATTCAGCGGCCGCGCTGGTTATCGACGGGGAGATTGTGGCAGCTGCTCAGGAGGAACGATTCACACGCAGGAAACATGACGCACGGTTTCCTCAGCATGCCGTCGACTACTGTCTGCAGGAAGCTGGTTTGGCCCCGGGAGATTTGGATTATGTCGGATTCTATGAAAAACCATTGGTGCGTTTCGAACGCATGCTCCAGACGTATCTTGCCTGGGTTCCCGCCGGCTATCGATCATTCCGGCAGGCTCTGCCATTGTGGCTGAAGCAAAAGCTGTACATCCCCCGGGAACTGCGACGCGGGTTACAAGATCAATACTCACGCCGATTCGTGTTTACGGACCACCATGAATCCCATGCGGCCAGCGCCTTTTTCCCGTCTCCATTCACGGAAGCTGCCATCCTTACGCTTGACGGCGTGGGCGAATGGTCGACAACGTGTCTGGGCGTGGGGCGGGATAATCAAATCACGCTTACGGATGAAATCCGTTTTCCGCATTCGCTGGGCCTGCTGTACTCCGCGTTTACCCACTACACGGGTTTCCGCGTCAACAGTGGTGAATACAAACTGATGGGACTGGCTCCCTACGGCGAACCGATTTTCAAAGAAAGGATCCTGGAGAAACTCATTGACCTCAATGATGACGGTTCGTTCCATATGGATATGCGGTATTTCAATTATTGCCAGGGCCTTACCATGACGTCCTCGGTATTCCACGACCTGTTTGGTGGTCCAGCTCGAAATCCGGAAAGTGAAATCACTCAAAAGGAAATGGACGTGGCGGCCTCGGTGCAGGCAGTGACCGAAGAAGTGGTATTGCGAATGGCTCATCACCTGCATCACAAAACCGGACAACGTAACCTGGTCATGGCTGGCGGAGTGGCACTCAACTGCGTGGTAAACGGACGTCTGCTGCGCGAATGCCGTTTCGAAGACATCTGGATTCAGCCGGCAGCCGGAGATGCGGGAGGGGCGTTAGGCACGGCGATGTTCATCTGGCATCAGCTGCTTAATCACCCACGAACGCCGTCGGGATCTGACAGCCAGCATGGCTCCCGACTCGGCCCGGCTTTTACCGATGTGCAGACAGGTCAGATACTGCAGGAGCATGATGCCGTTTTTTCGACCTGTGATACCGATGAAAATCTTTGCGAACGGGTCGCCGATCTAATAACGGATGAAAAGGTAATCGGCTGGTTTCAGGGACGAATGGAATATGGCCCGCGTGCATTGGGGTCACGCAGCATCCTTGGTGACGCTCGGAGTCGGGTGATGCAGTCAGTAATGAACCAGAAAATCAAATTCCGTGAGTCCTTTCGTCCATTTGCACCAATTGTCCTCAAGGAACATGTCAGTGATTATTTCGAAATGCGTCCGCAGGCAGACAGTCCCTATATGCTGCTGGTCGCAGCGGTCACAGCTGAACATCGTCTGAATCCGAATGCTGAGTCTGAACAGGCCTCAGGATTTGACAAACTCAGTTATGCTCGATCCAGCATTCCTGCAGTGACGCATGTGGATTATTCGGCGCGCGTACAGACCGTAGATGACCGTCGCAATCCGCTGCTGCATCAGTTGATGAGTCGTTTTTACGCAAAGACCGGGTGCCCGGTAATGATCAATACCAGTTTCAATGTTCGCAGTGAGCCCATTGTCTGTACTCCGGAAGATGCCTACCGCTGTTTTATGATGACCGATATGGATGTCCTTGTGCTGGGTCACCATATTGTTCTCAAGTCTGAACAACCACAACAGTTGACGCATGCGGACCGCGAAGCCTGGCTCACTCATTTTCAGCTTGATTAATGGATTTCGCAATGGCCCTGATCGAGATCAACAGGAATCCCACTCACCGACAGCTGCGGCAGTTTGGTGTGATTTGCCTGTTCATTCTTCCACTGCTGGGATGGTTCTGGGGCGGCAGTCCAGTTGTCGTTGGCAGCTTGGCAACACTGGGGACCATCACCGCGTTGACTGCGCTCGCATGCCCGCTTTTCGTTAAGCCGCTATTTGTGGGCTTAATACTGATCACTGTCCCAATCGGAATCGTGGTGGGTGAACTGATGCTCCTATTGATTTTTCTGGCTGTTTTTTTGCCGATCGGCTTAATCTTTCGCTTGGCAGGACGAGATGCTTTACAACTGAAGCTGAATCGGACAACTCATAGCTATTGGCAACCCAAGCAATTGTCGCACAGCTCGCGCAGCTATTTTCGTCAGTCGTAAACTCATGTGCGTTCAGCGGAATATTTCAAATGGTAAAACAAAACCAATCTGACAATGACCAGTCATCCACCGAAATTGAGCAATTGGCAGCCGAGCCACAGGACTCGCTGGCCCGCGAACTAATGGTGCTTATCGTTGAGACCAAAGCCTGGTGGATGGTTCCGATAATCGCAGCCATGGCTCTGGTGGGGATTCTGGTCGCACTGACACAAACCGGTGCTACACCATTTATCTACTCGCTTTTTTAGGGTCGTGTCTCACTGAAGTCGCTTCCATTGTGAGGCGGGTAACAGTGATGCAGTCGGTATGACGGCAGGTGTGGCGACGCAGCAGTCGACAAACTGTGGTAAAGATTTCCGCTGGAGACAGGGCCAGTCACAAACGGCAGGCTGATCACAATCGCACCACCGGCGGCGAATGTTCTTTCCGAATAATCTCTGCGTCGTTCTGCCATCGTTAAGCGTGCGCCGTTGGCCTCCAGAGTCAATACTGAATGTAACGTCGTCCAGAGATCGATCATCAGCGAAGCGATATTTGATCGACTGAATCCTGGCCACGGTCTTAATCATGGCTGTTTCCCGTTGTGGAAGTGCGGGCTTCTTTGACGGACATAGGAATCAACCCGATTGATGCCGAATCCCAACTGGACAGCCTCTGTCAACAGAGCGTCAATATTTTCGTTCAGCAGCCGATTCTTTTTACGGCGCGACAACGGTGAGCCAGCAGCAGAGACAAACACTCCGGAGGCTCGTCTGGACACCACAACAGCTGCAGGTTCCAGGTCGCGGTACGCCTGGGCAACGGTATTGGGATTGATCAGCAGTATCTCGGCCAGCGGCAGCTGTTCGCCTTCGATCAATCGGCCGCATGCGACCAGCAGTTTGATCCGACTGATCAGCTGTTGATCAATCGGCGCAGCGTCGTGCTGTGAGATTCTGACCTGCAGATCCTGCACCATATTATTTCATTACTGCAATTCTCCATTGCAGCAGCAAGCTCCGGACACAGGAACATCCGGTCTCAAAAAATAACCGGGCTTTCGTCAAAAGGGACGCATTAGAATTACTCTGAGTGACGGTGATGACTTTGGAAGAACCTGTGATTTTTGTCGCCTGCTGAAAATACGTAGGCGAACAGGTCGAGAATCTCTTCCTGCGTCAGTCGACTCAGCAGACTCCGGGGCATCAGTGACGTTGCCGATCTGATGCGATCATCGATGTCGTCCTTCTTCAGTACAGTCGGCTTGTTCTTCGCAAGCGGGTCAATCACGACATGTACTTCGTCAGCTGTTTCATTCATGATCATAGCTGTGATCGTTTTGCCGGATGCCATCACAAAGGTCCAGGAACGAAATTTGTCATCGATCACTTTGGACGGATCGATCATCGATTCCAGAAAATGATTGACTGTTAATTTTTTTGGTTCCAGTTTGGTCAGATCCGGTCCAAACACCCGGCCTTCTCCGTTGAGCTGATGACAGGCCACACAGTTGGCGACTTTGAAAAGCTGTTTTCCGACTTCAAAGGATCGGCCGTGCTTCAATGCTTTGATGTCTGAGGCCAGTTCCGCCACCGTCCATTCGTGATTCCGTCCTGTCATTGACAGCAAAGGGTCATTAACCGAGAGAGAATTATCCGTGAGGTAAGTGTCAGGGGCTGACAGATATTCATCCAGACCGGACACCACGTACATGGCTCCAAACATGCGCCGCCAGTGGCCGGGATAAGTGCACACGTATGGGTACACACCCGGCTGTTTGGGAATTTCGAAGCTGATTATCTGAGTTTCCCCAGGCTGCAAAAGCCGGCTGGCTAGGATGACCTTGTCAGACTCTGGTATGTATTGCCTTTGAACAGCATCGGCATCACGGGCCGTTGCTTCGGCCAGTTCTCCGATCTCCTGCATTGCCCCAGGCTGCACGATGGCGAAGTTGTGGGGCATGTGGTCAGAGTTCGAAAAACGAAATTCCACCGGCTTGCCGGCTTCCACGACGAGAACTTCCTTGTCGTAGATCATTCGAGCGGGCACGGTGCCGACTGCAATCACACGAACATCTAGGTTTTCAAGACGATCCAGCAGAGCTTTCCCGGCATCGGCCGGGAGACGAGGCAGCAATGTTTTTGCCAGCTCAATGGCTTGGAGCGCTTCGAATCCCGTCCGATCCGCTGTACGCATCGCACTAAGATAACCCACAAGGTTGTCTGCTATCGGACGAATCGCCGCTGCCGGCCAGGAGGCCATCGGGATCCGGCTCAGGGTCCGAACGACTGCACCTCGACTTCGTCCGGCTTTCATCAATACAGCCAGTTCATGAACCTTCTCTCTGGTGTGCCCGGGAATGGCCGCCAGCGAACGCACGATGATATCTTGGATAGTGTTCCCGCTTCCGACGGACAGAAACGCGGAGTCAATCGGGCTCCTTTTCAGGTCAGGTCCCATCCAGTCAAGGGCAAGTGCCTCGCCGCCACCGGCCTCGAAATAGGTCACCATGATCGAATGATTTCCGGCGGAGAGCTTCAATTGTCCTTTCTTCTCACGCCTGTTGTGAGTCCCGTCATTATTGATGATCTCTTTGTCGTTGAGGTAAAGACGTGAACGGTCGTCAGACGTGAGGAAAAACTGATACTCCCCTGACCGGGGTACATTCAGATGACCGGTGAAGCGCAGCGCGAACCGATCTGCCTCGGCTCGATGCGGCACATTGAGCCCGATTGCCGGAATAATGCCACTCGCCTTTGGATTTATCGCAGCCAGTGTCTCACGAGTGACGTTGCCAGGCACAGGATAATAATAGTCGACCTGAATCCCGCGCTGACCCAGTTCGGTATTGTCCGAGTCTGACTCAACTGCCGACGGCAGTGAGTGCAGGAGGGAACTCACCAGACCATACATAGACCCACGAAGTGTTTCATCTTTAATCTCAGGGACAGTGTTCAGAAAATCAATCAGACTTCGTCTGCTGCGGGTTGCCGCAAGATACGCATCATCAGGTGAACGGTCGGCAGCAACCCAGGCGGCAAACCCAGCCTGCCGAGCATCGGCAGTTTGTCCGTTTCCTGCCAGGCCTTCCAGACGATCACGAACTGCTCGAAGATCGGCAGCCGGCACTTCAGCAAGCAGCTGTTTCAGAGGCTCCGTATTCCCATTTACGGAATCACGGTCTTCAATCAAATCCAGCAGGACCGGAAGACTGCTCCTGCCACGAATCCGGGCCAATCCTCCAAGTGCGGCACGAAATGCTTTGGTGGATGCATCCGGTCGGTCAAGAATCGCGTTGTAGATGTCTTTGTCGGGTTTTAGTTTGAGGAGATCATCTGCGGTGGCATGACGGAGGGCATAGGCTCTGGCAGTTTCAGAGAGCGTTTTCCGGGCCGCGATGGACTCACTCACGAGACCGTCCAGTTTCAGTTTTTCCCTGGCATATCTGACCACCGTATCCAGTTCCGGATCTTTAGGAAGGCCAGCCACTGTAAAAACCACCTCCGCAGCTCCGAGTCCTCCAAAAGAAACAGCAGCTTTGACCGCCTCGGCCCGTACCAGTGCGGATTTGTCGACTGCAGCTTTGCTCAAGACCGTTTCCCAGTGATCCACTTTATCACTCCAGTTGCCCAGAGTTCGAACCGCGGCCGCTCTGACGCGAGCTTCTTTCGCTGTGAAGACTCTGGCCAGCAGGCGTATGTTGGGGATGCGGTGTTCTTCGAAGACCCACAGACATTCGAGCAGCGCCTGAGCATCGTCGGCATCCTGTGAATCAAGAACCGCTGCAAATCGGCTGACCTGATCGGTGACTTCGTCGGATTCGCGGCTACTGAGTTCCAGCCTTGCGCGGTAGCGAACACTGTTTTCTTTGGCGTAGAATGCCTCACAGACGTCGGTGATCGGCTTCCCCTTCAGTTTCGATGCCTTAACCAGTGGCCGACCTTTGGCAGTGACACGATAAATACGGCCGTGTTCGTCATCTCGGTTGGGGTCTCTCATGTTGTGCTGCATGTGACCAATCAGAGCATTGCTCCAGTCAGACACGTATAAGGCTCCGTCTCCACCAATTTCGACATCTGTAGGTCGGAAGTTGGGATCGTTGGCAAGCAGAATGGGTTCGACTTCCTTCGCCGTAATGTCGGCTCCATCATAATGCACTTCGTACTGCAGAATTCCCAGCACTCCGATGCAGTTGCAGATCAGGAAATTTCCCTGCATTTCTTCCGGGAAATGACTGCTCGACAGGATGCCGGTTGCGGCGACCGGGCGAACGCGTTTCTCAAACCATTGCTTGTTCTCAACGCCCTTTCCGATGTTGACGTAGCTGCCCGTGCCGCTCGTACCATCGTTCACGAAATGGTAGCCCCATTGATCGATCACGTGTCCATGCGGATTGGGGCCGATGGGAAATATGAAGCTCATTTCGAAGGTGCGAGGATCAAAGCGGTGAACGCCACTGCGTTCGGATCGGTATGTACCCGTGGGAGTCTCCATGCTCGCAATATTGAAAATCCCTCGAGACCAGTACAATCCACCATCGGTGCCCACCACCATCGCGTTCGCAGAATGATGGGTGTCGGCGCTGGAGACTCCCTGCAGCATTCGAACCCTGAGATCGGCTTTGTCGTCGCCGTCCGTGTCTTTCAGGAACCAGATTTCCGGAGGGGCCGCAACCAGCAGACCACCGCCCCAGAACTCAATGCCGGTGACACTGTTCAGTTCGTCAGCAAAGATACGACATTCATCGGCGACGCCGTCACCGTTGTCATCCGGCAGGCACAGGATGCGATCGCGGCGGCCCTTGGTTGGATTCCAGTGGGGATAAGATGGCCAGACGGAAACAAACAGACGTCCGTCGGGATCAACAGCCATCTGGACCGGGTTGATAATTTCCGGAAACATTTTTTCAGACGCGAAGACATTGGCTTCCAGGCCTTCTGCCAGCTTCATTGTCTCCAAAGTTTCTTCGGCACTGAGATACTCGAATTTGTCTCCGTCCAGCGGCCCCGGCTTATTGGTCTGCACCACCAGCTCTTCCGGCAGGTTGTCATCGATGACCGTGAAATCTCCGCCACGTGCCGCTGCCCACACAGCCCTGTCGCGATTGGCCGCCATGACGTCGAAGATTTCCATTTCCCTCATCATCACATCGCCATTGGACTGTCCGAACCACGCCAGATTCGAACGACCTCCAAAGACGTTGTACTCGTCGACAACCCGATAGCGACTGAACCAGTGCAGATTCTTTTCCACGACGGCGGTCCTCAGTCTGCTCCATTCGGTTTCGGACTTTTTAACTTCCGCTGCATCGCCGAACAGCTGGCCCACGATGTGCCTGGCGATTTCTTTGTTCCCGGAAGGCAGCAGATGAATGCCGTTAAGTGTCAGTCGTTCCGCTGTGGATTCGTACAGTTCAAGTGACGGGCCAAACAGATCCACGAATGCGACGTTCTTTTGTTTGCACACCCGCCGCATCGCATCGGTATACAATTCCAGATTGTGATTGTTGGCTGATCCGTCAGGTAGATGAGGACTCCTCAAATCCTCATGAGCAATTGGAGAAAACATCACGATGTGAGGCGGTGAGGCGCCGTTGTATTGCTGCGTCAGCATGCCGTCGAGAGTTTCTGCAACGTTGCGTTCGAAGATGTTCAGGCCATCGTTGCCCCGAAACGATTCGTTGTAGCCGAAGAACCCGAAGATCACGTCGGCTTCGACTTTGGACAACCACTGATCCGGAGACCCAAAATTGTCCGCCCGACTGCGCTGGTTCAGTTCATCACCCGGATAACCCAGGTTACGGAAGACAAGATGATGGTTCGGGAAGATGGCCTGAATGCGAGCTTCCAGCCAGCCGTCATGCTGCATGCGATCTGCCAGGGTGTTTCCGATGTAGGCGATATGGTTGCCGGGCCTGAGCTTCAGACCTGGATTATCTCCGTTCGCTTGAGTCGGCAAGTGGGTGGCAAAAGCGCAAATTGCCAGGAGGCATGAAAACGTGTCAGGTCGCATAAATTAATCCTGAAAATATGGCAACTATGACCACAAACCACTGGGTCAGAGAGGAGCACAATAGACTGTCGTTTAGCGAAATACCTCTGTTTCCGTCCGGTTTCTCAACAACAAACACGTGGGAGTGTCCGCGCCGTCAAAAACTGTATTGACACCGGGTGGTCAATTCAGTTGTTGCTGGTAGTTGCAGTACCTGCGTGTCTTTAATTGAATGCCTGTAACTGGTAATTCTGCACTTCAGGGGTCAGGCGCGCTGTCCGGTCTTCCTTGAACCGGCGGCGTCTGGCTATTGTCCCGGTAGGTATAGTCGCCGGTGTTCGAAAACCGGTGGCCGCGAGGCACACCATCTATTCCTGGAAAAATGGATATGTCGGATCAGGATACGATCGAATCGCGTGATTTCGTTCGTCAGATCATTGACGAAGATCAGCACACCGGGAAATGGCACGGTCGGGTTCATACCCGGTTCCCTCCGGAACCTAACGGTTATCTCCATATCGGTCATGCCAAGAGCATCTGTCTGAATTTTGGCATCGCGGAAGATTTCGGTGGAAAAACCAATCTGCGCTTTGACGATACCAATCCGGAAAAAGAAGACACCGAATACGTCGACGCCATCAAAGACGACATTCATTGGCTGGGATTCGACTGGGAAGATCGCCTGTTCTTTGCCTCGGACCATTTCCACCAGCTGTACGTATGGGCCGAACAACTGATCAAAAACGGCAAAGCCTATGTGTGCAGTCTGTCTTCAGAAGAAATTCGCTCAGGCCGTGGAACACCGTCGGAAGTCGGCACCGACAGCCCGTTTCGCGAACGCAGCGTAAACGAGAATCTGGAACTCTTTCGTAAAATGAAGGCCGGTGAATTCGCCGAAGGAGAACATGTGCTGCGGGCCAAAATTGATATGGCTCATCCTCACATGCTGTTGCGCGATCCCATCATGTATCGAATCCGCCATGTGGAACACCATCGCACTGGCAGTGACTGGTGCATCTACCCGACGTACGACTATACCCATGGTCAGTCGGATTCGATTGAACAGATTACCCACAGCATCTGCACGCTTGAATTCGAAAATAATCGCCCGCTGTACGACTGGTACTGTCAAGCACTCGGAATCCATCATCCTCAGCAGATTGAATTCAATCGACTTAATCTCACGCACACAATCATGAGTAAGCGACGGCTGCTCGAACTTGTCGACGAAGGACATGTGAGCGGATGGGATGATCCGCGCATGCCGACTCTGCGTGGCCTGCGGCGCCGCGGCTACACTGCGGAATCCATTCGCAATCTGTGTAATCAGGTGGGCGTCACTAAACACAACGCCACGGCAGACATCGTGTTACTGGAAAATAGTATTCGAGAAATCCTCAACAGGACTGCTGAACGCCGCATGGCGGTGCTCGATCCGATCAAGGTCGTGATCATGAACTATCCGGATTGCCGGAGCGAGGAATTACAGGCAGTCAACAATCCGGAAGACCAATCGGCGGGAGCACGGTCAGTCCCCTTCAGCCGGGTATTGTGGCTGGAGCGAGCTGACTTCATGGAAGATCCGCCGAAGAAATTCTTCCGTCTCGCTCCCGGACGCGAAGTTCGTTTGCGCTATGCCTACTTCATACGCTGCGAGGAAGCCGTCAAAGATACCGATGGCAACATCATCGAATTGCGTTGCACGTACGATCCGGCGACGCAGGGAGGAAATGCGCCCGATGGTCGCAAAGTTAAAGCCACTTTGCACTGGGTAAGCGCTCAGCATGCCGTGGATGCGGAAGTACGTCTGTACGACCATCTGTTCGCCACAGAAGACCCGGACGAATTCAAGGGTGAATCCACCGACTGGAAGAGCAACCTCAACCCGGACTCACTGCACATTGTCGAACGCGCAAAGCTCGAACTGTCACTGGCGACGGCCAGCGTTGGTGATCGGTTTCAGTTCGAACGTCTGGGGTATTTTTGCGTTGATCATGACAGTGACAGCGAAAAACTGGTCTTCAATCGCACAGTCACACTTCGCGAAACCTGGTCGCGCGCCAGAAACAAATGAACTGTCTTACAATGGTGCACAGCAGCAAGTGGCACATCGATGACATTCTGCCATCAGGATGATCCAGGACTTGTGCTGACCTGGACACGTGGCTGTTTTCGTTGACAGTTCGTATCAGCCGCGGGCAGACAAGTATTTGCCGGTGGCTTTTGCGAAAAAGCATGACCAGTCAATCCATACCACGTTATCACTTCCGTCAACGGACAGTGGGCAACTCAGGACCGCAGGTCGAATATGCCGGCCAATGCATCAACCGAATAGCGCACGTCCGGATGCGATTATGCGGGGCGACCAGTGGATTACTCAAAAACTGAATCATCAAGGATCAGCCGGAAAATCGTTCCCCCATAGCCCACGATAAACAACTCGCCATCTTTGTCGATACTGAATGACGCGGGCTTCTCCGGGCAGTTGCCAATTTGCCTGATTTTTACCAGCTGGCGGTTGGACTGTTTGAGCGCCCAGATTCTCTTCGATTCGAAATCACTGAAGATGTAGGCGCCGACAAAAGACGAACTGCGTTCGCCTCGATATACGTGTCCACCCGTCACCGAAACACCGTACCGACGGCGATAGGCAATGACGGGAGGAGTGAATGTCTCGCCCGCACGGCGATACCGATTTGAGAACGGAGTAAACCCCTCATAAACATTCCATCCATGGTTCTCGCCGACTCGCGCGATCGATACTTCTTCAAACAGACTCTGTCCAATGTCTCCAATCCACAGGTCCTGTGTCTTTGAATCCCAGCTGAACCGCCACGGCATTCGGAAACCGTAAGCCCAGATTTCCGGTCGCACGTTTTCGCTGTTGCCTTTAAATGGATTAGTATCCGGAATGGAGTACGGCTGCTCGCCGCTTGTGTGGTCCACATCAATCCGCAGGATCTTGCCGAGCAGAATACTTAGGTCCTGTCCGTGACCATCCGGATCTTCCTGCGGACCAGCGTCTCCCGCCCCAATGTACAGATAACCGTCCGGTCCAAACGCCAGCATGCCGCCCCAATGCAGATCGGTTGGCTGTTTGATTCGCAGCAGCCTCTTTGAGGCCCCGCCGGCATCACGGCTCAGATCATTGGTCGCCCGCCGTTCGACGATAACCGGAGAGAAAATACCCCCTTCACGAACGTGATGATTCATGTAGTACCTGCGGTTCTGAACGAAGTTGGGGTGAAAGGCAAGGCACATCACTCCCTCAAACTGCCCGGTAATCGACTCGTGACTCATGTCAGCGAAGAGAGTTTTCGTGTCCTTCTGCGACCCTTTCTGAAGCATCCAGACTTTACGAGTTTGTTGCTCGACAACAAGAAATGTGTTCTGCGTTCCCGGTTTTGCGATCATCCATACAGGATGATCGAAACGCATCTCTTCCGAATGGAAAGGCTCCAGTCGCAGTGGTTTTTTGATCTCAGAGATTTCTGCCGGCATGCCTGGATGAGCTAATGTCGTCTGTCGGAGTGTGGTCAGGAACGCGACCAGATCCGCAAATTCGTCAGGTTTTATGGTTTTGAAGAGATCTGCCGGCATCAACGAGGTTGTGCTTCGCTGCTGTTCGTCAATGTCGTAAAGCGGAATGTGCACGAGTTTGCCATCTGAACCGAACAGTTCGATCTCCGTGTCGCTCGTTCGCCGCAGGACTCCAGTGTGCGTTTTACCATCTTTGGTGGCCACAACGATGGCGGCATAGTCCGGATGAATGGACGCGCTGGGTTCCAGCACGGATCTGATCAACTGTTTACGCGTGTACTTGTCACCGATGACGTCCAGTCCAGGGCCGGCCAGCTGTTCAATGCCGTCTATCGTGTGACATTTCTTACAGGCGGCTTCTTTTGATTCAAAGATCCTTTTACCTCGGACTGCATCACCTGACTCCATCGCAACGGCGCGGTACCCGGTCAATACCTCACTGTCATTCAGACCACCTACTGACACGGTGATCCCCATTGCAATCAGCACGGTGAACGAAATGAATGGAGTCATAGAAAGTCGCATTGTGATGTCCATCACAGGTGGGCAGGTCGGCCATTGACAGGAATCATCAATCCAGATTGTTTTGAACAACGACACACAGTCAGAGTTCCGGGTGTTCTGTGATTGACGACGCTGCGGCTTATCTCGCTCACATTTCAATTACGGTGCGGCAGGCCACACACGAATTGCAGGCCGAGTGTCACCGCAACTCCTTCACGTTATACTGCGATTCAAGTCCCGTTAACATGACATATCACACTCAAGGTTTCCCCGACGTGAACAAACAAACGAATCCAGTCCCGATCAAGATTGCCTACAGGCCATGATCGCGTGTTTCACTGGTGCAAAGTGTCTGGTCTGAGATTCCTCGCAACACGCACCCGGCTACAAGACTTCTTCAACGGGAACATTATGCCGCAACCTTTGATTATTGATCTGCACCTCGACCTTGCGTGGGACGCCCTGTTCTGGAATCGCGACCTGACGCTGACGGCGCAGCAGGTCCGTGAGCAGGAGCAACAGGACATCCCGCAAGTGGCAGATGACTATGATACGGGGCTGTGCACCGTGACGTTCCCGGAAATGCGCCGCGGCAGCGTCGGCATCATGCTCAGCACGATTATGTCGCGCATTGAACCAAGATATCTCGACAGTCGCCGTGACGGCATGCGGACACAGGAACAGGCGATGGCCGTCGGACGCGGCCACCTGGCGTATTATCAGGCCATGTCACGCCGGGGCGAAATCAAACCTATTCGGGGACTCGATGACCTGAATGAAGCCGTCCAGGCATGGGCGAATCCAGCGGACCGGACGCCCATTTATCACATCCTGTCGATGGAAAGTGCCGATCCAATTGCTGACCCCGACGACGTGGGATTCTGGTGGGATGCCGGCTTGCGTGTCGTCGGTCCCGCACATTTCGGTCACAACACATACATCCACGGCACATTCACGGAGGGCGGGCTCAAGCCAGCTGCCAAACCACTATACGATGCACTGCGCGATGCGGGAATGATTCTGGATATCACTCACATGGCCGACCAGGCGGTTTGGGAATCGTTTGACCTGTGGGACGGTCCCATCATGGCCTCGCATTGTACCTGCCGATCTATTGTCTCGGGGCAGCGACATCTGACCGACGATATGATCCGCGAACTCATCCGTCGTGACGGGATCATCGGCCTGGTGTTTTGTCAGTTCTTCATCGATCCCAATGTCGAGTGGGAAAACCGACCGTCTCGAAAAACGTGGGTCTCAGAGTACGGCATGACCGGTTTGATCCCTCACATCGAGAATATTGCGGATCTGGCGGGTGGATCGCTGGACAACATCGCGATCGGTACCGACATGGATGGAGGATTCGGAGCCGAGGTGACGCCGACAGACGTCGACACCATCGCTGATTTGCAGGGCTTCTCACGAGTGCTGCGTGAAGCCGGTTTCACCGACCAAGACATCAACGGAGTCCTGCACGGCAATGCCCTGCGCTTCTTCCGGCAGGCATGGACTTAAACGATGACCTGTGTCCCACGTCAGGTTCGTCACACTCGCCAATGAGGGCATCATGATACGGCTGACAGACAACCTGATCGACAACATCCGACGACGAGGCCTGGCGCCTTGAAGCCCATTCCCGGAGCGCCAGCGATCCCTCATTACGGCTCGCAGGCCATGGGTTTCGCTGCACCAAGACCGCCAACTGAGTGTTGCGATATCGCAATACACCGAGACCTCTGTCAACCTGCCCGCAAAGCGTACACCGGCCTCCCTCAACCGCCAGCGCGCGACAGGCGTTACCTGTTTCGCCGATAACGTAGATTAGGGAAGGGTGGGGGTATTTGAGGGGAGTAGTGTGGTGGGTGTTTGTTAATGGCACCTACCCGTTTTGCGCTAGAGGAGGAACCGATGAGCGACGATACCGAGCGCCCCGCGATTCAGTTGGAACTATGATCATTCGTGCCGCAGCAGAAACTCGCCCCTTACGCCGTATTCGACTGCTTTTCGCGGGGTGGTTATTGTTTTCTTTGCTCAGTTCATTGGGAGGGAGGTGTGGGACGACCCGGTTCCTGGCTTATTCGCTCCGGATTTCGCCGGCAACGCCATCGAGGCCACGAGTAAGAAGGCACATAGCCCGTGCCCGCCGGCCCCCCAGCAGGAGTCGCGTGTTGGTATCTGTACAGCAAGCTCCGGTCTCTGAACACAGAGACTCGCATTGAGGGCAACGGTTCCTGACGGGTGAATGGGATTGTTATTGAACGTTCACGTTGATTGGTTGAATGCTGGCTGGATCGGCCGGCAGAACCTGTGTGAGCGCTGTCCGCATTTTGAACAACGCAAGAGAAGCAAGATCGCCAGTGTGCGAGGTTCGTTCACCTAAATCTCTGGAGACCACCACGACCCCTTTGCCTAACGCGGGGTTTCACTAGATTTTGCGGGCTAACAAAAGCAATCGGCCTGCTGCGTCGTTACGATCGTTGGAGCTTTTGACAGCCATCGCGAGTCCAAAAATGGCACGCAGTACGACGACAACAATAGTACGCCGATGCATCGACAAGCAAATGCTGCTCGAAAAACGGTCAGCGTTCGATTCCGACTTTCCAGATCTGTAGCAGCGGGACTGGAATTCCGAAGCGAACCTTGCCATCCACCGCTGTTCGGTTTCGTTTCCTGGATGCAGCCGGAGGATCATAGCTGAAGTTCGAGAGCCTGGCTTAAGGAAAACACGTGGCGTGCAGGATGTTTGAACACCGCTTCGCTGTTTTGGGTTCAGTCCGAGAAGTCGCTGCATTCCACTACGGCTCCCGGTCATTTGATTGTTTGGCACCACCAGGTTGTTTTCTGCGGGTTCATCATCAGGAGCCACTTGCTGACAACTCTGTTAACGAGTTCACAATGTGGGTGGGACCGGTGCCGGTGTACTGGAAGGCGGTTCACAGTGAAGTCAGGGAGACCGGATTTGTGGACACTCAATTGGCCGGTCCGATGAAATCATGGGTGCACCGCCACACGTTTGAACGTGTATCCGATGATAAAACCATCGTGGTGGATCGAGTCAGGTACGAACATTTTTCCGGCTGGCGCGGAGTACGGTCACAGATACTGTTCGCGAAAACCAGCCTGAGAGTTTTGTTTGGCTGGCGGGCTTGGGCCACGCGGCGTGGAGTGCGATCGATTTGTTGTGACGTGTAGGTCAGTCAGTCGTCGTTTGTGGGTGTGCGGCGATTCTTCTTGCGGTTCGAAGTCGCTTTTTTGTCCTGCAGCCGTCGCTCCACGGAACCGCGCGAACGGCGAGTCGGCCGCCGCTTAACCGGAGCTCTCACGACGTCGAGGATCAGTCTCTTCAGGCGTTCCAGACAGTCTTCCACATTCCGCGGCTGGTCTCTGTATCTCTGACTTTGCAGAATCAAGTGACCATCTTTCGTCAGTCGAGCAGCATAGCGCTCAAGAAAACGGTCACGCACGGCCACTGGCAGTGACGGGCTTTGACGCACGTCCCATCGCAGGACAGCCTTAGTGTTCACCTTATTGACATTCTGTCCGCCTGGCCCGCTGCTGCGGGCGTACGTAAATTCAATTTCCGTGCGGGGAATCTGAATGGAATGGCTTACGTAAAGCATTACGGACGTCCAGATTTCCAAAGTGGTTGCAGAGACACAGCGGCTACGCAGCCACGTTTGTGGATCCGCACAGTGCTTCCCTGTGGCGTCTCGAATGCGTGACAAACGGGCCGTCAGTCTAAACCGAGCCGCCAAACGGACAATGTACAAAGTGCCGCAGACCACACGACACAGCACAACCATGGATAATGGAATTGAGTTTGGCAGACCCAAATTCCTGTCGCGACGTCTGAGTCTGCACATCTGTTTTGTCGCTGCGCACTGATCGTGGCAGCATCACACCAACGACAACACGAATCCCTGTGGCGTCAATTCCTTCCGTGGGAACAGGATTCGCTGAAGTTGCCACCAACGATCTTTAAATTTCACGTGTCGCGGACGAACAATTATCTTCGAAAACTACTTAGCAATCTGACTTGTGTTGAAGTTTTCCATTAACTGCTTAATCGCTGCACTTAAGATGTGATTTCACGGTGTCTCATAGCAAGTCCGGGACAATGCCGTGGATGAACAAGGTCAGTGACAGTGAATTATTCGTGGTATGTGCCCAAGTCAGCATTTTCGTCCATCGCTGCTGCCCTAGCCTATTTCTCCCGATGGTCTGTTTGTTTTTCATAGAGACCTCGATGTGTGCCATTGGGGGCATCCGGTTCATCCACCAGCTTGTACAAAGTTTCAAGACGTTGCCAAGCGGCTTTGATTTCACGGTTAAATTCGCGTTGCATGTAAGGCTTCTGTGTGCGCACGGTGTTGCCCGCGGCGGTAAGCACCTCGACTATGCTCTGATCCATGGCAAAGTTGACCGAATCGAACAGAAAATCACGCAGCAGTAAGCCCGCAATATCCAAATGGCCCTGTTTCATGTTCCAGCAGTTCTGTCTCGGCTGCATTGGTAGCGGTGGAGAGACAGGATTTTCGTACCATCGTTTGTGAACGTCTCAGGGTCAATGTGCCCTTTATCCGGGGTCTGAATTCATTGGGATGGATGTACACACCGCTGTAATGAGGTTTCGTGTAAAGATATGTCCGTGCATCCATGTTTCGGGGGACACTTTTGACTTTCCTGCAATGACGACTCCAGGTTAATGTGGAAGGCCAGCAATCAGCAGCCTCACAGCCTCTGCTATTGTCGCCATCTTTTGTCCCAAACTAGAAAATGACTTCTCTCGAACCGGGTGTGCAGGAAATGCGACCACGCAAAACCGCAAGCCGAGAGTGAAGAGGCTGCTCATCTCCATCATAGGTGCACCAGGACCTGGACGGGCATGCAACTTTGCGAAATGACTGCTGGGAAGTATTCGAATACCTGAATGAACTGGGTGTCTCATCAATCAGAATAATTTGGCTGTGAGCGAAGATAATCTAATCTGAACCGGGTTGAGATCGCGACTCTCCCAATGTGCCGTTGCTGAGAGTAAATAACGTGGAAGGGTGCCTTGTCAGTTCCACTGCAATCATTGAGTAATTGTGTCGGGTTTGTTTGCCAATCGAGGACTACGCGCCGGGAGCGTTCAGCAAAGAACCAAGGTTGACCAAACCGGTCGACGGCAGTTTACGACAAAGGCCTCAGAATGGTGGACGAAACGGCCGAGCGCCCGTCCTTTTAATCGCTTGTTTGCTGCAACGGGGTGCTCGCATGAATCATCCGGCAAAGGTGTTCAGGCGTCGGAGTTCGTGCTGTTGCGCACAACGACCAGGCACTCACCAGCATCATCGGATGCGGACGAAAATGTCAGATCGTGCCGTTGCACTAGACGCTGGATGCCTTAAAATGCTTGGTTTTCCAGGGCGAATTCACGCTCGGAACAGCCAAAGTCGGTGAGAAACTGAGGATGGCAATCGATTCGATGCGACAGCGATGGGGGTCGATCCAGCCGTTTGGAAGAAACGCTCTGATGGCGTCGGTCGAGTCGGTAATGAAGCAGGCGTTTTCCCGATACTGCCCTACTCTCGTCGACGATACTCAAGCCGATGTGAGTTGGTGAGCATGATTCACCCATGATCGCGGTTTCAGTTTGCCCGCAGGTGCTGCCGCAGACACATGTTACCAGCAGCCAATATCAATGAGCCCTGCAAATCAACGAGACAGTTGAGTTCCGTATCTCCGGCCTGTTGTCCACCCCAAGGGTTGGAAAAATTAATGTACCTCCTCTCGACTCTGGCGGGTGATGGAATAGCAGAGGACGCAGCCCGTCTGAAAGTTGAATGCGAGGTGATTCAGAATTCCGCGTGACCGGGTGTTCTGGGGAACGGAATTACATCGCGAATATTGGTCATGCCGGTCACCAACTGGACCGCTCGCTCCAGCCCAAGACCGAATCCACTGTGAGGCACTGTACCGTAGCGCCGCAGGTCCGTGTACCACCAATAGTCATCCGGATTCATTCCGCATTCCTCGATGCGAGTGATCAGTACATCCAGACGTTCTTCCCGCTGGCTTCCTCCGATGATTTCTCCGACGCGCGGCACCAGCACGTCCATGGCACGCACAGTTGTTCCGTCTGCGTTGCAGCGCATGTAGAACGGTTTAATTGTTCGAGGATAATCGAACAGAATCACCGGCTGTTTGAAGTGCTCTTCCGTCAGAAATCGTTCGTGCTCGCTTTGCAGATCGCTGCCCCACTGCACGGGAAAGTCGAATGCCTTACCGGACGCCAGAAGCAGATCTATGGCTTCTGTATAGGTCAGGCGGATGAATTCGCTGCCACAGATATTCTCCAAAGTCGTCAGAACTGTCTGGTCAATCCGCTGATTGAAAAATTCCATATCATCGGGGCACTGATCCAATGCATTGCCGACGATCACTTTGATGAAGGCTTCGGCCAGATCCATGTTGTCGCTGAGTTCGTAGAACGGCATTTCCGGTTCAACCATCCAGAACTCTGCGAGGTGTCGTGTCGTATTGCTGTTTTCGGCACGAAACGTTGGGCCGAAGGTGTAGCAGTCCCCAAGTGACGTGGCGAAGACTTCTGCTTCAAGCTGACCACTGACTGTCAGCCAGGCTGGTTTCGCAAAGAAATCCTGCTTCCAGTCGACATCTGTCTGCAGCTGAGCCAGCCGCTGCAGATCCAGCGTGGTAACCTGAAACAGTTCTCCGGCACCCTCACAGTCACTGGTCGTGATGATCGGGGTGCTGATGCACAGGAAGCCCCGCGACTGAAAGAAACTGTGAATGGTGGCGATGATGCAGTTGCGCACGCGGCTGACTGCGCCCATAGAATTTGTGCGCGGTCGCAGGTGAGCGATATCCCGCAGGAACTCGAAGCTGTGGCCTTTCTTTTGGAGCGGATAGGACACTGGGTCAGCTTCACCGATGATGTTCAGGCTGCTTGCGTGCACTTCAACCCGCTGGCCCTTACCCGGCGATTCCTGGACCACACCATTGATCGCCACACTCGCACCGGTGGTGACACGCCTGATGCATGCGTCATACTCCGGAACGGTGGCGTCCACGATGACCTGCAGATTCTTCAGGCAGCTGCCGTCGCTGAGTTCAATGAACGAGAATCCGTTCTTTGACTCTCGTCGGGTGCGGACCCAGCCCTTGACGGTGACACTGGCACCCGGCTGAACATCTTTCAGGACGCTGGCAATTCGAGTGATGGACATGATTCGTTCCGTTGAGGCCAAAGGCGAACTCTGGACATTCGTGGGCGGGAAATCACTGCTCGCGCCGAGGTTATACCTGACATTCGCCGCAGGTTTAAGACGCGTTCTTTTCTGCCGTTTGCAGGGCACATGCTGTAACATTGGGGTTTTGGTCGTTCCGGATTTTTAGACAACCGGTGGTCACGGGAGAGGTGAACTTGAATCACTTCCATGCTTGGCCCAAAATGCGGCTGGGTCGCTTACTGCCTGTTTTTCACCTGTTCAATTTCCGACCGCAGCCATATGACCATCGAACGTGCAGAACAGCTCAAGAAGGAGCTGACCGACAAATGGGTCGTTGTTAATTCCGGAGTTCCGGAATTGCGCCGATTTGAGGAGCTGACCGGACGCGTCAAGACCGTCAATATGAACTGCCGTGCCTTGGTGGAATTTGATGGGCCTGAAGATATTAGCTGGTACGACATCGACCCTAGTGCGTTAACCGTCGTGGATGCTCCGAGGCCCAAAGAAAAACCGACATCCGCTCCCCCAAAAAAAGCAGTTCCGGCTGCCAAGGCTGCGCCGAAGGTCACTGGTGCTGGTTCCCCACTGGACAAGATTAGAGCTCAGGGTGGCGGCGCAAAACCAGCGGCTGGCTCTCCGCTGGACAAAATTCGTGCTCAGAGCAGTGGCGGATCGAAGCCTGCCGCTGCAAAACCTGCCGGCGGCTCTCCGCTGGACAAAATTCGTGCTCAGAGCAGTGGACCGGCGAAGCCTGCCCCCGCTGGTTCGCCACTCGACCAAATTCGCGCCCAGGCAGCTGGTGGATCGACGGCCGCACGGGAAGCAACCGGCGCAGAGTCGACCTCCGCACCGGAAACTGTGTCTGCAGCAGCGTCCGTTGAAGAAACTCCGCCCCCGGCACCACCGGATACAGCTTCCGTCGATACCGCAGGCATGTCACCGCTGGATATCATACGCGCTCAGGGCGCGTTCAGAGGCGACCGCTAGAGCGTTAGTTGCTGACGGTTGTTTCATACCTGACGCCTTCGGGCACAGGCAGTGGAACGGCCACGGTTGTGCCGAACTCTCCGTCTGTCCTGGTCATTGAATCCACCGCGATGAACGCTGTGTATGACGACATCAGGTTGTGGTTGAGGGCCGTCTGCAGCACGGACTGATTCATCTGTCCCCTCAATTCCGGGACTTGTGTTGCCTGATTCATCAGGTCAGCAATTTTGTGTCGAGCCCAGACCGCCGCAATCCCTTTATGTTCCTGCTGATCGTCAATCACCTTCACTATGTAGTCAACCGGCTGCATGCAGGCTCGACCACCGATTCGAACCATAGATGGTTCTCCGGTAAAACGCCCTGTCAGAATGACAGGGCGTCCGGCAATCAGGTCCGGCAGTCGAGACGGATACATGTCTTCGACCTGCATGTTACCCCAGTCGATGGCGATGTCTGTGAGAGCCGGATGACTGATACGTTCCACGAAACGATTCATCACCTCGGTTACATTGTCGTTGAGACTCAAATAGGTCACGGCACCTCGGCCCACCAGAGCCATACGATCCATCAGAAAACGGTTCGGAGACTGGCCCACGCCGAAGCTGAAGACTCTTGATGCGCCCCGTTTCTGATGAAGTGTTGTCAGAATCTGCTGTTCGTTGCCGATATAGCCATCGGTAAGGAATGAAACGAGGCGAAAGCGGCCCTCATCGTGAGGGAAATCAAGTGCCGCTTTGATACCTTCGATCATTTCTGTGCCGCCGCTGCCGTTGAGCGAACTCAGCCAGCTCAGTGCACGTTGAACATTTTCTGCGGTGGCCAGCAGCGGTTTGTTGCCCAGCTGGGAAGCGTTGCTGGAAAATCGGATGATCTGGAATGTATCGCGGGGGGTAAGTGTGCTGAGCGCCTGTCTCACCGCGGCTTTCGACTGAGCCAGTGGCTGACCACTCATACTGCCGGAACAGTCCACCACAAATACCATTTCCATCGGACTTCGCTGGAGTGAGTTCAATTCCGCTGGCGGATACAGCATCATTGTGAAGTACTGACCACGTTCGTCTCGATGAGTCATCAACGCTGACTTCATGGTTTCACCTGCCACATGATATCGAAGCACGAAATCACGGTTGGGGATCGAATCACCAGCGACCAGCGTCACCTTGCGATGACCCGAATTGTGTTGTTCGGTCTTAATCAAATGGTTGACGGATTCGATGTGTTCGATGTCGACTCCGGCGTGCACATCGACGGTGAGTGAAATATCGTGGCCGTTTCGTTCGTTGGGAGCCAGGTACTCCACTTCGTTTCCCGTGGAAGATTGCTGACCTTGAGTGATCGCAACGACGGGATCGGCTGAACCGGCTGGATTGAATCGCGGCCCAATGACCATGGGGAACACGAATTCATATGCACCGTCATCCCATTTCAGCGTATTGAAGTAACGAACATCGATATCGATTTGTTTGCCGGGTGCAATATTGGCGACCTTCTGAGTGAAAATGTTGGGACGTTCCTGTGTCATCAGGGAGGCGACGTGTCCCTGAGACCTCGCCTGGTTGTAGATTTTTTCGGCCTGCTGTCGTTCTCGAATAATACCGCGAATGCGTCGATCCCCCACCCTCATCACAAATTCATTGATGGCAGCTTTTTGGGGCAGCGGAAATATATAGACGGCTTCGATTTTCGTATCGAAGGGATTGTGGAACTGCTGTTTGACGTAGACACTGGCAATGTAGCCGTCAATTGTGCCGGTAACGGCGGTGTGCTTGAGTGGCATGGGAATCAGCTTCGGCTCCTCCGGGATTCTTGCGAGTAGAGCACCACAACCAGGGATTGCGGGAACCGGGGCCGAATCAGTCTCCTGTTCTTTGCCACGATCAGAAGCTGCAATCACCCAGAGTTCTTCACCGGGTTGGAGTTCAAATGTGGCGATGGGTCGTGACATCGCGTGATTCTCTCTGATCGGTGCTGGACGATTTGACACTTTACCATTGGCACTGCGCCGTTTGCTGTGTCTGATCGATTGGGACATCGGCTCTCCACCGAAACTCTCAGGGAATGATCCCGGACTGCTTGATGAATCGACTTGATTATCGAATCGGTCCTCCGGCGATGATAATTCAGAATCGGAGCTCTCCAGCATATCCGTCAGTTTCTTCGATCCTGCGGGCTGATCAAATTTGTCAGAGTCCATCGAAATCTCGGGTGCTGCGCGTGATCGTTCAATAGTTGGGGTAACCGACCAATTTTTTAACTCCTCAACAGTGCCGTAGTCTTCATCTTCGATCCCGGCCAAAGCCACTTCTGCTTCCGATGTTGACTCTGAGTGGATTCTCTGTCGAGCATCCTGGTGACCGCCACAGCCGAGACACAACAGGTACGCCATGGCGACAAGAGCCATAAGATGAAATGCAGCAGACTGTTTTCGTTCCGTTGTCATGGTGGGCTCCCGTTCTGCTTTCGTACCAGAGTTCATTTTCAGTCCCTTGAGCCTGAGGGCTGTTGATTTATTCGTGGAAGCGGACTGTCTGCCTGCTTACTTCAAATGCCCAAAGTCGTGTTATTTCGATTGCGACCACCACCGCTAAGTCAGGTGCGGCTATTGTTGAATCTCTTAGATCGTTGATTTTTGAATTGACGCCGTTGCCGGAATTGATTCACCGTCAATCGTCGCCGTGACGTTGACCTGCATTTCGAACTCATACGGGCCCGGCCCTTCCAGCTGCAAATGAAGTCGAGCAATTCGACTGCGGCCCGAAGGGAGTTCGTCAGCGGTACTGAAGGCCGCGAGGATGACCCGATCGTTATTTAATGCTTGGGGGTCGTAGTACGGAGGGTTTTCGAACGCTTCATGATCCCCGCCTTCAATGCCGACAAATTCAACACCCGGCGATCTGCTTTGAATCTCTAACTGCCAGGCCGCCAGCGGCAGTTCCCCGGAATCCATAATTAAGTCCACAGCCTCGAAACGCACATCGTGAGCTTTGATGTTGGCTGGTCCTTCGATCTGAATAATGACCAGTTCGATCGTATCCACTGGCGAGGCTACTCTGTCCTGGGCCATCGCCACAACCACCAGCCCAGCGTCCAGCACAATCAAAGTGATCCAGCAAAACGGGAGTGAACGCTTTTTGCTGCACTGATACTGCATAACTCTTTTCCTTTGGCGACTTTCATCACAGCATGACGGCATCAAAAGCCACCAGCTGCACGTCATCCTCGTTCAGTTGACCATCACTGTTAAAATCCCAGTGGCCTCCTGATTCTCCCGATTCCAGCAGGCGGGCCATCGCATAGGCATCGAGAATATCCACAGTGCCATTCCCATCGATATCTTTGGGATACAGAGACCGCAGGTCTGTGTCCGGCACGCTTGCTGCGGACTCCTCCGTTAACTGATCCCTGTCTGTAACTTGAGTGACCATAAACACCAGCAATGCCGCGCAGACCGAACTGACGACAGCTGTCAGGCGCACCCAGTGACGCACCGGTCTCACAACTGGCTGCGATGCAAGATACTCATGGGCGTCCTGAAGAATGTCTTCTGTGTGCTCAGCCGGAATCGCAAACGGCACTCCATCGGACTGCCGAAGTTCGCTGACGATCTCACCAGCCAGCTGGTCTTCCGGGAATTGTGAGTCGTTGGAGTCAATCATTTTCTGGTCGTAAGTTGTTTGCGGCCATTTTGTTCGGTCCGGGCCTTATGTCCGCCGTGTTGTGCAGCGATCATTTGCCAGCTGGTTAAGTATCTGCCGTACCTCAGAGGTTCACAAAAAAATCGAACTTTTCCGAAATTGGGCGCGTCACAAGTCTGCGACGATGTCTTCTGTGAAATAACACCGGGTTGAGTGGCGTTCCGCGTCAATTGAGTCAGTTGTCAACTTATGCCTGAAACTTTGGACCCACTCACTGACAAGGAACTTGTTGCAGCCCTCAACGCAGGTGAGTCTGACGCGTTCGATGTGTTGTACCATCGTTACTCCAAATGGGTCCTGAGGATGGCTTGGAGACTAACCCGTCATGAGGACGACTCTCTGGATGTCTTGCAGGAAACTTTTGCCTATCTGGCCCGTAAGTTTCCAGGTTTCAAGCTCACCGCGGCCATGACGACATTTTTGTATCCCGCGGTCCGGAATCTCTCGATCGCCGCGAGACGCCAGCGACAGCGGTCGGTTGGTGGATCCGACGACTTGGAAGGACTCCGGGGCGAAAACACGTCGACACGTGATCCGCACCAAGACATGGCGGAGCTTCTGTGCGAAATCAGCGATGATCACAGGGAAATTCTGCTGCTGAGATTCGTGGATGACCTGAAGCAGCTGGAAATTGCTGAGCGGCTCGGGTTACCCTTGGGGACGGTGAAATCGCGCCTGCACCATGCCGTCCGTGCGGTACGGAAGTCACCCACTGCCAGAAAACTATTGCCCGATTAACATTCACCCCGGAAATTCGATCTTCCGCGGCAGATTCTCTGTTGGTCCGACCGTTTGCTCTTGCCTCAACAAACCGGCCTCGGGCACACTGTGTCTCCAATAGACTGCTCCTGTCCACAATGCATCTCAGGCTTCCGACATGTATTCCCGAATCTGTTCAATTGTATTTTTTTTCGTCGGTTGTTTTTTTGTGGGATCAATTTCCTGCTCTGCACAGGGACTGATTTTCAGTCTGCCTGAGGACGGGACCGGTGTTGAATATGAAGGTAAAGTCACGCAGGAGACGGTGCGCCCCGAACTGGAAGACCGCAAGGAAACCCTCACATGGAATCGTGAGCTGTCGATCAAGTCGGTGGGACGGGAAGATGTCGAGTACAATGGAAAGATCCAGCCATGTCGCTGGATCGAGATTAAGGTCGTCACCGGGACAGCTGAAGCGAGCGGAATCGATGCCGGTCCGGCAGGGGCTCGGATCTACAAAGTGCTTGTTCCTGAGAGCAAGGTGATCGATACTTCCGTGGATGCAGAAGCGATACCGAATTCTGTGCTGCCGATCGTGAAGGGATTTCGTCGATTGGGAGAAGAGCAGGTTGAACCGATCAGGAGTCGTGGACTCGTGGTGTATCCGACGCTGTGTCTGCTGGCGAATTACGAGACACCGGTCTTGGTCTCTCGCTCGGAATCCATTGCGAACATTGCCGGAAGTGAATCTTTCGACAGTCGCCATATGAAAGGCGAAACCGTTCGCGAACGCACGGACTCACGGTCAACAAACGTCGGCGAGTTCTGGGTGAGCGGAGATGTTCCATTTGGTCTGGCGGCCTGGTCTGTGACAGTGACTCGCGAGTCGAAGAGCTCCACCGAAGACCGGGCAAAATTTCGCCCGGTCAGCTCTGTGACGTCTGACATGAGACTTCGACAGATCGTTCGTGCGGCAGAATCGGAACTCATTACAGAGTAGCCGCCTGTGCTGCAGTTATTTCCAGCATCCCGAACAGGTGCAGTGGGCTTTCATGCGCCGCAACCGAAAAGCCCGTGTTTTGAAGATGTCACGCGTCCGAAGTGCATGGAGATCCTGCGTATCGGACGGCAGCTGGGTGTCTCCTCCGAATTTGCCGCCGCTAGGTACGCTCCTGCGGATTGTAACGCGCCTGCGCAATTTGAATCGCTGTTCGCCTGCATCTTTTTGTGTCCGCGCCAGTCTCTTGTGACCTAAAGTGAATGAGCCACCTGTCAATTCTGTGATGTGGTATTGGCCTGTGAATGATTTCGATGCCACGCAGAATTGAGTAGCCGGCTTGATTCCTGTCAAGCCAATCCATGGACTGATCTGAGCCGTTGTTCCGACCGGAGACCGACGGATATCCTCCGAAAGATGACGTGTGAACAGCTCCTGTGAGACAAACGTGGCAACGCCGTCGTTCTGCCGGCTGGTACCGGCAGTGTCGACCGATACGTCGACAATCATTAATCACCTGTTGATTCTGTCTGAGCAGGCTCGTCAGGAGAAGGAAGCGTGCGCCGAGTCACCAATCATTCCTCGCAACACGCTGATGATCCTGCTGCGGACAATGAAGCTCCGGGATCCCGCCATTGTCACCCATGGCCAGAGAATCGCCGCCATTTCAAGCGGACTGGCCCAGTTGCTGGGCTGGGATGATGGTCAGCGCCGCGCCCTGGAAATTGCGGCCTTGCTCCACGATCTGGGAAAAATTGGCATACCGGATCATATTATCCAAAAACCTGGGAAGCTCAGCTCGGAAGAGTACGACTATGTACACCACCATCATCAGGCCGCGATGTGCCTGTTGCAGGCTATACAGGCGGATTGTAGTCTGGTCACGACGCTGACAATGCTGCACCACAACTTCGACGCCGCTGGTGTGGAAAAAAGCGAAATCGATGTGACCAGCGAACTGCCACTGGGATCAAGGATCCTGGCCGTCGCAGACGCGTATGATTCGCTGAGTTCGCCCAAGGCCTATCGTCGTGGAATGACACACCAGGAGGCGTTGAAGGTTTTGCAGGATCATTCCGGAACGCGGTATGACGGCAATGTCGTACGTAGAATGGAACGCTGGTGCGAATCAGCCGGACACGACATACCGTTTCGTCAGACGGAGTCGTTCGGCGAGCAGGCCGCACAGGAGGTGTCCCCGGAACAACGTAACGAAGTTGCGGTGTTGACTCAGATTCTGCAGGTGCTGTATCAGTTTCAGATGCTCTACGATGGATTTTTTATCACCAACGCCGACCACGATTACTGTGTCTGGTCGGACGGCATGCCAGGTCTGACCGGGCGTCCACTGGAATCGGTTCTGGGACGCCGATGGCAACCTTCCGACATCAGATTGTCTCCAATTCATCAGACGGATAACAAGAATACACGTCCCGCTGAAGAAATCATTCCACAGGTTCTGCGGAACGGGCGATCACAGTTCGGCAGTCGTGTATGTACGGTGAGTGACTCACAGCAGTTGAGTGTGGATGTCCACACGATGCCTGTGTCGGATCAACACCAGCAGATCAGTGGAGTGACGCAGTTATTCCGCTGTAAGGGGGGAGTGCGCAAGAAAACGCGCGAGTACGCAGAGTTGAAACTGGCAGCAACGCGCGACGCCCTCACGGGTGTGGCAAATCGCGGTCAGCTTGAAACACAGTTGCGACACATGATTGACGACTACCACAACCATGAAGGTGGGCGCGATTTGAGCGTTGTCTTTCTGGATGTGGATCGATTCAAAAGTATCAATGATGAATTCGGTCACAAAGCGGGTGACCAGGTATTGGTGGACCTGACACGGTTGCTGCAAAACGACACTTACTCAGGTGAGATTATCGGACGCTATGGTGGTGAGGAATTCATTGTGCTGTGTCCGGATACGGATCTGCATTCCGCAGTCCGCCGAGCGAAACGGCTTTGCCTCGCCGTGCAAAAGAGTTCTGTAGGTGGTATATCACGACTGAGTGTCACTTCGTCGTTCGGCGTTGCGACCGCTCGTTTGGGAGATTCTGTCCAGACGTTGCTGGAACGCGCCGATACATGCCTGTTTCGTGCCAAGGAAGGTGGGCGGAACCGGACATGCTGGGAAGGCGACGAAGAGGATCAGGCCGAGCCGAACCAGGTCATTATCTCGCAGGAGGACGACAGCAAAGTGAGCCTCATTGATGGTGTGCTGCTGTACAGCGAGACAATCGACGTTTCAACCTCACTGGAACTCACTGCCGTCAAACTCAACGCATTCCTGAGTGCGACAGAGATTGCAGTGAAGTCGCAGGAACAGGGGTTTCTGCGACTCCAGTCGGGCCGTGCCGGCTTCTCAAGACGCTGGGGTAATGTTCCCGAACGTCAGCCAGTGGCGATTGAGATCAATTTTGAGACGCAGCGGCAAACTGATCCAGGTAGCGGTCGACAAAAGACTATTCACTTTGTTTCCGTGACGATGCAGCCTGTCGGTCGGTCACCGGACCCTGACATTTTTGAAACACGCTGCAACCGACTGGTCCAGGAAATGCGTGCATATTTACTGAGTTCGTGACTGTTGACCCGGCAGGACACAGTGTTGAGTCACCGGGAACTCAGTGGTGGTGAATCCGGGTCGAGCAAGCCGATCCGGATCAGTTGACGGCGACAGCATTGCCTTCTACGACTTCTTCGGACTTTTCTTCGGCCATCATTTCCGGTCCGACGTGATCCACAAACCCCTGCAGGTGAATCGCACGCGTGTGATGCTGCAGCTTTTTGAGTGCCTTGCTTTCGATCTGACGAATTCGTTCGCGAGTCACTTTAAAGATGCGACCGGTCTCTTCCAGAGTGTAGCTGTACCCGTCACCCAGGCCGTAACGCAGTTTGATGATTTCACGCTCCCGGTAGGTCAGACTCTTCAGAACATGGTCGATCTTGTCCCGCAGCATCTGCTTAGCGGCTGATTCCGCCGGGCTTTGTTCGTGGGAGTCTTCCAAAAACTCACCGAAACTGCTGTCTTCACTCTCGCCGACCGGCGTATCCAGGCTAATCGGGTGCCTCCATGTTTTCATGATTCGTTCTGTCTCCTCGATGCTCATTCCGACCGCTTCCGCCAGCTCTTCGTTGCTGGGTTCACGGCCGGTCGCCTGTCGAATTTCTTCTGCCTTTGACTTGAGCATGGAGATGTTCTGGAACATATGAACCGGAATGCGGATCGTCCTTGCATGATCAGCGACGGCACGCGTAATCGCCTGTCGAATCCACCAAGTGGCATAGGTGGAGAACTTATAGCCTCGACGGTACTCGTACTTTTCAACGCCGCGCATCAGGCCCGCATTGCCTTCCTGGAT